>Ga0335397_10002065_pt1 | contig 27341 bp, 29 predicted proteins | sample MAT04_FD_205740 | JGI IMG/M metagenome (GOLD analysis project Ga0335397, IMG submission 205740) | Freshwater microbial communities from Lake Fryxell liftoff mats and glacier meltwater in Antarctica - MAT-04 (spades assembly) (version 2) ... | reverse complement strand
CTCCAGCCGGGGCCATCGCGCGTTGCTGCGCGAGCGGGGGATCAAGGCCGTGATCCCGGAGCGCAGCGACCAGCAGAAGCACCGGCTGCGCCGCGGCTCGGCCGGTGGCCGGCCGGTCAGCTACGACACCGAGTTGTACAAGGGCCGCAACGTCGTCGAGCGGTCCTACGAGAGCTTCAAGCAGTGGCGCGGTCTGGCCACCCGCTACGACAAGCTCGCCGTCATCTTCCGCGGTGGCGCGATCTTGCGCAGCATCATCATGTGGCTGCGCAGCCCATTGGGAGACACGCCCTAGGCGCTGCATCGACCGCTTGACCGTGAGGGTGCCGCTGTCGAGGTCGATGTCCTCCCAGCGCAGCGCGAGGGCCTCGCCTTGGCGGAGCCCGAGGGCGAGGGCGACCGACCATCGGGCCTCGTTGCGCAGCCCTCGCGCCGCGGCCAGCAGCGCGCGAGCCTCCGCGGTGCTGAAGGGCACGACCTCGTCCCGGCGCAGCGACGGAGCGTCGACCAGCGAGCAGACGTTGCGGGCGATCTTGCCGCGTTGCATCGCCACTTTCAGCGCCCGCGAAAGGATCCGGTGCAGCTGCAGGATCGTGGACGATGCGAGGCCCTCGTCCGCGAGCTCGATGTACCAGGCCTCCAGGTGCTCTGGCTGGAGCCGGTCGAGTCGGTGGTGTCCGACGGCCGGGATGATGCGCGAGTTGACCTTGCCGCGGTAGCCCTGCAGCGTCGAGGCCCGCACCTTGCGGATGGCGATCGTGTCGAGCCAGTGGCCGAGCCACTCGGCGACCGTCGGGGCGCGGCCGGCGGCCTGGACGACGCCGCTGTCGCGCTGCTGCTCGAGGGCCCGCACCTTGCGGACGACCTCAGCTCGCTTCGCCGCCGAGACGTGCCTCCTGTCCCGCTGTCCCTCGCGCTTGAGGCCCATCGAGACGTAGCCGTGCCAACGGCCGGCGGCGTCCTGGTGGATCGAGCTCTCGCCGTACGCGGATCGGCTCATCGACGTCCTCGCCTTCGTGCTCTTGGAGAGTGGTCCTCAGGCCGGGGCACCAGTCCGCCCCGACTGTGTCTGCATCGGGGTGCTTCGTCGGAGGGACGAAGCGAAGCTGTGGACAGCGTCGGCGGGGACGCGGCGGCAGCGGCCGATGTGCACCGAGGGCAGCTGGCCGCTCTGCAGCAGTTCGTACACCTTGGATCGGCCGATGCCCAGGGCTGCTGCAGCTTCGACTGGGGTGAGCAGGATCTTGTTCATGACGTTGTCCTCTGCGCTGTGCACGGTCGGTGGGGCACGCCCGACCCGAGGTGGCGCCTTGCCCCTCACCCTTGGTAAGTGCGCAAACAGACCCCGCTGTGACAGGAGCGCTTCACATTTGTGCAGCGGCAAGCCGGGCGACGACGCGGGCAAGGGGCCTGGAGGGCAGGCCCAGGGCCTTGCCGGTGCTACCTGACCGGTTGTAGCGCGTTGCCCGTTCCTCACAATCAGTGAGCGGGACTCGGTGACGGTTGGACGAATACCCTTGCCGGTGACCAATCCGGCAAGGGTATTCGGCCTGGCCGCGACCCAGCCAGTGACGCTCGGTAACCGACGAGCGGTGGCCCTGCCGGGCACGCTGGAGGCTGAGCAGTGGAGTCGTGCCGTGGGGTGGCCGGCGTCGAGCTGCAGAACGGTCAAGACCCGTGGATGGCGGTGTAGGCGACCACGTCATGTTGGTCGACGACGCCGTTCCCCTGGTTGGTCGGTGAACCGGGCCCGCAGGCGTCGACGTCGGGGCCGTGTCCGTACCGCCGGACGTGCGCCGCCTCGTGCTGATCCAGGGCCTCCCTGCCCCCCCGTATCAGGGGCCTGGCCCACTGGGTGGGCCCGGGACGCAGGTCCCGCATCTGTAGCTGGCACGGACAGCGGCCCCTCTGGCCGCCGAGCGGCGGCTTTGGAGAGGCCGAGCTCGTTGCCACCTGTCCGACCATGTGCTCGTGCCGAACAGCCACCTTCGTCGACGAGCGGGGTCGCGCCGCAGGCGCACAACCCCAGGACAGCGGTCTTGCCGACCGATGCCGGGAAGAGCACAGCAAGTTATGGCTTCGGGGCCCAGACCGGGCGCTGCGCGCCCGGCCCGGCCCCGTCGCCGAGGAGGGGAGGTGCTCGCCCGGGCGCGGGCGAGCAGTGGCAACGCGAGGTGCTACTCGCCGCGTTCGCGACGCAAGTCTGCGAGCGCAAGGTCGACGGCGGTGTCGGTCTCCAGGACGCGGAGCTGAGGGACCCCTTCGCGGTGCTGCTCCCAGCGGCGCCGGCCGGCTCGGGCGCCGTGGGGGTCGAGCAGGGAGTACCACGCCAGGCCAAGCAGGCAGTGGAGATCAACCACGACCATCTGGGTCTGGTGGTCGTCGGGGTGGAAGGGGTGGGCCGACAGCCGCTGGGCGGTTGAACGCAGGATCTCGCCGACGCCGACGCCGGCGCCTGTGTCCGGCTCGGCGGTCACCGCCGGGAACGGCGCCAGCGGCTCCCAGAAGATCAGCACGTCGATCAGCAGGTCGCGGGTCAAGTCGGGCAGCGCCGGACGTGTGGCCAACCAGCCGATCATGGCTTGATCCTGGGCCTTTGCAGGCGGTGTGGCTGGGGTTTCGGCGCCGGCGATCGGCAACCTGGGGTCGTCCATGGACAACACCCTGACTCTGCTCGGGCCGGCCGCACACACGGCCATGGACATTGGTGGACAGCGACTGGAAAAAGTCCGCTGCCAGATGTCACAGACCCCCTCCCGGGCGCACTTACCGAAGGTGAAGACACCTTCGGGAGGAGATCATCGGTGGACGCAGACCAGCCGGAGCGCCCCGACGACCAAGGCCAGGGCGACAGTCCGGGCGTTGAGGACGGCGGCAGGGCGGTGCGGCACCGCCGGCACCGGTTCCCGGCGCGCACCCGGGTTGTGAAGGCGCGCTACGACGACCAGGAGTACGCCGCGCTTGCCGCCGCTGCAGAGCGGGCCCGGCTGACCCCGAGCGGCTTCCTGGCCGGCGCGGGGCTCGCCGCGGCCGGACAGGGTCCGGCGCCGTCGCAGTCGGTGGACCGTGAGCTACTGGCTGAGCTGTTGAGCCTGCGTGCCGCGATCCGGCGGTACGCCGTCAACGTCAACCAGGCCGTCGTCCTTATGCACAGCACCGGCGAGACGCCGGTCTGGCTGCCCCGCGCCGTTGCGGGCGCCCACCGCGCTGTCCTGAGCGCCGATGCGGCGACCCAGCGCGTTGGCCGCCGGATGGGCTGACGTCGTGATCGGCAAGGTCTGCAAGCGCGGGAGTGACGTACGACGGCTGCTCGGCTACCTGTTCCGCGAAGGCCTGGCCGGCGAGCACGGCCTGAACGCCTCACACACCGAGCCTCGGCTGATCGCCGCGTGGGACGGCACCGACGGTCTCGAGCCGCCGCGCACGGCCGGCGGCGGCCGGGACCTGCGCCTGCTGGCGGCCGCGCTGAACGCCCCGCTGCTCGCTGCAGGCCTGCAGCGCGAGGACTGGAAGGCGGCCCGGCCGGTCTACCACCTGGCCATCGCCGCGGCAGATGAGGACCAGCAGCTCTCGGACGACCAGTGGGCCGACATCGCCGCCGAGTACGTCGACCGCATCGGGCTCGCCTCGCGGGGCGACGAAGAGGCGGTGCGCTGGGTCGCGGTCCGACACGCTGACAACCACGTCCACGTCGTCGCGACCCTCGCCCGGCAGAACGGGAAGCGGGTCTGGCCGCGCAACGACTTCTACCGCTCGCGCGAGGCCAGCCGGGCGGTCGAGGAGCGGTACGGGCTGCGACCGACCAGCCCGGCGGATCGGACCGGTCCGCGCGAGGTCACCCGCGCCGAGCAGCGGCGACACCATGCCGACGAGGTGAAGCGACGCGAGAAGGGCCTGCCTCCGTCCGCTGGACCCGACCGGGACGTGCTGCGCCGCCGCGTGCGGGTCGCCGCAGCAGGCGCTACCTCTCTCCCTGCCTTCTTCGCGCAGCTCAGCAAGGACGGCGTCCTGGTCAAGGAGCGGCGCAGCCAGCGCGACCCCGACCAGGTCACTGGCTACGCGGTGGCGCTCGCTGCCGGGGGAGAGCCGGTCTGGTTCGGCGGCGGGAAGCTCGCCCCCGACCTCAGCCTGCCGAGGCTGCAGGACCGATGGGCATCGAGCTCGCCACGGCTGAACCCCCGACTGGGGGAGGGCAAGGGCGACCTGACGTCTCCGCTCAGCGCTTTCGAACGGGCCCGGCTCCTCGCGCACGCCCAGCTGGCGGCGAAGCATGCCGCCGAGAACATCCGGGCACACGGCACTGATCCAGCCGCCGTTGCCGACGCCACATGGGCGAGCGCGGACCTGTTCGCCGCCGCAGCCCGCGTCACCGACTACCGGTATCGCACGGGCAAGGTGACCCAGGCTGCCGACCTGTACGAGCAGGCAGCACGTCCGGCTCGTCGCCGTGCGCCTCAGCCCACCGTCACCGGGCATCGCGTCCGCAGCGCCGCCGGCGCGCTGCTCGCCGTGCGACGGACGCTTCCCAGCGAGACCCGCCAGGTGCTGGCACTGCTCGGCCAACTGCAGTCCCTGGCCGCCACCGTCGCCAGCCTGAGGGAAGCTCAAGGTCAAGTCGCTCAGGCCGCCGCGGCCCGGGCCGCGGCCGAGCACCTCGTGGCCGCTGGGGGACAGCAGGCACAGCAGCCTTCGGTGGCGACGGTGGTCGATCTCCTATCCGTGCCACCAAGGGTCACGGCACCAGGCCCGGAGCACCGGCCGTCGGCTCGTAGCCGGTAGCGGCGGAGGTCCGCCTTGTGGTGACGCACTGATCAGACCCCAGCGCGGTGCGGACGGACGGGCCCCAGCCTCCAGTCGGTAGGTTCGGAGCCCGCACGGGACGACAGAGGGCAGGGACGTGGCAGGGGCACGCAAGGCCAGCAGCAAGCCGGCGAAGTCGCTGGAGGCGACGCTGTGGGACGCCGCCGACAAGCTGCGCGGCAACCTCGAGGCGTCTGAGTACAAGCACGTCGTGCTCGGTCTGGTGTTCCTCAAGTACGTCTCGGATGCGTTCACCGCCCGGCGCCTCGAGCTCGAGACCGCGCTGGCCGACCCGGAGTCCGAGGACCACATCCCGTCGGAGGCTCGCCGCGAGCGCATCCTGGAGTCCCGCGACGAGTACGCCAGCCACAACGTCTTCTGGGTCCCGCCCCGCGCCCGCTGGGAGCACCTGCTCGACAACGCCAAGCAACCCGGCATCGGCCAGTATCTCGACGAGGCCATGGACCTCATCGAGTACGAGAACCCGAGCCTGAAGGGCGTGCTGCCCAAGAACTTCGGCCGGCCCGACCTGGACAAGCGACTGCTCGGCGAGCTCGTCGACATGATCGGCACCGTCGGGTTCACCGGCGTCGACCACGGCACCGACGACGTGCTCGGCAAGGTCTACGAGTACTTCCTCGGCAAGTTCGCCGGGCAGGAGGGCCGCGGCGCCGGTGAGTTCTACACGCCCCGCAGCGTCGTCCGGCTGCTGGTCGAGATGCTCGAGCCCTACGCCGGCCGGGTGTACGACCCGTGCTGCGGCTCAGGCGGGATGTTCGTGCAGTCCGAGCAGTTCGTACTCGCGCACGGAGGCCGCCGCGACGACCTGGCCATCTACGGCCAGGAGTTCGTCGGCACCACCTGGAAGCTCGCCCGGATGAACCTGGCGATCCGCGGCATCGACGCCGACCTCGGCGACCGCTCCGACGACTCCTTCCACCGCGACCAGCACCCCGACCTGCGCGCGGACTTCGTCATCGCCAACCCGCCGTTCAACAAGGACGACTGGTTCTCCGAGGCACTGGCCGACGACCCGCGGTGGGCGTATGGGACCCCGCCGCCCGGCAACGCCAACTTCGCGTGGGTACAGCACTTCGTCCACCACCTCTCACCAACGGGCACGGCGGGGTTCGTGCTCGCCAACGGGTCGCTGTCGTCCAAGCAGTCCGGCGAGGGCAAGATCCGTCAGCGGCTCGTCGAGGCCGACCTGGTCGACTGCATCGTCGCGCTGCCCGAGAAGCTCTTCCTCAACACCGGCATCCCGGTCTGCCTGTGGTTCCTGTCCAAGGGCCGGCACGGCAACGGCCATCGCAAGCGGCTTGGCGAGGTGCTGTTCATCGACGCGCGGTCACTGGGGCACATGGAGACGCGGACGCTGCGGGTGCTCGACGACGCCGACCTTGCCCGCATCGCCGGGACCTATCACTCCTGGCGATCCCGGAATCCCGAGGTGGCGTACGAGGATGTGCCGGGCTTCGCCAAGGCGGCGTCCGCGGCCGAGGTCGCCGAGCACGACTTCGTCCTCACGCCGGGTCGGTACGTCGGCGCCGCGGAGGCGGCGAACGACGGGGAACCGATCGTCGAGAAGATCGCGCGGCTGAAGGCCGAACTTCTCGCCGAGTTCGATGAGGGCCGGCGGCTGGAGCGGCTCATCCGAGAGCGTTTACCGTCACTCGAGTCATGACCTTTCCGACTGACTGGTGCGTGACCACTCTCGGGCAGGCTGGTCAGTGGTTATCGGGCGGCACGCCTTCGACGACCGAGCCAGCCTTCTGGGGAGGTGACATACCGTGGATCGGGTCGGGCAGTCTCACCCAATTCCACATCAGCGACTCCGAGCGCCGGGTCACCGAGCTCGGGGCTGCAAACGGCACCCGCATCGTTGGTCCGGGGACTGTTCTGATGGTTGTGCGGGGCATGAGCCTGCTCAGCGAATTCCGTATGGGCCTCACTGCGCGCACGGTCGCCTTCGGCCAGGACTGCAAGGCTTTACTGCCGCGGTCCGATTTGGACGCGCTGTTCCTGGCCTACGCACTCAAAGCCAAGACAAGCGCGATTCTTGACCTAGTGGATCGCGCTGGTCACGGGACAGGCCGCCTGAACATGGATCAGTTGGCGGCGCAGGCAATCGGAGTGCCGGGGATCCGCGAGCAGCGAGACATCGCCGCCACACTGGGTGCGCTGGACGACAAGATCGAGTCGAACCGCCGCCTGATCAACATCTGCTCGGCGCTCTTGGACGCTATGTCCTCCTCGTTCGTGCTCGACGTGGACTCAGTGCCGCTGTCCCACCTCGCCGAACCGATTCGCGACACCTTCGATCCGTCGTCGCTCGGCACCGAACTGATCGACCACTTCAGCATCCCGGCGTTCGACGCGCAGGGCTTGCCCGACCGGACGACCGGCGCGTCGGTTATCAGCGCCAAGCTGCGGGTCGACCGACCGGCCGTGCTCGTGTCTCGCCTCAACCCCAAGACGAACCGCACGTGGTTCGCCGTCCCGGAGCCGGGAGTGTCGGCCGGCTGCTCCACCGAGTTCCTCGTCCTGGCGCCCAAGGCTGGCGTGACGCTCGGCTCCCTTTGGCTTGCTGTTCGCGACGAAGGCTTCCGATCACTCCTGGCGCAGCGGGTCACGGGAACCTCGGGCAGCCATCAGCGGGTGAAGCCACTGGACGCGCTCGCCACCGAGGTGCCGGACGTCCGGCAACTGCTGGCCGCGGACGTTCAGGCAGCCGACGAGCTGCTCTCGCTCATGCATCAGCGGCGCATTGAGACGACCAAGCTTGCGGCGCTGCGCCACGCACTGCTGCCCGAGCTGCTGTCCGGTCGCATCCGTGTTCCCGAGGCCGGCGAGGCGGTCGAGTCGGCGCTGGCCTGACGGAACGCCTGCGCGCACGCTTCGCAGCATGACGACAGCACCCAACGAGGACGACGCTGCCGAGCGGGCCGAGTTCTGGCGGCTGACGCAGGAGGCGCTCGCCAAGCACCCCAATGCGCTCGACGAAGACCCGGTGTGGGAGATGGCGCTCAGGGACGGGCTGGAAGACGACTGACAGGACTGCGGCCCCGCCGTACGGTGTGACCATCTTGATGGTCACGAGGAGCCGGACATGAGTGAGCGCACAGTCAGCATCGCCGAGGCGAAAGCCCGACTCAGCGAGCTCATCGCCAGTGGCGAGGAGATCGTCGTGACCAAGCGCGGTGTGCCGGTGGCGACGCTCCAGCCGCTCCCGGCCCCCAGGAAGAAGCAACTCGACCTCGGCTGGCTTCGAGAGCTGACCAAGGGCATGCCCTACCAGGAGGAGGACTCCGGCACGTTCATGCGTCGCGTCCGGGACACCGACCGCTACTGATGCTCTACCTCGACCCGAGCCTGGTCGTCAGTCTCGTCACGGCCGAAGCACACACTGCTGAGGCGCAGGACTGGCTCGAAGATCAGGACTCGAGCGAGCTGGCCATCTCGGACTGGGTCCTCACCGAGGTGGTGTCGGCGCTGTCCATCAAGCAGCGCACGGGCCAGATCGACGACGTCACGCGCGCCCGGGCGTCTCGGGCCTTCGACGACCTCGCGCGAGATGCCTTCTCGGTGCTCCCGGTGCCTCGTACCGCCTTCGCTGCAGCCGCAGCCATGGCCGGGCGTCCCGAGCTGGTGCTTCGCAGTGGCGATGCCCTGCACCTCGCGACGGCGGATCACCACGGTGCTCGGCTGTGCACCAGGGACGCGAGGCAGGCTGATGCGGGGAACCGGCTCGGGCTCGACGTCTTCCTTCTAGGGGACACCACATGAGCGGAGGCGGGATCACCGAGGGCATCGTCGAGCAGGCGGCGCTCGACTGGTTCCGCTCGCTGGGCTACGCCACCCTGCCCGGAGCCGTCCTCGCGCCCGGAGGCACCGCGCCCGAGCGCTCGTCGTACGACCAAGTCGTCCTGGCCGGACGTCTGCGCAACGCCGCGCTTCGCATCAATCCCGACCTGCCCGTGGGCGTGGTCGAACAGGCCGTCACCCGGCTGCTCCGGGCGGAGTCGCAGAACGCCCTGGCGGAGAACGAGCGCGTCCACCAGCTGCTCACCGGTGGCGTGCCGGTCGAGCACCGCACCGCAACCGGCGAGGTGCGTACCGCGCTGGTGTGGCTGGTCGACTGGGAGGAGCCGGCGAGCAACGACTGGCTCGTCGTGCACCAGTTCACCGTCGTCGAGGCCGGCAAGAACCGTCGGGCCGACGTCGTCGTGTTCCTCAACGGGCTGCCGATCGCCCTGCTGGAGCTGAAGAGCCCCGGGGACCCGCACGCCACCCTGCGCGGCGCCTGGAACCAGGTGCAGACCTACCGCCACGACATCCCATCGCTGTTCACGCCTAACGCCCTCGTCGTCATCTCGGACGGGACCTCGGCGGCGATGGGCTCGTTCACCGCTGGCTGGGAGCACTACGCGCCGTGGAAGACGATCGACGGGCGCGACGTCGTCACCGACCGGCCGGCGCTCGAGGTGTTGCTCCGCGGGGTGTTCGACCAGCGCCGGCTGCTGGACCTGCTGCGCTCGTTCATCGTCTACTCCGACGAGCCGGCCGGACTGGTCAAGCGGGTCGCGAAATACCACCAGTACTGGGCGGTCAACGCCGCCGTCGAGTCGACGATCGACGCCGCCGGCCCGGACGGCGACCGGCGGGGCGGCGTCGTCTGGCACACCCAGGGCTCCGGCAAGTCGATCGAGATGCTGCTTTACGCCGCCAAGATCATGCGGTCGGCGCGCATGGGCAACCCGACGCTGGTCTTCATCACCGACCGCAACGACCTCGACGACCAGCTGTTCGGGGAGGTCTTCGCCCCGGCGCGCATCCTGCCCGAGCAGCCGCGCAAGGCCGAGTCGCGCGCTGACGTCCGCCAGGTGCTGTCCCGGGCCTCGGGCGGCATCGTCTTCGCCACCATCCAGAAGTTCGCCCCCGAGGCGGTCGGCGACGTGCACCCGGTGCTGACCGACCGGCGCAACGTCGTCGTCGTCGCCGACGAGGCGCACCGTTCGCAGTACGGCTTCGCCGACGGCTACGCCAAGCACCTGCGCGACGCCCTGCCGAACGCGACCTACCTGGGCTTCACCGGCACCCCGATCGAGTCCGCCGACCGCTCCACCCGCAGCGTGTTCGGCGACTACATCGACGTCTACGACCTCACCCGCGCCGTCGAGGACGGCGCGACCGTCCGGATCTACTACGAGTCGCGGCTGGCGAAGGTCTCGCTCCCGGCTGATGCACTCGAGACGCTTGACGCGCTGGCGGACGAGATCACCGAGGGCGCCGAGGAGGCCGAGGCCACCCGGGCCAAGACCAAGTGGGCCCGCCTGGAGGCGATCGTCGGCGCGGGGGACCGGCTCGACATGGTCGCGGCCGACCTGGTCGAGCACTGGTCGCACCGGCCCCGCCCGGGCAAGGCGATGGTCGTCGCGATGAGCCGGCGGATCGCGGTCGAGCTCTACGACCGGCTCGTCGCCCTGCGCCCGGACTGGCACGACGGCGATCCCGCCCGCGGCGTCGTCAAGGTGGTGATGACCGGCTCGGCCGCCGACCCGGCGCGTTACCAGCCGCACCTGCACTCCCAGGACGTCCGCAGGCAGCTCAAGGCCCGGGCCAAGGACCCGGACGACCCGCTGGAGATCGTGATCGTCCGGGACATGTGGCTCACCGGCTTCGATGCCCCCGCGCTGCACACGATGTACGTCGACAAGCCCATGCAGGGCGCCGGTCTCATGCAGGCCATCGCCCGGGTCAACCGCACGTTCCGCGACAAGCCGGGTGGTCTGATCGTCGACTACCTCGGCATCGCCACCAACCTGCGTCAGGCCCTGGCCGAGTACTCACCCACCGACCGCGAGCAGGCCGGCGTGCCCATCGAGCAGATGGTCGCCGCGATGCTCGAGAAGCACGACATCGTCCGCGCTCTGCTGCACGGCTGCGCGTACGACGCCGACCCGCAGCTGCCCGCGGCGCAGCGGATGGCGACGTACGCGACCGTGCTCGACGTCGTCATGAGCGACCCGGACCGCAAGACCCGCTACCTCGACCAGGTCCTGGCATTGACCAAGGCCTACGCGCTGTGTGCCAGCCGCGACGAGGCGCTCGCCATCCGCAACGACGTGCGGCTCTTCGCCGACGTCCGCGCCGCGATCCTCAAGATCGAGAACCCGGACTCCGGCCGGGCCGGCAGCAAGGCAGGCGTCGAGCTGGAAACCGCCATCGGCCAGCTCGTCGACGAGGCGGTGGTCGCCGACGCCGTCATCGACGTCTACGCCCTGGCCGGCATCGAGACCCCCGAGCTGTCGATCCTGTCGGACGAGTTCCTCGACGGGATCGCGCACAAGGACAAGCCGAACCTGCAGATGGGCATGCTCCGCAAGCTCCTGTCGGACGAGATCCGGACCGTCCAGCGCACCAACCTGGTCCAGGCCCGCCGCTTCTCCGAGCAGCTCGACGACGCGATCAACCGCTACACCAACCGGGCCCTGACGACGGCCGAGATCATCGCCGAGCTGGTGAAGCTCGCCAAGCAGATGCGCGACGCCGCCCGGCGGCACGAGCAGCTCGGGCTGTCAGTTGCCGAGGCGGCGCTCTACGACGCGATCGTGCAGAACGACGCCGCCGTGCTGCAGATGGGCGACGCCACGCTGAAGAAGATTGCCGTCGACCTGGTCTGGGCGGTTCAGCAGAGCGTGACGATCGACTGGAGCGTCAAGGAGTCGGTGCGCGCGGCCATGCGGGCCAAGGTCCGGCGGCTGTTGGCGAAGTACGACTACCCGCCCGACCAGGAGGACAAGGCCGTCGAGCTCATCCTCGAACAAGCTGAGCTCTTCGCGGCGCACGGGTAGCAGCGCGTGCACCATCCTGACCGTGGCTTCATCCCCCGGCTGGCCGTGACCTGGCAGCACCCTCTGACCCGCCGCACTACGGCTGTCGGTCTCCTGACCTACGTCGACTCCACCTACCGCTTCTCCTATCTCCGGTCGGCCGGCACTGTCGAGGGATTTCAGCCGTTCCTCGGCTTCCCGGACCTCGAGCGAAAGTACGCAGCGGCGGAACTGTTCCCGCTGTTCGCGCAGCGCGTGATGCGTCCGAGCCGGCCCGACTTCGATCGCTACCGACGCGCGCTGGGCCTCGACGTCGACAGCAGCGACTGGTCGATGCTCGGGCGGTCACAGGGGCAGCGGGAGGGGGACGGCATACAGGTCTTTGCTGAGCCGGACGTCGACGAGGCCGGTGTGACGTCGTCGACGTTCTTCGTGAGCGGGCTGGGCGACCGGATGCGCCAGGACCCGCGAGTCGAGCCGGCCCTGGTCAGGCTGGCTGTCGGGGACCGCCTGCGCCTGCTGGAAGAGCGGGCCACCGCCGAGGACATGCGGGCACTGCTCGTCGTCGAGCGCACGGGGGTGCCCCTCGCCTGGGTACCCGCCCTTCTGCTGTCCCACCTCGACACGATCCGCTCTCACGGTGCACCTGAGCTCTCCGTCGTCGACACCAACGGCCCTGATATGCCACCGGCTTACCGGCTACTCGTAAAGCTGCGCGGGACCGCGCCCGTCGGCTACCGGCCCTTCGACGGTCCGGAGTGGTCGCTTGCGTCGAAGGTCGGGCCGTCTGACGTTGCCGCCTGTGGATAACGCGCCGGTATCCTTGCGTGAACGGCCTGCTCGCACAACTTTGGCGGCCAACCTTGCACGAGCGCCGGCTCGTCGAAGCTCACCGGCGCCCAGCATGGACTGCAGGACCCGAGTCATCCGGCGACGATGGCGCTGGCGCAGGTGATGAGTCGCTGCGCCCACGCGATCATCGCGTGCGCTTCGGTGTCCGTCGTGGAGATCATGCCGTAGTGCGCGTTGTCCTTCTTCTGGATCAGTCGTTCGAGGTCGCGGGCCATCTGCACTCCGTGTGGTCGTACGGTCCGGACCAGCGCGATGGCTTCCTGATGCGCTTGGCCGCGGGACCGCTCTCCGAGCGCCGCGCAGCAGGCGGCGTCTGCGGCAGCGATCCCGGCCAGCACGGCGAGCGCCGCGGCGACGCCAGGCAGGTCAAGCAGTGGGTCGTCGCCGACCCCGAGCGCCAGCTCGGCACCGGTCACGAAGGACTGCGCCTTCCGCAACCGCGCGCGTGCGTCCGCAGGTGTGCACGGCGCGGTCCGCGCCGAAGCCCTGGGGCTCACGATGTCGCCCGCACCTGCGCGGAAGCCATCTCGATGGCCGAGGCGAGTGTGATGCCCGACAGCAGGACGCCGTCGTGCAGCCAGTTGCTCACCAGCGGATCGTCCAGATTTACATGCCGAAGCAGACGCGGAAGGTCGATGTCCAGGATCTGGCAGTCGTTGCCCGTCGCGTTCTGTACGAGATCGCGGAGTGCCTGCTGTTGACGGTCCCAGGTGTCGTCGAGCTCAGCCACGTCGGAGGGTCGGACGAGCAGGAGATCGACATCGGAGTCCTCATCGCCCTCGCCGCGGGCGAATGAGCCGAAGCACAGGGCGGTGACCGGTGCGGTCTGCCAGCTCGCGATCTCCGCGCGCATCGCGTCCAAGGCCGACCGTCGCATGCCTGCAAGGGCCTCGACGACTGCCCAGCCGACGTGGTCGCGGTTGGCTCGGTAGAGCACGGCGTTGCCCTGCCGCTCGGCGAGCACGACCCCAGCCCGCGTCAGCCGGCCGAGGATGGCGTTCACCGCGGTGTGGCTGGCTCCGGCTAGCGCGGCCAGCCGTCGTCCCGTCAAGGGCCGGGTGGTGGCGTGCAGGGCCAGCAGCACGGGGGCATCGACGGTCGGGATCAGCGAGCGGGCGGGTTGGGCGAGGTGCATGCATCCTCCTTCGCGTCTATGGAAGGTACACCTTCCATGTGGAAGGTGAAGCATCCAAGAGTCACGATCCCTTGGGCTCGGCTGGTGACCACCAGGCTGGGTGCATGCGGCCGGATCTGGCGCCTCACTACCGTGCAGCCATGGCGAAGGTGGGCGACCTGCTGCACGAGGCTCTGCGCACGGCGGACCGACAGGGCAACCCGCTCGAGGTCATGGTCGGCGTCGACGGCGGTGTCGTGCAGGTCCCCGCCGCGCAGATGGTGATGAACAGCCATGCGCTGACCGGTCACCTCACCGGCAGCGCCCGCGACATCGAAGAGGCGATGCGTTTCGCCCAGACCAACGGCGCCGGCCCGATGGTCGAGCACATGCCGCTGTCGCAGGCCAACGAGGCCCTGGCCCGGATCCATGAGGGCATGCCGCGTTTCCGCATCGTGCTGGACCCTGCGGGCGACCAGTGACCCCGGCCCGCAGTTGCGACGTCGCGGTGATCGGCGCCGGTATCGCCGGCCTGACCGTCGCCCGGACACTCGCCGAGGCCGGCCTGAGGGTGAGTGTCCATGAGGCGCGCGACAGGGTTGGCGGCAGACTTCTGAGCAGCGCCGACGACGGCCGTACGGTCGACCTGGGCGGCACCTGGTTCTGGCCGAACGAGCCCCTCGTGCGGGCGCTCGCGGACGAACTCGGGGTGGACACGTTCCCGCAGGAGCTGGCAGGCGACGCGATGTTCGAAGCCGACCACCGCGGCCCGCGCCGCATCGAGGGCAACCCCATCGACGTCTACTCCGTCCGCTTCGCACAGGGAGCGCAGGCGCTGGCGCTGCGACTGGCCGGCCGTCTGCCGCCCGGCGTCCTGCACCTGAGCGACCCGGTGTCGCGCGTCGTCGTCGACGACCACGGTGTGAGGGTGCAGTCGGCCGGGGGCGTGACGACAGCTGGTCAGGTCATCGTCGCGCTGCCGCCAGCGCTGGCTGTCGAGGCGATCGCTTTCGAGCCGGACCTGCCGTCCGCGGTGCGCAGCGTCGCGGAGAGCACCGCGGTGTGGATGGGCGGCGTCGTGAAGGCTGTCGCCGTTTTCGAAACGGCGTTCTGGCGCACCGACGGGCTGGCCGGCGCCGCGATCAGCTACGTCGGCCCCTTCCACGAGGTGCACGACCACAGCGGGCCAGACGGCAGTCCTGCTGCGCTGTTCGGATTCGCCGCCGCAGCCTCGTTCGACGGAGCCACGTCTGAGCAGATCGGCGAAGCATTCGCCGGCCAACTCCGTCGCCTGTTCGGCCCGGCCGCCACGCCTGCCCGCGTCCACGTGACCGACTGGAGCGGCGAGCGGTACACCAGCCCGCGCACACCGTCGCCGCATGCGTCGACCAACACCTACGGACACCGGCTGTTCCAGCAGCCGGTCGCAGGCCGCATCCACTGGGCCTCCACAGAGACCTCGTCGCAGTACCCCGGGCACATCGAAGGTGCCCTTCGCGCGGGCACCGAGGCCGCGCGGTCCATCCTCCTCGCTATCGAGGCCGCCTAGGTCGACAGCGCCACCGGCGCTCTGTTGACAGCCGGCGTGGAGGTCGGCGTCCAGCGCCGCGGCGGCCTACGGACAGCTACGCGAGCAGGCGATCCTTCTTCTGGCCTGCCGCGCCCCGCAAGGCCTGCAGCGCCTTCTCGACGGCTTCCACCGCCGCCACCGCCTCAGATCGGCTGATGACCTCCTCGTCACGGGCAACAGACAGCGCTGCGTTGCGCAGGAAAGCGCTCAGCTTCACATCGGCCCGGCTCGCCGCCTGCTCGATCAGCGTGAGGTCCTCAACGCTGAGACGGACGGACACCACGGTCGTGAGGTTCTTCGACGCCTCGACTTCGACGACATCGCCGTCGTCCGGATCGGCAGCGTGCTCGTAAGCGTCGTCGGCGGCGGCGTGAGCCGTCTGCTCCGCGTTCTTGCTACTCATGTGCCCGTTGGCGAACACGGCACGATCTCGACGAGGGAGACACCGTGACGCGTGGCATGTTCTTCGTCGTGCCGGTCGAACTCGACCGTGTCGATGCGCGCGTTGCCTCCATGTCATACAAAGTACGCCGAGGTATGACGCCGTGACAAGCCTTAGGGAACAGCGTTGCGCTGATTCGTGTCGCTCGCTCATCGGCGCCACGGCAACCGGTCGTCCCGACCGAGAGGCTGCTCCAGAGGTGCCCCGTCGTGGTGCCATCTTGGTTGCCTCTTGCCGAAATTCGCCCTCGTTCGCCAAGATCCGCTCACGTGCCATACCCCCTCTGACCTGCGACGATGCATCTCAGCGGACATGGGCGATTACCCTCAGTAGCGACTCATAATCCCTCGGTCGTGGGTTCGAGCCCCACCCGCCCCACTGCAACGCCGCAGGTCAGAGGGCATGTTTTCCGGCCTGACCGAGGGACAACGGCCCCCGGATCAAGATCATGCTCACAATATGCTCACACTTGACAGCGAACCCGCTGGTCACGCGGGTAATCCCTCGGTCGTTGCGGCCCGACACGCCGCGGAACCTGCTACAGCCCGTGGTCATCCTGCCCGTCATGGACCCCAGCCCGGCCGGTGCGCGGTGAGCCCGCGTCGGACGATGCCGGCCGGCATCCGCGGCCGCGGCTCGGTCTTCACCTACACCTGGCGCGACGCCGCCGGACGGCAGTACTCCCGCAAGGCCGACGACACCCTCGCGCAGGCCGAGGCGTTCAAGCGCCGCATCGATGACCAGCTCGCGCTCGGCACCTACCGGCCCGCCTCGACGATGACGTTCGCCACCTACGCCAGTGCGTGGATCGAGACCTGGCCGCTGAAGGACCAGACCCGCGAGCGCTACCGCGGCATCCTGCGCCGCGAGCTGATGCCGGTCTTCGGCGGCTACCCGCTGCCCAAGATCCACCCGCACCAGGTCCGGGCCTGGGTGCACGAGCAGAACGCCGGACCGCTGTCGGCCAGCAGCGTCCGCCAGCACATCGCCGTCCTGCGCAGCTGCCTGAAGGCAGCGCAGATCGACGGGCACCTCGGCGAGCTGCCGCTGCTCGGGGTCAAGATGCCGCGCAGCTACTCCCGCCAGCCGGCGGTCCTGACCCTGACCGAGGCGTTCGCGATGATCGACGCCGCCCCGGCGGCTTGGCAGTGCGCGATCGCGACCGCCCTGTTCACCGGGCTGCGCCTGGGCGAGCTGCTCGCCCTCACGGTGGAGGACGTCGACCTGCCCGGCCGGCGCCTGAACGTCCGGGCCACCCTCACCGAGGTCAACGCCCGCACGCCACGCCTGCAGCGCGAGGAGCCCAAGAGCCGCGCCGGCATCCGCCAGGTCCCCATCGTCGAGGCCCTCGCCGCCCTGCTCCAGGCCCACCTGGACGCGCTCGGCCCGACCGAGGACGGCGCCGTGTTCGCCAGCCCCGTCGGCACCTGGATGAGCAAGAGCAACTTCTACCGCGACGCCTGGAAGCCGACCCGCCTCGCCGCCGGCCGGGACGACTTTACCTTCCACGACCTGCGCCACACCGCCGCCAGCCTGCTGCTGGCGCACTCCGGCGCGGAGCTCGCGGAGCTCAAGTTCGTCCTGGGCCACAGCCAGATCGCCCACACCGTCGACCTCTACGGACACCTCGTCCCCGGCCGCCTGGAGGGTTTGCGCGCGACGTTCGACGCGGCCGTCAGCGCGGCGCAGCAGCAGCCGGCACCGATCCCGCCGGCCCAGGCGGCGCAGCAGTCCCGACTACGGCTGGTGACCTAAGAGCTGTCCGGCCGGCGCGGTGCCGTCGAGCAGCGCCTCGAGCTGGCGGCGGGGGATCAGGATCCGGCGGCCGATCCGGACGCACGGCAGGCTCCCGTCCCGCACCGCCGCGAACGCCAGCCCCCGGCTGATCCGCAGGTAGGCCGCCGCCTCCTCCACCGTCAGGACCGGCCCGCCGTCGGCGGCCGCCGCCGTCACCGCGACACCTGCCCGTCGTCGAACCACTCCGGCCACAGCTCGCTGGGGTGGCGGCCCAGCGTCACCGCGATCCGGTCGGCCGCGTCCGAGCGCAGCCGGTCCCGGTGCAACAGCCGGTGCAGCGTGGCTCGGTCGACCCGCAACGCCACCGAGGCGGCGCTGAGGTTCCCGTCGCAGTCTGCGACCACCCGGGCCAGCAGCCGTCGTGCCGGCGCCGCCGAGAAGAACGGCGCCCCCCTCGTGCTCACCTGTGTCATCACGTTCCCGTCTCGGCACGCCCTGTGCCTCCACCCTTGGTAAGTGCGGATCAGTGGCGTGCTGTGACAGCGCGTGCCGGACTTCCTTCGGCCCGCCGCCTTGCCGGGAAGCACCGACAAGGCGTGTCACGGTCACCGACAAGGGTGGGAGCCAGCCCGACAAGGTCGCCCGGCAAGGGTCGGGGATCTCGTGCCCCGCATTTGCGAATCGACGATCCGCTATCTTGACGGGGTGAGGGCTTCGGACGTGACGGCAGGCGCGGTCCTGCGCCAGGCGCGTCACGCGGCCGGTCTGACCCAGCGCGAGGTGGCGAGCCGGGCCGGTGTGCAGCAGAGCGTGGTGTCGGCCTATGAGAGCGGCAGCCGCGAGCCGTCCCTGGCCACCTTGTCGAGCCTGGTCGAGGCGTGCGGCGTGAGTCTGGAGGTACACCTCGGCGAGACGCTGCCGACCGGACCCGGCCTGGGCGCCGTCGGACCGGTCGGACACCGGTTGCGCCGGCGCCGGGCAGCGGTGCTGGCCGTGGCCGCTCGGCACGGCATGACCGAGCTGCGGGTCTTCGGCAGCGTCGCCCGCGGCCAGGACACCGACAGCTCCGACCTCGACCTGCTCGTCCACGTCCCCGCGGGCACGGGCCTGCTCGCGCTGGGCCGCTTCACCCAGGAGCTGGAGGATCTGCTGCACGTGCCGGTCGACGTCGTGCCTGATGACAGCGTCAAGCCCCGCGTCCGCGCCAGCATCGATCGGGACCTCGTGCCGCTGTGAGCCGCAGCGACCGAGACCGGCTGCTCGACGTCCTCGAGGCCGGTGCCGCCATCGCCGAGCACCTGCAGCGTGGACCGCTCAGCGACGGCCTCGTCTTCGACGCGGTCAGGGTCCGGCTCATCGAGATCGGCGAGGCTGTCAAGGACGTCTCGGCCGAGCTGCTCAGCCAGCAGCCCTCGATCCCCTGGCGGCAGGTCGCCGCGATGCGCGACCAGCTGGCGCACCGGTACTTCGACACCTCGCACGCCATCGTCGCGCAGACCGTTGGCTCCGACCTCGTCGAGCTGCTGGCCGCCGCCCGGTCCTTGCTGGCGGCACTGGACCCCCAGGGCTGACCCCGGCTGCGGGGGGTGTTCGTGGGCCTACTCGCGCCGGACGCGAACCCTTGTCGGCGTGCCGAACGAGTGCGGAGCAAGGTATGTATTCGGTGACCGAACCGTCCGCTGGCGCGGCCGGCCCGATCCCCGAACGCGGGCGCGACCGGCGGGTCGCGGAGTAGGGGTCGCCCGGGCGCGGGCTCGCAGAGCAACAGCAGAGCGGCGAGACACGTCCCGCCCGCGATGTCACAAGGGTGCCTGTTTCCGCACTCACCAAGGGTGAGGGCCACGACGGCCCCGCTGGAGGAGGGGGCGTGGGCGTGGACAACGTCGAGGTGACCGGACCGGGCCCTGCGCCTACCGGTGCAGGGCGGCATCGGCTGCACCGCTCACCAGCGCGCGGTCACGCCATGAAGGTGTTGTACGGCGATGACGAGTGGCTGCTGATCGTGCAGGCTGCACAGATGCTCGGCCTGCGGCCCAGCAGCTACGTCGCGTCAGCGGCAATGTCCGCGGCGCAGCTCGCCGTCCACCCGCCGCCGGCGGACGGAACCGGCCGTCGTCGCGCGTCGGCTGCTCCGGCGGCGGATCGCGAGCTGCTGCTGGACCTCATGCAGGCACGCACCGCCGTCAACCGCTACGGGGTGAACGTCAACCAGGCCGTCGCCGCTCTGCACGCCATCGGGCAGGCGCCTGCCTGGCTCGAGCAGGCCGTAGCCGGCGCGCACCGCGCGGTCAGACGCCTGGACGAGGCATCTTCCTTGGTGGCAGGACGGCTGAGCCGGGGACGGGGCTGAACCTTGAGTAGCCGGTCCCCAACCGTTCGCTCCACGGTGGCGTCCGCTCAAGTAGCCGATGAGCGGATGTCCTCAACTGCTTGATATGCGGACGGGACGGCTTGCATGCCGCAGGCCGGCTCCTGACTGGTGGGTTCGGCGTCCGCGTCCACTTGCGGCTACGCCGGGCGGCGGCAACTGCGGGGCCGTGATCGCACCCTGGCGGGTGTGGTCAGCTCGCGGTTCAGGTGGCAGCGTGTCAGCGACGGCCGGCGGAGGCGCTTCTGGCCAAGTGCCCGGCCGTGAGAGGCGGCTGGTCTCATGGGGAGGCGCGGTCGGAAGTGGCGTCCGATCGGCGGCGCACCGGCTGTACCAATGGGCCGGCTCGTCCGGCCCCCTCCCTCGGACTGGCACCTGAGCCTGGGTCGCCGGCGTCGTCACGACTCGCCGGAGCACGTCGGGCGGTACGGCCGGTCGGGCAGCACCTCGGCCCATTCGGCGCGGGTCAGGTCGCGGCCCGCGACGCGACACGCGTGGGCGACGAGCCGCTCCGGGTCGGTCGACCACGAGCTCACGCTCGACCCGTCGGTGAGGAAGACCAGTTCGTCCTCTCCACCCAAACCCGCTGCGACTCCGGATGCCTCACCGAGCCGGTCGACGTCCAGGATGGCTCCGCGGGACTCGCCCTGCAGTTCCCACAGCGCCACGGTCCCGGCTGCGGCGACGACCACGGAGCCGGAGTCGGCCGAGAAGGCGATGCTGCCCACCCCGAAGCCGCCTGAGACGACGATCTCCCGGTCCAGCCGCTCCCACGTCCGGGCAGCCCAGATTGCCACCCGGCCGCTGTTGCTCCCGGCCGCCAGCCACCGCCCGTCCGGCGAGAAGACCAGCGGACCAGGTGCAAAGCCGTTCTTCGAGGACGTCGCGACGGGTCGAGGGTCGAGCACGGCGAGCCGTCGACGGTCCGCCAGGTGGACGACCTCCACCGTGCCGTCGGCAAGGGACAGTGCGACGGTGCTGCCGTCCGGGGAGCCCGCGGCCTCGACGACTCCGGAAGCCGGCGAGTACAGCTGCGTCCTGGGTTCCCCGGTGCGGATGTCCAGGAGCCGGGTGCCCCGGTCGGTGGACAGCAGCAACCCGTCGCCGTCCGGGGTGGCCTTGGCGTCGAAGGAGTGGCGCACCTCCACGTCAGCGCTCCACGGAAGCAGGGACCCGCTCTCGGTGTCCACGACCCGCACCGTCGACACCATGGGGCCGTCCTCGGGCTCGGTCGGGAAGCTGAGGGCGGCGACGTGACGGCCGCGGGGGTCGGTGCTGACGAGCCCGCCCTGCGGCCCGAACGCCCCCTCGACATCGGTGGTGGTCCCGCTCGCCACGTCGATCAGGCGCAGCCCGCCCCCGGGCAGCGAGGCGGCGGCCACCGACCCGTCGGCGGCGACGGTGTGCTGGTGGACCTCGCGCGGGATCGGCCGCCCGACGGTCCGGGCGAGCGAGTCGTCTCCGAACAGGTCCCAGGACAGGACCGAACCGTCAGCGCCGGCGGTGTGCAGGCTGCGCCCACCGGCGCCGTAGGCCACGTCCTCGATCGCCCCGCGGTGGCCGCGCAGCGTGGTCACGGGTTCGAGGGAGGTGGCGTCCCAGACGACGACCTCGCCGTCCGGGCCGATGCCGGTGAAGGTCGCGCCGTCCGGGGCCCAGACGGCCTCGATGAGCCCGCCGGGCGGGGCGGACTCCAGCGGCGCCCGCTCCCCGGAGGCGAGGTCCACCACGTCAACCGCGCCGTCGGTCCCGGCGAGCACCAGCGTGCGGCCCTCCGGGCCGATCGAGGCCATGGAGCCGTCCGGTTCGGGGGAGGACCACACGAGCCGCCCGGTGGCGATCTCGACCACCGACACCGGGCTCACGCCGTAGTGGTCGGACAGCGCGGCGAACCGGCGGTCCGGGGACAGGTCCAGGACCTGGAGGTCGGAGATGTCGGCGGCCGGCGTGAACGTCCGCAGCACCTCGCCCGACATGGCGTCGATCAGCCGCGCCACCCCGAAGAAGTCGACGGTCACCACGGCCGCGTCCGTGGCAAAGCGCGCCCGCAGCGGCCCCTCCACACCCTGTGGCCGGGGCAGCACCCTGACCGAGGGCGGGTCGGACCGGAGGTCCACCAGGTGCAGGTCGGTCTCGACGCCCTGGGTGAAGTCGGCGGACGGCTGCACCCCGACGACCGCGAGCTGCTGACCGTCGGGGCTCACGTCCAGCGACCGGCCGAACAGCACCACCGGCACCGTCTTCCGCTCGCGGGTCACCGCGTCCCACAGGTACAACGTGTCCTCGAAGCCGAGCCCGACGAGCGTCCGACCGCCGTGGGCCTCGGCGACCCCGACGACCCGCTGCTCGGCGGGGTGCAGTGCGGTCACGGCCGGGCTGCCGAGCGCGGTTTGGAGCAGGACGTCCCGCGTCTCGGACGAGGGGTCCAGGCGGTGGGCCTGCGCCGCGAAGAGCAGGGCCCGGTCGAGGCGGATGTCGGTCAGCGCACTTGCCCGCAGGGCGCGCACGTCGGCCTGCAGCGCGGAGCGTGCCGCGTCCTCCTGCCGGTCGACGGCCACGAGGACGGCGCCGGCCGTGACCACCAGCAGGGCGGTCAGCGACAGCGCCAGCGCGCGCAGGCGCCGGACCGATCGGCGGCGCCGGACGGCCTCGCTGTCCTGCGCCTCCCGGCTCGCGGCCAGGAAGGAGAACTCGGTCTCCGTCAGGTCGGCCGGATGGTCGGCAGCCCAGTCGACTGCCGCAGCCAGCCGCGGCCCGCGGTAGAGCTCGTCCAACGACTGCCCGGACCGGTGCCACTCGGAAGCGGCGGGGACGAGGTGCCGGCGCAACCGCCGGCCGGCGTCGTCCTCGTCCAGCCAGGCACGCAGCCGGGGCCACTCCCGCAGCAGCGCCTCGTGCGCCACCTCGACGTGCTCCTGCGCTGCCGTGAGCAGCCGCTTGCCGACCAACGCGCCTAGCACCGCCCCAGCCCGCTCGTCGTCGGGGGGAACCAGCTCGTCCCGCGGCACCCTGCGGCGCACCGGCTCACCGGCTGCGTCCACCTCGGCCAACCGCAGCAGCATGCGACGGGCCATCTCCTGTTCCTGCGGCCCGAAGGCCGCCCAGGCGGACTCTCCCATCCGGGCCACGGCCGTACGGACGCCGCCCAGCCGCAGGTGGCCCTCGAGCGTCAGGCACGAACCGCTCCGGTGCTCCCAGAGGGCGAGCAGAGCGGTCGACAGCATCGGCAGCGCTCCGGGCTGCCCGACGACCTCCTGCACCAGTGCCTCGACCAGCGCGGGCTCGACCTGCAGGCCGGCGGCGAGCGCCGGCAGCTCGACGGCGCGGGTGAGCTCTGTCGCGTTCATCTCGCTGACCAGCACGATGCCCGCGGCCAGTCGCTGGCCCGTCCCGGGATGGTCGGACAGGCGGCCCAGGTAGTCGGCTCGGACGGCGACCGCCACCAGGACGTCGGGCCGGTCCAGCGCCACCGCCACCGCCGACATGAACGAGGCCGCGTCGTCGGGCGTGAGCGCGGTGAACAGCTCTTCGAACTGGTCGACCACGAGCAGCGTCCGGGCCGCGCCCGCCGGCAGGTCGGGCAGGGGCCGGGTCGGCGTCGTGACCACCGTCGTCCACCGGTCGCTGCCCGGGAGCAAGCCCGCCGACAGCCCCGCTACCAGCCCCGCGCGCAGCAGGGAGGACTTGCCGCTGCCGGAGGGCCCGACGACGCACAGCACTGAGGACTCCACGAGGCGGGCGGCCAGGGTGGAGACCAGCCGTTCCCGACCGGCGTAGAACGGTGCGTCGTCGATGTCGAAGTGGGCCAGCCCCTTGTAGGGGCAGACGTGGGTCGCGGGGGCGGTGCCGTGCGCCTGCGCCAGCGTCTTGAGACGCTGCAGCTCCTCGACCCCATCACGCAGGCGCAGCCGCGACGCGACAAGGTGCGGGGCGGGGTCGTGGATGTCGGAGACCGCAGCATCCACGAGGGCGCTGACCCGCCGCTCCGCCAGTCGTGCCGCGGCGGCGTGCACCGCGGAGGGGACACCCTGGGCCGCCACCACCTCGGGTGACGTCGCTGCCTCGGCCGCCTCGTCCGGCGGCAGGTACAGCCGGACAATCCACCCGACGGCGGCAGCAGGCAGCGGGCCGAGGTCGACCCGCTCGTCGAAGCACTCGCTGACGAGACGCTGCTCCGGTTCGTCGAGCGCCGCCCAGACGCAGGTGGCGACGACCAGGCGCGGCGGCTGGATGCTGCGCACCGCCTCGAGCGCAGCGCCCAGCTCGTCGGCCGACAGCCGGTGCAGGTCCTCCACGACGTGCACGCTCGACGGTGGTTCGCCCGGGGTGCCGACCGCGTTCGCGAACTCGGCGAGCAGCCTGCTCTTGCCGATGCCAGGAGGTCCGGCGACCAGCACCCGCACGACCGCTCCCCGCTCGGACCGGGCGCGTGCCGAGACCAGCGCGGCCAGCTCGGCAGCCCGGCCCGGCAGCTGCCCGTCCGCAGCGACGACCTCCACGGTGCCGGTCGGGGTGGGGAGCAGGAGCCGGTCGTCCTGGGCCAGCACGAGTGCCTCGAGCGACCGCAGCTCCGGCCCCGGGTCGACACCCAGCTCACCTGCGAGCAGCGACTGCGCCCGACGGAAGGCCCCGAGCGCGTCACCCTGCCGACCCGCGCGGTAGAGCGCCAGCATCAGGGCGCCCCACAACCGCTCGCGGAGCGGGTGCTGGGCAACGAGCACCTCGAGCTCGGGGACGAGCTCTGGCCCCCCGCCCGTAGCAAGGTCAGCCGCGATCCGGTCCGAGAGGGCAGCCAGCCGCAGCTCCTCCAGCGAGGTGCGCTCGAGCAGCGCGAACGGCGCCCGGAACTCGCCGTACGCCTCACCGCGCCAGAGGGACAAGGCTGCGCGGAGTGCTCGGCCGGCTTCTGCAGCCCTGCCCTCTGCGAGCAACCTCCTTCCGTTGTACGCCAAGGCGCGGAAGTGCTCGGCGTCGACCAGGCCGGGGTCGACCTGCACCCGGTAGCCCGGGCTGAGCGTGACCACCAAGCTCGGGCCGTCGTCGCCGAGGTTGCGGCGCAGCCGGGACACGTAGCTCTGCACGGTGCGGTCAGCCTGCGCCGGCGCCTGCTCGCCCCACAACCCGTCCACGATCTCGCCCACCGAGAAGACTCGTCGGGGGGCCGTGAGCAGCAAGGCGAGAAGACCCCTCTCCTGCGGACCGCGGACGTCGATCAGGACGTCACCGCGCCGCACCTCCAAGGGTCCGAGCAGACCGAAGCTCAAGGACGCGGCGGCTCGCTGTGCAGGCAACGGACGAATGTTGGTCGTGGACATCGCCACCCCCGGTGCCCAGAGTGGCAAGGCCCGCTCGTCCTGACAAGGGCTGCCAGCGATCTGCCAGCAGAACGTCGGCGGTCTGCAGCCGCAGCAGCGCAAGGTCCTGGGTCAGCCGACCCACCGAGCGAACAGGATCCAGCGATGACGACATCGACCCGACGACAGGCGGCCGCGACGGCAGGGCTCGTGATGCTGGCGGTGCTGGGCATGCCCGGCACCGCTGCGGCGCGTCCGGACGCAGGCGCGTCCGTCCAGGCCGCTCCAGGCGGCGCCACGACGACCACCCATTGCCCGCTGCGCCGCATCGGCGACCAGCTCGTCAGGTGCGACAACCTGACCGGCGCCGGCATCGCCGCCGCTCGCTGGGTGCCCGAGGCCTGACGCCAGACCCTGACCCTGCAGCCAGGTCCGGCTGTCAGGCCGTTGATCCCATCTCAGCAAGGAGAGTTCACGTGCTTCGTCGAACCAATGTGCTGCTGCCACGGGTGCTCGTTGCGAGCCTCACCGCCGTACTCATCACCGCACTTGCCACGCCCGCTGCTGCTGCGCCGCCGCGCGAACTGAGTGGCACCTTCGGGCTCGTGGGCTCCGAGCCAGGTCCCGAGCGCATCGTCGGCAACGGCAAGGTCGTATTCATCGAGTCCGTGATCCTGGCCGTGCTCGAGGGCGACTTGGTTTCCACCGAGCCGAACCGGGAGCAGTCCATCTGCAAGACGCTTGTCCACCGCGGGACAACCCGGTGCCACGGCACCGTGACCTTCACCGGAACCGTCGCCGGGATCGAGGGCGAGGGAACCCTCACCAGCCGGACGCAGCTGGCGTGCGACTTGAGCACCTACACCTGTACGGGCCGGAACGTGGTCGTTCAGGGCACGGGCGCACTGGCTGGCGTGCGCGGGCAGACGGCCATCACCGTCGACTTGAGCACCGGTACCGGCACCTACACCAGCTCCCTGACCGGCACGTAGACCGCCTGTCCCACGCCGGAAGCCCGACCCTGGGCGATGCTGGGGGAGGCGGATGCCGGCCGCGCGCATCGCAGCGGGGACAAGCGGGATGTCCATGCATCACTGACATGGTGATCGCGCAAGGTCGACCGGTCACGTCAACCGCGGGCCGGGTCCACACTCGCGTCCGGCAGGCGCGTGATCCTCGTCCAGACGCCCAGATCGGCTACCCGGCTCAACGACCCCTCGGCGGGCCCCGAGTCGCTCACGCTGCTGTAGCGGCGTCGAAGTCGATGCGGCTGCTTCAGCCGGCGCGCGGGGCGATCGGCGCGCCGCGCTGGGCGACTGGACAGGGCGTGCAGGCGGACGCCGCTGTCGCAGACAACGTCGTAGTGCGTCCCCGCGACTGCCGAGCCGGGGCAAGGCCGCACCGTGCCCGGGATGACGACACCGATCTTCTTACTCCCCAGGAACCATGCGACGTTCATGCCGGTGCAGACGGCGCGCGAACTGGCGGGTGCGGCGTGGCTGCTGCCCGGCTGCGTCATCGGGGTGGCGCATGACGTCCTGCGGGTCGCTGCATCTGCGGCGTGGTCCGAGGCCGCCGACAACCCTGGTCGGCGCGGGAATCCCGCCAAGCGGGCGCAGGCCAACCGCGATCAGAAGGACGCCTGGCGCTTGGCGGAGCTCCTCACGGACCGAGCAAGGACCCGCACTCCGGACCAGTCCCGGACAGCGCATGGCAGGCCGACGACCTGGCCCGCCGCCGCGGCCGGGTGGAGATCTTCAACGCCACCCGACCCGGCGGCCTGGATGGCTGGACCATGGACGTCGAGCAGTACGAACTGGTGCGCGACCACATCCTCAGCACGCTGGCCGATCCACGCGTCGGTGACGCCACGATGCTTCTCAAAGACCTCGTGGCCTCCACACGAACCGCTTTCGCAGGACACCCCGCCTTCCCGAACGGCCGGCTGCGCAACTACTGCACCTACACCAAGGTCGACCTGGAGGCCCGGGGCCTCATCGAAAGGATCCCCCGGAGCAGCCCGCAACGAATCCGCCTCATCGGCGCCACCGTTGCCCCTCCTCAGCCCCAGCCCGACTGTCCGTTCCTCATCAGCTTCTGACCCGAACGGCGATCGCAGCCGGCTGGCGGCTGGCGGCTGGTCGAACAATGCAGGGTGCGGACGGCCGCGAAGCCCACCTTTGAGGCGCCGCCCCCGGTACTGCCGCTAGATGATCGATTCCAAGGGCTTGGTCGGCGTGTTGCGCTGAGAAGGCGTTGAAGGGTGCCCAGGATCGGCGTTGGAAGCCAACGTCGAACAGGAGGTCCGCGTGGACGCCGACCTGGACACCC
>Ga0335397_10002062_pt1 | contig 27356 bp, 28 predicted proteins | sample MAT04_FD_205740 | JGI IMG/M metagenome (GOLD analysis project Ga0335397, IMG submission 205740) | Freshwater microbial communities from Lake Fryxell liftoff mats and glacier meltwater in Antarctica - MAT-04 (spades assembly) (version 2) ... | reverse complement strand
CTGCAGATGCAGCAGATGGCCGCCATCGTCCACAATCGCTATGCAGACCGCCCATTGGTTTCGCACAGCCTCGTCCAGGGCGGCAGCGGCCATACGCTGGACATCGGAGAATTCGAGAGTGGCTTTGGTTTTCATCGTGACGTTCGTTCGGGTGTGCGGGGACAACATGCCCCGGAACCTGAAGCATAACGCCTGGAATGCAGCGACCGAGCGTCAGGTTGCCTACGTCAATAACCGCTTGTCGATTGGGCAAATGGCGCAATTCAGGGCGCCAGACTTGAACTATCCTAGAATGAACGCATCTACCTTCGAGTGGAAACAACTGGAGTCAAACACATGAACGACCGCGTACAAACCTTCGACCAAAGCGCTGGCTATGGCCAGGGCATCTCCGCATTGCAACGCAACAAAGTGCTGCGCAACACCTATTGGCTGTTGGCATTGAGCATGTTGCCAACGGTTCTGGGCGCCTGGATCGGCGTAACCACCGGAATCACCGCGTCGCTTGGCGGCGGCATGGGACTGATGGTGTTCCTGGGCGGCGCTTTTGGCTTCATGTATGCGATCGAGAAAACCAAGAATTCGGCCGCTGGCGTGCCTGTGTTGCTGGCATTCACCTTCTTCATGGGTCTGATGTTGTCGCGCGTCATCGCGATGGTGCTGGGTTTCAAGAACGGCGCCGACCTGATCATGATGGCTTTTGGCGGCACAGCAGGTGTCTTCTTCGTGATGGCAAGTCTGTCAACCGTCATCAAGCGCGACCTCAGCAGCATGGGCAAATGGCTCACGGTCGGTGCGGTGGTATTGATGATCGCCGCCATCATTAACGTCTTTGTGGCCTCGTCTGCCGGCATGATGGCGATCTCGGTGCTGGCCATCGGCATCTTCAGCGCCTTCATTCTGTATGACCTCAAGCGCATCATTGACGGTGGCGAAACCAATTACATCAGTGCAACACTGGGTCTTTACCTGAGCATTTACAACGTATTCCAGAGCCTGCTGATCCTGCTGGGCATCGGCGGCGGAAGCAACGACTGACACTTGCGTTGCGTACCCCATAGGCCCCTTCAAGGGGCCTTTTTTCTGACCAAACCGTGAACGGCGTACTTCAGAAACCACTCAGAACTGCCGATAATCTCGTCAAGCCTGCCTGTTGATCCCATGTACTTCCGCCTGTTACCCCTTCTTGCCATCACCCTGCTCACTGCCGGTTGTGACATCGCGGACCTGATGGCGGATCCCCGCGTCAATCAACGCGAGGCCGATGGACGCGCGATCGGCGCTGCCTGCAGGCACGCGATGCGCGGCATCGAGGACTGCTACAAACTCAATGAACGGGCGCCCAAGACGGCCGTCTACGAGGGATGGAAAGAGATGGATCGCTACATGCGCGAGAACAAGATCGAGGGCATCGCCTCCAAGATTCTCAGTACGCCAAACTCGAGCGAAGTAATGTTGAGCGACAGCGCAGCGGCAGGCAAGAAAACCGGCAACTGAAGCCCCGGAACCAGCAACGCCGGCCAGCGTCAGTCGGTAACTGCCTCAGCGCCCCGGGATTCCCGTTCAAACACCGCAATGCTCTCCACGTGGGCCGTATGGGCAAACATGTTCACCACGCCCGCCCCGACACAGCGGTAGCCAGCCTGTCGCACCAGCACTGACGCATCGCGGGCCAACGTTGCCGGATTGCAGCTGACGTACACGATGCGCTGCGGCATGGTCCACTCGCCTGACGATGGCAAGGTGGAAACGTCGATCTCCGGCGCCAATTCGACGCCGCCCGCATGCTGCAGCGCGTTATGGGCAAGCGCAAGTGCCTGCACCAGCGCATACGCACCTTCGCGTGGTGGGTCCATCAGCCATTTCTGAGCCGCACCGTCTGCCATCAACATCGGGGCGGTAATCTCGAACAGGTTGCGCGTGACGAACTCGACCGGCGCCATGGCCTGTCCTTGCGCCCGCGCTGCGGCATTGACGCGCGCATTGTCCTGCGCGCGCTGCACCAGCGCCTCGCTGCCCTCGACGCCCAGAACCTGCGCAGCCATCGTCGCCAGCGGCAGGGTGAAGTTGCCCAGACCGCAGAACCAGTCGATCACCCGCTCATGGCGCTGCACCTGCAACAGCCGCAAAGCGCGACCCACCAGGACCTGATTGACATGCGGGTTGACCTGGGTAAAGTCGGTTGGTCGGAACGGCATGCGGATACCGAACTCCGGCAATTGATACGCCAACTGCGGCCCGTCCGCGTCCAGCGGCGCGACCGTGTCCAGACCGCCCGGCTGCAACCACCATTGGATCAAATGGGTCTGTCCGTCGGCGGTGCGGCTGTAAGCTGACGCAAACGCACGCAACATCGCGCGGTCGGACGGCGACAACTCCATCATGTGACGCAGCACCAGGGCCACGACCTGGGTAGGTCCGTCATCACCCACTGCCAGTTCGATCTGGGCACACTCCTCGCGCGCCTGCATGCCTTCGATCAGCCCGCGCAGCGGCATCAGCAGGGCGCTGACAAATGGCGGCAACACCGGGCATTGCTGCATATCGGCAACATAGCCGCTCTTGCGCTCATGAAAGCCGATCAGCACCGCGCCCTTCTTGCGCACGTACCGCACCGACAAGCGGCCGCGATACCGGTAGCCCCAGGTGGGTCCATGAATGGGGCGCAGGACGACTTCCGGCCGCACCTTGCCCAGATGCCAAAGATTGTCCTCGAGCACCCGCTGCTTGACTGCCACCTGGCCATCGGCGTGCATATGCTGCATCTTGCAGCCGCCACAGGCGCCGTTGTGCAAGCCGAAGTGCGGACAACCCGGTGTGACCCGTTGTGACGACTGCCGGTGGATGGCCGTGACGACTGCCTTGTCGAAACTCGACTTCTTGCGGTAGGTGTTGACGCTGACCATCTCGAACGGCAAGGCACCCTCGACAAATACCACCTTGCCGTCCGGACGGTGCGCAATGCCTTGCGCTTCGATGTCCAGCGATTCAATGGTCAACAGGTCATCGGCGTAGCCGACCGCTGCGCCTGCAATTTCAGTCATTGCGATCCTGTTTCAAGCCCAGGCCTGAAGGTATTCCTGCCAGTGTGGTTCGGTCTCAGCCAGGCCGCCGAGCGTGTCGCGGACCAGAGTGATCTCTTGCGCATACTCGTTGTCGAGCAGACCGCCGCGCATCTTCTGGAACCGGCAATACACCAGATAGGTGTTCATCACATCGGTCTCACAGTAGCGCCGGATGTCGTCAAGCTTGCCGTCAAGATAGGCCGGATAGACTGCCGAACCGTCCATGCCCAGCTTGCCGGGGAAACCGCACAGCTTGGCCATCGCGTCCAGCGGTGCGTTGTTCTTGGGTTGGTACAGCGCCAACAGGTCCATCAGGTCGAGATGGCGCATGTGATATCGGCTGATGTAGTTGTTCCACTTGAATTCGCGGTCGTCTTCGCCCATGTCCCAGTACTTGTCGGCGACCACGCCATGCTTGAGTCCGCGGTAATGCAAGACCGGCAGATCGAAACCGCCGCCGTTCCAACTCACCAGTTGCGGTGTGTGTTTTTCCAGCGTATTGAAAAAGGTCTGGATGATCTTGCCTTCGGACTGGCCGTCCTTGTCGACAAAGGAATGGATACGCAAGCCATCGGCATTGCGAAACACCGCACTGATCACGAGGATGCGTTGCAGGTGCAAGGGCATGAAGTCGCTCTGCCCCTTTTCTTTGCGCTCCGCCACCCATGCCGCATATACCTGGGCGTCGCTCACCTCGACCGGCGAGCCTCGCAAAGCGCGCAAGCCGTCCATGTCGGGGATCGACTCAATGTCGAAGACCAGTACCGGCCAGGCCATGCAGCGGACCCACTCAGCGCGATGGAAGGTACTTCACCGGATCAACCGGTTTGCCCTGCCGACGTACTTCAAAATGCAGTTTGGTTCGATCGGCGTCACTGCTGCCCATTTCGGCGATCTTCTGACCCTTGCGCACGGTCTGGTCCTCCTTCACCAGCAGTGTCTGGTTGTGCGCGTAAGCTGTGAGGTAGGTGTTGTTGTGCTTGAGGATGATCAGGTTGCCGTATCCGCGCAGGCCCGAACCCACATACACCACACGTCCATCGGCCGCGGCCAGCACCGGGTCACCCAGCGCGCCGCCGATGTCCAGACCCTTGTTTTTCACCTCGTCGAAACCCGCCAGCACCGAGCCGGAAGCCGGCCAGATCATGGCCACCTCGTCTTCGGCGGGCGACGCCGCGGCAGCGGGCTGAACCGGCGGTACCGGTGTGGAGGTGATGGCCGTCGGGGCCACTGCCGTGGCAGTCACGGTCGATCCCTGCACCGGCGTTGCGGTCGCACCGGCTGCGCTCGCGGGCGCAACCGGTGCGGCTGGCGCTGACGCGCTGCTTGCCGGCCTTGCCGCGGCAATTACGGTTGCGGGGGGAACGACCGCTTGCGCAAGTGCGGGCGGCACGACACGCAGCACCTGCCCGACTTCGATCAGATTGGGGTTGAGAAGACCGTTCCAGCGTGCGATATCACGCCAGCTCTGGCCTGTCTCCAGGCCGATGCGGGTCATGGTGTCGCCGGGTTTGACGGTGTAGTAGCCGGCCTTGCCGGCATTCTCGAAGCCGGGCGGCTGCAGCACTGCCGGGGCCACTGCCACGCCCGCCTGACCACCGGCGACCACCCCGCGTTCCTCAATCGGGGCCCGGTTGACGACCCTGGAGCCACATGCAGCCAGGACCGCAGTCAGCCCCACAACCACCACAAGCCTGACGCCTCGGTCTATAAATCCCATCATTCGCCTTCCCTTCACGCAACGCCCGATTTTAAAGGCACAAAGTGAACGGCTTCGAATAGGGTCTGCTGCAGTCCGCGCGGCGTCTTCTCGACCACGATCAGCACCTGACCAGCATGCCCGGCTTGCTGACCGGCAACCGGTGCCACCAACCGTCCGCCGACCGCCAATTGATCCGTCCACGCTTGCGGCACGGCTTCGCCGCCCGCGGCCGCGATGATGCCGGCATACGGCGCGCCCTTGGGGTATCCCAGCATGCCGTCGCCAAACAGCAGATGCACGTTGGGCAGTCGCATGGTACGCAAGTTCTCCCTGGCCCTGTCATGAAGTCCGCGCAAGCGCTCCAGACTGTAGACCTCGGTGGCGATCAGGCTTAACACGGCTGCCTGATAGCCGCAACCGGTTCCAATCTCAAGCACCCGGCCCAGCTTGCCTGGCGCACCCCTGCGCAGCAACTCGATCATGCGGGCGACCACGCCGGGCTTCGAAATCGTCTGACCGAGGCCAATCGGAAGACTGGTTTCCTGGTACGCCTGGCCCTGCAATGCACTGTCGACGAAACGGTGCCGCTCGACCTCGCCCATGGCGGCCAGAACGGTGGCATCGCTGATACCCGAGCGCGCCAGGCGGTTCACCATGTCGCGCCGCACGGCGCCAAAGTCCTGTGCCGAAATGCCCGCACCGATCGTCAATGGACGTGCCATGGTGGATTTCACCGGAACGGCCAAGGCAGCGTTACCGGCCGCGTGCAGCAAGTCGGACGTGCGCGCCATCGGGCGGTGCGGCATCTCCAGATCGGATGGCGTATGCGGCAGACGCGCCGGAAACGACGGCCGCTCTTTCATGGCGAAGTTGGCGCAGTCGCCCGGCCGATGCTCGCGGCTGTCTGCGACCAATAGCGCAGCGCTTCGTGATCGGTCAGATCGGTCTTCAGGGGCGTCAAGGCCACATGGCCCTGCACCGTTGCGTGGAAGTCGGTGCCTTCAGCGTCGTCCTTGACAGCGCCGGCACTGCCGATCCAGTACATCTTTTCGCCACGGGGGCTTTCCTGCACGACGACCGGCTCGGCCGCATGGCGCCGCCCGAGACGGCAGATTTTCATGGGCTTGATGTCGGCCAACGGCAGATTGGGAATATTCACATTGAGCAGCCAGGGCTTGCTGCCGACGAGTTGCTGCTGCAGCATCTGGGCAACCAGTTCACGCGCCTTGGCTGCGGCTGCGTCCAGATGGCCCCAACCTTTTTCGACTTGTGAGAATGCGATCGCCGGCACGCCGAAAAGGAAACCCTCCATCGCCGCACCGACCGTGCCCGAGTAAATGGTGTCGTCGCCCATGTTGGCACCGTTGTTGATGCCAGAGACCACCAGGTCCGGCCGGTATCCGAGCAAGCCGGTGAGCGCGATATGCACACAGTCGGCAGGCGTGCCATTGACATAGCGAAAGCCGTTGACAGCCTGGGTGACATACAAGGGCCCGTGCAAGGTCAGCGCATTTGACTTGGCGCTGTTGTTTAGTTCGGGCGCCACGACTTCCACATCGGCAAGATCCTTGAGCGCCTCGTAAAGCGCCACGATCCCTGGAGCCTGGTAACCGTCGTCATTGGATATGAGAATTTTCATGGTTTGCAGCAGTGGTCGCTGATTCTAGGTGGCGCGCCACCGCTGCGGGAACGCTTGCGACATTTTCATGGTGGCGCCGGTCGTATCATCGATCGAAACACCAGGAGATGACGATGCATGCATGGCTTTGTGAGAACCCGACCGGAGTGGACGCACTCCAATGGCAGGAACTGCCCACCCCCACGCCGGGCCCCGGCGAGGTGCTGGTCGAGATCAAGGCTGCCAGCTTGAATTTCCCCGATCTGCTGATCGTGCAGAACAAGTACCAGATGAAACCGGAGTTGCCGTTCGTGCCCGGCTCCGAATTTGCCGGCGTTGTACAAGCGCTCGGAGAAGGCGTCACGCATCTGTTGGTGGGGCAATCCATCGCTTGCCTTTCGGGCACCGGCGGATTTGGCACCCATACCATTGCCAAGGCGGCACTGTGCCTGCCGCTGCCCCACGGCGTCTCCTTTGTCGACGCAGCCGCGTTCATCATGATCTACGCAACGTCCTATCACGCGCTGATGGATCGCGCTGCCCTGCAGGCCGGGGAGACGGTACTGGTGCTGGGTGCGGCCGGTGGCGTGGGCACCGCGGCGATCCAGATCGCCAAAGCCGCTGGCGCACGCGTGATTGGGGCCGCGTCGACCGACGAAAAATGCGCCATGTGCAGCCGGCTGGGCGCAGACGCGACCATCAATTACCAGCGCGAAAACTTGCGAGAAGCCATCAAGACACTGACGCAGGGCAAGGGCCCTGACGTCATCTACGATCCGGTCGGCGGCGACTTCGCCGAACCGGCGTTTCGCTCCATCGGCTGGCGCGGCCGTTATCTGGTCGTGGGTTTTGCCGCTGGGCCCATTCCGTCGTTGCCCTTGAACCTGGCGCTGCTCAAGGGCGCATCGATCGTAGGAGTATTCTGGGGTGACTTTGCGCGGCGCGAGGCCGAAGCCAATGCCGCCATGATGGAAAAGTTGCTGAACTGGTACGCCAGCGGCAAGATCCGCCCCGTCATCGATCGCACCATGCCGATGGCGGACATCAAGGCCGCTTATGCCCACATGGGCTCAAGAGGCGTGATGGGCAAGCTGGTGATGGTCAACTGAATCGCGGCGGCATCGTCCTGTCGCCACCACGGGTCACTTCTTGGGTACCTCGGGCAGGCCCATCAACTGGGTCTCGTCCATCGCGTGAAGGTCAAGGGGTACGGTCTCGAGAAAATCCCGCTCGCCACTCGACGTGTTCTCGTCAGATGCTGGTTCTGCCTTGGGATTCTCATCCACCAGATCGGACCACAAGGCCCAGACGGAATCCGTGTTTTTTTCTTCCACCTCTGGCACGGGCAACTGATCGCCCTGGACGTACACATCACCCGGCCGGGTGAGGCCCGAGGTCCCCTTGTTCACTGATTTGGGTTTATCCGCCATAACTGCCATCCTGCTTGGGTTCAACTCTGGGTGTGCCATGACGCGCCAAACTACAAAGCGACACCGTCAATGACCGCTTTCCGGCAAGTGTCACACAAAATGTAGTGTCAGGCATAACCGCAGCGGGTTAGCCCCAATACTCTGACCCGCTATCCGGATGCCTGATCCAACCTCCTTCCCCACAAGCATTGGAGCCCCCATGCCGACCACCAGACGCACGATGCGGGAACCAGCCAGCGACATCGACACCATTCACGAAACCGATGTGCTGGTGGTCGGATCCGGCCCCGGTGGGCTGGCGGCGGCGCTCGCTGCCGCACGCACCGGTGTGGCAGTCACGCTGGTCGAACGCTTCGGCTGCTTCGGAGGCAATCTGACGGTGGTCGGCGTCGAAGGTTTCGCCTGGTACCGACATTCGCAGACGATCGAGGCCAACGGCATTGGCCGTGAATTCGAGGAGCGGGCCAAGGCCATGGGCGCTGCCGTACCCGAGTCGCACCGCGCCCCAGGTTCCGGCGATGGTGTTCAGATGCGCCGGGATCACACCGTCACGGATAGCCTGGTCAAACGGCTTCTTGAGAAACGGCGAGAACATGGCGGCCTCCTTGCCCGGGCGCTACATGCACATCCCCTACCGATCCATGTTACCCAAGCGGGTCAAGAATCTGCTCGTCACGGGCCGCGCCATTGGCGGGGACCGCATTGCCCATGCTGCTACACGCAACATGGCCTGCTGCGCAGTCGCGGGCCAAGGCGCCGGCATTGCCGCAGCCCTGTCGGTCCGAAGTAGCATGGCCTTGGATATGATTGATATTGGCGCGCTGCAAGCGGAGTTGCAGCGCCAGGACGTGCGCTACCAATGACACCCGCCGTGTAGCGCGGCAGCGGGTGTCAGACCTGCAATGCGGCCAGCACGGCTCGAATGTCATCGGGGACGGCCACCGACTCGCCGGCGCTGCGCGCCACATACACGTGCGTGAAGCTGCCCGCGGCCGCCAACTGGACGTCGTCATTGCGAAACAGACCGATCTCGTAGCGCACGCTGGAATTGCCGATATGCGCAACCCGGATCCCGGCGTCGACACGATCAGGAAACGCGACCGGCAGAAAATAGCTGCACGCCGTCTCGACCACATAGCCCACCACCTCGCCGCGATGGATGTCGAGCACTCCCTGCTCGATCAGGAACTGGTTGACTGCCGTGTCGAAATAGCTGTAGTAGTGCACGTTGTTGACGTGACCATAGACGTCATTGTCCATCCAGCGGGTCGGGATGCTCTGGAAATGCCGGTAGTCGGCGCGGGTCTGGTGGCGTTGGGACATGGCGAGGTGGCTCCGGATTCGTGCCGCGACCCGATCAGATGCCCGAGCAGACGATCAGCATGGAAGGGGCCCGGCAACTTGCCGATTATTCATGAGGCATGGCGAGCTTCGCCGGCGCCGGCGCCTTATTCGAGCTTGAGTTTGGCCGTGTCGACGACCTTGCGATATACCGCAAGCTCATCTTTCATCTGCTGCGCGAACTGCTCCGGTGTGTTGCCCAACACGACGGAACCAGTGTCCTCGATGCGCTTGCGCACGGCAGGGTCCTCCAGCGCCTTGCGAGCCGCGGCGTTGACCTTGTCCACGATGTCTCTGGGCAGTCCTTTGGGGCCGATGATGCCGTAATACGCCATGCGATTGACCGGCTCCAACCCCAACTCCTTGAAGGTCGGAACATCAGGCAAGGCGGCCAGGCGCTGCGGCGCCGCCACGGCCATCGCCACCAGACGTCCACCCTTGATGTGCGGCAGTGCCGAAGGCACATTGTCAAAAATGATCTCAACCTGTCCGCCGACCGTGTCGCGCAATGCCGGGCCTGCACCGGTATATGGAATATGCGTGACGAAAACACCTTCCAAGGTCTTCCACAACTCGGTTTGCAGATGGCCGATGCCACCTGTACCCGAAGACGCGTAGGAATACCGACCCGGTGACTTCTTGAGCAGCGCGACAAATTCCTTGTAGTTCTTCGCCGGGAAGCTGGGATGTACGGCAATCACATTGGGCGTTGCGGCAATATTGATGATCGCGGTGAAATCCGTTTCCGCGTTATACGGAATCTTCGGATTGATCGCCGGATTGGCAGCCGTGGTCGACACCGTTGCCATACCCAATGCGTATCCGTCAGGCACGGCCTTCGCGGTCTCGTTGGCACCGATGATGCCGCCGCCGCCCGCCTTGTTTTCAACAATCACGTTCTGTCCGAGCGCTCGGCCCAAGGGTTCCGAAATCACGCGTGCCACGATGTCGGTAGTGCCGCCCGGCGCAAAGGGAACCTGCAGCTTGACGACCTTGGCAGGATAAGGCTGCGCAAGCGCCGCGCCGGCCAGCGCGAACAAACCCGCCGCGGTCAGAAGTCGAATGGACATGGGTAGTAGCTCCAAATGTTGGAAGAACCGCATCAATGCATGATGCAAGGGATTCTGATGGTACCTGTGCTTGCGTTAAGGCCGAAATGCCAAGGGGAAATCGGCGCAGGCCGGGTCGACAATTCGTCCACACGCTCCAAGTCGCCACCCTGCAAGCAACGTTCTCGAGCAGCCGTGTGGGAGCCGATCAGCAGGGAAGCCCGGCGGGGGTGGCAGGAGGACAACGATCAGCGCACCCGCATCCGCCGCAGCATCACGATCTGTTGCAACAGCGTTGTCCAGCCGACCGTACGCGCCATGTCGCCGATCATTTCCGCATCGGCCACCAGCCCCTTGTGCCAGCCCATTTTCGCCCCCTTCAGCGGGCTTTTCACGCCCGGCCAGCGGACCACGGCTACTCGCGACCGTTGCGCGATCAGGAGCGAATTGAGGAACACCTCAAAGCCAAAGCGAGGCAGGGCCAGCATGGTTTCCAAATGCCCTTGGAGCAAGGATCTACGCAGCATCCGTTCGCCCGAGATGTAGTCGATGCCGAGCCAGTGCCAAGGCTTTGGCGCGTTGTCCCGTAACGAGAGCGAGATGTCCGCTTGCCCCGCATGCACAGGGTCGATCAACCTGCTGATGTGATCCGGGGTGAGCCCGGACAAGTCGGCGTCCACCAGCAAGAGGTAGGTGCCCCGCGCGGCCCGGATCCCAGCCACCAGCGCAGCGGTCTTGCCGCTGTTCTGCGGCATTTCGATCAGCGTTGCGCCGGGGAAGGCGCGCACCACTGCGGCCGTGTCGTCGCGCGACCCGTCATCGATCACCAGAACCTCGGCCACCAGTGGATGCGCCACGACTGCCCGCAAAACCGCGCTGATCCGCGTGCCTTCGTTAAAGGCGGGAATGAGGCAGGTGACCGTCTTGTCGGGGGTGCCGATCATCCGAGACTGTCCTCGGTCTTTTGTCTGCGCTTGTGCGCCCACCAGCCGATGGCGCCAGCAATGATGGCAATCATAAGAAAAACCGACACTCTTCCGATATAGCCGTCGATGCTGGCATAGGCATGGCCGATGGTATATCCGATGACGCAAAAGAACGCCGTTTTCGGGAGCGTTCCCAAGGTGTTGAACAGCACGAATCTGCCAAAGGGCATCTTGGCCGCACCCGCCGCCAGCAGCACCAGAAAGCCCGCTGAATGGGTGATCTTGCCCAGGATCAGCGTACGCCCGCCCTGGCGGCGAAAATGTTGCACGAGTTTGACGGTCCGCGCCCGGTCGATTCCCAACCACCCGCGAAATTTGGGCGGCACCCACCGGCCCCCGGTCCACCCGATCCAGTACAACGCGCTGTCACCGATCAGGTCACCCAATACGCAAACGACAAAAACGGCATAGATGTTCAGATACCCCAGCCGCGCTGCATAGGATGCAAGCACGGTAACGATCGGCCCTTCGAGAATGGAAAGCGGTACCAGAAGAACCAAGCCGTAAGTCTCGATCAACTGCGGCATCGTGCCCAGAGTGATCATTTGGGCCAATCACCTGTGGTGTCCCCGGTGATCTGATCGGTCGTCATGGCATTGCCCCGCCATTCAAAGCTGGACCCGGCCCAGCCCATGACCCAGAGCACCGGGATGAGCAAATCGCGCAGCACCCACATTGCCACGTCGCGGGGGGTACGCGGCCAGCCAGCGATATGGGCCAGCGCCCATTCCAGCCCATACCACCCGATGATGAGCAGCAGGACCAGCGGGCCGGGGATCACACCCAGCGCGGCAAGGATGGTCGCGGCCAGCGCGGGGGCCACCGCGCCCGACAGGATCTCGACCGCAAAGATCGCCGGAAAGCCGAGGCGTCGGACGCGCGCCCAGCGAACCTGGCGGTCCCAGACTGCGGCCAGGCTGCGGCGGCCGAGCGGCTGCGGCCAGGGCTTGGTCAAGACCCGCACATGCAGTCCTTGCGCGCGGACCGCCTTGGTCGATGCGACGTCTTCGGCCATTTCCATGCCCAGATTCACCAACCCGCCAGCGGCCGCAAGTACATCGCTGCGCCAGAACAGGATTTTGCCCTGGGCAAAGCCGTGTCCGGCCTCGTCTGCGAAAAGTTGCAATCGGTCCTGATAGGTGTTCAGAAATGCAGCCTCCAGCTCGGCCCACGGCCCGTCGGGACGAATCCCGGCGGGAGGCGAGGTGACAAGGCCAGTGCCCGGAGTCCAATGGCCCAGCAGGGACGCAATATAGTCGGTCGGTAGCAAAACGTTGCTGTCGGCCATCAGGATCCAGTTGTATCTGGCAGCCTGCCAGCCCTTGACCAGATTGTTGAGCTTGGGGTTACCCGAGGGGCGGTCGTCGCCAATCAGCAATCGCGCGTCCACCTGTGGGTGGGCTGCGATCATGCGGCGCACGATTGGAACAATCGGGTCGTCCTCACGTGCGCAGCAAAAGAGGATCTCATAGTCGGGGTAGGCGTCTGTGAAGGTCGAGGCCAGCGTTTCCTCGATATGGTTCTCGATCCCGCAAACGGGACGCAAGATGCTGACGCCGGGCTGCCCCGCGATTCCCTTCAAACGGCCGTTGCGCCGCAGACGGGCGATGACGCGAAGCGTCGTGACTGCCTGAATGGCGACTGCAAGGACTGCAATCGAGCCGAGCAAAACAGTCAGAATCATTTCATTGGCAAGTGCCAGTCCTTCCCCATTTAACTGCATTTGGGCGGGTCGGCCGGTGGTCCAGGGTTTGCATTCCCCGCAGCTCGAGTTGAATGCCCGAGTTTGACGTGATGATGACTTTTGCCCCTTGCATGGTCTGTGCGATAACGCACATATTGCCGGCCTGACTTTGCGCTGATTTCACGTATATCAGACCATTGAGGCATTCTGATGTACGGAGCAAGAATTTGGAAAGAAGGAACCGGAATGAGCAGTTCGGTTCCGTCGGGCATGCTGTCGTTCAGCTACAGTCGGTTTGACGGACCAGGGGCGCGGTCAGTCGACCACTCGGCCGTGGCAAGCGTAGCCATCTTAACGGGCCGGTCAGAAAGCTCCACCACCGGTACGCTGCTGGACTTGCGTCAACGATTCGGGAATGCGGGCGCCTATGCAGCCATCCGACGCGTCAGCGAAGGACCCCATGAAACTGGCATCGCAATCTGGTTGAGCCTTCCTGGGTGCCCACGCAATGCAACTTCCGCTACGACCGCCAGTCGCGCGAGGCGCGGTGGCACGGTCGCAGACTCTCAGCCAGATGCGAGACTGCAGCCCACATTCCCCAATCCCTCGATGCGCACCTGCAGCCGCGCGCCGGGCCGAAGCGCCACGGGATCCGTGGCGGCGCCAGCGAGGACGACGGTTCCTTGCCCCGCGGGCCGGCCAGCTTCTTCCGCCAGCCGCAGGGTTGCGCGCAGCGCCAGCAGCGGATGCCCCAGGATCGCATCCGACCGGCCCGAGGCCACCACCGCATCATCAAAGCGCACCTCCACCGCCAGTCCTCCCAGTTCCTGCCCCATTGCTTGCCAGTGTCCCGTGATGAAGGCACACGCCGAGATGTTGTCGGCCACCGCGTCGGGCAGCGCAAACTGGAAATCGCGGTAGCGCGAATCGACGATCTCGATGGCCGGCGCCACGGCCGCCACGGCAGCCAGCAGTTCGGCGTCCGACGCGTCCGCCGACACCGGCCCCGCCATGCGGAATGCGATCTCGGGTTCGGCGCGAGGCCGGATCAGGGTCCGTGCCTGCAGCACCGCACCATCGGGCAGCGCCATGCTGCGCAACAACATGCCGAGCATCGGCCCGCCCAGTCCCAGACGCGCCAGCATGGCGGGATTCGTGAACGCGAGTTTCAGGCCCACGACTACGTCGCCCTGCTGCACCCGCAGGGCCACGCCGTAGGCCTGGGCCTGGAAACCTTCGATCAGGCTCAAGGCCTGGGCTTCCCGCCACTGCGCCATGGGCAGCGCTTCGCGGCGCGCCCGATCGAGTTGGCGTGCGTACTGCCACGCGCGCGGCTCGGCGGCGCTTTCTGCATCCCGCTTCAGTGCGTCGTCGCGCGCCCTCATGGCGTCTGCACCCGTGTGGACGCAGGCACCGGCGTGGCCCCGATCTTGCCCACGGCCAACGCCGCCTCGCGGCCTCCATGGCGGGCCACCAGCGCGTTCTGGTCGTCTTTCGCGAGGCGATCCACGGCCTCAGGTTCGAGCAGGCAGCGGAGCCGTTCGCGCATGCGTGTGCGCACGCCCTGGTGTGCAGCACTGAAGGCGAGGTCGTGCAGTTCCTCGGGGTCTTCGAACAGGTCGAAGAGTTCCGGCGCATAGCCCACGTAGTAGTGGTACTTGTAGCGGCTGTCCACAAGCATGAAGGCACCGCTGGGCGAGCCCACGGCGTGGTATTCCGAGAGGATCGCGCGGTTCTGGTCGGGCTCACGGCCGATACCCAGCAGCGAGGTTCCTGGCAGGTCTGCATCGTCGGCATGCGTCGCCACGCCCATGGCGTCAAGCACCGTGGGAAAGATGTCCACCAGCGAAGCGTTGGTAACGCAGTGACGCTGCGGCACGCCGGGGCCGCGCAGCACCATGGGCACGGCCGTGGATTCGCGATATAGCAGCGACTTGTTCCACATGCCACGTGCGCCCAGATTGTCGCCATGGTCACTGAAGTAGAGTACCAATGTTTCATCGCGCAGGCCCAATGAATCCAGTGCGTCCAGCACCTTGCCCATCTGCGCATCCATGAAGCTCACCAGTCCCAGATAGCTGGCCACGGCCAGGCGGCGGCGATCGTCGCTGCCCAGCTGGTTGTCGAGATTGTTGAACACCGCCTGCCGTTGCACCCATGGGTGTCGCGCGTAGCCCGTCTGGTCGGGCCGCAGCTTGGGCGCGGGCAGCACCTCGGGCGGGTACAGGTCCAGCCAGGGCTGCGGCACCACCAACGGGAAGTGGGGCGCCACGAAACCCGCAAACAGCACCGCGGGCGCGGCCGCACGTCCATCGGACCCCAGCGCGGCGCGCTCCTGCAGCCACTGCACCGTGCGTTCGGCCACTCGGCCGTCGAAGCGGTTGTATTCGGTCTCACCGGCGCCGAGCTGGCGGAACAGCCCCGCGCCTTCGCTGCGTTCGGGTAACGGGTCGCGCACGCAGCCCCAGACCTGGCCCTGGCCCTGGGCGATATGCATCGCCTCCTGCTGGCGGTCGAATCCGGTGTCATCGGACGCGCTGCGGTAATGCAGCTTTCCGATGGACTCCACGCGAATGCCGGCCTGCTGCAGCCGATGGCCCCACGATGGGACGCTGCCGTCGTAGGCGATGGCGTTGTCCCAGCAGCGGTGCTGGTGCACCCACCGGCCCGTGGCCAGGCTGGCACGCGCCGGCACGCAGATGGGACTGGGTGTCCAAGTGCGCGCGAAGACCGTGCCGCCGGCCGCCAGCCGGTCCAGGTTCGGTGTACGTGCCACGGGGCTGCTCATGTAGCCGCTGTGACGGGGGTCGTGCTCGTCAGAGCACAGCAGCAACAGGTTGCGGTACTGCCTGACCATCCGCTTACGACTCAGGCTTGAAACCATTGGCCTTGACCTGGGCACCGCGCTTCTCGAACTCTGCCAGCATCAGGCGCCGCATCACGATGGCGCCCAACGGCGCGGCGATGGTCTGACCGTCGATCACGGCCTGCATCTCCGGTCCCTGCACGGACAACACGGCAGCGTCCGAGGCCTTGTCGATGATTGCCTGCGGCGTCTTCGCTGGCGCCAGCAGCCAGGTGCCCTCGGTCAGCGTGAGTTCTGCCATGCCCTGCTCCTGGAAGGTGGGCACCTGCGGCAGCACGCTGGAGCGCGACCGGCCCGTGGTCGCCAGGATGCGGACCTGGTTGCTCTTGTGCTGCTGCACCACGAAGGAGGTGGACGACATCATGGCCGAGACATGCCCGCCGACCAGATCGGTCAGCGCGAAGCTGCTGCCCTTGTAGGGCACGTGGGTGAGCCTGGTTCCCAGTGACTTGGCCACCATCACCCCCATGAGGTGCGGCGACGAGCCGGCGCCGGGAGAGGCGAAGGTGGCCTTGTCGGGGTTCTTCGCGCACCAGGCCGCGAACTCGCGCAAGTTTGTGGCGGGGATCTTGCTGCTGATGGTGAAGGCGAAGTCGTTCTCCACCATTTGCGCCACGGGGGCGAAGTCCTTGATAGGGTCGTAACCCAGGTCGCTGTAGACATGGGGCAGGTGCACGATGTTCGAGGCAGGCGCCACCAAAAAAGTATTGCCGTCGGGCGCGGCGTTCTTCACGGCCTGGCCGGCGATGCGGCCGTTGGCACCGGGGCGGTTCTCCACCACCACCGGCGTGCCGAAGGACTGGCGAAGCTGATCCGCCACTGCGCGGGCCACGAGGTCGGGCAACCCTCCGGGCGGAAAGCCCACGAAGATGCGCATGCCGCCGCGCTGCGCGAGCGCGGCAAAGGGCTGGGAAATCAGGGAGGCAGCGGCCACGGAGGCCGCGAACTGGCGTCGGTTCAAGCTCATGGGAAGGTCCTTGCTGTAACGGAGTCGATGGAAAAAACCTGTTCGTCCACTCACAGGTCTTTACGCCTGTTCACTGGGATAACCGGCGCGTGATGTCTGCGGCCGTGGTCACCACTCGCTGCGCGATGTAGTCCTCGCGGAAAGCTTCCAGCCGCGCGGTCGAGCCGATCAGCGTGACGCTGCCCAGCACATGCCCCTTCTCCGCAAAGATGGGCGCGGCATAACCCACGCGGCCGGGAAACAACTCGCCACTGGACACCGCATAACCGCGCCGCCGCACTTCGGCCAGCGCCTTGCTGAACTGCTTCCAGTCCGCGCCCAGGGCCACACAATCGGGGTCGCTCTGGTGCGCCTCGTAAAGCCGCCGCAACTGCCGTGCCGGCAACTCGGCCAGGATCACGCGCGAGGTCGAGCCGCGAAACAGCGGCACCACGCGCCCGCGCCCCAGTGCCAGCAGCGGGTTGCCATCGCTGTGCACGTAGTGCACATTCACAATGCGCTCGCCATAGAGTTGGCTCAGCAAAAGCTCCAGCCCGGTGTCTGCCACCAGTTGCTCGATGGGCTCGCGGCTGGCCTGCAGCAGCGGATCGTTGCTGCGCACCATGTAGTCCCATTCGATGATGCGCGGCCCCGGCGCATAGCCGTGGGGCAGGCGCACCAGCAGGCCCGCCTCGCACAGCTCGCGGATATGGCGATAACCCGTGGCTGGCGGGTTCTGCGTGCGTACACAGATCTGCTCGGCGCTCAGCACCGAGCTGCCATCCGCAAAGGCCTCCAGCACATCCAAAACACGGTTGAGGCGTCCCATCTGTTCTCCACCAGTTCGCGGCCAAGGCAAAGTGCCCCGGTCGATACAAGAAATCGGAGTTGATTTTGGCGCCAAAAGTGTTTGACATTGTTGCAATATTATCGGAAACTGATAATTAGTCAATATCTGAAGAACTAAAAGTGCAAAAGTTGCCCTCTACTTCCCAAACTCCTGCCACCGGCGCCGCGGCGTTCCTGGCTGCCTGCCGCGCAGCCGGCATGGACACCTGCATCGCCAACCCCGGCACCACCGAGCTGGCGTTCGTGCGCGCCTTCGACGACGTACCGGGTTGGCGCATCGTGCCGGCGCTGTTCGAGGGCGTCTGCAGCGGCGCTGCCGACGGTTACGCACGCATCGCGGGCCGGCCGGCGCTGACACTTACCCACCTGGGGCCGGGCTTTGCCAACAGCATCGCGAACCTGCACAACGCACGCCGGGCCCACACCCCCATCGTCAATGTCATTGGCGACCAGACCACCACGCACCTGCCCTTCGATGCGCCGCTGACCTCGGACATCGAATCGCTGGCACGACCGGTCTCGGCATGGGTGCACCACCTGGGGGACGCCGGCCAGGCTGCCGCCACAGGCACGCAGGCGGTGGCCCAGGCGACTGCGAACGGCGGGCAGATCGCCACCGTTGTCTTCGCGGCGGATGCGCAGGCCGCCCCGACGGTCATGCCCGTCGCCACGGCGGCAGGCCGGTCCCCCGCGCTTTCGCGCGCAGCAGCCGATCCTGCCGCGGTGCGCGAGGCAGCCCGCCGCTTGCGCGAAGGCAAGGCATTGCTGCTGATCGGCGGCGAAGCCTTGAGCGAAGCCGGCCTGCAGGCCGCGCAACGCATCGTCGAGGTCACAGGTGTGGCCTTCTACTGCGAGACCTTTCCGGCCGTGATGCAGCGCGGCCACGCCTTGCCCGCGCCGGAGCGTTTCCCCTACTTTCCCGAACCGGCCTTCGCACTGGTGCAGAGCATGCAGCACGTGGTGGTGGCCGGCGCGCCGGAACCCATCACCTATTTCGGCTGGCCGGGCTACCCCAGCCAGATCGTTCCCAAGGAAAAGCTGCTGATGCTCGCGGACCCCACGCAGATGGCCACCGCCGCGCTGCAGGCGCTGGCGCACGCGCTGCAGTGCCCGCCCTTCGCCTTTGCCGCGCCCCGCATGCAGCGAAGTGACGCCACAGGAGCAGCCTTCGATGGCGCCAGTGCGGCGCGCACCGTCGCCGCCTGGCTGCCCGAAGGTGCCATCGTTTCGGTCGAAGGCGGCACCTGCGGCTACCCCTTCTTCACGGCCTCGGCCCTTGCGGCGCCGCACACGGTGATGACCAACACCGGTGGTGCCATCGGCCAGGGCCTGCCCGTGGCCCTGGGCGCCGCGCTGGCAGCACCCGGGCGCCGGGTGGTAGGGCTTCAGTCCGATGGCAGCGCGCAGTACACACTGCAGTCGATGTGGACCATGGCACGCGAGTGCCTGCCCATCACCATCGTGATCGCTGCGAACCGGCGCTACGCTGTACTGCAGAACGAGTTGCACCGCGATGGCATGCAAGCCATCACGGGCGCAGCGGCCACGCTGACAGCGCTGGACAACCCGCCTGTGGACTGGGTCTCGCTCGCGCGTGGCTACGGTGTGCCCGGCGAAGCCGTGCGCGACTGCGCCGCGCTGGACCGCGCGCTGGACGCCTCGCTGCAGGTGCAGGGCCCCTACCTCATCGAACTTCAACTGCTCTGAAGTTCGCCGCCTTTCCCCATCCCCCTATCCATCCCTAGGAGAAATACGTGAATCTGCAACTCGAAGGCCGCACGGCCATCGTCACCGGCGGTAGCATGGGCATCGGCCGTGCAATCGCCGAGGCCTTTGCGCGCGAGGGCATGCATGTGGCCCTCGTGGCGCGCAGCATTGGCCCGCTGGAGCAGGCTGCGGCAGAGATCACGGCGGCCACCGGCGCGCGCGTGTTGGCCGTGCCGGCAGACGTCAGCAACACCGTCGCGGTAGATGCGGCCGTGGCGCGCGCCGCCGCCGAGTTCGGCCGGCTGGACGTGCTGGTCAACGGCGCGGCGCATCCCGGCGGACTGGTGCGCAACGAAATCGAGCAGGCCGATCCCGACAAGCTGCTGCAGGACATCGACATCAAGGTGGTGGGTTACTTCCGCATGGCGCGCGCCGTGGTGCCGCACATGAAGGAGCGCCGCTTCGGCCGCATCCTGAACATTGGTGGCCTCACAGGGCGTGGCAGCAAGCAGATCTCGGGCCTGCGCAACGTGGCGATCTGCCACATGACCAAGTCGCTGTCCGACCAGCTGGGCCCCTTCGGCATCACGGCCAACGTGATCCATCCTGGTGTGGTGGACACACCGCATATCCGCGAGCTGTACGCCAACGAGGCGAAGAAGCAGGGCCTGACACCCGAACAGGTAGAGGCCAACTACGTGGCGACCACACCCATTCGCCGCACGCTGCAGCCCTACGAGATTGCCGACGCCGCGCTGTTCCTGTGTTCGCCGCTGGCAGGGGCGATCACCGGTGAGTCCATCGGCGTCGATGGCGGCATCACCCGTGGCATCTTTCTGTAAGGAGCACAGCACCATGCAAGGCACCATACTTGTCGGTACAGCCGGCCAGGGCATCCTGCGCAGCAGCGACGACGGCGAGAGCTGGCACCGCCTAGGCCTGAAGGAGGCCATCGAATTCGACGGCACGGTGCGTGCGATGGCCGTGGACCCGCGCGACCCCCAGCGCATCATCGTGGGTGCGGACGCTGGCGTGTGCATCAGTACCGATGCCGGCGCGCACTTCACGCGCCTCGACTCGCTGCTGCTGAACGGCCAGACCGTCTGGTCACTGGCCATCGACCCCAGCGATTCGAACACGCTGTATGCCGGCACGGGGGCACCCTCGCGCTGCCGCCTTTACCAGTCGCTGGACGGTGGCCGCAGCTGGAAAACCATCGGCCCCGAGATCCCCGAGTTCTGCGAGGGCGTGAACCGACCTCGCATGCTGACCATCGCGATCGATCCGCAGGATTCGAACGATATCTGGTTTGGTGTGGAAGAAGGCGGCGCGTGGCGCAGCCGTGACCGCGGCGCCGCCTGGGCGCGCATCGACGGGTCGGGCAAGGCGATTCGCATCTCCGATATCCACGCCATCAGCATCCAGCGCAATGGGGCCGGTGCAAAGACCATCTTGTTGCTGACCGTCAACGCCGTCTACCGCAGCACCGACGACGGACTTACCTGGGGCCAATTGATCTCGCGCCAGGTCTTCGACGGCCAGTACTACACGCGCACAGTGCAACCTTTGGCCGGGCACCCTGAACAATTGTTGCTGGCTGTGGGCGACGGTACGCCGGGCACACGCAGCACCATCTACCGCTCCGGCGACGACGGCGTGCAGTGGGAGGCTACGGAATTGGCAACCACACCCAATTCCACTTTCTGGGCTTTCGGCTCCCACGCGGCTGATGCGCAATTGGTCTTTGCAGGCACCAAATACGGCCAGTTGCACCGCAGCACCGACGGCGGACACCATTGGACCAAAGAGTGGCGCGAGTTCAGCGAGATCACGTCGGTGGCCTGGACGCCGGCCGTGGCGCTGCTGAAGGCTCACGTGCAGAGCACCGAGATTCCGGCGCAGAGGGTGGCGGCATGAACGCAGGCAATTCGCCACCCGCAGACCTGCGCCCGAAGATCCGCCGCACGCACATCTCGCTGTTCGTTCGCGACCCATTCGCGTCCACCGCGTGGTACCAGGACGTGCTGGGCATGCAGGAAACCGCGCGCGGCGTGCAGTGGGTGTTCCTGTCCTTTGGCCAGAAGCATCACGACATCGCGCTGATCCGCGCCGAGCCGCCTTTCGCACACGGCAGCATCGACCTGCAACATTACGGGCTGGAGATCGACGGCGACGTCGATACGCTGCGCCGTCTCTACGCCATGTTGCTGGCGAAAAAAGTGCCCGTGGTCAAGACCACCGACCACAAGGTGGGCCTGGGCCTGTACTTCAACGACCCCGACGGCCACCGCTTCGAGTTCTTCTGTGAGACTGTGCACGACGACGAGGAAGGCAAGCGCCTGCTGCACGCTTACAACGCCCCTAGCGACCCGTATCCCCTGGAGCCACTTTATGACCGCCCGCATGACTGAGACAGCCACCCTCGCCCCCAACTTCGGCCCCTTCCACATCCGCAAGTGGTACCTGCAGATCGAGGACACGCTGGCCACCGAGTCGGGCCGCGGCGCCGACGGCGTGCCGCTGCGCAAGATCGTGATCGCCGCGGCGCTGCACAACCCCTTCGCCGGGCGCCCCGTGCAGGACCTGTCGGACTTCATCACACCGTCGCCGCTGTTGGGTGAGGAGTTCGGACGCCGCATCCGGGCCGCAGCAGACGGTGCCACGATCGCCAGTTATGGCAAGGCCTGCCTGGTCGGCGCGGACGGCGAGTACGAGCATGGCAACGCGCTGCTCACCAACCCGGCCGCCAACCCGGTGCGCGCAGCGATCGGGGGTGGCAAATCCTGGGTACCCTCCACGGGCAAACGCGGTGGTCCCGGCACGGTCATCGACATCCCGCTGGCGCACAAGGACGCGCTGTACGTGCGCTCGCACTACGACACGGTGAGTGCGATGTTCAGCGACGCGCCGAACCGCAACGAGCTGCTCTTGATATGGGCCTTCGCCACCCGCGGCCGCCTGCATGCCCGTCTGGGTGGCCTGCAGGCCACCGAAGTCAAGGGCGAGGACGGCCTGGTCTAGGCCCGAAGAGGAGCACTTGTCATGAACCCCTCTTCGATGCCCGAGCGACAGCAATTGGTGCCGGTGGGCGCCCTGGAGCTGGCTGTCACGCAATGGGGCCCGCTGGACGGCATGCCGATCATCATGCTGCACGGTCTGCGCAGCTATGCACAAACTTTCCACGGACTGGCCGCGGCGCTGCAGCCTGGCTGGCGCGTGATCGCGATCGACCAGCGCGGACGCGGTCAGAGCGACTGGGATCCGCTGCGCCGCTACGACACCCTGACCTACGTCGCAGACCTGGAGGCGGTGGTCGCTGCAATGGGCCTGGAACGCTTTTACCTGCTGGGCCATTCCATGGGCGGCGCGAACGCGATAGTCTATGCGGCGCGCCATCCGCAGCGCGTACTCGGCCTGGTAATCGAGGACATGGGGCCGGGCGCATCGGCCTCCAGCGCTGGCTCGGAACGCATCCGGCGTGAGCTCGCCGCAACGCCACAGCAATTCGCAAACTGGAGCGCGGCACGCGCATTCTGGCGCGCGATGCGGCCCGGCGTGACGGACGAGGCCATAACCTCGCGCGTGCAGCATTCGCTCAAGCAGGCCGCGGACGGCAGCGTGGTCTGGCGCCACGACCAGCTGGGCATTGCCGAGGCACGTGTGCGCATCGCGCCGCTGGACCTGTGGCCCCATGCGCTGGCTATGCCCGGCCCTACGCTGCTGGTGCGCGGTGCGGAGTCGGACTTTCTATCCGAGGCCACGGCGGTGCTGATGGCGCAGCGCTGCCGCAACCTGGGGCATGTTGCAGTGGCCGGCGCTGGCCACTACGTACACGACGACGCGCCGGAGATTTTTCTTACCGCCGTGCGCACTTTCCTGGAGCAGCAAGCATGAGACATCGGGCTGATCCCAAGGCTCACAGCACCGCAGTGCAAAGCACGAAGCAACCGCCAATGACCGATGCCGCTCCTTTCGCCACTTCCTGTGCGGATTTCGACGTCGACGTCGCCATTGTGGGCGGTGGCCCCGTAGGTGCACTGATCGCCAACCTGCTGGGCACTTACGGCGTGCGCACATTGTTGCTGGAGCGCAGCCCGCAGATCCTCGACTACCCACGCGCCGTGGGCATGGATGACGAGGCCTTGCGCGTGCTGCAGACGGCCGGTCTCGCACACGAGGTGCTGAAAGACACCATCTCCAATGTGCCGATGCGCATGTTCACGGCCGATGGCCGCTGCTTCGCCGACATCCTGCCCACCACGCGCGAGTTCGGCTGGTACCGGCGCAACATTTTCTCGCAGCCGCTGGCCGAGAAGGCACTGCGCCAGGGCCTCGTGCGCTTCCCCCACGTGCAGATGCGGCTTGCCACCGAAGTCACGGGTTTCGCACAGGACACCGCGGGCGTGTCGCTGACGCTGCGTGATGCCGCTGATGACGTGCAGCAGTTGCGCGCGCGTTACCTCGTGGGCGCCGATGGTGGCCGCAGCACGGTGCGCGAGCAGGTGCTGAAGATGCAATTCGACGGCGCCACGCATGCGCGCAAATGGGTGGTGATCGAGTGCGACAACGACCCGCTGGACGCGCCCTACACCGCGCTGCATTGTGTGCCCGGGCGCCCCTACGTGAGCCTGCGCCTGCCCTATGGCCTGCGGCGCTGGGAGTTCATCCTGTTCCCCGGCGAGGACGACGCACAGATGCTCCAGCCCGAGAAGGTACGCGAGTTGCTGCGCGGCCATGTGCCCGACCCTGCTACGTTGAACATCCTGCGCGCCCGCGTCTACACGCACCACTCACGCGTGGCACGCCGCTTCCGCGAAGGCCGCGTGTTCTTGGCCGGAGACGCGGCACATCTTTCGCCCCCGTGGATCGGGCAGGGTCTGAACGCCGGCATCCGCGACGCCGGCAATCTGGCCTGGAAACTCGCGGCCGTCGTGCAGGGCCGGCTAAGCCCACCGTTGCTCGACACCTACCATGCCGAACGCCACGGCCACGCAAAGGCCATGATCGACCTGGCCGACCAGGTGGGTGCCATCTTCGCGCTGCGCAGTCGCCCGCTGGCCTGGTTGCGCGACCGCCTGCTGCTGGGCATGCAGCACCTGCCGCCCGTGCGCGATTACGTGCTGCAGATGCGTTTCAAGCCCATGCCGCGGTACGGCGAGGGTGCGATGGTGGCACCGGCCACAGGGCCGGCGGCCGCGAACCAGGGCCGCATGCTGCTGCAACCCCAGGTGGAACTGCCCGACGGCCGTGCCGTGTTGCTGGACGAGGCCTGCGGACATGGCTTCGCGCTTCTCGGCTGGCAGTGTGATCCGCTGGCGCAGCTCTCCCCTGCGCAGCGCGCGCGCTGGCAGGCACTGGGCGCGCGTGCGCTCATGGTGGTGCGCGCACGCAGCGGCGCCGCGCCCGGCCAACCCATCACCGCCGGTGCGACCACCACCGTGGTGCAGGACCTGGAAAACGCGCTCAGCGGGTGGTTCCAACGCAGTGGCGCCACGCTGCTGCTGCTGCGCCCCGACCGCTATGTGGCGGCGTTGGGGAACGCGCAGGATTTTGCCGCGCAATGCGAAGATCTATTGGCACGATTCGGCCCCCCCGCTGACGTGTTGGCAGGCACTCCCGCCGAGGCCACCGGCACGCCCGCCCTTCCCCACCTCCAACCCGCCTGATTCCCATGACCCCATCCGAGAACTCCCACACGACCTCCCGCAACGATGCTTGCTCAGTGGGCGACCTGCTCGCCGCTTTTCTGGAGACAGCCGGCGCCTGCACCGCCTTCGGTGTGTTGTCGGTCCACAACATGCCGCTCCTCGACGCGCTGGCGCGCCGCAACACGCTGCGCTACGTCTGCGCACGCGGCGAGGCCGGTGCCGTGAACATGGCCGACGCCTATGCGCGCACTTCAGGCAATTTCGGCGTCGCCTACACCAGCACCGGTGCCGGTGCCGGCAATGCCTGCGGCGCACTGATAGAGGCCAGCACCGCCGGCACGCCGATGCTGCACATTACGGGCCAGGTGGAACTGGCATACCTGGACCGCAACTGGGGCGACGTGCACGAGGCCAAGAACCAGCTTGGATTGCTGGAGTGCGTGTCCAAGGCGGCGTTTCGGGTTTGGTCAGCCGACACGGCGCTGGGCGTGTTCCGCGAGGCGCTGCGTACGGCACTGACCGCGCCGACGGGCCCCGTCAGCATCGAAATCCCGATCGACATTCAGAGCGCCCCGTTGAGCCAATGGCCCGAGGACCTGAGTCCTCTGCCCGTGCCGCGCGCCGAGCCTTCGGCCGCCGCGCTGGATGCCTTGGCCGATAGACTTCGCAGCGCGAAGCGGCCCATGTTGTGGCTGGGCGGCGGGGCGCGCCATGCTGGCGACGCTGCACGCCGGCTGCTGGATGTGGGCTTTGGCATCGTCACCAGCATCCAGGGCCGTGGCGTGGTGGACGAGGACGATCCGCGCAGCCTGGGCACCTTCAACCTGCAGCCCGCCGTCGAGGCCTTCTATGGAACCTGCGATTCCATCGTGGTCGTGGGTTCGCGCCTGCGCGTGCCCGAGACCGCACGCCACACGCTGAAGCTGCCGCGACCGCTGATCCGCATCGACGCCGATCCACGCGCTCAAGGCCGGGGGTATACGGAGGACATGTTCCTTTGTGCCGACGCCGCTTTGGCCCTTGAAGGTCTTGCCGATCGGCTTGCAGGCCGCATGGACACCGACCCCGCCTTTCACACGGAGCTGGCCGCCGCCCGCCGCAAGGCGGCCGGCCGGCTGCGCGAGAACGTGGCTCCCTACGACCAGCTCTGCGACGCGCTGCAGACTGTGGCCGGGCATGACTTCCAGTGGGTGCGCGACGTCACGATCTCCAACGGAACCTGGGGTAACCGCCTGTTCCGCGTGCCCGGACCGGACAAGGCCGCCCATGCAGCCGGTGGCGGCATCGGCCAATGTCTTTCCATGGCCATCGGTGCGGCGGTGGGCAGCCCCGATCGCCTGACGCTGGCCCTGGTGGGCGATGGCGGGCTGGCGCTCAATGCGGCCGAGCTGCCCACCGCCGTGCAGGAGAACACAGGGCTGGTGCTGATCGTCATGAACGACAAGGGTTACGGCATCCTGCGCAACCTGTCCGACGCGCAATTCGGCGGCCGGCGCTTCTACTGCGACCTGCACACACCGCACTTCGGCAAGCTGGCCGAGGCGTATGGCTACCGCTACCACCATGTCACCAGCCTCAATGGCCTGGTGCAACGCCTGCGCGGCATCGTGGCCGAACGCGGCCCGGCCACCATGGTGGAGATCGACATGGACGCCATCGGCCCCTTCGCGCAGCCATTCTCCGGGCCACGCATCTGAAACCTTCGACTCCCATGCAAACTTCCGAGCGTTCATCTCCCGACGACGGCAGCACGCGCACCACGCGCAACGTGTTGTTCATCATGTGCGACCAGTTGCGCGCGGACTACCTGTCACTCTACGGCGGGCGGATTCCCACGCCGAACCTGGAACGGCTGGCGCGGCGCGGCGTGCGATTTGATCGCGCCTACGTGAACTCTGCCGTCTGCGGCCCCTCGCGCACCTCGTACTACACGGGTCGTTACCCGGCCTCGCACCGCGTGACCTGGAACCGCGTGCCGCTGCCACTGGACGAACAGACGCTGGGCGACTACCTTGGTGCGGCCGGCCTGCCGCTGCGGTTGCTGGGCAAGACCCACTTCGTACCCGACCGCGCAGGTCTGGCCGGTGCGCACTTCCAACTCGACCCGGAACGCCGTCGCCTGTTCGAGGAAGGTGGCTTTGACCCCATCGAACGTTACGACGGGCACTTCGAACCCGCGTCGGGCAGCCCCTACCGTGACTACCTGCAGTCGCGCGGTTACGCGGGCGACAAGCCCTGGACCGACTACGTGATCGGCTCGCGGGCCGAAGACGGCAGCGATGCCAGCGGCTGGCTGCTGCGCAACGCAGCGCTGCCCGCACGTGTGCGCGCCGAAGACTCCGAGACCGCCTACCTCACGCAGTGCGCTATCGACTTTGTCACGGCGCAGGGAGACACCCCCTGGGCGCTGCACCTGAGCTATATCAAGCCGCACTGGCCGCTGAAGGCACCCGCACCCTACAACG
>Ga0335397_10002059_pt1 | contig 27374 bp, 25 predicted proteins | sample MAT04_FD_205740 | JGI IMG/M metagenome (GOLD analysis project Ga0335397, IMG submission 205740) | Freshwater microbial communities from Lake Fryxell liftoff mats and glacier meltwater in Antarctica - MAT-04 (spades assembly) (version 2) ... | reverse complement strand
CAGAAATGTTATTCAGTGTATTATCTGCAACAATTTCTTTATCATTTCGCATCCATTTCCCATATAACCAACCTTTGTTAAACCCAGACTTAGTCTCCTCATGCTGCAAAAGATACTGTTCAAATGTTTGATGCATTGATTGGGTGATCGGGTATTCTTTAAATAATTCCGATAGCACATCCGGGGCCGTTGCCAACGCCATTTCTTTTGATTCTTCATCCGTTTTTGCCTCACTCCATTTCCAGTTCAAGTTAAGATTTTTCTGAACAGATAAATATAGAATTCTAAAAAGATAAAACGAAAGGTTCGTTTCCTTGTCGGCAAATGTTGCCAGCGAAACAGGTAAAAAGAAATTATTGTTCTTGTATCCTCCTTCACGTCCTGCCGGAAATATGTCAATGGATGATCCCGTAACCGCACGAGAAAAAACAGTAAGCCTTGGTTTTATATCATCAAGTGTTACTGTTCTTTCCAGTACTTCCGGGAGGATTTTTTTATTCTTCTTGAAGTAATTGGAAACCTTGCCAAATAAGTATTCGTCTAATGCCATTAAATCATCATGTTACATAAGTCTGTAATTGCTTCATTCACTTCTTTGTCGTCTGTTAAGGGCTCTACGATGGCAACTTTTACAGATAGTCTCTTCGGCAGTCCACCGTGAATCAGTTTAGACGCATCCACCAGTAAGCGGGTACTTACCGTTTCGGCCAGTCCCAATTCCGTCAGGTTTCTTATTTTATTACCAATCTTCACCAGACTTTTCGCATTGTCATTATCAATGCCCGTTTCGTTGATGAGTATTTGTGTTTCAATAGCGGCTTCCGGATAATCGAATGAGATGGCTGCAAAACGCTGACGGGTAGAAGGTTTTAACTCCTTATAACCTCGTTGATAACCGGGATTGAACGAGGCGACTAACATAAAGTCGTTGTGAGCTTTAACCGTTTCGCCAAGTTTATCAATAAACAATTCACGTCGATGATCGGTTAGCGAATGAATCGCTACAATCACATCCGGGCGGGCTTCTGCCACTTCATCGAGATATACAATGGCACCTTCTTTCACACCTTGCGTAAGAGGCCCATCCATCCAAACTGTTTCTGCACCTTTAATTATAAAGCGCCCAATTAAATCGGTGGATGACGTTTCTTCATGGCAACTTATAGTAATCAGTTTCTTACCTAACTGATGCGCCATAAACTCAACAAATCTCGACTTGCCGGTGCCTGTCGGTCCTTTTAATAAAAGCGGAATCTTGTTCTTATACGTTTGTTCAAAAACTTCTACTTCTTTGCCAATGGCATGATAATATGGTTTGATATCCATCATTTTATTTTTTAAATGTTACGCGGACGCATATTCGCAGTCCGGGTAATTAAATTTTTTTTCTATGTAGTAACAGAACCAGTTGCTTTTGCAGGCTCTAATGCCTCATCGGTTGGGCGTCCGTATTTGATAAACTCATAAATATAGATACTCACTCCGGTCGTAAATAGGGTAGCACAACAGATCAGAATAAAGAAGTGTACCTGTATTTCTTTTTGCACATCGCCAAAATCCATTCCCACTTTTCTTTCTAAATAAACTTGTGCCACACCGGCAACACCAAATGCAGCTGTCATACCGACCATACCAATATTTGATAACCAGAAAGCCCAGGCACCTGCAGCACTATCGTATCGTTTACGACCTGTCATATTGGGCATCGTATACGCGATGATAGCGAAAACAATCATTCCGTAGGCACCCCAAAAGGCAAGGTGTCCATGCATTGCCGTTACGAGCGTTCCATGCGTATACATATTCACCGGTGGGAAAGTATGCGCAAGACCTAACAATCCGGCACCAACAAATGAAACGATTGCTGTGCCTAAGGTCCAGCTTAATGCAATTTTGTTGGGATGTTTTTTCTCTCCTTTGCGATACATCGAAACGGCAAAGAGTGCCATTGCCAAAAATGCCAACGGTTCCAAAGCCGAAAATATTCCACCGATGACCAACCATGTTTTACCAACACCTATAAAATAGTAGTGATGGCCAGTACCCAGAATACCGGATATAAACGTAAGGCCAACAATTACATACAACCATTTTTCAATGACTTCTCTGTCGACCCCTGTAATTTTTATCAGCAGGAAGGCAAGTATCCCACCCATGATCAATTCCCAAACACCTTCAACCCATAAATGCACAACCCACCAGCGGAAAAAAGAATCCATGGTTTGATTGTCGAACCAGACCATACCGGGTAAATAAAGTAAGGCTGCAAAAACCAATCCCATGGTGAGTACCAACGAGGTGGTGGTTCGCTTTTTACCTTTAAAAAGTGTAACCAGAATAATACCTAAGAACGTAAGCACATTCAATACAACCAGATAATCTAATGGTCTTGGTATTTCCAAGAACTTTCTGCCTTCCCAGTAATTAAAGTGATAACCAACAATGGCGGTAACGCCTACCAATGCCAGTGTAATTAATTGTATATAAGCAAGCTTGACACTCACCAACTCATTCTCTGCTTCTTCGGGAATAATATAATAGGCGGCACCCATAAAGCCCGATAATAACCATACGACTAGCAGGTTTGTATGAACTGCTCTTGCAGTATTAAACGGAATGACACTATGCAGGCCATCGTAACCCATGTGTGCAAATCCCATAATAAATCCATAAACGATTTGTAAGAATAACAGCAGCATTGATAAGGCAAAAAACCAATACGCTACTTTTTGTGATTTATATTTCATATATTTTTTTTTGAGGTTAGTTATTTTTTTAGATCAGGTTTAGGTGGAAATCCGTTTAGGTCTATTTCGCCTATCCATTTAAAGAAGGCAATAAGGTCGGCTGTTTCTTTGTCTGAGAACGCGTAGGCTACCATTTTTCTCCCTCTCGGCGCCCATGGGGTTTTTGAGGTCAATACGGCTTTCATATAGCCTTCTCCTCTTCGTTCGTAAACTTTAGTGAGTTCGGGTGCGTAATAGGCGCCTTCACCCAGAATTGTGTGACAACCCATGCAATTATTGGCTTCCCATATTCGTTTGCCATTGATGACTTGTGGTGTAAGATTTTCTTCGTGAGTCCGTTTGGGTACTTCAGTGCTCATCGAGGTCCAGGATAAGCCCAGAAAAACCGCAAAGGTTGCAATAGTGCCGCCCAAGAAGAATGTTCGGGCTTGTGATTTTGATAACATACAACTGATTTTAAGGTGTTTACTTTAAGTATTTATTATTAACTAATTAAAGTGCAATAATAAAAGACAAAATTGTCCTTAAATATGACAATTATCATATTTTCCCATGAGATACAGCACGAGAAATATTCCTATGTACTTATAATTTTGTCTTTGAAATTAGTTGAATATACCATGAGAACTTCCCAGAAAAACTTTTTTAGAATAATTCTTCACTGCCTGTTGATTACTGCAACAACAGGCGTAATTGCTCAAGAAAGCAATCCATCAAACACCCAGGAGGAATTGAAACTGCAACTACAAATAAGGCCCAGAGCCGAATTCAGAAACGGTGTGTTTACGCCTATCTTAGACGGACAAGAACCTGCGGCATTTGTCTCCCAGCGCAACCGTCTTGGTCTGGTATATAGTAAAGGTCAAAAGCTTTCGGTTGGATTAACTATGCAAATGTTGAATGTTTGGGGTAATGATCCTCAAATACAGCAAACCGCCAATAATGTCAGTCTTTTTGAGGCATGGGCGCAAATTGCGTTATCTAAAACCGCTCAAATCAAGATTGGCAGACAGGTGTTTTCGTATGACGATGAACGAATTTTAGGCTCTCTTGACTGGAACAATGCCGCTCGCAAACATGATGCTATATTAGGAATGTTTGAGCAAGGTACATTAATAGCACATGTAGCCTTGGCGTTTAATCAAAACAGCGAAAAGGTAAACAGTACATTCTATAATGATTCGTTGAGTCAGCCGTATAAAAATTTGCAATTCGTCTGGCTTCAATACAAAGCAAACGAACGCTTAAAATTTACAGCCTTGATGATGAACCAAGCCCGGCAACGAAACAGCGATTCGTTATATACCTACTTACAAACATTTGGCGCGAATGCGTATTACCATACGTCAAGGTTCAATGCCACTGGAAGTATGTATTATCAAACTGGAAAATCCAATATGAAAAATGCTGTAGCCATTAGCACTGCTGCATGGATGGCATCGGTGTATGGAAATTATGCGATCAACAAGAAGTTTTCAATCGGTGCCGGATCCGATTATTTAAGTGGTATGGATATGGGCAGTACAAGTAGCAAGCTAACTGCGTTCAATCCGCTGTATGGCACACACCACAAGTTTTATGGCTATATGGATTATTTCTATGTGGCAAGTGGACACAAGAATACCGGGCTTTGGGATAGTTACCTGAATGCATCTATTAAAGTGGGTAAAAAAACGGGTATCCAGGCAGCTTTCCATCATTTTGTGTCACCTGTAAAAGTCCTGAATTATCAACACGAAACGGCCAGTTCAAACTTAGGGGATGAGATTGATCTTTCATTTAATTATAATCTAGATAAGGCCGTAAAGATTATTGGAGGCTATGGGCATATGCTTCCTACCACCTCCATGAAATACATCAAAAACATTGCTGCTAACCAACAAATGAAATCTACTCAAAACTGGGTCTGGCTGAGTGTAGTGGTCACTCCCGAAATAAAACTTCTTAATAAAGTTGCTAAGGATAATTAAGCATCACCTCCTTGCATGATAATTTAAAATATAAAAATATAAAAAATGAAAAAACAATTAGTACATGCCATTCCAATAATGGCAATCTTGTTTGCCTTCAGTTCTTGCAATCAAGGCAAAAATGAGAACTCAACCGATGGCCCTCGTATCGATACTGTAGTTACGGGAACAGTTACTGCCGAACTTACAGACCCGCCAATGGTACCGAAACAACTGGAATATACATCGCCAAAAAAAGTAATGGTAGAGCTGGAGGTGATAGAAAAAGTGATGAGGATCGCCGACAGCACGGAATATACCTTCTGGACTTTTGGCGGTAAAGTGCCCGGCAAATTCATCCGGGTGAGAGAGGGTGACCTAGTGGATTTTACATTGAAGAATATGCCAGACAGCAAGCTCCCTCATAACATTGACCTGCATGCGGTAACCGGCCCTGGAGGAGGAGCAGCAGCTACTATGGTGGCACCGGGGCAATCTGCAAGATTTCAGTTCAGGGCATTAAACCCAGGCTTGTTTGTGTATCATTGCGCTACAGGCCCGGTTGGTATGCATATAGCCAATGGGATGTACGGTTTAATCCTAGTAGAACCACAATCCGGCATGAGTAAAGTGGACAAGGAGTATTACCTCATGCAGGGTGATTTTTATACAAAAGGAAAATTCGGAACACCTGGCTTGCAGGAATTTGATATGGAAAAGGCAATAAAAGAAGAGGCCGATTATGTGTTGTTTAACGGTAAGGTAAATGCGAATGCCGGACCGAATGCATTAAAAGCAAAAACAGGTGAAAAAGTCCGACTTTTTGTTGGAAATGGCGGACCTAATCTTACTTCATCGTTTCATGTTATTGGTGAAATTTTCGATAGAGTGTATGTTGAAAGTGGAAGCCTGATGAACAAAAACGTACAAACAACTGTAGTTCCTCCCGGAGGTTCTTCCATTGTAGAAATGAAAATGGAGGTGCCGGGCACATACCATATAGTTGATCACGCCATATTCCGCACATTTCATAAAGGTGCATTAGCGCAAATAAAAGTTGAGGGTCCTGAAAACCCCAATGTGTTTTTGAAAATTAAAAACTAATTCCATGTAAAAACGTACGGTTGAACATTCAGCCGTACGTTTTCAAAAAGGCAATGAAAATTATTCTGACCATACTATCACTGATTATTTGTACCGGCTTTGCCGCAGGCCAAACGTCATCCCATAGTAACAAGAAATTGTTGAAAATAAAAAAGGGCACCTATATATCGTTCTTTAAAATTGGCAACAATCAGTCCATAACGGTCGCTTCTTTTTATATGGATGAATATGCGGTAACCAACGAAGAATTTCTTGAATTTGTGAAGACAAATCCGCATTGGAGCCGCTCAAAAGTAAACCGTTTGTTTGCCGATGCAAACTACCTTATACATTGGGAAAGCGATTATGTTATTGGTGAAGCGCACAAAGCAATTTACAAATCGCCGGTCGTGTATGTTAGCTGGTTTGCTGCAAAAGCGTATTGCGACTGGAAGGGAAAGCGTTTACCAACTATTGCCGAGTGGGAAATGGCAGGCAAAGCTTCTCCCCGAAACAAAATAAAGATGCCGCTTACCGAATATATTCTTGAATGGTACCGACGCCCAAATCCAACAGTATTACCCAATGTAAAATCTACGTACTGCAATGTCTATGGGCTTTATGATATGCATGGACTTGTTTGGGAGTGGACCTTTAATTTCAACAGCTTTTTAAGCAAGGGTGATTCGAGAGCCAGTGAGGACGACGAAAAGAAATCCTTTTGTGCAGCAGCGTCTATCAATGTAAACGACCGGGAAGATTATGCTGCATTCCTTCGATTTTCGTATCGAGGAAGTTTAAAAGGAAATTTTTGTATTTCAAACCTTGGGTTCAGGTGTGTAAAAAATTCCGAGTAACAATTTGATCAATCTCATCTTTAAACAATAAAACTAATAACATGAAATACTATTTATCAATATTTATAATCGCAACATCATTGCTAATCTCCTGCGGCAAAGATGCTGATCCAAAAGAGAAATCATGCTGTACTAAGAAAGAGACCGCAAAAGGCGAAACTAAAAAAGAGATCGAAACTGCTGAAAGTCTATTCAATTTAAAAGATCAGTTTACGACACAGTACAACAAAAACTTCACCCTGAACATGCTTTCCGGAAAACCAACCGTAGTTGCCATGGTGTTTACACATTGTGCCTATGCTTGTCCCCGATTAACGGCCGATATTATTTCGATTTCTGACTCATTGAAAGACGTGGATGTGAATTATTTACTTGTAAGTTTTGATGTGGAAAGAGATACACCAGAGCAATTGAGAGCTTTTGCTGCAAAAGAGGGGCTGAACAAAAACTGGACCTTATTACATGGAAGCGAGGATGCGGTAAGGACATTGTCGGTCTTGCTGAATGTGCAATACGAAAAAGATGCTGAGGGCAATTTTTCTCATAGCAATCTTATTTCGGTTTTAGATAAGCATGGAAGGTTGGTATTTCAACAAGAGGGTTTGGATGCGAATCAGGAACAAACCATTGAAACAGTTAAAAAACTGGCACAACAGCCATAGTAGTATGTTTCACTTTACAGGCAGGTTGGTTCAGTCGTTCATCTTCACGTATCTTGAGTTCAATGTGTTGCAGAATTTCATTTGCCTGTGATTGATCAAAATCAACATGATTTCGTTTAAGTACGCCCAACGCAGTCAGTTCAACATGAACGTCAGGTAGTAGATTATAATTACCTAAACATGCCTTCGCACACGCCAGCGGACATCCGTCAAAGACAATCAACCTCCTTCCCGACAATGCAGTGTGTACCAGCTTTTTGACATTGCCTCCTACACCAGCAATGCACGACATTTCAGCCAATCCCTTTCTGTCTAATTGCAAAGCCAGATAATTAGCCATCTGGGCAGAGCTCGAGCAACCGGAACAGGAATACACTAAAGGTTTCTCAACATCGGAATTATTTTTCATAACGCATTATTTTTCTAAGTTTTAGTTATCATTGTTTTGTGTAAAGACTGTAAGCCTCGACCTATTGTTGTGTTTAGAATAATTGACAACATTGTGAGAGATTCCGCAATAAAAATCTGTAGTGATCCTTCCCCGAATAACATCAGTATGATCTGTTTTTGATAACCCAATTTTCTTGCATCGAAGCCACATGGTATAAAATAATTTGGCAAAGATACTAACAAAGGATAACTTTGTCCTTAATTATCAGACTCAATTTTATATGTCCGTCAATAGGAAAAAGCTAGTTGTACTGTTCTTTCTTTTAGTGCCTTTCTTGAGTTACACTGGCCTCTTGTACACTGACATGCCGGTAACATACAATCCTGAAAAAAAAGAAGAAGATGCCGGGAAACTGGTTTGGCAGAAATACAATTGCAATGCCTGTCATCAGGTGTATGGGTTAGGTGGTTACCTTGGCCCAGATCTGACCAATGAGTATTCCTTGAAGGGAGAAGAATACATTAAAGCTTTTCTAATAACCGGTACAGGCGCTATGCCGCAATTTCATTTAACGGAAACAGAGACGAACTTTCTTCTTTTGTTTTTGAAAGACATTGATGCTTCGGGAATGTCAGACCCCAAAACTTTTACACGTAACTATGATGGAACCATTGAACAGTAATACACTCAGTACTTCTAAATTATTTATCATTGCAGGGCTTTTACTTTTGGCCGTCGGTATGTTGTTTGGTTTAACCGGCGCGTTGCAGTATCTGGTTCCTGATTTTATAAAACAATACTTGTCGTTTGAGAAAGTAAGACCACTGCATGTATCATCAGTGGTGTTCTGGATAATCTTTGCGGCCATGGGTTCTGTGCTTACATTTTTACAGCAATACAGCGGTAAAGAAATTTTCTCGCCCATATTACTTAGAATCCAGTTCGGTATTTTTACCATGTCCGTTCTTGCCATACTTGTCTCCTATTGTTGGGGTGTTTTTGGTGGCAGGGAATATTGGGAATTTCATCCCGTATTTGCATTGCCTCTTGCGATTGGTTGGATACTCTTTATAGTTAATTTTTTAAAATCGCTTGGCAGTTTTCAAAATCTGCCAGTATATGTGTGGATGTGGCTAACCGGTTTATTCTTTTTTCTGTTCACATTCATGGAATCGTACTTATGGCTGTTCCCTTATTTTAGAAATAATATTATTAACGATATAACTATACAGTGGAAATCATACGGTTCTATGGTGGGCTCTTGGAATATGCTGATCTATGGAAGCAGTATTTTCCTGATGGAAAAAATAAGCGGAAATAAAAAATACGGTCATGCACCCATTGCCTTCCTGCTCTATTTTACAGGCTTGTTTAACCTGATGTTCAACTGGGGGCATCATATCTACACACTACCCACGCATGCTTTTGTAAAGCATATCAGCTATGCCGTAAGCATGACAGAGCTATTCATTCTAGGTAGAATTATCTGGCAGTGGAAATCATCTGTGAGTGCGGCCCGCAAGCACTATCATCATACCGCTTACAGGTTTTTAATGGCTGCCGATCTATGGATATTCCTGACATTACTCCTTGCCATAGCAATGTCGATTCCGGCGATTAATGTGTATACCCACGGCACGCATATCACTGTAGCACATACTATGGGCGCGACCATCGGCATCAACAGTTTTCTATTACTGGCCATTGCGTTTGATATTCTGAAAGATAGTTGCATGCCTTTTAGTAAAAGTCTCAAGTGGATAAACCGTGGATATTACATGGCTAATGTTTCCTTATTCATTTTTTGGATAAGCCTGATTATGGCTGGTATTCTAAAAGCAAAATGGCAAATGAGTGATGCGAAAATACCTTTCAGCACTATGATGCTGCAACTGAGACCTTATTTTATTCTTTTCTTTATTTCGGGAATTGCATTGGTAAGCGGATTCTATCTTATTATAGTTCCTTTATTAAGAAATCAGGCGATTTGTTATTACAGAGCGTTATCACAAAAACATGTCGTAAAGCCTCATAAGATTTCGGCCATGTATACAATGGATTAAACCTGTTTGATTATGATGCATTCCCAACTGCGCTTCGGAACATCTATTCATCCACATCTGAAATTTGCCAAATACAAACTTCTTGAAAACAGTTCACTCTGATATTTGAAATGAATGGAAACAACGGATTCGTTGTTGGTGAATGGGAAATAAGTCGACATAAAGATATATTTTACTGTAAGAAGCAGTAGTTTCCCTGTTTAAATTGTACTATGTTTTCAAAAGCAACAGAATATGCGTTAAGGGCTACTATTTATATTGCCCAAAAAAGTTCAGAAGAGAATAAACTTGGTATAGATGCTATTGCAACTGCTATTGATTCGCCCAAATCCTTTACAGCAAAAATCTTGCAATCGCTTACCAGGAACAACAACGTAATCAGTTCAGTACGCGGCCCAAACGGTGGATTTTATGTAACGGACAAGGCAAAGAAATTACCTCTTAGGGCTGTATTGACAGCCATGGAGGAAAGTGACATACTGGATAAATGTGTGTTAGGTTTGAAGAAATGCTCTGAGGTTAAACCCTGCCCCATGCATAATCAGTACAAAACTATAAAACACCAACTAATCAATTTATTCGAAACAAAAACCATTCAGCAACTTGCCGATGATATGGAGGGCGGTGATGCCTATATCAACAATAATAAAACTAAATAGATCGTGCAATCATTTCCGCAATATCCAATACCTGCACCTCATCTTCCTTTTCATGTTGTTTAACGCCATCCGTTAGCATGGTCAGACAAAATGGGCAATTACTTGCAATTACTTTTGCCCCCGTATCAATGGCTTCGCCGGTTCGTTCCCAATTAACCCTTGTGTCTCCGGCTTCTTCTTCTTTGAACATTTGAGCACCACCGGCACCACAGCATAATCCATTCACTTTACAACGTTTCATTTCGATTAGTTCGGCATCTAAAGTTTGTAATACTTCTCTTGGTGCTTCAAACACACCATTCGCTCTTCCAAGGTAACAACTATCATGATAGGTGATCTTCTTTCCTTTAAATTCGCCGCCGCCTTTCATGGCAAGTTTACCTTCATTGATCAGTTGCTGCAAATAAACTGCATGAGAAACCACTTCATAATTTCCCCCGAGTTCCGGATATTCATTCTTTAAGGTATTGAAACAATGCGGGCAGGTAGTAACAATACGTTTCACCGCATACATATTCATGGTTTGAATATTATTGTATGCCATCATCTGGAAAAGAAATTCATTGCCTGCTCTTCGTGCAGGATCTCCGGTACACATTTCTTCTTTCCCAAGGATCGCGAATTGTATGCCCACATGATTCAATATTTCTACAAAGGCCTTTGTTACTTTCTGTGCTCGCTGATCAAAACTTCCTGCGCATCCTACCCAAAAAAGGATTTCGGGTGAAGTGCCTTCTGCTTGATATTCGGAGTATGTTTTTACTTGCATGATTTAAGTATTATAGTAGGCAACAGGCAATTGGCAGTTGGCTACGTGAATTGAATTATTGATCTGTCAATATTGTTTTTTGAGAAACGGGAACATATTTTTCGGGATTATGGAGCATGTGATTTAATAGTCTTCCAACCTCATTGGATTGGGAAAATTCTTCAATTGAAATATATTCGCATGCTAATGAGAAATCAAGCCAGGTTTGTGTTTCTGAATTTTCCATATCGGCATCAGAAACTTTAGCTATGAAATGCGCCGTGTAAATTCTCTTTCGATATCCTTCTGCGAGATTAGAGCAAACAGAGCGTGCTGATCTTCTGATCTGACTGATCAGAGAGTACTTTTCCTCAGAAGGATATTTCTTTGCTATATGAAATATATCCATTGAAAGGTTAAATGCCTTTTTATATACTATTAATCCCTTAACCCCTTCCATCACTATTTATTTATTTTCTTGTTTTACTTCACTGCTAATTGCCAACTGCCAACTGCCAACTGATTACTGCCAACTGATTACTGCCAACTGCCAACTGCCTACTGATTACTACCCCCTCACCCACGCATCCCTATCATCTGGACTAAATTTCCACGGCGCCATATTATTTTCAATATTCCCGAACATCTGATTCCATTCCTGAGGTGCATTGCTTTCTTCCATCACCAGATTCCTGCGTAGTTGCATAATGATATCTAGCGGTGAAATACTGACCGGGCATTCTTCCACACACGCATTGCAGGTAGTGCAGGCACGAAGTTCTTCTACCGTAATATAATCATGTAACAAGGCCTTCCCATCCTCCTTAAATTCACCATTCGTATTGATATTTTTTCCCACTTCCTCCAATCGATCTCTAGTGTCCATCATGATCTTACGTGGCGAAAGTTTCTTGCCTGTCATATTCGCCGGACAAGCGGCACTGCATCGTCCACATTCTGTGCAACTGTACGCATCCAGGAGATTCTTCCAACTTAAGTCGGAAATATCCCTGGCTCCAAACTTCATGACGTGGTTTGCATCGGCTGTAGGAGGAGCCAATTCAGGTTGCATCATATATAAAACTTCCTGCTGAATATCTTTCATATTCGACATTTTTCCTTGTGGCTCCAATCTGCCATAATACGCATTCGGAAAGGCAAGGATCACATGCAGATGTTTTGAGTAAGGAAGATAATTCATGAAGACAAAGATTCCAATGATATGTGCCCACCAACAGAAACGTTCCAGACCTATCAATGCGTTTTCAGACATGCCTTCAAAAAGTGGTGCAATATGTTGAGAGATCCAGAAAGGACTTGTTTGTACATAATGTTCAGCGCCCAGGCTTTGTAGATTGAGATCACAGGCATTCATTACAAGGAATAAAGACATGAGAACAATCTCGAAAGCAAGAATATAATTTGCATCACTTCGTGGCCAGCCTCCGAGTAATTCACCTTTATTCAGTCGTTTTACTTTCACCACATTTCGTCGGACGAGGAAGATGATACATGAGACCAATACCAGAAATGCAAGTATCTCAAAGAAACCTATGAGAACGTTGTATAATCCACCAAGGAAAGGGAAAAATAATCGATGATGACCGGTGATACCATCGAGTATAATCTCAAGAATTTCGAGATTGATAATGATAAAACCTGCATAGACAAAGAAGTGAAGAACAGCCACCATCGGGTTCTTGAACATCTTTTTCTGGCCAAAGGCATTCAGTATCAGGTTGCGCCAACGTAATTCGGGATGGTCGCTTAGATCTTCATCTTTCCCCAACAAAATATTTCGTCGGATCTCTTTTACTTTCATAAAAAAAAGAAAGATAGCAATGGCTGAAATGGCAACGAAAAGTATCTGTTGAAGTAATTGCATACACGGGATTAATGCTCACAAATTTAATCTGAATGTTTAATAATTATAGAATTGTTTCCAATTTCTTACGTGTATTTTTGTTTCCAAAAAGAATGCCCGATAAAACGCAAATACTCGATAGCAAACAGGCAGAAATGAAACTGAACAGGATCGCCTATGAAATTGTTGAGAATAATATTGAAGAGAAGGAGATTATACTGGCCGGTATTCTTGATCGCGGAATGGATATTGCTATTCAATTGAAAAAAAATATTGAGGAGATCAGTCAGATTAGTGTGCTGCTCACCGGCATACAGATCAATAAAGATAATCCTGTAGAGGCTTCCCTTACGGACGAACTTTCTACCAAAAATAAGATAGTCATTATTGTAGATGATGTGGCAGATTCGGGGCGCACTTCTTTATATGCAACTCGGCTTTTTTTAGATAGTCTGCCAAAAAAAATTCAGATTGCGGTATTGGTTGATCGTAAACATAAACGTTTTCCTGTAAGTTCAGATTATATTGGCCTCATGTTATCAACCACTTTGCAAGAACATATTCATGTAGAAGTAAAAAAGGGGAAGGTTGTGAATGCGTATTTGAGTTAATGACCGACCGACCACCGTCCATCGACAATCGTCTATTGACCTTACAAATTATCCCTGAAATCTTTCCTCCTTACCAATTTCAGATCCTGCAATACAGCCGATTTTACATTCAGTGCAAAGTTGTAGCTCTTACGCGGCCCAAACGGGATCAGGTTCAGACGCATTTCCCAGCAATGAAGATCGCGGAAAATATCAACCGAGGTATACGTAAGTTGCTTGGTTTTAAAATTATAACCGCTGGAAAATCCAATGCGCCATTTTTCTGTGAGGTTCACATCGCCACGAACTAAAAGATCTTGGTTAAATGCAAGGGTGTCTTTTTGTTTCAGAACCCAATAATTCTTTCGCAGACCGATACTGTAATTCACTTCCAGCGTCCAGGGAATATTAAAATCAGTATACATACTGTACCTATTGCCAATTGCTTCTGTTTGTTCTTCGGTGGCTTTTGTTAATGCGGTAGAATGTTTCTTCACCGGTAGGCTCGCACGGATTGCCAAATCACCGGAACGGAAGCCCAGGATTTTTCCGCTGTTCTCAAGATAAGTTTCTTTGGTTCTTCGTCCTGTGACCTTATCAATTGAATATGGATCATAGGTTAATCCGCCGTTGATACTGATATTCTCCAACAGATTCGTTCTATAACGGACAGTCATAAAACTCCATTGAAACGAATCGACGGCAAAATTATAGGAGCCGCTGAAATCAAGTCCGTCGATCAGGTTTATTTTACGTGTTCCGTTGATCGTATCTTTTCGGTTTCTCGCCTTGAGTTGTAAGGTGTTTCCAAGATTAAACGTAATCCCGCCGAATTTCCCGTCTGGAACGGAAGCCCCAATGATGCTATAGGTCGCTTCATAATACGAATACCGACCCACATTACGGTTGCTATCTATAAATGTGTTGTAATAATAATTGCCAAGTCCTCCGCCAAAATCAGGCTGATATCGTAGGCTAACATTTGGAGTAAGAACATGTCGGATTCCTTTAATCGTACCTTTCTTAAATAGTTTAATACCATAAATTCTAGTGGATAATGCTGTACTCATACTGAAATACCTTGAGGTGAAGAACCCTGTTTCTCGAAGAGTATCTAATCTGTTCTCTGTAAAGTCGTATTGTTTAAAGTCACGTTTGGTTCCCCAGATTTCATCATAATTCATATTGAAACTGGAATTAAAATACTTCAACAGATTATAACTGGCGTTAATAGGGATTGAATGACGAAATCCGTTTAGGAAATCACTGAATTTGATATTGGCAATATTGAATGCGGTATCATAAAAACGAAGATTGTTCAATGCACTCAATTGGTAACTCGTCCCAATCTTTTCATACCATCTTGGTTTGATAATATCCTTACGGAATTGAAACGGAAAAAGTTGATTGACGGTGAATGAAATTTCTGGAAGCGTCAGATTCACATCATGTGTCAAGGTGTTTTGGTTATGACGTAGAGCGGCCGTAAAATTGAAAGGTTTGCCATCCCATGATTTTGAATAGGAAATGGATGAGGTATAGTTATTGTTAAGGTAGGTATTGGCATCGTACGTATTATACAACTGATAATTTCTGTTGTTGATGATATTGACATTGGCATTGAAATTGGTGCCCGGTGATACATTCTGGTTGAGGGAATGATTCCAGATAATACTGTAGTTTCTGAGTTGCTGACTACCCACTTCATAAGGCTCGCCGATTTTAGTATACGAGTAATTGATATTAATTCCACCATTGAAACGATAACGATAGGCGTAATTACTAATAAAACCTAAACGATACGTCCCAAGCGCATACATATCAGCATTCGCAAGCAAGTCAACATGATCGCTGATGGCAAAATAGTATCCGAATTCGCGCAGCCCGAAACCTAATTGTTCACTCATATCATAGGTTGGTAATTTAAAACCGCTGCGTTGTCCTTTCGTCAATGGAAACATTCCAAATGGTAAATATAAAGGTGTCGGAATGTCTTCGATCACAAGATTGGCAGAACCAGTTACGGCTACTTTGTTTGGGATAATCTTTATTTTTCGTGCAGCAATACCAAAGTGAGGATGTTCATCATTACAGGTGGTATACACATTGCGATAGCCATTGATCGTATTATCATTATTCCGTTTTACCTGTCCGCTTAAAATAAAACCTTCACCATATTGCGAGTAGGCATTTTCAATCAATGCTCTTCTCGATTTAAAATTGTAGTGCAGGGAGGTAAATGTCGAAGATTCTGTTCCCTGGGAAAGTCGCGGTTTTTCTGTAGAGTCTTTCAGCACTTTTTCGATCTCGATCGCATTCAGCAAACTGGAGTCTTGCTGGTATCGGATATAATCGGCTTTTACCTTGACATCATCATAACTGATTTCGGCTTTATTATGAAGGAATAACTGTTTATTCTTTGCATCATATACAATGGAGTCTTTGGATTGATAATTCACCGGATGATCCAGTTTATCTTTAGAAAAAAGCACACTATTATCTATCGAAATTGAATCTCCTTTGGCTGGTGGATCGGTATTTGGCTCAGGTTGAACACTTGTTTGTGCGCTTGTTAACAAATTCAAAAATACAAGACTGAATACCAAAATAGAGATGAGATTTCTTCTGTTTGAGTGGATTTTATATCTATTTTTACGCAGTTTGGGCATCGGCTCGACAAAAGTAACTAAACAATTCTATTCGCTTCTTTATTAAAGTTAATAGAATTTAAAATGTGCACCTAGAATGTTTCGAGAAAACCTCCATTTAAAATATATTTTCATCATCCTTCTTGGCTTTTTCTTTTCCTTTCATAGCAATGCTGTGTTTGCGAAGAAAAAGATCCGTAAGGTGGTGATCGATGCCGGTCATGGTGGGAAAGATCCCGGTTGCCATGGCCTGTATTCCAATGAAAAAGACATTACCCTTTCTGTTGCCAAAAAACTTGGCAAGATGATACAGGAGAAATACAAAGATGTTAAGGTCGTGTATACCCGCGAGAGTGATGTGTTGGCGGGTGGCGATTATCTGTCGATTAAGGAATCACTTGTTTACCGAACGGAACTTGCAAACAAGGAAAAGGGCGATCTTTTTATTTCGATTCATGTTAATTCGACGCCCCGGAAAAATTCACCTGTAAAAGGTACCCTCGTATTGGTATGTGGTCCAACCCGTGTCGAGGAGAAAGTGGTAGCCATCAGTGGTCATACGGATAATATTGCAGAGAATGAGGAATTGCTTAGTCCTATGGATCCAGCCACACAGATTATAGTTGCCCAATATTCGCAGGCGTTTCTTGCTCAGAGTATAGTAGTTGCCTCTAAGATTAGTGATGGGTTTACGAATCAGGGGAGGGTCAGCGAAGGTATTCGCCAGCAAAGTCTGCAGGTATTAGCCAGCAGTGCGATGCCCGGCGTACTTGTCGAGATCGGCTATTTGAATAATGTGGAAGAGGAGAATTACCTAAATACTGATGACGGGCAAAATGAAGTGGCTGCATCTATATTCAATGGGATAAGATTTTATAAAGAGGAATCAGAAAAGGAGACCATACAGGTTATTAAAGACAATTAGAACATCGCACAGATTATTCACTAAACAAGCATTATTATGCCCCAAATATCTAAAGAAATTAAAATTGCATTACTCGGAATTTGTGCTATACTCTTGTTTATTTTCGGGTACAATTATTTAAAGGGAACCGGCATGTTCTCGTCCTCCAAGTTCATTCGGGCAGAATATGATAATGTACAAGGCCTTACCCCGGCGAGCTATGTGCAGATACAAGGGTTTACTGTTGGTAGTGTAAAGGACATTCTGCTATCAAAAGAACATCCGGGAAAAGTGTTGGTAATCATGACAGTCGATAAAGACATGGTGATACCCGAAGATTCAAAGGCTAACATAGTTTCGCTGGATCTGTTAGGAACAAAAGCCGTGAATTTGGTGAAAGGCTTATCCACTAAAGAAGCAGCCGATAACCAGTTGATCGATGGAGATGTCACTATGGGAACAATAGAAAGCATTGGTGCACAAGCCACTCCCGCCATTGATAGTGCTAAATTAGTACTTGGCTCATTGAACCAAACGATTCGAAATATCAATAATATTCTGGATGAAACCGCACAGGCGAACTTACGGAATACGGTAGCAAACCTGAATAATACGATGAAGGATATGAGCGAATTCGCTGCACAGCTAAATGCACAGAATGCCAAAATCGCTACGATTATGAATAGTATGAGTTCATTTGCAACAAGTCTGGATAAGAGCGGGCCGACACTGACACGCGTACTCGATAATGCTGACATCACAACAGCCAACCTGAAACGAACTGATTTTGAAGGGGCTATTAAGGAATTGAAAGTGGCAATGAATGAAATGCAATCCATTTTGCAAAAAGTGAATAATGGAAATGGTAGCATAGCGCTAATGATGAATGATGATAAGCTATATAAAAATTTAAAAAATACACTGGCCACGGCCAATAATTTGCTGGCTGATGTCGGTGCCCGCCCTTCACGATATATTAATGTGACCATCTTCGGAAAGAAGAATAAGAATGTTTCGCCGCCACCACCTGCACCAAACTCGAACGATTAATTGCTTACCGCATCAGTTTGTCCTCTCTCTTGTATGAAAAAAATAATTTTCAGTCTTCTCCTTATGTTATCTGCGTGGGCCGGATTCTCGCAGGGTGTAACGATGGATACAGCAGGGATGAAACTGATCAATATCACAGGGGATAGTCTGAAGGGATTTAAAAGCGAAACAGAAAGTTACCAACGGGTAATAGGATCAGTGGTCATTACACACGACAGTACCACCATGACCTGCGACAGCGCTCATTTTTATCTTGAAAAAAAAATGGTGGAAGCCTATAGTAATGTCACTATCACACGAACGAACGGCACGAATGCGAAGAGTGATTATATGAAGTATACGGGTGTCAATAGCACCGCGTTTATGAGCGGAAATGTGCAGATTCTAGACGGAACTAATACATTGTACACCGAAGAACTGACCTATAATTTGAAAACTAAGGTCGGGAAATATTACAACGGCGGAACCCTGCAATCTGATGAGACCACTGTAAGTAGTAATGAAGGGACTTACAACGGATTTTCAAAGTGGACCTATTTTAAAACGGATGTTATCATTACGAATCCAAAATATACGATCGAATCTAAAGAACTTACTTACAACACCAATACCAAAGTCGTCAAATTCCTTGATGAAAGTACGATCATCGCAGAGAACAGCACCATACGCACAACCGCAGGAACCTATGATTCAAAAAGCCAGAAGGCAGTGTTTACAAAACGAACAACGGTCGAGAACGAAGATCAGATCATAACGGGAAATACGTTGAATTATGATGACAAAAACGGTTATGGAAAAGCCGTGGGAGATGTTATTGTGATAGATGTAAAGAATAACAGTCAGTTGACAGCGCATACAGCAGAGTATAATAAAGAAACAGGTGCTGGTAAGGCGTCAGGTAATGTGGTCATAGAACAGGATGGAGGAAAAAGCACACTAGCCTCAGACGAATCTGAGTATAATAAAAAGACAGGCTACGCAAAGGCAACCGGTCATGTTGTTTTTATAGATACTGCTGAAAAGAGTAAACTGCTTTGTGGGATTGCGGAGTACAACGAGAATTCGAAATTTATGCTGGCAACTGTGTACCCAAAACTTATTACACTGGCAGATAAGGATAGCACCTTCATGCGTGCAGATACTATGATATCTGTAAGGGTAAAGGATGCACAGAATCTGGCCCGTATGGACATGGTGACCGGAGAAAAGAAGAATAAGGTGAAACGTTCGTCGTATAATTTACTCATGGCCGATTCTACGTATAAAAGCGAAGATAGTGTGGAGCTGAAACTCATTATTGCCAACAGACATGTCAAGATTTTTTCAGATTCCATGCAGGCTGTTTGTGATAGTCTGAGTTATTCGCAGATCGATTCATCCTTCAACTTATTTCGGTCGCCTGTGATGTGGAGTAAGAAACAGCAATCCAGTGGTGATACTATTTTCATTCGCACCATCAGTAATAAATTATCGGAGATTAACCTGCGTAATGCAGCTTTTCTCATCTCTGAGACCGGGCATACAGGCATGTACGACCAGATCTCGGGAAAATTCATCGATGCTTTTTTTGTAGAAGGTGAGATCCACCTTGTGAAGGTGAATCAGAATGCAGAAAGTTTGTATTATGCAAAGGATGAAGCCGGAGCGTATATCGGTTTGAACAAAGCCGAGAGTGCGAAGATGAATGTATACTTTTCAGAGAAGGAGTTAGATCATATTTCAATGCTGGAAGATCCTAAAGGAACATTTTTTCCGATCGACCAGATCAAGGAGGGCGATAAATTTCTGGCGGCATTTAAATTATATACAGAACGAAAGCCGAAATCGAAGGAAGAAGTGATGGAGGATTAAATGCCTCGTTCCGGGTTATGGAGTTATGTGTTATTAGGTTGCAGGTTATCGGTTTGCGGGATAATAGACATTTGTGGTAATAAAATCCTTTGTAACGCACTGTGGCAAAAGCTTTGCAGAAATGTGACTTGTTTTTGACCAACCCTCAGCTCTTCGTTTTAGTCATCTTTTTTAAGAATAAGATCAGCAAAGTTATGATAACAGCTCCGCAGAATGCCATGAACATATCTTTTTGAGCATCCCAGATATCGCCCTGCGTGCCGAGATAAGCAATGCCTTGTTCTGGGAAAAAAATATCGGCCACTGCCCATTCGATTAACTCATACAAACAGCTGAAAGAAAGCGTGATCTCGATGGGCAGCAACCATCCCACCCAGCTTGGGAATTTCATTTTATTCAAAAAGAAATCTCGCATAGGGTAGGCCAGCATAAAACCAAAACTGAAATGCACGATTCTATCATAATGGTTCCGTTCAAAATGAAAAGCATCTTTCATCCAGTATCCAAACGGGTTTTCGGCATACGTATACATCGCGCCATAAATATGCAGGCTTAGGTAAATCATGATAAATGTATAAGTAAGATCACTGAAAGTAAACCGCTTGTACGTGAACACAAGGATAGAGAGAAAAATAATGACCAGTGTATTTTCCATGATCCAGTTCTTGAAATCTGTCGTTCCGATCAGAGTCGAGAACCACAGAATTAAAAAGAGGATGACATAGGTGATCAGCAATCGGTTCTGCCTGAATGGGATTCGTTCCGGGCTGCCGGCGGTTGTAAAAAGCATGAAAAATATTTGCATCAATGATACTGCCTACGGTTGAAATATACAATTTATTGTGTAGGAATTCAAGCAGCCTTATCGCTACACATAACTAACGATCACCTTATAGATTTTTAAATCTTCATTAAACCATAATTGTCCCCTGGAGTATGAATTTTCAGTGGCATTAAAGAAAGTAAGATGCAGACAATTGCCCTGTGGGTTAATTTCATGTAGTTTGTAACTGGAATATGGGAATTTAGTACGCATATACTCCCAGAAATTTTGCAGTGTTTTTTTTCCGGTAAGACGTCCGTTCGATTCGGAAATGAAGCGCTGCAAGTTGCTTGACATATATTCAACGTCATCAGTAAAATAAGGAAGAAAGTCTTGCATCTCCATTAGTTCCCAGTCACTCTCCAGTTGCCTGGCAAACTTTTCAGCACTCTCCTGTGTAAACATCAGCTAAATATATTGACTCATTAACGGTTCTTTTAAGAGAATGTTTTATTTGGGATGAAGAGCCTGTATCGTGTGATGAACAAAAAAAGGGAGTGCAAGTATACATTCCCTTTTTATTCTTGATTTAGATCCAACCTTTCAGTCTTAGCTGCATCCTGTAGTTGTTCCGCAATTCGGACACATATAACAGGTTCCGTTCCGCATGGTAATATTTCCACAAGCCCGGCATAAAGGAGCATCTGCACTCGTACCCATCATTTTCTTCTTATCCATCTCAGACATTCCTGCACCAACAGCGACCCTCTGTGGAACAATTTCCGAAGGAACAGGTGTAGCACCCGGCTTCATACTCAATGCAGTTACACGAACATTCGAAAGTTCTTCCGTGCCTTCAACAGGAATATCCCATTCGTCCAAACCTGTATTTCCTGCTGGTGTTTGCACATGCACAAGGTCTGTGCGGCCAAGATATTCATACCCCAAGGCTCTGAAAATATAATCGACAATGGAAGTCGCATTCTTGATATTCGGATGATCGACAGTACCAGCCGGCTCAAAACGTGTGAAGATAAATTTATCGACAAACTCTTCTAACGGCACACCATACTGAAGACCAATACTAATTGCAATCGCAAAGCAGTTCAGCATACTTCTCATCGTAGCTCCTTCTTTACTCATATCGATAAAAATCTCTCCTAACGTACCATCACTGTATTCTCCCGTTCGAAGGAAGACGGCTTGTCCGCCCACTTTCGATTTAATAGTGTAGCCTCTTCGTTTTGCAGCGAGTGTTTTACGTTCAACGATTCGGGAAAGTTCACGTTTTAATTTTGTATCCGGACTGGCCTGTACACGTTTATTCACCTCTTCGAGCAATTCATTGATGGTGAGTTTACCAAGATCATGAATAACATTCTCCGCGATTTCTTGAATATTTGGAATGCTTGCAGCAGTTGAAGCATCTGTCGCACTAAGCTTAGAAGAAGAAGACTCCTTCTTATCACTCTTTGTAGAGAGGGGTTGACTCATCTTGCTGCCATCTCTATATAAGGCATTAGCTTTTAATCCTAGCTCCCAACTTAACTGATAACATTCTTTGATCTCATCTACGTTCGCTTCGTTTGGAAGGTTAATCGTTTTTGAAATAGCACCACTGATAAATGGCTGTGTGGCGCCCATCATACGGATATGGCCTGAATGATGAATGTAGCGTTCACCTTTTTTGCCACATCTATTCGCACAATCAAATACCTTCAGATGCTCGTCCTTTAATAAAGGCGCGCCTTCCAGCATCATGGTGCCACATACATAATCGTTGGCCTTGTCGATCTCTTCATCTTTGAACCCAAGCTCTTCCAATAGGTTAAAGAGCGGACTCATATACTCCTCAGGTGTAAACCCGAGACGTTGAAAACATTCTTCTCCTAAATTATAATGATTGAACACGAAGGCAATATCGAAGGCACTCTCTACGGACGCATCCAGTTTTTTAAGTTCCTCTGCAATAAAACCTTTTTCACTTAATGATTGATGATTGATAAAAGGCGCACCGGCAAATGTGCCATGTCCTTTTGCATATTTTACGATGGCATCATTTTCTTTATCTGAATACCCTAAATTTTTCAAGGATGTAGGGATACTTTGATTAATAATTTTGAAATAACCACCACCACTTAATTTTTTGAATTTGACCAGTGCAAAATCGGGTTCTACACCAGTTGTATCACAATCCATGACCAGACCGATTGTTCCAGTTGGCGCGATTACGGTGGCTTGTGCATTTCTATAACCATATTTTTCACCCATCTGAACGGCATCATCCCAGGCTTTGGTAGCCGCTTTCAACAAATAGTCAGGACAATATTTTGCTTTAATTCCTTGTGGTTTAATTTCTATACCGTCGAAGGCATCCTGCGCATCATAGGCCGCTGCGCGATGGTTACGCATGACTCTAAGCATATGGGTTTTATTCTCTTCATACCTGGCGAAAGTACCCAGGCACTGCGCCATTTCTGCAGATGTTTTATACGAAACTCCAGTCATGATGGCTGTGAGTGCACCGGCAATACCTCTTGCCTGTTCACTGTCATATGGAATTCCTTGAACCATTAATAACGAACCAAGGTTAGCATAACCTAAACCAAGTGTACGGTAATCGTAACTCAATTGAGCCACTTCTTTAGAAGGGAACTGCGCCATCAATACAGATACTTCCAACACAACAGTCCAGAGACGAGTGACATATTCATACCCTTCTACATCAAACACATTCGTTTCTTCGTTATAAAAACGACGAAGATTCATGGATGCCAGATTACAAGCTGTGTTGTCGAGGAACATATATTCACTGCAATTATGAATAGCAATTCCGTTTGCGACAAAATGATGCGTTTCTGGTTCTGTTAAATCGAACACATCTTCATTGCCGAAATAGGTAAACGACTCCACATAATCGGTTAAAGATTCTTTGTAGGTGGCTACGGTTTTATTTAATACAGAAAGCTGTTGTGCCTTTTCACTTTGGGACATGAATCCAATATACTCTTCGAAAAGTATTCTAGAATTTTTACTAATGCGCAAAGAATACATTTCCTTGACATCGTAATCTTTCATTGCACCTTTTTCATCTGGTAAATTAGCAATCAACTTTCCAGCCCGACGGTTTTTGTAAAGTTTAGCTTTTATTCCAAAATTCAACAGCAATAACTGTACTTGTTGAAGTAATTCCAACGATGTAGAATCAAGAGCGACATATTGTGATTTGTTCCCATAATTAGCCACACAACCATCCGCTGTGAACAGTCCTCTGACAAGGGCGCTCTGCTCTTCTTTATTCAGTAGAAAAACCTTATCTGATAACTTTTTATATTCACTCCCCTGATTAAGTACAGCCCACTCTTCGAACAATTCAAGAATACGTGGTGATCCGACTGATATTCTATTTGTTGTACTCACAAATTGAATATTCCCTGGTTTGTTATGTTCGCCGAGTTCCGGACGAAGAGTGATATTCACATGATTATTGGCCCAATTTAAAATTTCAGTTTCATCTTTATGCATGGTCAAAAAAGCAACTCTTCTTGTATTTCCGTGCGCATCTGATTCATTGAGATTAGTTATACAACCATCTCCTAAAAGTAATCCTATCAACTGTGCAGTGTCAGCACTCCCAGTTGTTTCTGCGCCAAACTGCCCTTTTATCAAGCTAACAATATCATCTTTTGTCAATTGACTTGCGTCTACATCTCCTCTGTTTAGAGTATATACTTTATGATCTCCAGTCAGCTTAAGTTCATAACCTGATTTTGTCTTAAGTAAATAGGTGTCTTTCGTTCCGGTTGGGAATATTTTTTCAACCCAATGAAGGTTGCTATCAATGCTTTTTATACCTCTTGATTTTCCGACTAATGTTCCTATTCTTTCCAAGCCTCTGTCAGTTGTTACAAAAGTATCTGCAGTAACGCATGGATTCGAAGCCCGAATTTTCCCCCCTTCAGGACATGTATGCCATTCGTTGATTGTTGTATCGTATTGAGTCCCTGGATCTGCGCAACGCCACGCTGCATACGCAATCTGATCCCAGAGATCTTTCGCAGGAATTTTCTTCATCACTTTGCCATCTGTTCTGGCTTTCAGTTCCCAATCTTCGCCTTTTTCAAGGGCGTGAAAAAATTCATTTGGTACACGAACTGAATTGTTTGAATTTTGTCCGCTGACAGTCTTGTAGGCTTCACCTTCGTAATCATGACTATATCCTGCTGCGATCAGGGCCGCAACTTTCTTTTCTTCTTCTACTTTCCAGTTAATAAATTGCTGGATTTCAGGATGATCCATATCGAGACAAACCATTTTAGCTGCGCGTCTTGTGGTTCCTCCGCTTTTAATCGCACCTGCTGCACGGTCTCCTATTTTAAGGAAACTCATGATACCACTTGAGGTACCGCCACCGCTTAGTTTTTCACCTTCGCCACGGATATTGGAATAATTAGTACCCACGCCGCTACCATATTTAAAGATTCTGGCTTCACGTACCCACAAATCCATGATACCGCCATCATTCACCAGATCATCGTCTACACTCAAAATAAAACAGGCATGAGGCTGAGGCCGTTCGTAGGCGTTCTGCGATTTGCAAAGCTCGCCACTTATAGGATCTACATAATAATGCCCTTGTGCTTTGCCGGTAATTCCATAGGAAGAATGCAGGCCAGTATTGAACCATTGGGGCGAATTGGGTGCGCAACTCTGGTTGAGGATAGAGTATACTAATTCATCATAAAAGATCGTGGCGTCGTTCTCGTTATTGAAGTAATTATATTTTTCGCCCCATACTCTCCAGCAATTAGCCATTCGGTGGGCGACCTGTTTGATGGAGGTTTCACGTCCTAGGCTTCCATCAAGTTGAGGAACACCTGCTTTACGGAAATATTTTTGTGCAAGGATATCAGTGGCGATCTGGCTCCAATGAGCAGGAACTTCCACATTTTTCATTTCAAATACAACTTCACCGTTCGGATTTCGGATGACCGAAGTGCGGTAATCATATTGGAACTGGTCGTATACACTGGTCGAGTCATTGGTGTAATAACGATTAAACTGAAGGCCCTTAACGGGGATATTTTTTTTACTCATCTGAGGTATTACGTTTATATTAAATAATTTTATGGGCTCAATTTCTACTCTATCTTCCTGAAAATCAATAGATTATGTTCGTTTCAAAGTTTTTTAGCCGGATATTGTTGGAAATTGCAGTCTCTTACTGACTGAACTACGAAGATATTTTTTGAGACGGATTAAGTCAGTTTTCTTTATTCACAGTTTGTGTATATTACTTTCGATTTCTGGCATTAGTCAGCAAAATCAATATGTATAACTGTGTGAATAAGTATAAATTTATTTTTTGTTGAAAAAAGGTGAGAAATACAATTCGAGAAAAAGTCCTGTCATGCAGAGCGCATTCGAAGCCCGACAATTAATACAAATGAATGGTGTTAATACAAAGTGCTTCTCAACGCGTAATTGATTCATTCTTAAATTACCCAATTGTTCTTACTTTCGCTGCTTCATGCAAATGCCTTCTGTTTCCTTAGTAATTCCCTGCTTTAATGAAGAAGCCCGTATAGAACGGATGTTTGAAGGTATTCAACAGTTTGTAACCGTGTGGGAGAGCGACTTCGAGGTGATTATTGTCGATGACGGGAGTACGGATAGAAGCAGTGAGTTTATCCCGAACAATCCGGTATTTATAGCGTTGAATAGGAAAGGGCAAATTCGTTATATAGAACAGGAAAATACAGGGAAGGGTGGTGCTTTGAAGAAAGGGGTAGCGATCTCCTCGTACGATTTTATACTTACACTCGACGCAGATATGGCTGCAGCCCCCATTCAGTTGTTGGAATGGCTGTTTATTCGCAAGATGTTTCACCCACATGAAATTCTAATTGGCTCCCGCGAGCTAAAGACATCTGTCATCTCAGAAATCACGTATAGAAAATTTGTCGGAAATATCTTCAACTTTATAATACGGAAAGCCACGGGTCTATCAATCAGGGATACACAATGTGGGTTTAAACTTTATCCATCAGAAATAGCTAAAATTCTTTTCTCAATTTTGCAAACAAAAGGCTGGGCTCATGATGTAGAATTACTTGTAAACGGAAATAAGCTTGGCTGTTCAATCGTAGAAATGCCTATCATCTGGAATGCTATCGAAGGTAGTAAGATAAGAGTGCTTCGTGATAGCTTGAGAATGTTCAAGGATGTGATGGAAATAAGAAAAAGGAATAAAATAGAATGACAACCTCAAGTGCCATCGTTTTGCATCTTTTGATAAAGTTCACAGAGCACCTCAGCCCGACATTTGATCAGATGACGTTTTGCTCTCAGGCTGTCAACCTTCCACAAAATACATATCGATCATTCCTTTATTTTTCGCTTCAATTTTTCCACGATACTCGCATTTGAATTTTGTTTTTACCAATTCATACGTGCTTCCGCTGATATTTACTTTACCTTGCTCGCCTGATGATTCCATGCGATTTGCGGTGTTCACTGTATCGCCCCAAATATCATAAGCATAT
>Ga0335397_10002048_pt1 | contig 27442 bp, 23 predicted proteins | sample MAT04_FD_205740 | JGI IMG/M metagenome (GOLD analysis project Ga0335397, IMG submission 205740) | Freshwater microbial communities from Lake Fryxell liftoff mats and glacier meltwater in Antarctica - MAT-04 (spades assembly) (version 2) ... | reverse complement strand
GATGAACGGACGTTCGGCAGAGGCGGCCCATCCCTCGACTGCTCTCGGGATGAACGGACTTTCGGCAGAGGCGGCCCATCCCTCGACTGCGCTGGGGGCTGCTCTCGAGATGAACGGCGCGTTCTCGAGTGAGGAACATGTTCCGCAGTTCACCGTGCCGCCCGCGTCGCGCCCCTCGCCGACCGTGACCCGGAACTTCTTCGTCGAGCCCGCGCCGCCGGGCCTGCCTGCTTCGTACGGCGACGATCGCGTGCTCACTTTTCGCCGCGATCCGACTACCGTGTACGCCGCGTGGGACCTTGCGCCCGTCGAGCACGCCGAAGGCCGGGTGGTCGATCGTGCGGGTCAGACCCTGCAGTCTTTCGAGGTGACCGCGCCGTCGGGCGGGAAGTTTCTTGCGACGCAGCCCGGCGAGATGAAGATCGAGCTTTGCGCGAACGGTGCAGTGGTGGCCCAGAGCGCGTGGGTGCCGACGCCCACGCCGCCGCCGGCCGCGCGCAACGCCGCGTCGAGCGCCGTCTGAAGAACCTGCTGCTGGTGCTGCACGCCCACCTTCCGTGGGGGCACCTGGCAGACGACAACGATCCCGCGGCGCAGTGGCTGCTCGAGGCGTGCGTCGACTGCTACCAGCCCTTGCTCGAGGCGTTGGAGCGGGTCGAAGCCGATGGCGTTCCCTACCGCCTCACCTTCAGCGTCTCGCCCCCGCTGGCCGCGATGTGGAGCTCTTCGCTGCTGCCCGCACGGCTCGCGCGCTTCATCGAGGCCGAGTCGCTTGCGTATCAAAACGCTCCGCTGAGCCACGCGGCGGCGGCGAAGTTCCACCTGACGCGCCTCGCGAGGCCGCGCCGTGATCTGCTCGACGGCTTCCGGCGCCTGAAGAACGTCGAGCTGATCTGCTCGACCGCGACGCACGGCTTCCTGCCGCTGCTCACCACCGTGCCAGAGGTCGCCCGGGCCCAGGTGCGAATCGCCGCTGCCTCGGGCCCGCCCGGCATGTGGCTCGCCGAGTGCGGCTTCTGCGACGGCGCCGACGCCTGGCTTCTCGAGTCGGGCGTTCGCTACTGCTTCGTCGACACCCACGCCGTCGCCGCCGCGACCCACCAACACCACCGCGCGGTGCGCACGCCGGCCGGGCTCTGCGCGTTCGCCCGCGATCCTGAGGCGAGCGAGCAGGTGTGGAGCCGCGACCTCGGCTACCCGGGCGACCGCGCGTACCTCGACTTCCACCACCGCCTCGACGGCTGCCGCGTGCTGCGGGTGCCGGGCGACGCGCCGTGGGATCCGATCATCGCCGTGGAAAAAGCCAAAGAGCACGCGCGCCACTTCGTCGCGCAGCGGGCGAAGACGGACGCGGAAGTCATCGTCGCTCCGTATGACGCCGAGCTCTTCGGCCACTGGTGGTTCGAAGGCCCGGACTTTCTCGAGGCGGTGCTTCGGGAGGCGAGCGGGGTGACGCTGGCGACGCCGACGGATCACCTGCGCGAGCAGCCCGCCACCGAGACGATCGACCTGCCCACGTCGAGCTGGGGCCGCGGCGGGTACGCGGCCGTGTGGCTCGACGAGAAGAACGCGTGGATGTGGCCGCACCTGCACCGCGCCGCCGAGACGATGCTCACCCTCGAGCCCACCCACCTGCGCGCGTGGACGCAGGCGGTGCGCGAGCTGCTGCTGGCCCAATCGTCCGACTGGCCGTTTCTGATCGAGGCAGGCACCAACGCGGGCTACGCGAAGCAGCGCTTCGAAGATCACCTGCTCGCCTTCCGGGCGCTGGCGGCGCAGCTGAAAGCGGGCGCGATCGACGAGGCGTCACTGGCGCGACGCGAGGCGACGAACAATCTGTTTGGGGCGATCGATGCACGGGTCTACGGTTCCGGGCCGTGGCCCCCACGCTGAAACCACGCCGGGCCCGCGCGCTTCTCGAGCAGGCCGAGCTTCACCGGCAGCGGGGCGAGTGGGAGCAGGCGACGAGCCTCGCGCGCCAGGTCGCCGAAGAGTCGTCGCTGGTCGAGCCCGCCGCCTTTTCGATTCTCGCGGAAGGCTACGAGAAGCTCGGGAAGGTCGCCGATGCCGAGGCCGCGCTTCGCAACGGGTTGCTGCGCAAGCCGAGCCCCGAGCTCCAGGCCGCGCTGGGAAGCCTGCTGACCCGCGGCGGGAAGATCAAAGAAGGCCTGTCGCTGCTCGAGAAGGTGAAGGCGAAGCTCGGCCGAAACCCGGGCTACCTCGCGCAGTTCGGGCTCGCGCTGATGCAGGCCGGCCGCGAGGACGACGCAGAAGCGGTGCTGACCAACGCGCTGACGCTGGGTGGCGGCAACGACGCGCGGCTGGTGATGGCGGCGCTGAAGGGAAAGCGCGGCGACTACGCGGCGGCCGACTCCCTCGCCTCTGGCATCGAGGCGAACGAGACGGACCCTGCGATTCTGAAGGGCGCTCGCGCGGTGCGGGCAGACGCGCGGCTGTTTCTCGGCGACGCTGGCGGCGCGCTGACGTTGTGGAAGGCGCTGGCCGCGGCGAACGAGCTCGACCCCGGGCAGCTGGGGCACATGGCCTACGCGGCCCAGCTCGCCGGCGAAACGGAGCTCGCCGATCAGCTGATCGCCCAGCGGCTCGCACACACCGCGACGGCGGAAGACCACCTGTTGTTCGCGCAGGTGAAGGTCTTGAGGAACCAGCCCGAGGTCGCGCTCGAGCACCTCGACAAGTCCGTCGGCGCGCCCGGTGAACATTTCCCCGGCCACGACTACGAGCTGCTGGCCACCCGCGGCCGGGCGCTGCGGCTGCTCGGCCTCACCCAGGAAGCGAAAGAGATTCTGGAAGAGGCGACGGCGCTTGAGGAGTACGGCACGTCACGGCTCGGCCCGCGCGTCCACGTCGATCTCGGGCACCTCGCAGCCGAAGAAGGGGACTTCATCGAGGCAGAGAAGCACTACCGCGCGGCGCTGGAGCTCGACGAAGACGAGCCCGAAGCGAAGCAGGCGATGTTCCTCACCAGCCGCAAAGTGGCGTGGAAGTCGTCGCTCGAGGCGTCGGCCGAGGCGCGCGTCGAAGCGGCCAACGCCGAAGCCGAAGCGATGAAGCGAAGGTTCCTCTCGCGCGAAGGCGAGCTCGAGGCGATGCGCCGCGAGCTGCAGCGCCTCAAGTCCGAGCACCGCGCCGTTTCCGAGCGCGCCGAACAGGCCGAGGCCGACGCGCAGGCGGTGGCGCAAAAGGCGGCCGAAGAACAGCGCCGCAAGGTTCGCGAAGAGCTCGAGCACCGTGAGCGCGACGCGGACGCAAAGACGGCCGAGAACATCGAACGCGCCCTCGCTGGGCTGCAGGCCCCCGTCGAGCTGCTCACGATGCTCCGAGTGGCAGAGCGAACCTTTCAGCAGGCGCTCACCTCGGGCCTCGCCGCCGCGGGCGTCGCCGTCTTCTTCTCGGGCGCGCTCGAACGCTGGCTCTTCGCCCTCTACGTCACCCGCTTCAACGCCTGGCTCAACGAGACGGGACGCCGCCATGCTTTTCTCGAAGGGGCGATCAGCGAACGCCGCGGCCGCCGGGTCGAGTACTACGACCACTTCGTCGAGGCCTTCGACGACGATCGCGCCGGCCGTGCCCCGTCACTGGGCGAGGTTGGCCGCGTGCTGCTGAAATCCGGCGAGTCATACCTCGAGCCCTTTCGAAGGTTCCTCGCCGAGACGTACGCCGCTGAGCCCGGGTTCTACCCCGCCCTGGGCGAGTTCGTGATCTGGGCCAACGAGACGCTCCGCAACCCGCTGGCCCACGGCCGCTTCGTCGAGCTCGGCTACGACACGCTGAAGACGTTTCGCGAACGCCTGCTCTTCGCCTTCCAGAAGGACACGCCCGGGGTGCTGGCGATGATGTTGAAGCCGCGGTGAAGGCGGTGCTCGTCCCCGGGTTCAACGGCACTGCCACCCAGCCGCTGCTCGTCAGGTTGAAGTCAGCGCTCGCCGACGTTGGCATCGAGGCCAGGCCAGTCACGCTCGCCGGAGGAAGGCCAAAGCCCGACCTGGCGATCGAGATCGCGCAGCTGAAGAAGCTGGGCAAGGGGTGCGAGGTGTTGGTCGGCCGCAGCTTCGGCGGCCGGGTCTGCGCGCGGCTGGCGGTCGAGAAGCCGCCCAAAGCCCTGGTGCTGCTCGGCTACCCGATTCGCCCGCCCGGCAAGCCGCGGCCGTTGGACGAAGAGGCGCTGCGGGCGTTGAAGTGCCCGACGCTGATTCTGCAGGGCGAGGACGACGGGCTCGGCAGCCCTCAATTGCTGGCCGAGGTGCTGGCCGGAAACCCGTTCGTCACCCTCGAGGTGATCGCAGGGGCAGGTCACAGCTTCGGCAAGCACGAAAAGGCAGCGGTGGCGCGGGTTGCGCAGTGGCTATCGCAACGCCTCGCGCATGGGTAAAGGGGCTCTCCATGATTCTGCTGACCCTCGCCCTGCTGACTGCCGCCCCCGTGAAGCCGCTGCCGATGCTTCCCGCGCCGCTGGGGCGCCTGGGCGACTTCGTGGGCCCGGTGCCCGAAGGCGGCCTGCCGGCCGACGAGAAGGTGCTGGTCGGCAAGCTCGAAGGCTGCGATCGCGAGCAGGCCTTCTACCTGACCCGCGCCGTGTCGGGGACGCTGGTCGCCGTGCAGCAGCTGCAAGACTGGATGAACCAGACGAAGGGCCTCGAGAAGAAGCTCTTCGCGACGGGGAAGCTGGGCGAGGTCGCGCAGAACGTGGCGTCGTCGTCGGCGGTCGACCAGAAGCTGTGCGCCGCTCCCGTGCTCGCCGGCGGCTTCAAGCTCGACCTCACCAAGGCGAACGGAAGGCTCTGTGCGGCCGAGAAGGGCTTTCGGCTCAACGATCACTGGTGGACCAGGGCGAACAAGCCGTTTGCGGCGGTCGCCTTCACCGCTTCCGAAGGAAAAGACCGCTGCCGCCCGCGCGTCTCGGTGGTGCTCTTCGACAAGGCCGGCATCGCCCGCGTCCGCCTGCACGCCGACTACAACGCCGCCGCTTCCCTCTCGCTCCTCGGAGACAAGTGTGTCGGCCTGGACTTCAACTTCGACGAGGGTGCCCAGGCCTTCGTCCCTACGTGGAGACCCACGAAAAGCTGCAAACCGTAACCATGGCCACCATTGCTCCGATCATCGAAGTCGACGCCGTTCATCCCCAGCCGCGGCACGTCGAACGCGCGGCAGAAGTCCTCGAGGCCGGCGGGCTGATCGCGTACCCCACTGACACGTACTACGGCATCGGCTGCGACCTGATGTCGAGGAAGGGCATCGACCGCCTCTACGCGCTCAAAGATCGCGATCGGAAGAAGCCGCTGTCGTTTCTGTGCGCCGACCTGTCGGACGTCTCGCAGTACGCGCTCGTCAGCAACTTCGCCTACCGGACGATGAAGCAGCTGACGCCCGGGCCTTTTACCTTCGTGCTCGAGGCGACCAAGCTCGTGCCGCAGATCATGCAGACCAAGCAGCACCAGGTCGGCATTCGCGTGCCCCAGGCGCCGCTGATGCTGGCGATCGTCGCGCGCCTGGGCCGCCCACTGGTCACCACCTCTGCCTGCGATGCCGACCACAACCCCCTCATCGACGCGAAGGCGATCAAGGACGAGCTGGGCAGCCGGGTCGACCTGATCCTCGATGGCGGCGTTCAGCCCAGCGAGCCGTCGACCGTGGTGTCGCTGATCGGCGACCAAATAGATGTTTTGCGGCAGGGCAAGGGCATCATCGTCGGGTGACGTCTTTCGATTCGCTTCTCGACGCGTGGGTCGGCTTCCTGAGGGCCGAACGAAATGCGTCGCCGAAGACGGTCGAGGCCTACGCCAACGACGTGCGGCTGTGGCTCGAAGACGCCACTGTAAAGAAGCTCGACGTCATCGCGGTCAATCGCGACGACGTGCTCGAGCACCTGGCGACGTTGCAGGGCAGGGGCCTTGGGCCGCGAAGCCGGGCGCGCCACCTCGCGGCGCTGCGTGGTTTTCACCGGTTCCTCTTCGACGAGAAGCTGTCGCCGAAGAACCCGACCGAGGATCTCGACACACCCCGGCACTCGCGGAAGCTGCCGATCTATCTGACGCTGCCGGAAGTGCTCGCGCTGCTCAGCGCTCCCGACGGGAAGTCGATGGCGGGCCTGCGTGACCGGGCGATGCTCGAGGTGCTCTACGCCACGGGCCTTCGCGTGTCCGAGCTGATTGCCTTGAGCCTCGCCGACGTCAACCTGCGCGATGGGTTTCTGATCGCCTTCGGCAAGGGCCGCAAAGAGCGCGTGGTGCCGCTGGGGAAGAAGGCGATCGAAGCGGTGCAGACGTACCTCGCTACCGCGCGGGCAGGGCTCTTGAAGGGCCGCCAGACCCAGGCGCTGTTCGTCACGCCCCGCGGGGCCGGGTTCTCGCGCATGGGCTTCTGGAAGCTGATTCGCCGCCACGCCTTCACTGCCGGCATCACCAAGCCGCTGTCGCCCCACAAGCTGCGGCACTCGTTCGCCACCCACCTCGTCGAGCGCGGGGCCGACCTTCGCGCCGTGCAGCAGATGCTCGGCCACGCGGACCTGGCGACCACGCAGATCTACACCCACGTGAACGCGACCCGGCTGCGCGGCGTGTACGACGCGGCGCACCCGCGGGGCCGGAAGACGAAGTAGAAGACGAAGCGCGATGAGAATCCTTTCGGGCGTCCAGTCTTCGGGCCAGCTTCACCTCGGCAACTACTACGGAGCGATTCGCCAGTTCGTTTCGCTGCAAGAGCAGGGCGAGGCGCTGTACTTCATCGCCAACCTCCACGCGCTGACCAGCCTTCGCGACCCGGTGCTGGCGCGGAAGTACACGTTCGAGACCGCGGTCGCCTTCCTCGCCCTTGGCGTCGACCCCGCGCGGGCGACGCTCTTCCGCCACAGCGACATCGCCGAGCTCACCGAGCTGTACTGGATCCTCGGCACCGTCGTGCCCGTGCCGGATCTCGAGAACGCGACCAGCTACAAAGACAAGACGGTGAACCAGAACATGTCGGCCGAGTTCGGGCTGATGTCCTACCCGGTGCTGATGGCCGCCGACATTCTGCTCTACGACACCGACGTGGTGCCGGTGGGAAAGGATCAGAACCAGCACCTCGAGCTCACGCGCGACTGGGCGGTGAAGTTCAACCTCGCCTACAGCGGCAAGGGCTACGACCGGGCGAAGGGCACCGGCGGCATCTTCAAGCTCCCGAAGGCGATGGTGCAGGCCGAGACCGCGGTCGTCCCTGGCACCAACGGCGGCAAGATGTCGAAGACGCAGAACAACACCATCACGCTCTTCGGCGACTTCAAGGGCGTCGAGAAGGCGATCAAGGGAATCAAGACGGACTCGACGCCGCCGGACGCTCCGAAGCCCGTCGAGAACGCCCCCCTGTACGACCTGCTGAAGCTCGTCGCCCCCGCGTCCGACTGGCCGACCCTGGACGCGCAATGGCGGGCGGGCGGGCAGGGCTACGGGCACTTCAAGGGAACGCTGATCGAGGCCTACCACCAGGCGTTCGACGAGCCTCGGAAGCGGTACCTGGACCTGGTTTCGGCGCCCGACGAGGTCGAACGGATCCTGCAAAAAGGCGCTGAAAAAGCGCGGGCCTACGCGGCGCCGGTGATCAAGCGCGTGCGCGAAGCGGTCGGCCTGTAAGTTGTGGTAGTCGTCGTTTCTTCCAGTGAAAGTCGAGGCTCCCACCCCACCAGAAGAGGCAAGCGACGGGCTCACCCCGACTGATGCGTTTCGCATCGCGCTGCCGAACTTCGAAGGGCCGCTGGACCTGCTGCTGCACCTGATTCGCGAGCACCAGGTCGACATTCTCGACATCCCGATCTCGCTGATCACCGAGAAGTACCTCTCGCACCTGGACCTGATGCGCGAGATCAACCTCGACATCGCGGGCGAGTTCCTGGTGATGGCGGCGACGCTGCTGCACCTGAAGTCGCGCATGTTGCTGCCGAAGGAAGAAGTGCCGGCGCTCGAGGGCGAGCTCGCGGTCGACACCAGCGACCCCCGCGCCGAGCTGGTGCGCCGGCTGCTCGAGTACCAGAAGTACAAGCACGCCGCGGATCAGTTCATGACCGCCGACCTGCTCGACCGCGACGTCTTCGCGCGAAAGGTGTCGGTCGAACGCCTCGGCCTCGACGCAGAAGACATCGGCTTCAAGGAAATCTCGGTGTTCAAGCTGATCGAGGCGCTCGATCGCGTGCTGAAGGAGCTCGAGCCGAAGTTTCAGCACCAGGTGGTGATCGATCGCCTGAGCCTGTCGGACGCGATCCACGCGATCGCCGCGAAGCTGGTGGCGTCGGGCCCGACGAAGTTCCTCGAGCTCTTCGAGGGGGTGCGCACGCGCTCGGCGGTGGTGATTACTTTTCTGGCCCTGCTCGAGATGGCAAAGCTCAGGTTGATCCGCATCTTCCAGGCCGAGGGCGAGAGCGAGATCCTCGTCCAGGCGAAGGGCGATGCGCTGGGTGATCTCGAACAGAAGGTCCCTGAAGGAACCGATGAATACCAATGAGCCGAAGCAGTTCACCGAGGAAGAGGTCGCCTCGGTCACCACCCCGCCCGAGGGCGACCCCGAGCTCGACGAGCTGGATCCAGCCGAGATCGACGCCGTCAACGAAGAGCCCGAGACGTCTTTCGAGAAGCTCGTCGGCAAGGGCAAGCGCTTGTCAGACGAGCGCGTGCGCACGGTGATCGAAAGCCTGCTCTTCGTGACGGAAAAGCCGCTGGCGCTCGAACAGCTTCACGAGGCGACGGGCATCGCGCCTGAACGGATCATCAAGGCGCTGACGAAGCTGCAGGGCACGCGGCGCGAAGGCATCTCTGGGGTGGTGCTTCACGAGGTCGGTGGCGGCTGGCAGCTGCGCACGGATCCGGGCTCGGCCGAGTACATTCGCCGGTACCTGAAGGTGAAGCCGCAGCGGCTCACGCGCGCGGCGGTCGAGACGATGGCGATCATCGCCTACCGGCAGCCCGTCACCCGGCCCGAGATCGAAGACATTCGCGGCGTCGACACGGGCGCGGTGCTCAAGGCGCTGCTCGAGCGCCGCCTGATCAAGATCCTCGGCAAGAAGGAAGAAGTGGGCCGCCCGATTCTCTACGGCACCACGCGCGACTTCCTCGAGTTCTTCGCGATCAAAGATCTGTCGTCGCTGCCGACCCTGCGCGAGTTCCAGGAGCTGTCGGAAGAGCACCAGGAGATCGTCGAGAAGGAAGCGCCTCCGAAGATTGACGACACGATTGAGACGCTGGCCGACCCAAACTTCAAGGCGAGGCTCGAAGAACAGACCGCCGCCTCGGAAGCCGCGCTGCTCGAGCTCGAGGCCGCGATCGACGGCGCCGATGTCACCACCAAGGCCGCGCAGCAGCTGCTGGGCACCACTTCGCCCGACGGCTCGCCTCTGCCCACGGCTCCTCCGTCGAACGAGCCAATGCCATGACGCCTGAACGGTTGCAGAAGTACCTCTCGCGCGCCGGAGTCGCCTCCCGCCGACACGCCGAGCTGATGATCACCGAAGGCCGCGTCTACGTGAACGGCAAGAAGGTGACCGTGCTCGGCAGCAAGGTCGACCCCGAGATCGATCAGGTCACCGTCGACGGCCACAAGGTCGAGATCGCCGATGAACGCACGTACCTGCTGCTCTACAAGCCGCCGAACGTCGTCACCACCCTTCAGGATCCACAAGGCCGCCCGACCGTCGCCGACTTCTTCACCCCCGGCGAGAGCCGCGTGTTCCCCATCGGCCGGCTCGACTACGACGCCGAAGGCGCGCTGCTGCTCACCGACGACGGCGATCTCGCCAACAAGCTGATGCACCCGAAGTTCGGGGTCGAGCGCACGTACCTGGTCAAGGTCAAAGGGCTGCCTTCCGACTCGTCGCTCGAGAAGCTCAAGGGCGGCGTGCGCCTCGAAGACGGCATGGCGACCCCCAAGTCGGTCGACCGCTACGAGACGGCCGAGAAGAACACCTGGCTGCAGATCGTCGTCACCGAAGGCCGGCCCCACCTGATCAAGCGCCTCTGCGCCGCCATCGGTCACCCCGTGCAGCGCCTCTTCCGGCCGTCGCACGCGGGCATCAACTTAGGCAACCTGCGCCCGGGCCAGATTCGCCGCCTGACGAAGGACGAGGTCGAGGTGCTGATGGGGGTGGCGAGCGGCGAGGCTGCCCCGCGCACCGAGCTCAAGCTTCCGGGCCGCCGGCACCGCGCCAATGGCGAGCCGGCCACCGAGGACGAGGGGGGGGAGGCACCACCGCCGCCGCCTCGGCAACAAGGTCGCGGGTTCAAGCAGCGTTGATATAAGCCAACCCCATGTACAGGCGACGCTTTCTGGCCGTGGCACTGCTGCTGGCAAGCGCCTGCAATGGGGGCCGCGACAAGCTGATCGCGGACCTTCAGAGCACCCGCCCCGACGAACGCGCGACGGCGGTGAAGAAGCTGGCCGACCAGGGCCGCAGCGAAGACCTGGTGCTCTTCACCCAGGCCGCGAAAGATCCTGTCTCGATCGTCCGCGCCGAAGCGATCACCGCGCTCGGCAAGAGCCAGGACGCGCGGGTGGTCGATCTGCTCGGGGAAGCGCTGGGCGACCCCAGTGAAGAAGTGCAGGCGAAGGCCGCGATGGCGCTGGCTGGCATTCGCAGCGACAAGGCGAAGGCGTACCTGACGCTGCAGTACAGCCGCCGTGGCCGCAGCACCCGGCTCGTCATCGTCCAGGCGCTGAAGTCGTCGAACGTGCCCGGCGCGATGGCCGGGGTCGTCGCCGCCGAAGCCAAGTCGATCTGGGACGGGAACTTTCAGACCCTGCAAGACGGCTCGCTGCCCGAGCGCGTCGGAGCGGCCGAGCAGCTGGGCAAGTCGGGCCGCCCCGAGGCGGTGAACCGGCTGGTGGCGTTGATCAAAGACTCGCAGGTGATGCTGGCGGCGGCAGCGGTGCGGGGCCTCGGCAACGCGGGCGATCGCCGCGCGGTCGAGCCGATCACCAAGCTGCTCAAAGAGAACTTCTCTGAGCTTCGCGAGGCGGCGTGCGAGGCGCTGCTGCAGCTCAAAGATCCGGCGGCGTTGCCGGCGCTGCTCGAGGTGGCGCTCGAGAAGTCGACCACCAGCCCGCTGGCCACCGCCGCGATCGCCGGCCTGCCGCGCTCGCCCGAGACGGACAAGGCGCTGTGCGACATCACGATCAACGGCGGGGGCGCAGAGGTCAGCACGGCCGGCCGCGAGATCCAGAACCGCACGGGCTGCCCGCTGGACATGGTGGTCGACAAGCTGAAGAACACCGCCACCATGCCGGCAGCGTTGGCGGCGATCGCGGCGCTGGGCCCCACCGCGAAGGAAGCGGTGCCGAAGGTGTTGCCCCTGCTGACCCACGCGGATCCGTCGGTGCGGAAGCTGGCCGTCGATGCGCTGGTCGAGCTCGGCGACAAGGGCGTCGGGCCCGCGTTGCTCAAGGTCTACGAGGCCGAGGTGAAGGCGCTGGAGGTTCAGCGGTCGGACTGGGTGCCGCAGCAGCTGCCGCTGAAGTACGGCACGTGGTTCGACCCCAGCGCTCCGGCCGATGCCCGCGACCCCGACGCCGCGACCAAGGCGAAGCAGAGCGACCTCTTCAAGAAGGTCCGCGCCCTCGCCGAGGCCCGCGCAAAAGAGCAGGGGCGGGTGATTCTCGAGGCCCGGGCGCCGCGCGAGATTGTCGACGACGCGACGGAGCCGCAGCTCAAAGTCCTCGCTGCGCTGGTTCGGGCGCTCGGAATGTTGGGAGCCGATGGCGCGCGCGCGATTGCCGAGAAGTACGTCGACGAGTCGAGCGCTTCGCTTCGCGCGGCGGCCTTCGTCTCGCTGGCCGCGCAGGGCGAAGACGGGCTGAAGGCGGCCCAGCTTGGTTTGCTCGACACGGAGCGCGAAGTGCAAGCCGCCACGGCCCACGCTTTCGCTGAAGCGGGGGAGGCGGGGCAGACGACGCTGCTCAACACGCTCGCGCAGCTCACCGGCGACAGGTCACGGCTGCTCGAGCCTTTCAAGATGGTGATTCCCGCGAAGACGGGAGTGCCGGTGCTGCTGCAGCTGGTGAAAGAGGGCGGGGCCGAGGCAGGAACCGCCGCGCTGCTGTTGGGCGACATGGGCGCGACCGAGGCCGTGGACCCGCTGCTCAAGACCCTCGAAGATCCGACCTGCGTCGTTCGCCGCGAGGTGATCGCGTCACTCGGGAAGCTTGCAGATCCGCGCGCCGCCGCGAGCGTCGGAAAAGATCTCTACAACGACAGCGCCGACGTCCGCGCCGCGGCGGCCGAAGCGCTGGCCTCACTGGGCGCCGGCGATCACGCCGATGCGCTCGACGCGCTCAAGGGCGACTACTACCGGAAGGTGCGCGAGGCGGCCTCGGCGACGCAGGCCAGGCTCACCCCCGCGGCCAAACCCTGATGGCCGACCCCCGGAAGCTGAAGGAAAAGGCCACCGAAGCCTTCCAGAAGGGGAAGTTCGTCAAGGCGGCCGAGGCGTACGCGGAGTACTGCGAGGCCGACCCGAAGGATCTTCAGGCCCGCCTGCGCATGGGTGACGCGTGGTCGAAGGGGGGCAAGAAAGAGAAGGCGATCGAGGCGTACACCTGGGCCGCCGAAGGCTTCGCGAAAGACGGGTTTCTTCCCCGCGCGATCGCCGCCAGCAAGCTCATCCTCGAACTCGACCCGTCGCACCAGGGCGTGCAGAAGATGCTCGCCGGGCTCTACGCGCGGAAGACGACGGCGCCCTTGGCGAGTGGCGCGGCCCGGCCCCTGTCGCTGAAGGTAGAGACGAAGGTCGACGTGCAAACAACGGCCGCGGGGTTCTCGAACCGGGCCGATGCGATCGACCTCGAGGCGCCCGTGGCCACGAAGCCCGCACCAGGTCCCGTTCAGCCCGAGCCGCCCAGCCCGTTCAACCGCAAAGACGCGATCGATCTGCCCGAGTACGAGGTTCCGGGCATGGAAGTGGGCCCGGCGTCTGGCTCGGCGTCGGTGCCGATGGCGGCGAAGGGGCCGAGCCCGATGCGCCGCGAAGACGCGATCGAGATCGTGGAAGAGGACACGGGCCGCAAGGGCCCCGCCGCGCTGGCCGAGACCGTGATTGAGCTCGATGTCTCGGTGACGGGATCGCAGCCCGAGGCCCCGCCGCCTGCGGCACGGCCTTCTGCGCCCGAGATCTCGCTGGAGATCGAGGTGCCGATAATGGCGCCTGGAGCCGCGGTCACCGTCTACGAGCTCGACGCGGACGACATCGTCGAGAGCACCACCTCAGGGGAACTCGAGCTCACCGACGTCGCCGAGCCCGAGCCGCCGGCGAAGCCTAGGCTCGAGGTGATTTCCGACCAGCCGCCTCCCGCGCCGAAGCCGGTGCTCGAGGTGATCGAAGAGCCGAAGCAGGCCGAGCCGTCTTTCGAGCTGACCATCGAGCAGTCGGGCTCCTTCAAGAAGCTCGAGAGAAAAGAGCCGCCGCCAGGCGAAGTGTCGGCGTCCTTCGAGCTCACCGAAGTGGTCGAACCCTCGGCCTTCACGCCCGACCCCGCGCCTTCCGCGCCGCCGATGTTCACGATGTCGCCACTGCCGGAAGCGCCGGGCGAGAAGTCGGGCGCTTTCAACACCCCGCCGGGGATGAAGCCGCGCAAGGCTGCCACCGAAGCCGCGACACCTCCGGCCGAGCCGCGCATCTGGCTGCCGGGGAACTTCGCGCCGCCGGCGATCGCCGAAGCGGTCGCACCGCCCGCACCCGTCGCGGTGGCTCCCGCAGCGCCGGTCGCGGCCAACCTCACCGACCTCGAGCGCGGCCTGCAGATCTTCTCGAGCTTCGACGCGGACGACTTCAAGCCGGTGAAGGCCGCGGCGCCTCTTCCTGCTCCCGAGCTCAAGCCAACGCGCCGCACCTTCACCGAGCTCGAGCTCGAGGGCGACTCGCTGCTCCACGCGGTCGAGACTGCGGCCGCGGTGGGCGTCGAGCAGCGGGGCGAGACCGCAGGGCAGGGCGGGGAAGAAGCGATGGACATGCCGGACGACGCGAAGCCCGAGCCGGGTGAGCTTCCGAAGATCCCCCTGTTCTCCGACCTTCCGCCCGACGCCTTCATCGCGCTGTTCGAGCGTTGCCCGCTGAAGCGCGTCGAGCCGGGCGAGATCGTGATCCAGCAGGGCTCGCTGGGCGACAGCTTCTACGTCATCTGCGCTGGCAGCGTTCGCGTCTTCCGAATGGACGGCGAGCAGCGGCGCGAGATCGCCACCCTCGAAGAAGGCGCCTTCTTCGGCGAGATGGCGCTGTTGTCAGGCGCCGCCCGCACCGCCTCCGTCGAGGCCGCCACCGAAGACACGCAGCTGCTCGAGATCTCGGCGCCGATTCTCACCGACCTCTCGCACCGGTACCCCCAGGTGGCTTCCGCGCTGAAGAAGTTCTGCCGCCAGCGCCTGCTGTCGAACCTGATGGGCAGCGCGACCCTTTTCCAGCCTTTCAGCCGGCAGGATCGCCGTGAGCTCGTGCAGCGGTTCAAGGCGCGCGACGTGTCGAAGGGCGACGTGCTGATTCGCGAAGGCCAGCGCAGCGACGGCATGTACGTCATCCTCTCGGGCGAGGTCGAGGTGCGGGTCGGCCAGAGCCAGGTCGCGAGCCTCAAGGAAGGCGACGTCTTCGGCGAGATGTCGCTGCTGACCAAGTCGAACGCGACGGCGACGGTGGCCGCGAGCAAGCGCACCTCGCTGCTGCGCCTGCCGCGCGAAGACTTCGACCACCTGATCATGAGCCACCCGCAGGTGTTGGTGCTGGTGTCCGAGCTCACCGATTCCCGCGCGAAGCAGAACGCCGCGCTCGACTCGCACCGCCCGCCCTCGGGCGACGCGGCGCCGATGGTCTGACGCGTGGCGCCTCGTCCGGGCTGGCCTGCGATCGGCATCGGAGCCGCAGCGATGGCGCCGATCTTCGCCTTTGGGCTCGGCCGCAACCTGTCGGCCGATGGGCCGGGGCTGCTGCTCGCTCCGACGGCGCTGCGAACCGTCGAGGCGTGCGCGCTGGCGTTGCCGCTTGGCGCCGCGGCGGTGCTCGTCTACCTCGTGGTAACGCGCAGCTGGTGGTGGGGGGTGGGCATGGCGGGCATCGGCCTGCTGCTGGCCTCGATCGTCGGCGCCGCCGCGTTGGTCATCACCAGCCCGATGTTCCTTTTTACTCCGGCCTTCACGAAGTCGGAGCTCGCGCCATCGAAGCACCTCGAGGCGTACCTGTTCCGCAGCGAGTTCCTGGTGTGCGCGTGGGAACTCTACGCCGCGGCGCCAGGCGACCCGGTGATTCACAAGGTCGACTCGAGCAGGTGCGACGATGGGTCCGCGCCCAGCATCGAGTTCCCCGAGGACGGGGGCACCCAGCTCAGTCGGCCTTCTTCACCTTGACCAGGTACTCGTCGCGCGAGACGAGGCCCGACTCGATCAGCAGCTCGATCAGCCCGCGCATCGCCCGCACCTGACTGGCGGTCACCTTCTCGAGGCTGTCGACCTGTTCGCGCAGCAGCGCCATTTCCTTCTTCATCGCCGCTTCGTCGAAGGTGGGGGCCGCAGGCAGCAGCGGCGCAGGCGGAAGCGGTGCGGTGATCGACGGCTGGCGCGGGTTCGTGCGCGGAGGCGCGTTGCCGAGCAGCTCGTCGAGATCGAGGCTGGCCGACTCAGCCGGCGCGTCAACCGGAGTCGCCGTGCGCGGCGCAATCACCGTCGCGGGAACGCCGGCGGCCGCGCGGGGAGCCGGACCCTCGCCGTAGTAGTAGCGCCGCACCGCACGATCGATCGCCGAGCCGGTGGCGACGACGTTGATGATCCGCGAATTGGTCGCGATGCCGAGCTCCTGCATCGCTTCGGTGTTGGTGGGGTCCGACGTGGCGAGCTGCAAGGTGCGCGACTTCGGGTCGCCGCCCACCGGAAACACGCCGTAGCGTTCGCAGAGGTCGACGCGCAGCAGCTGGACGATGCTCGAGGGCAGTGACACCGTATCGAGATCCAGCGCCTGGAGGTTCAGCTGCCGCGAGAGGGCGCGCATCATCGAGTCTTCGTCGACGAAGCCCATCTCGACCAGGGTGCGGCCGAGCTTGCCTCCCCACCTCTTCTGCTCGCCAAGCGCGGCCTTGAGGCGCGACTCATCGAGCACCCCGGCGTCAATGAGCAGCTCGCCGAGTCTTCGGCGTCGCGCGGGCTGGGTGGCAGTCACGCGGCGACCGTAACCGGGGGTAGGGGCCCGGTCAAAAATCGTTCAACCGGGCTCGCGGCCGAACCGCAGTCGCCCTTTCGGCTCCTCGTGCCGATCTCTGCGGAGGCTCATCCCTCGACTGCTCTCGGGATGAACGGAACCCGCGCTCGCTACTTCCCGGGAGGCGGGGTGCCTTCGGGCTGCTCCGCCGTGGGCGCGGGCTCGAGCTTCTTCGCCTCGGCCTTCTCGGCCGCGGTGAACGCCTTGAGGCGGAAGTTCTTGAACGACGCCTGGCCTTCCTTGATTGACAGGAGGCCGGCCATGCCGACGCTCTTGGTGCCGTCGTTGAGCTCCCAGCCGAAGGTGTCGGCGGGGCCAGCGGCGTAGAAGAGGGTCTTCGAGGCGGTGCCTTCCTTCACGAGGGTGGCGCCGGCTGGGTCTGCCGCGCCGCGGCCGCCCGCCTCCTTGATGTTCGAGAACACGCCGAACGCGATCGCGCCTTCGCCGATCGCCTTGTTGATGTTCTCGTCGCCGACGTTTCCGCCGGCCGAGGCGAAGTCGAGCGCCTGGTTGCTCGCGCCGCGCGGAGGGCCGTGCGAGACGAGCAGAATGGGGACCTTCGAGTCCTTCGCGACGCGGACGACTTCGTCCAACGTGCTCTTGAAGTAGCGGCAGCCCGTCGCGCACTGGATGTAGTCGGGGGCGTGGTAGCCGGGCAGCGAGACCAGGGTGAGCTCGGGGAACTCGACTGCGCGAACTTCGTTGAGGTTGACCACGTTCGAGAACGCCTTCTTCGAGGCGGCGACGCCGTCGGTGAACTCGGCGCGGCACTCGCGGTTGCCGATCAGCACGAACACCGGCAGCTTCGTCTCTGCGAGCGCGTTCAGCACCCGGGTGATGCTCGACGCCTTCTCGCCCACGTCGCCGGTGACGATGATGGCGTCGGCCTTCTCGTCGACGAAGAACCTGGCGTACTTCTTCAGCGCCACCATGTTCTCGCCGAGGTCCTCGTTGACCGGGCCGAGCACGCCAAGGTTCAGCGCGTCTGCGTCCTTGTCGCCGAAGGTCAGCTTGTAGCCAGCGAGCTTGCCATTGCGTTCTCCGACCTTCACGTCGGTTGAGGCCGCAGGCTCGAGCGCGGCGGCGCATTCTTTCAGGGCCTGCGGCTCGTCAGCCGCCTGCGGCTTCGGCTTCGGTGCCTCGACCTTTGGCTCGACCGGCTTCGGCGGTTCAACGGGCTTCTTGTCGGGACAACCGAGGAGAGCGAGCGAGGAGAGCGACAGGGCCAGCACGAAACGACGCGGAGTCATTTATCTAAAACCCCCAAGGGTGCAAAAAGACGACGGGGAGTTACCGGAAACATGTTCGCGGGTCCAGCAGCTTCGCGGTACACCGTTGCCATGCTTCGCCTCGTGCTGGTGGGGATGTTGGGGCTGGTCGGATGTGCGCATCAGCCGCTCGCGGGCTCTGACCTCGATCGCGCGCAGCGGCCGGCTTTCATCTCGCGCATCGAAGAAAAGGCCGGGCCGCGCAGCCTGGTCTTCCGCGACGACAGCTCTTACGGCGGGAAGCTGAAGAAGCTCGAGCCGAAGGAAGCCGACCGCCGCTTGCAGCTGAAGCTCGAGAAGGGCATTCCGGACAAGGCGATTCCTTCGATCACCCGCTTCGAGGTCGCCGACCAGCTGCGCAGCTCGACGCTCGGCCTGCTTCCCCGCGAGCGCCCGTGGACCTCTGTCCTCAATCCGGCCGCCGTCGCCAGCGCGCTGGAAAGCTTCCTCGTCGAAGAGGTGCCGGCGAACGCGCCGGACTACGAGCTGTTGAAGCCGCTGGGCGCCGACCTGGTGGTTGAGTTCGTGATCGAGGACTACGGCATGCGCAGCGACAACGGTCACGCGGGCGCGTACCTGGTCGGCTACGGGCGAATGTTCTACCTCGAGGGCGGCGGCAACGTCTGGTACCGCAGCTTCCGCGCGGACGAGGTCGAGTCGGGCCAGCCGCACGTCGACCCGTTCAAGGTGGCGAAGGATCCCGGCATCTTCCGCGAGCACCTGACCGCGCTGATCAAGGCCGTGGCCGAGCAGTTCGCGAAGGACCTTCAGCCGGCCGACCGCCGCGGGGGCCCGTCACTGCAAGAAGGCAAGGACATCTCGGAAGGGTCAGATGTCTCGACGCCCCGGAAGAACGAGCGGAAGCAGGAAGAGTCGGAAGACCTGCCCTCGCCCGACTGACCTTCGACCTTCAGTCGTCGCGGCCGCGATTGATGCCAACGGCTTCGGCGCTGTCGGCGATCTCTTTGCTCGTCGAGCGGAAGGAGCGCAGCGCGAAAGGCGTGGCGACGAGGAAGCTGATTCCGATCAGCCCAATCATCATCCACGGAATGTCCTTCGGCTTCTCCGACTGCTTCTCGTCGAACCCGTTGAGCTTGTTCTTGCTGCGCGCCTTTGCCTCGGCGAGCTCTTCGTCGGTCATCTGGGCCGGGGCCTGGAAATCACCGGGCTTCTTGCCAGCGGCAAAAGCGGAGCCCGCCAGAAAGAGGGCTACCACCAACGAGTAACGGAAGGTGCGCATGGGGGCGGAGTCTACCCACGCTCTACGCCCCAGCCAACTGCACTGTCTCGAGATGACGCGGAATCGCGACTTTCCACCCCTTCGCCTCGACGCGGGCTTTCAGCGCCTCGAGCGCCTTCTCTTCTCCGTGCACCAGCAGCGTCTGCCTGGGCGGGGCGGTGAACCCGTCCATCCAGCGCAGCATCTCGACCCAGTCTGCGTGTGCCGAGAATCCCGACACCTGCAGCAGCTGCGCGCGCACGGGAATCAGCTGGCCGTGGATCTTGATCTCTTTTTCGCCGTCGATCATGCGCCGGCCGCGGGTGCCCACCGACTGGTAGCCGACGAAGAGAATGGTGTTCTTCGGATCTGGCAGGCGGTGCTTCAAGTGATGAAGGATTCGCCCGCCCGTCGCCATGCCGCTGGCCGAGATGATCACGGCCGGCTTGTTCCACGCGTTGACCTGCCGGCTCTGCTCGATGGTGCGCATGAACTGGGTCTGAAGGGTGGCCAGCGGGCTGCCCGCGCGCGTCTGGATCGATCGCATCACCAGGTCGTGATCTTCCGGGTGCGCCAGGTAGATGGCCGTCGCGTCGCAGGCCATCGGCGAGTCGACGAACACGGGCAACGACGCAATTGCCTTCGTCTCTTCCAGGTGGCGCAGGTGGTAGAGAATTTCCTGGGTGCGGCCGACCGCGAAGGCCGGAATCACCACCACGCCGCCGCGCGCGACCGTCTCATTGACCGCGCGGGCCAGCGTCTCCATCGGGGCCTGCTCGCCGTGAGAGCGATCGCCGTAGGTGCTCTCGGCGATCACCGTCGTCGCGTACTCGATGCGGTCGGGATCTTTCAGAATCGGAGCGGCGTACCGGCCGAGATCCCCCGTGAACACGACGCGCTGCTTCGTCGACAGCAGCTCGAACTCACAGATCGCCGACCCGAGAATGTGGCCCGCGCGTGCGAACCGCAGGCGGATGCCGGGCACGATTTCCTTCGGGCGGTCGTACGGAAAAGTCTCGAAGAGCTTGAGCGCCTCGAACGCGTCGGACTCGGTGTAAAGCGGCAGCGCGGGCGAGTGGCGCGTGTAGCCTTCCTTGTTCGCGTACCGGGCCTCTTCCTCTTGCAGCCGGGCAGAGTCGGGCAGCATCAGCGCCGACAGATCGCGCGTGCCGCTGGTCGAGTACACGGGCCCGCGGTAGCCCTCGCGCACCAGCCGCGGCAGGGTGCCGGTGTGATCGATGTGCGCGTGCGTGAGCACCACCGCGTTGATCGACCTGGGGTCGAACGGAATCGGTTCCCAGTTCCGTTCGCGCAGGTGCTTGAGGCCTTGAAAAAGGCCGCAGTCGATCAGCACGCGCTGGCCCTCGTGCTCGAGCAGAAAGCGGGAACCGGTGACCGTGCCTGCAGCGCCATAGAAAGAGATCGAGCCCATGGCGCAGGGAAGCTACTCGAATGCGAAGCCCACCGAGTACAACGGACGCAGCCGTTCATCCATGCGCCACGCCCACCGCGCGTAGATCGAGATCGGCAGCGCGCCGCCGAGGGTGAAGCGGGCGCTGACTCCGGCGCCGACCGAACGCAGCCAGGGGTGGGTGGCGGAATCGGTGAGGGCGGCCGCCGCGAAGGCGTCGAGGTCGACCTGCCGGAAGAAGAGAGAAGGGAAGAGGTAGAAGATCGACGCGAAGCCGCGATCGATCACGAAGGGGTAGCGGTAGCGCGCGATGGCCACCGCGGCACGATTCGCGCGCACGCTGTAGTCCTCATAGCCGCGCACCGGAATCGAGAAGCTGCGCGGCAGCGGCACGCCGGGGCCGGGCTCGCCCTGCGAGGCGTTGAACCTCAAGAGATCCGTTCCTCGCGCGAGTCCGCCGACCTGCAACGCGCCTTCAGGAGCGCCTTCCACCGCGCGGCCGTCGATCGTCACGATCAGTGAGTGGCGTTTGAGAAAGGGCAGCGGGATGCCGAGCGTCACCGTGCCGCTGACGTCGACCACCGTGTACGAAGACAGCACCTGTGGATACAGCGCGACGTTGGCGCTGACGCCGAGCCCGCGCCGCAAGCCGCCGTACACGGTCGATTCCCCAGCGAAGTAATCGAAGCCCACGCTGGGGCCGAAGAAGTGGCTCACGCCCCGCGAGCTGTCCCACTGGCGGAAGCCACCCAGCGAGAGGCCGAAGGGCGTGCTCCAGAAAGATCGGCTGAGGGTGAGGTCGCCCGAGAGGTCTTCGATGCGGCCGTCTGGCTCGCCTTCCTCATGGGTCGCGTACGCGCTGAAGCCCAACGACGTGCTCGCCGACCACGGGGCCTGCGTCTGGTTCGTGTAGTAGCCGGCCACCGAGAAATCGGCGTCGGGCAGGGCCAGCGTCGCCGCGATCGCCCAGTTGTGGAAGCTCAGGCGATCCTTCCCCGCGAGCAGCAAAGCGTACGAGTGGGCGATGTGGCAGTTGTTGTTGCGATCGCAGTCGTTGAACAGGTTCACCAGCGACGGCATGCGCAGCAGCGGGACGAAGAAGCCTTCCAGCGGTTGGTACGGCTGGTCGGCCACGACCGCAATTGGCGACGGCGGTGGCGCGGGCACAGCGGTGCTCACGGTGGTCAGCGCTACCATCTGCCGCACCTTCAACGGAGCCGAAGCGAGCGACCAGTTCCAGCCTTCGCGATCAAGGAACGCGAGCTGACCACCGGGAAGCGGAGCGACGTCGAAGGCCGCAAATGGCGCGTCCGTCACCACCGACAACAGCCCCGTCTGCAGATCCAGCTGGTGTCCCTGCGCGCGGCCGTCTTCGGTGCGCATGAAGACGAGGTGCTGATCGTCGACCCACCGCGCGCCGTAGTTGAACTGGCCATCGGCGGTGAGCGCGTGGCTTTTGCCATCGGCCTCGCGAAGGAACAGATCCCACCCGCGCGTGCTGAAGCGCGAGTACGCGATGCGCTGGCCCTTCGGATCCCACGCGGGCGCGGCGTAGGTGACGCCTTCGCCGTGGGTGGTGAGGACGCGCTTCTCGCCGGTGCGCAGGTCGAACTCGGCCAGCTCAGATCGGTTGGGGCTCAAGTCGACGAAGAGGTAGCGATCTCCCGACGGGTGAACCGCGCCGCCCAGGCCGCCGACGTCGGGCCACACGGTGACGACGTCGCCCGTCTGCGCGTCGACCTTCCAGAGCTGCGCGCGCGCATCGCCGATGATCGTGACGTCGTCGTTCATCAGGTACAGCCACTTCGAGTCGGCAGTGAAAGAAAGGCCCGACATCTGGCTCGGGTGGGCGCTGACCCAATCGCGCACCGGCAGGAAGAGGGTCAGGCTTCGTTCGGCCCGCGTCGTGCCGTCCTTCTCGAGGATCCGCAGCAGGGGCACTTCGTCGCGGCCGGCGGTGAGCAGCGCCATCGAGCCGTCGTTCGCGGTGGCGAGGCGGGCGACGTAGCCGACGGCGTCGCGCAGCATGATCTGGTCGGCGGGGCGAAGGCGGGTGCGGGGCAGGGCCTGGTTCTCTTCGCTGAAGGCGTCGATGAGGGCGCCCAGCGAGAGCCCGTAGACGGCCTTGAAGCGCAGCGCGACGCCGAAGGGCGAGAAGATCGAATGGCCCTGCATGTCGATCAGCTCCCAGAGCTTTTCTTCGCCGTGCGTCTTCGCCAGGTACTCGATGAAGTGAAGGCCGGTGAGGTACGCGCCGCTGGAAGGCACGAGCTCGCGCTGCCCGAGGTTGAGATCGCCGGCGCCGACCCACCCCCCGCGCGCCGCGAGCCCCGAGGCGAGCTCGGCGCGGTACAGCGGGCTGAACGGGCGGCCGACCTGCCGGCCGAGGCGGCCCTCGTAATACTGGGCGAGGCCTTCGGTGAACCACCGCTCGAGGAAGGCCTGCGGCGGCATCACGTCGCCGAAGACCGCGTTCACCAGGCGCCAGAAGCCTTCGACCTGCTCGTAGTGAACGTAGTGCAAGAGCTCGTGGCAGCCGATGTCGGCGATCGCCGCGGTGCCGAGGTTGTCGAGGTGGAAGGCTTCGGTGGTGGCGTAGAGCGGGTCGATGGTGTGCAGCGGCTCGCCGTCGCTCTGGCCGCTGAGGTACGCGTTGTTGAAGTTCGCGTCGGTCAAATAGACGAGCGCGCGATCGCGGGGGCGCTGGGTCTTCGACTTCGCTCGCAGGATGACCAGGCACTCGCCCATTCGGGCCGCGACGGCGTGGGCGGCCTCGGCGGCGGGGGCCGGGTAATAGACCTCGAGATCCTTCGTGGTGAGCTTGCGCATCGGGCTGCGGGCGAACGACGTGGCGACGTCCTGGCCGAAGCGCGGGCCGGGCACCGAGGCACACGAAATGAGGAGGGCCGCGAGCGCGAACGGGAGGAAGCGGAGCAAGGCTATGGCTTCATAGCCGACAGAAAGGTGCGTGCTATGAGCGTCGAAAATGGAAACCCCTCAGCCGCCGCAACTCGCCGCCGCCCGCACCCAGCTCGAACAGGTGCTCGAGCAGGTCGAGAAGAAGAAGGTCGATCTGCTCACCACGCCTTGGGCCGAGGTCGAGAAGTCCGTGATCAAGGTCCTGGGTGGGCCGTTTCAGATCGACCAGCCCGAGCACCAGATGATCGCGCTGGGCCTCGCTGCCTCGTTTGGTGCGCGCCTGGCCGTCGAGCACAAGGCGTTCTGGTTCCCGAGCCGCGAGTCGCCCGAAGGCGCCGCGATTGGGTTTCCTGATGCGTTGATCATGTTGTCCCCGTTTGGCGCGGTGTTGGACGCGCTGATGTCGTCGAAGCTCGAAAAGTTGGAAGACGTGGCGAAGGACATCCGCACGTCGCTGGCGCAGGTGAAGTTCGGCGCGGCCGGTGGTGGGCTCGGCCAGCAGAAGCTGGGTGTGGGCGACTACCAGCGGCTGTTCGACCCGGGGTTCGTGCAGGTGCTCGCGATCGATGGGGCGAAGGCGCTGACGGCGTGGGGCACTGCGCCGAACCGGCTGGCGCTCGACATCAAGGACTCACTGGGCCGCGTGGGAAGCAAGCTGCCGGACCAGGTGAAGCAGCAGCTTGAAGCGCAGCTGGTGCAGGCGCTGCAGCGAATGGAGCCTGGGAAGCCGCTGATCGAGCAGCTCGCGCGTGGGCCGCGGGTCGCCGAATTGGTGGGCTCGCTGTGGGGCTCGTCGGCTTCGACGGGCTCTGCGCCGGAAGAGTTCTGGCAGGACGTGGTGATGCCGCTCGCGTACATCGGCGTGCCTGAGAAGTTCCCCGAGCTGGATGAAGAGTCGGCGCAGGCGGCGAAGCAGGGCGTGCACCCGTTCTTCCTGTTCCTCGACGTGGTGCCCTTCTCGACCCCGGCGCCAGAAGACGAAGGGCTGCTGGGTGCGTTCCCGGCGAACACGCTGGCGTTGCCGCACAAGGCGTTCGAGGCGGTGGGCAACGTGCGGTTGATCAAGGTGGGCACGGACGCGGTGAAGGGCCCGCTGGAAAAGTTCGACGCGGCGAAGACGCGCGACGCCGTGAAGCGGTTCGGCGAGTACCTGAAGACGCAAGGCGGAGCGGCCGTCGCGGATCAGGGCAAGGAGGAAGCCGAGCAGATGCTGAACGCAGCGATAAGCCTTCTGGAAGAGCTGAAGAAGATCGTCACGTCGGGGAAGGACGTCTACGTGCGCCGGCTCACCGAGGCCGAAGCCGGAGCGGAAGGCGCGATGGCCGTCTTGCGCGGCGCGCTGCAGGGCCCGCGGATCATCCTCGCCTGAGCGAAGCCCGTTCATCCGGAAGAGCAGTCGAGGGATGAGCCTCGGCGGCGCCCCTTCTTAAAGGACGAGATCGAACCGAACCCCGGCGATGAACGCGTCGGGGTTCACGGCGCCGGGCGATCGGTAGAGCTGCACGGTGGGCTGCAGGTTGATGAAGGGCGTGACGCGCATCTTGTAGAAGAGCTCGAGGTGAAGCTCTGAGCCGGGCAGGGGGTCGGTGAGGCCGAGGTAGCCGACGCCGATGCCGACCGAATCGGACGCGCGCGGGCCGATGCCGATCCACGTGAGGCCGAAGCCCGCGTAGAGCGAGACGGCGTTGCGATCGGGGGGGGCCCACGAGAAGCGCGCGGTGGCGACGAGGCCTCCTTCGTCGTCCGGGCTCGAGCGCAGGTGCTCGTCGTGTTGAACGAAGAAGCCCCAATTGGAGTGCTCGGGAAAGTCATCGCGGGTCTGGCGCCAGATGCTGGCGGAGGTGGTGCCCTGGGCTCGGGAAAGCGTGTGCTCGACGGCGGCGCCGGCGACGAGGGTGAAGCCGGCGCCGTCGCGGAAGGCGGTGTCGAAGCCGAGGCTTCCGACCTCGGGGCTGCCTTCGAAGATCGCCGCGCGGGTGATGAGCCAGTCGAGGGGCGAGACGACGAGCACGGCGCCGAGACCAGTGGCGGCGTAGTTGGGAAGGGGAGAGGTCGGAAACATTCCGAAGTTGTTGTTGATGAAGTCGCTGCCGTACGGAGAGAGCGCGAAGTCGCGGCTGGCGTCCTGCTTTCCAAGGCGCAGCAGGATTCTCTCGTCGAGCCAGGTCTGCTCGAAGAAGAGCTCGGTGAACTGGGTGAAGTCGGAGTCTTCGAGGTTCGAGATCGTGTTGGCGGAACCGACGCGCGTGTTGATGCCGGTGCCGTGATCGTTCTGGCCGAGGACGAAGAGCTTGCCGTTGCTCCAGAGCCCGAGCTTGCCGGTGTCGAGCTCGAGCGACAGGTCGATGTGCCCGAGCAGCGTGGGTGCTTTGTCGCGGCCGATGAAGTTCGCGAACCCTTCCGCCGAGTACCCGAGCCCCAGCGTGAACCCGTGCTCCTCGAGCGTGGTGCGGCGGCCTTCCCAATGTCCCGTCAGGTGCGGACCTGCCAACCACTCAGGCCTTTCGGCTTCGGCGCCGAGCACGAGCATCACCAGCGCCAGTGAGATCATCCGCCCCGCAGCATGCTTGACCTCGCGCGCGCTTGCGGGCAATTTCTCGCGCCACGCGGTGGTAGCTCAGTTGGTAGAGCATGAGCTTCCCAAGCTCAGGGTCGAGGGTTCGAATCCCTTCCGCCGCTCTCAGATGGCCCGGTCTTCCAGAGGGTTGGAGGGCCGGGCCTTCGAGTTTGGGGCCGAAAAGGAATCAGCTTGCCTGCCGCGAGAATGCTTCTCTGTGCAGCCGAAGCAGGTCGAGCGCCAAGGCATGTCTCATCGGCGCCGGTAGGCGCTGGCCCTCGTGACGGAGGAAGAGGTGTTGGAAGTCATCCGCCGGCACACGGTCGCGTCCAACGCAAGCCACTCGCCATCGCGCACGCTCCCCAGGGCAGAATGCCAGGCTCTTTCCGGATGCGTTTTCGTGCCCGCGCATTCGGTTGGAATTCGCAGCCGGTTGGCCGATGAACGTCGAGTCAGCGCGAGATGACAAGGAAGGCTGCTGCAGCGTCACGCTCGAAGGCCTCGATGTCGATCAGTCGCGCGCGCGCGTCGTCGGCAGACGAGAGCCCGATTTCGCTGACATGTCGGCTCCCAGGAAACAGGTCAGCGAGTCGGGCCACCAGACACGTGATGAACGTTAGTTGCCCCGTCTGGACGGGGCAACCGCACTGGTCACCGCTCTCCTGCATCAGCCCCGCATCACTGATGCGGGAAACCTGCTCGCCACTGCGCGTAGTGCTCGCCATGCTCGTAGTGCTCGTCGTGAATCCGCCAAGTTGCTGATCTCACTCGCCCGCTGATGAGCTTCCCAAGCTCAGGGTCGAGGGTTCGAATCCCTTCCGCCGCTCAATAGGAAGGCCCGGTTTCGCGAGGATGCGAGGCCGGGCCTTCGAGTTTTGGGGCATCGGGAGGGAGCCATGAGTAAATCGGAAGAGGTGGTCGCGGAGTTGAAGCGGCGCGCGATGCGAGGGCAGCCGCTGAACTCCGGTGCGAATCGGTGAGACTGGTTGTACGCGGCAGCGCTGCTCGCGTTCGGCTCGTGGGAGCAGGCCCTCGAAGCTTCTGGCTTCTCGTACGACGCGATCAAGGGAGGCGGCGCTCACGGCGGCGTTTGGTTCCGGCGTGCTGACGCCTGCTCGCGGTCGGCGGAAGCGGTAATCGGCTGGAGGAAACATGACTTTCGACATTCGCAGGAAAGTCAGCGCCGAGGACGCCGGCGAGGATGCGGTCGAGGAGTACACGGAAGAACTGTTCGCCTTGTTCGTCGCGTCACCTGAAGCCAGGGCGCTGGACGATCAGGAGGACGACTTCGACGGATTCCACTGGGCTCACGTATTGATCGGCTTCGGCATCTTTCGGTACCTGTGCACGCGACGCCGAGCGCGATGATCAAGTTCGTGCGCTCGGTGAAGTGGCCGACGCCCGTGGTTTCTTGTTCGCCGCGCGACATCGCCGCGCGACATCGCCGCGCGCCAAGCTTGACGCGGAGCGCGGGTGGAGGAACCTCTGGTCATGACCGGGACTCCCCCGGCCACCGAGCACGCCCTCGCCCCCTGTGCCCACGAGGTGATGCGCCGCCTCGTCCCCGAGTTCGACCGCGCGGTCGCCGACACGGCCCGCCAGTCGCGCTCCTCGAGCGACTGGGTCGAGACCCGGACCATCCGCCGTGATCGAACGGGAGTACCAGCTCAAGCCGTAGGTTGAGCCAGGCCACGGCGGACAACGACGGCCGCGGCTAAGCCTTGTGCATTTCTGGGAACATCTTTCGGTGGCGGTCGATCATTTGTGCCGCGACGGCAAGGAACTCGCTCGCTTCGCCCTCGAACTTCTCCTTGACGATCTCCTTCAGCATTTCCTCGCGGAGCAAGTCGTCTTCACAGA
>Ga0335397_10002041_pt1 | contig 27484 bp, 27 predicted proteins | sample MAT04_FD_205740 | JGI IMG/M metagenome (GOLD analysis project Ga0335397, IMG submission 205740) | Freshwater microbial communities from Lake Fryxell liftoff mats and glacier meltwater in Antarctica - MAT-04 (spades assembly) (version 2) ... | reverse complement strand
AGCGGTGATAGGTCGGCGGGCTGACTTCCAGCTTCTTGCAGACCGCTTCCACGCTCTGGCCTCCGGCCAGCAGCGTGGCCGCCTCGCGCAGCTTCTTGATGATCTCTTCGGGTGTATGGCGCTTTCTTTTCATGGGAGTTGGGCGGCGCTATCGCGCCGCCGACTCTCAAAGCGCCTGGATCAGCTTTCGGGGAGCAGGCCAGCATGCAAAATTCTCGCGAGGCGCTCGGGACGAAGGTTTTTACGCCCGTGAGTGGAGTGTTACCTCGACTTTTTGCAGATTGCTGGTATAAGGATGAATGAAATCAAATTACGGCTTTTCGCGTCGCGGTCCGGATCGGGTGGCTGAGGAATTGGCAACAGTGCTTTCCAGCAGCAAAGACTCGTTCGAATTCAAGGCGCTGTTCACGGTAGTTCACGCCAATCTCAAGGAACGCAATGCCGCCAGCGGCGGGGAGGAGATGCTGCGGCTTCGGGCTTACGAGAAGCTCCAAAACCTCGTCGAGGCGGGAATCGTAAAGAAGGTCGGCAAGGAATACCGCGGGGTTCCGGCGGGGCTGGCTTCCTTCATGGAGACGACGGCGGAATTGAATGCGGAGTTCGCGGCGCGGAAGCGGAACAACGCGGTGATCGGTTCGGAAAAGTAGAATCATGGCGAAACCAAATTATCAGTTCGAGAAACGCCGGCGGGATATGGAGAAGAAGGCGAAGAAGGAAGAGAAACGCAAACGCAAGCTGGAAACCGGCAACGCGCCCGCCACCCAAGAGGGCGGGGAATCTCCGGGGCCGACCCCGGCCACTTGACGCCCATGGAGAAAGGTTTGGTGCCTCGCCCGATGACGAAAGGCATCCTGAAACTCGCGCGGCAGCTCGATGCGACATCGACGCCGGAGTACGTGGCCGTCGAGCCCGGCGAGGAGTGTCTGCCGGGCAAGCCATTCCAGAATGTGGCCGCGATGGTGCGGCGGCATGGTGGATCGGTGCAGCATGGCTGGAGGATGCGCGTGCAACCCGCGGCGTACGTCGAAGGTTCGTTTCACGCGGTCTGGCGCCGCCTGGATGGCGCTTTGATCGACGTAACACCGCGGACGGATGAACTGTCTGAGATTCTTTTCCTACCGGATTCGCGAATGGTCTGGCAGGGAGAGGATGTGGAGCCGCGCCGGCTGATGCTCCATGAGCAGCCGTGCTATTGTGGCAGCGGGATGCCATACAAAATCTGCCACGGAATCGCCGACGACTAGCAGCCTGTCGGACCCCCTGCCAAGGCGGGGATGAGTTAGGGGTTTGGAAAGTATGCCGGCTTTCGCGCAGATGATAATTTGAAAAAAGTCCAGGGTTGGAGGGCGACTCCGCGTGTCAATGCGCCGTATTCCTCCTCTGCATCCGATTTTGCTGCAAGGCGGTGACGCGCCCGTCTCTTCACGGCGGGCTGAGGGGCCCCGCTCCACCGGGCTTTTCGAACCTGAATTATCGCCCCCTAAGGCGCGACCTTCAGAAGCTGCACGCCGTCGGCGATGACGTGGCCGTCGGTGCCTTCGTTGGAAACCGTGATGAGCGTGCCTTTCCCGGCCGGGAGTTGAAAGCGCCCGAGCGATTGCCGGTCGCTCTTATTCTGCTGGTTGACTTTGATCGTTTGGCTCGCCCCGCCGCCAGCCACGGTCACGGGGACGTTCTTCGCCCGGTTCGCATTGGAGGGGAAGTGGAGGATGATTTCATACTCGCCCGCGGTCTTGATCTCCGGCGTCCAGGCGACACGAAGCTGCCCTTTGTCCGCGTTGCCATCGTGGAGATAACCCTCGCCGATGCGGGCGCTGCTGCTGAGCGCGCCGTCCTGCCATTCTCCGGTTTTCGCGGCTTGCTCGTCGTCGAGGACGAGGCCTTCGAGATGCGGCTTCAGCGCAGCGGGGGTGGGGGCGGGGCCGGTCCACTCGAGGATTTGGCCGTCGATGAGAAGTCGCGCTTTCAGACTGGCGTAATCGACTTTCTGGACCGTGGTCCGGGCATCGATGGCAAACACGGCCGCGGTCGCGGCGCTCTGACCCATGGCCATGAAGACCGGTTCCATGCGGATGCTGCCGTAGGCGATGTGCGTGGCGGCGAGGCACACCGGCACGAGAAGATTTTCCGCCTGCTCCGCCTTCGGGACGATGCTGCGATAGGAGATCGGGTAGGGGCCGGCCACGCCGACCTGCACGTCGCCTTCATTGCGTACCACGCCGTTCTGCACGATGCGCTGGCAGTTGTGCGAGTCCATGTTGTAGGCGCCGAGGCCCACGGCATCCTCGCACTTGCGCTGCCAGCGGCAGTCGGCCTCGGTGGCCACGTAATCCGAAATCATCCGCCGCGCTTCGCGGACATACATCTGCGGCGGGAAGTGTCCTGTGCCCGCAAACTCATCCTTGGCGAAGCCCCACTTGTTCACGGTATCGCGGACATGCTGCGGCAGGCGTTCGCACGTTGAGAGGAAGTAGAGCAGGCCCTTGATGTAGTCGGCGTGTTCGCGGGCGATCTGCTCGCGGGTGGCGTAATCGGCCTCGGGATAGGCGTAGTTTTTCCCGATATAGTCGGTGCTGAACGCGCCGGAGTTGTTCGTGTCGGTCTTGTCGTTCGGCATCGGCGTCGGGCCCATGAAAATTCCGGTCGCTGGTTTTCCGGATTTCTCGAGCGCCTCGATGTAGCGGGCGAGCAACTCGTATTGCTTCTCGTCGTAGCCGGCAGGCCTGATCTCGCTCCACGGGACGAGGTTCTCTTTCGTTCGCGTCATGCAGAGGCGGTAGTTGTAAGCCTGCACGCTCTTGTCGCCCTCGCCCGGCTGGCCGCCATCGCCGGGCTGAATGAACGGCAGCAGGCCGCTCGACGGGTCACCGGGCTTCACGTAGGGATCGACAGCGACGGTGAACTGGTGTGCCGGCGTCCTCGCGCGCACGCCATTCAGCGTCTCGCCGTAGGTGGCATTGGCCTCGCGTCCGACGTGGTAGCTCACGCCCGCCCGGCATCAGGTCGCCCTCGTAGCTGGCGTCGATGAAGATTTTGCCGCGATAGGTTCGGCCACCCTCGGTGGTGAACTCGACGATGCGCGCCCCCTCCTTCTTCACGGTCGCGAGTTTCTCTCCGAGCCGGACGGTCACGCCGGCGTCCTTCAGCCAGCGCTGATAGATGCCCATGGCGACGGACGGCTCGAAGGTCCATTTGGTTTCCCGACCGGTCTTTTCCACGAGCGGATCTTTTCCCTTCGATTGCTCCACTCCGGGAACCGGCCGTTGCCATTTCCAATTCTTCTCGTCCGCGTAGTGCGTGTGGATTTGCTCGTAGAACTCGCGGGCAATGCCGCCGATCGCGCCCTTGTTGCCGATGTCCGTCGCGCCGAGCCCCCCAGTGGTCAGGCCGCCCAGGTGATTTGTCCACTCGGCGATGACCACCGACTTGCCCATGCGCCGGGCCTGCACGGCCGCGGCGACGCCCCCGGAAGTACCGCCGAAGATGACGATGTCGGCTTCAACGACTTCGGCGCGGGCCGATGCGACGAGGAGAAAAGCCAGGGCAATGGAGCAGGGAAACTTCATGGCGCGAACCATCAAGCAGCTTTCTTGAAAGTCACCCGCGAAAATCTGCGCGCGTAAAATATCGAATAAGGACGCAGGCGTGCCGTCCGAACGAGACCATGAAAATGAATCGCCTCGCCCTCCTCCTGTCAGTGGTTGCCGCCCTCGTGTTCACGCCGACAGGCGCCTTTGCCAAAGACAAGAAACACAAAAAACACAAGCACCACTCCCAATCGTATCGCGATCACGATCGCCGTTGCGATGACCGCGGATATGGCGGCCGGAGCTATTACGGTCGCGGCTACGAGAGCCGCCGCTACTACGGCCGTTCGTATTACACGCCGTCCTATTACACGCCGACCTATTACTCGCCGTATCGCAGCTATTCCAGCGGCCAATGCTCATCCTACCGGAGCAGCGGCTTGCGCCTCGTCTTCGGTTTCTAAGAAGTTCGCGTCACTGTCATTCAACAATGAAGAGGCGCAGACGGTCGGAACGAAAATCCTGCTTGAGCACACTGCGGGCAATTTTGGTTTGATCGAACAGTTGGCTCTAAAGTTGATGCGCCAGGCACCAAGGGCTCGCGATCCCGAAAAGCTTCGCATCTTCCGGGGATCAAATCGTTTTTCCGGGAATCGTACTCGACCACCACCTTTCTCACGATTATCCGCACCGTCCTGGACGCGTGATCGGCCCGCCTGTTAGCGCGACCGGCTTGAGCCAGGATCGAGGACAGGCTGGCGAGTAAGGACGACTTTGGTCGGCGGCTACGCCACCGAGGCGGCGGCGCGCGCGGGACTGCCCTTGTAGTCCGCCGTCGCCGCAGTCAACCCGCTCGCCAGGCACCGCGGGCAGAGGCGGGTTTCAAAATTTTCACGCTCCGTTTCCTCGGCGAGCAGGAAGAGCACATGACACGGATCGTGCAGACAATTGACGAAGCGATTGGTTGGACGGGCGGTGTGCGCGCACTGGCCGAGAGGCACGAGGGCTTCGTCCACGCGCACTGTCATGCGTTGGTCGAAAACAAAACACTCTCCCAGCCAATGCTCGTTCCCGAACTGTTCCTGATACGTCACGATGCCGCCGTGGAGTTGGAAGACATTGGTGAAGCCTTTGCTGCGGAAGAGCGCGGACGCCTTCTCGCAGCGAATGCCGCCGGTACAATACATCAGCACTTTGCGATCCTTCAGGTTGGCGAGACGCTCGACGTAATCGGGCAGTTCGCGGAAATGCTCGATGTCGCAGGCGATGGCGTTGGCGAATTTTCCCGCATTGGATTCGTAGCGATTGCGCACATCGACCACGACGACCTCCGGATCTTCCTCCAGCGTGCGCTTCCATTCCGCGGGGCTGAGATGGTTGTCGAGGTCCGGTCGGAGCGGGCCGGCGCCGAGGGTGACGATTTCGGAGCGGACTTTGACGGCGAGCTTGGGAAAGGTCTGCGCGTCGCCGGGGCTGGTCTTGATTTCGAGGTCGGCGAAGCGCTCATCCGCGCGCAGCGCGGCGACGTATTGATCGACGGATTCGCGCGGTCCGGCGAGCGTGCCATTGATGCCCTCGGTGGCAATAAGGATGCGGCCCTTCAAGCCGAGCGCCGCGCAAAGCTCCCGTTGTGCGGCCGCGAAATTCGCGGGGTCGGCGAGTGGGACGTACTTGTAGAAAAGGATGACGGGATACACTTCGGCCATCGGGGTCCGCCTCAATCGTTTCGCTCGAAGCGCATCGAGAAGCACGGTTCGCAAATCGGGAACTTGTGCAACTCCGGCAGTCCGTGACCGCAGCGGCGGCAGCGGCGGACGATCTTTTTCTTCAGCGAGTTGGAGATGAATTGATTGGTCGCGGCGGAGACGGAGAGCGCTTCCTCCAGGTCCGGGAAAAGCTCGGGCATGCGGTGGTGCATCCAGCGGTAGGCGGCGATGAGGCGCACGCGACCCTCGGCGCTTTGGAGATTGGTCGGCGAACTGGTGCTGCCTTGCGCGGAGAAGAGCGGGCCGCGCGGAAGCGGCGAGGGGATTTCCTCGGCGACCGCCGCGACCCATTGGCGCCAGACCCGGATGTGCTCGCCGCTGCGCGTATCGACCGGACAGGCGCAGAGTGCGAACTGCGTCTCCAGCGGCAGGCTGAAGTCGCCGATCTGCCCGGCGAGATCGCGCATCGAAGTCACGTCCGCTTTGCAGAAAAGATCGGTGTCGCCGGGAAGTGCGGCGAAGCAATCGAGCAGCGACGGCAGGTCGTTCCGCCCGGTTTCCTGGGCGAGGAATTCGAGCATTTTAATGTGCGGTGCGATCGGCGCGATGGTGGGGAGAGGTTCGGCGTCCGCGCCCATGGCAGCGCGGATGATGGCGAGGTCGCGTTTGTTCAACGCGGTCACGACGCCGACTTCATGCATGCCGTAACGCCCGGCGCGCCCGGCGATCTGGCGGATGGAGGAGTCGCTGAGGGTCACTTCCTTTTCGCCGTCCCACTTGGTGAGCGTGGTGAAGACAATCGTCTTCACCGGCAGATTCAGACCCATGCCGATGGCGTCGGTGGCCGAGACAATCCGGGCTTCTCCCGCCGTGAAGCGCCGCGCTTCCTCACGCCGGACTTCCGGGGCGAGCGCGCCATAGACGGCCGCGCACTCCGAGGCGCCGAGCGTCTGCTTCCACGCGAGCACATCGCGCCGTGAGAAGGAGATGAAGGCCGAGCCGTCTTCCGCCTTTTTGTCCGGGTCGAGCGGAAGGTCCGCCACTTCCAGGGGAGTGAGCCGGTCGGTGCGCTGCACTTCCAGCGGTTCGCCGAGGCGCCCGGCGATTTCGCGCAGCACGTTCTCCGCGTCCGGCGAGCCGACGAAGATCACGAGCTTCGCGTTCACGCCCACGATGGCCTGCGTCCACGCCCAGCCGCGGTCGCGGTCGGCAATCATTTGCACTTCGTCGATGATCGCCACGTCGTATTCCGCGTCGGTGGCGAGCATCTCGATGGTCGAGGAAATATGCCGCGCCGTTGGATCGGGGAAACGCTCTTCGCCCGTGATCAGCGAGCAGGGCACGCCCGCGGCGCGCATGCGATCCCAAAACTCCGCCGCCATGAGCCGCAGCGGCGCGAGATACACACCCGACTTCGCTGCCGCCAGTTGCTGGAAGGCGGCGTAGGTCTTGCCGGAGTTCGTCGGGCCGGCGATGAGCAGGAGTTGCCGGCTGCGCGCGCGGGCTCCTGGAAAAGTTTCGTGAAAACGGTGCAACGCGATCCCTTCGGCCATCCGATGATTGGCGGCTCGCAACGAAAGCTCGCGGACGATCCGCGAAGACCGGTCGATGAACTGCCGAAGCGACAACTGCCCGTCGAGCTTTTGCAATTCCTCGAGGATATCCGTCTCCTTCAGCCGATCCTGATTCTCCGCAATGGCCTGCTCGATCCGCGGGATCTGCGCCGCGATCTCCGCCTGGATGACGGGCACTCGCCGGCTCGCGTCGGATGAAAGCTGGCGGAATCTTTGGGTCATGATCGCCGATCGCTTTGGGCGGTTGAGCGAAAGGATGTCATGCACGCGGAGCGCTCGGTGATGCCCGGCGATCGTCACATTCTCCGCCACCTCAGCCACGACCATGGTCACATCCCGTTCACAAAACAGACCGAGTCCCTGCGCCTCCGGGAGATCCTGAATGTCGCTCCAGGTATCACGCAGCCAGGACTTGAAGATCGCGCGACCGGGGCGGGGGACGACCGGCGCGAGGCCCTCGTCTGCGCGGCGCTGGGCCAGCCAGTCATCGAATTCAGCGCGGGAAAATGAGGAGTGTCGTTCGATGGTCGGCATGAAAGCTTGGCGGATGGGAAGTGTGAATGAGCGCGGGTTGGGCAGGGCTGAAATCCCAATCTGAATGCGGATTCGCTGCCCTTAGTTCCAGCCACCAATTCCGGTGCTGGCCGCGGCGACTATAGATGCAATTGCGGATCCTGCCAGTCCTCCCATTGCTCGGGGCAATGAAAGGTCGCGCAGTGGCATCAAACCGCGCCCGTCCGCATTTTCCGGGATGCGGAGGTCTTGGCCGGTGAAGAGGCGCCCGCACTTGGCACTAAAGCGCATCTCGCCGAGCGCCACGATTCCTTGAGCGGGTTGCTTGTTTGACCGCTTGAGCCTTCACCCAAGGCCATGCCAGGCTGTCGTTCGGACCGATGGTGCTATTGCTGGGGCTCAGCGACGACGATCGACACCCGGGCATTTTCCATCACCGGACCGAGGGGATAATCGCCCGACAAAATGGGATATTTGCTCGAATCGTCCTGCGGAGCTTTCGGCGCCCGCGTGACCCGCAGGGTGAGGTTCAGCATCGTTTGCGTCACGATGATCGACTTCTTCCCAGTGTCCCCCAAATCAATCCGACCGCTGTAATAGGTGCCTTCCGCGTTGAAGAGTTGAACGACACAGTTGTTCAGAAGCTCGTCCTTGTATTGCACGCTGACGTCGAGGGTCGCGGACGGGACGGAGATTTTCTTTTCGGGCTGGGGCATAAGAGGAGGAGATGGGAGTTTCACGAAAGGGCGGTTTTGAGAGACGCTACATTTCGGACGGTGGAAGAATGCGCAAGTCAAAAACCGCGCCTCGATCGTCAGCCCCGGCCTGCGGCGATGTTCGGCTGCGTCCGCCGGTAAATTCCGTCGCGCCGCTTCGAAATTATCAAACCGCGTGTGGTGTGGTTCCGGGATTTTGCACTTCACGCAATGATCCGCATTACGCCCCGGGAATCGAAATGCGGTGGACACGCTGCGGGATAGCTGGAGACGAACTGCCCGGCATCTTCGCCTCCGGCGACTGCCGCTCGCGCACCATCAAACACGTCACCTTGGCCGTGGGTGACGGCGCGCTCGCGGTGCCGTGCGTCCACGACTACCCCGGCACTTCCGCCTGAGAGCGGCGGCTTGCGACCTTCATCCGGCTTGGGTTGCGCCGTCCCAGGCGCTCGCTGAGGATGTTGGTGGGAATGCCTTCCGGCGAGGCGGCGAAGTCCTTGAATCGCGAGCGGCCAAACAGGAGGTCGCGAATGACCAGCAGGGTCCACTTGTCGCCGATGAGATCGAGCGAACAGGCGACAGGGCAGGGCGACCGGCGCGTGGAGTCGGCTGGCTGAGTGGACCGCGAACGCTTGCTTGTCGGCATGCCGAGATTCTAGCGCCACGATGCTTGCCTTCCACAAGTCATGTCACTTGCACTACGCAAGTCTTCGGAGGACGGATGGAATCCATGAACACGAAACCCGAACTCCTCATCGCGCGGGTGCTGTTTGGCCTGCGCTGCTGGACGGGTAACCGCGCGGCCTTCAACGCGCGCTTTTCCCGCGAGCGCGCGGCAATCCGCGCCTTGGTCGAAAGATGTGCTGCGGAAAGGGGCGCGCGGCGCGTCCTCATCAGACGTCCGCCGGGCCTGGAAGACAGCAGCCGCAACTGGTCGGTGTGGATGACGCTGGATGCGCTGCAATGGAAACGAGCGGGCTCGGAGGGACAGACTCACCCCGTCGGGCACGCCAGCCCCTGCGTTCGTGCCGGGCGTTGAGCATCCGCCGCTCTTTTTCTTCGCTGGCGGATCGACCGTTGCGTTTGGCCGCTTTTTCGCGAGACATACGCGATTCATCACCTTTTCCATCCGTCACCCCCTATGCCATCCCACCGCTTCCTCGCCGCTCTCGTGCTCGGTTCATTCCTAACCGTGCGCGGCCTCGCGCAAGATGCCACTCCTTCGGCGTCTTCACCGGCCCCGGTCGTCGCGCCGGAGTTGGAGTCGAAGTTCATCGCCACGCTGACCAATGCCACGTTCAAAGGGCGCTGGACCGGGATCAGTGACGGACAACTCGGGCCCGAAAAGGAGGACTCCTATCAGATTGTGGGCGTGACGAAGATCGACGGCGACCGCTGGACGATCAACGCGCGCCTGAGCTACGGCGGAAAGAGTCTGGTTCTGCCGATTCCTGCGCAGGTAAAGTGGGCCGGGGATACGCCGGTGCTGGTCATCGACAAGTTGAGTCTCGGGATTGGACCGAGCTATTCGGCCCGCGTCCTGATCTTCGAAAAGACCTACGCCGGAACTTGGAGCGGCGGTGGCCAGGGCGGTCTGCTCAGCGGCCTGATCACCAACGCGGCGAACTGAACCGGAACGGCTCGGGGAATCCGATCGGGCGTGGGAGAAAACGCAGAGACGCGGAGCGCGCAAAGTTAGCACCACGAATTTCATCTTATATTTTCGACCTTCAGCATCGCTTCATTTACGGGAACGAAGCGCTGCTTCGCATGTTTGGCAAAACCTGGGACGAGACGATCGGACGCACCTTTCTGGAACTGGGTTACGAGCGGTGGCAGAGATGCATGGCCGGGAAATCGACCAGACGGTGGCCACCAGGGAGCCGATCCGCGGTGTCGTGCCCGTCACCGGCATGCACGGGCGGCGAATCTACGATGGCATTTTTGTTCCGGTCTTCGGGACCGATGGGAGTGTCGAGGTCGTCGCGGGGACGACCCGCGACGTGACCGAGGCGGCTCTTTCGCGCGCAGCGAGACGTGCCGGCTGCCAGGCCCAGGCGGCACGTCCTGCGGACAGAGCCGCCTCCACACTTTCGCGGCTTCGACATTGTATCAACCGATCGAGAGCCGATTGGGTGAAAGTGTGAGCCGGAAATGACCTTGGAGCGGCACACTCCAGGGTGCCGCAGGACTAGTCACCGGCGCCCTGGAGTGCGCCGCTCCGGGCTTCGTTTTCCCAAACCAGAGTCGGACAGCAAAACGCCCCGGAATAACCCGGGGCGTTGCGGAACGAGCGGGGTGGGGGAGCGGATTATTTGTCGGTCTTTAGGAGCATATCCTTGAACTGCACGACCATCGCCGGGCCGGCGTGGATTTGCAGGGCGAGGAGGCCTTCCTTGGGCGCGTGCGCGGCGTCTTCGTCGGTCACGTCGATGGTCTGTTTGCCGTTGATGAAGTGCTGCACATGGTTGCCCTTGGCGACGATCTTGTAGTCGTTCCAATCCTCGCTCTTGATCGCGGCCTGGATTTCATCCGAGTTGCCAACTTCCCCGGCAGTTTCGACTTTGAAGTCCTTGGATTTCGGGTCGGCGGGGTCTTTGGCGACGGTCTTGATGACGGTCTTTTGTCCACGCAGGGCGAGGATGCCGCGCCCCCGTTCCTCGTAGAGGATTCCGCTGAATTTCGCGCCGGCCTCGAAGTCGGCCTGATAGCCGCTGATGATCGGGCCGAATTCGCCGGGGGCGAGTTCCTGGGAGCGATACTGGACGCCGCTGTTGCCCTTCTCGATGCGGTATTTGAAGGTCAGCTCGAAGTCGCTCACCGTGCCGGCTTTCCAGACGAGGAAGGTGTTGTGCTTGATCTTGGTATCGCCCTCGCTGCCGGTGCGGCCGGTGATGGCGCCGTTTTCGACCGACCAGAGCTTGAGGTTGCCTTCCCAACCGGTGAGGTCTTTGCCGTTAAAGATTTGTTTGTCCTCGGCGCGGAGCGAACCGGCGGCGATGAGGGTGAGGACGACGAGGGGGAGGAGTTTCATGATGTGGGTAGGGTTGTGTGTTGGGGAATCAGGACGGAGACGGTGGCTTAGGGGGAATCAAGTTTCGACGACGAATTCGATGCCGGCACGGGCGCCGAATTCGGCGAGTTCGGCGAGGACGAAGTGCTGCGGTTCGGCGCCGGGCGTGATGATCGTGGCTTTCGTGGCGGACATGCGGGGAACCAGGTTACTCAGCGGCGGCGCCGAAGAAGATGCGGCTGACCTTGCCCTTCTCGAAGTTGAAGATGATCCCGCCGTAGATCGACCCGGCGACGAAGGTGCCGGGTGCGGCGGGCGAGTCGCGATCCACATGGGCCGCGCAGGCCTTGCGCACCGCGTTCTCGGGGCTGCCGATCCTGATGCCTTGTCGCGTACCAAAGTTGTTGGGGGCTTTCGCGGTGAAACGGGTGACGCTCTTCGCGCCGGTTTTCTTCTCGCCCGCGGTCATCGTGAGGTCGATCCCCCTGGCGGGGTAATGCCAGTCCTGCACGTAGGTGCCGTCGGCGCCCTGGAGGATGAGCGCGCCTTGCTTCGCGGGCTTGCCGAGGAGCTTGAGCACATCCTTCTCGGGCAGTCCGAGGCGCAACTCGCCGAGGCTTTCGCGGCGGAGCATCGCCTCGCCATCCGCGGCTCTGCTGGAGATGACGAGCACGCTGGCGGCGAGCGCAACGACAAGCAGGCGCAGGATGCTCATGGGCGCTTACTTCTTGCCGAAGAAACGTCTGAGGTTCGCCAGGCCGTTGACGGCGATGTCGTCGCGCTTGGGTTCCATCTTGCGCCAGATGGCGGCGGCGCGGGCGATCACTTTCACATCGGTGGTGAAGGACTCGATGACGATGTCGCCGTTGTAACCGATCGTCTTGAGTGCTTTCACGATCGGCTTCCAGTCGATGTGGTCGCCGCCGGGCGTGCCGCGGTCGCTGCCACAGGCGTGGAAGTGGAAGAGGTTCTTGCCGGCCTTGAGGATGGCAGCGGCCTGGTTCTTTTCCTCGATATTCATGTGGAAGGTATCGAGGTGCAGACCGACGGCCTTGCTGCCGACGGCTTTGATCAGCTTGAGGCCTTGATCGCAGGTATTAAGGAAGTCGGTCTCGAAGCGGTTGAGCGGCTCGATGCAAAGCTTCACGCCTTTCTGCTCGGCGTATTTGGCGAGCGGCTTGAGGTTCTTCACCACGAGGTCGAACTGCTGCTTTTTCTCCGCGTCGTCATGCGGCCCGATGAGGCCGACGACGGAATAAATCGGCCCGATGATCGACGGGCAGCCCATGATCGCGGCCTGGTCGATGAGGCCCTTGACGTAATCCGTCGCAGTCTTCTGATCCGCCGCGCTGCCGCGCAGATCGCGACCCGGTCCCATGCACGCGCAGATGCTGCCGATCTTCAGCCCGGCCTTGTCGGCGGCAGCTTTGATCTTCGCGGGATCGATGTGCTCCAGCGCCTCGACGGGAATTTCGACGGTCTCGAAGCCCCATTTTTTGAGCTTGGGGAAGAGCTTCACGGAGTCGTTGGTGAAGGGGCTGGCGTAGAGGAAGGTATTCAGACCGAGGCGAGGCATGGCGGTGGGATGGTGGAAGGTTTTGGGGAAGCGCGGAGCCGGGTGGTTCGCGCGAGATGGGGTGGCATTTGCGATGGAGCGTGCGCGGGAGTCAAGCCCGGCGGCGGGATGTTCGCTCGACAGCGGAGCGAAAGCGGGGACATCCTCAATCCTCCCCGACCCCTCCTCCCCGCATGAACCGCCGCCAATTCCTCCGCAGCACCACCGCCGCCACGCTGGGCGGTTGGGCCGTCACCCGCACCACCCACGCCGCGCCGCCGGCGCGGAGGATTCTCTTCTTCTCGAAGTCGAGCGGCTTCGAGCATTCGGTGATCAGCTACAAGCAAGGCCAGCCGAGCTACGCGGAGAAGCAACTCACGGAATTGGGCGCGAAGAACAATTGGGCGTTCACCTTTTCCAAGGACGGCTCGCTTTTCTCGCCGGCGTATCTCGCCCAGTTCGATGCGCTCCTTTTCTACACCACCGGCGATCTCTGCTCGGCGGGCACGGACAAACAACCGCCGATGACGCCCGAGGGAAAACAGGCGCTGCTTGACTACGTGGCGAGCGGCAAGGGCTTCGTTGGCTCACACAGCGCGAGCGATACCTTTCACACCAATAACGAAGCGAAGAAGGGGCCGGAGCGTTACAAGAATTTCGGCGAGGCGGCGGACCCGTACGTCAAGATGCTCGGCGGGGAATTCATCAAACATGGCGCGCAACAGGCGGCGAAGATGCGGGTGATCGACACGAAGTTCCCGGGCTTTGAGAAGTACGGCGCGGGCTTCGATTTGCAGGAGGAGTGGTATTCGTTGAAGGACTTTCGGAAGGACATCCACGTCCTGCTCGTGCAGGAGACGGAGACGATGAAGGGCATCGAATATGAGCGGCCGGCGTATCCCGCGACTTGGGCGCGGAAGCACGGGCAGGGTCGCGTCTTCTATACCTCGATGGGGCATCGCGAGGACGTTTGGACGAACCCGATTTTCCAGGACATCCTCATCGGCGGCATTTCGTGGGCGGTCGGGAATTTCGAGGCGGACGCGACCCCCAATTTCGAGCAAGTCGCGCCCGGCGCGCTGACCAATCCGCCCTTCCCGCCGCCCGCGCCACCCAAGCCGGAAGCCAAGCCGGCGGCTCCCGCGGCGCCGCCGCCGCTCTGATTTAATCACGAAGGACACGGAGAGTCCGAAGGGTTCGGAGGGAGGGGAAAGCAAACCCATCGGTCAATCGGCGCGGAGCGAAGGATCTCTGATCTCGGCTTTTCCTCACCCGTCTGGCGCCAGATGGCGGACGGAAGTCACCGCTCATTCGCCCCGCTCAGGTGCCTTTTCCTCCTTCGTGTCCTTCGCGCGCATCATAAACTTTCGTCCAGGCTGACCGACGAGGCGAGGCGGAGCGGCGCACTCCAGGGCGCCGCAGGGAGATGGCCGGAAGCGCTGATCCGGCACCCTGGAGTGTGCCGCTCCAAGGTCGCTCCAACGTGCCTGACGCCTTCCGGTTACGCGCACCCGTAAGTTGCCGGGACGGGTCTTGCCCCGCAGGATGCGCCACCCGGACTGCCCGGGTTTTCCCTATTTCATGAAGCGCTTTTTTCCCCTCCTCCTTGCCGCGGCGCTCGCGCCAGCCTGGGCCTTTGCTGCCGGGGACAAGGTGGACTTCAATTACGACATCAGCCCGATCATCTCGAGCAAGTGCTTCCACTGCCACGGGCCGGATGAAAAGTCGCGCGAAGCGGGCCTGCGGCTGGATCTGCGAGAGGCCGCGATCAAGGAAAACGATGGCGTGCGGGCGATCGTGCCGGGGAAGCCGGAGGCGAGCGAACTGATGGTGCGCATCACGACGAAGGATCGCGACGAGGTGATGCCGCCGCCGAAGGAGAATCATCCGCTGACGCCGCAGGAGGTGGAACTCTTCCGCCGCTGGATCAGCGAGGGCGCGGAATACAAGGAGCACTGGTCGTTCGTGAAGCCTGCGCGCCCAAGTGTGCCGGAGGTCGCCGGGGTGAAACACCCGATCGACGCCTTCATCCGCGCGAAGCTCGCAGGCACGGGGCTCACCCCTTCACCCGAGGCGGATGGTCATGCGCTGATCCGGCGGGTCACGCTCGATCTCATCGGCCTGCCGCCGACGCCCGAGGAATCCAACGCCTTCGTGAACGACCAAAGCCCCGGCGCCTACGAGAAGGTCGTGGATCGTCTGCTCGCGTCGCCTGCGTATGGCGAACGCTGGGCAAAGATGTGGCTGGATCTCGCGCGTTACGCCGACTCGACCGGCTACGGATCGGACAAGTTCCGCCTCACCATCTGGCCGTATCGCGACTGGGTCATCAACGCCTTCAACCGCAACCTGCCTTACGATCAATTCACGATCGAGCAACTCGCCGGCGACCTGCTGCCGAATGCCACGCCCGAGCAAATCAGCGCGACCGCTTTCCACCGCAACACGCTGACCAATGTGGAAGGCGGCACGAACGACGAGGAGTGGCGTGTGGCCGCGGTGAAGGATCGCATCGCGACGACCGGGCAGGTCTGGATGGGGCTGACGGTCGGCTGCGCTCAGTGCCACACGCACAAATTCGATCCGATCACCCACAAGGACTACTACAGTTTCTACGGCGTCTTCAACCAGACCGAGGACAGTGATCGGGAGGACGAGGAGCCGAAGATGCCGCTGCCAACGGCGGAGGAAAAAGCGCGCCTGCGAGCGATCGACGGTGAGATCAAAGGGCTCGAAGAAAAGCTGCGCGGCGCGACGCCGGAGTTGCTTGCGGAGTTGCGAGCGTGGGAGCCGAAGGTGCGCGAAGCGGTGGCCTGGACAACGCTCACCCCCGCGGAAGCGAAGGCCGCGAGCCTCGCGAATGTAGCCGTGCTCCCGGATCAATCGGTACTCGTGAGCGCGATGCAGCCGGCGACGGATTTTTACACGGTGAAAGTGCCCGGAGGATTAGGCGGCATCACCGGCTTCCGGATCGAAGCGCTGACCGATCCGCAGGAACCGGCGAAAGGGCCGGGGCGTTTTCCGAAGGGCAACTTCGCGCTCAGCGATTTCCGCGTGAGCGTGATGCCGGCGAATCAGGACGTGGTGAAGGCGCGCTACGTGCGCGTGGAGCGCGCGGAGACCGGGCACATTCACCTCGCCGAAGTGCAGGCTTTTGCTCAGAACGAAAACATCGCCCGCCAGGGCAAGGCGTCGCAATCCACGACCTATCAGGGCGCAGATGCCGGACGGGCGATCGATGGCAATACGGATGGCACCTACAGCAAAAAATCGGTGCAGCACACCGGCGATGGCGACAAGGCACCGTGGTGGGAGGTGGATCTCGGCAGCGAGCGTCTGTTGGAAAAAGTAGTGCTCTGGAATCGCACGGATGGTGGCGTTACCAACCGCAGCGCCGGCGTGCGGCTCGTGCTGCTCGACGCCGAGCGACAGCCGGTCTTCGAGCAGAAGCTTGATCAATTTGAAAAGGATAATGCCGTGGCCATGAACGGGGCGAAGAATGTGCCGCTGCAGAACGCGAGCGCGGACTTCGAGCAGCCGGGTTATGAAGCGGCCCGGGCGATCGATGCAACGAGCGAAACGGGCTGGGCGATCGGTGAGGCGACCGGGCAGGCCCACGCGCTGGTCGTCGAGACGGCCAAGCCGCTCGATGTGCCCGACGACGCGCTGCTCGTTTTCACGCTGAACCAAAAACTGCGCGATCACACGCTCGGGCGCTTCCGCCTTTCCATGACGACCAAGGCCGCGCCCGTGCGTGAACTACCACCTGCGATCAAGGACACGTTGGCCACGGCCGATGGGGCTCGCAGCGCGAAACAGCAGGAACAGCTCGTCAGCTATTTCCGTCCGATCTCCCGGCAGTTTGCGGACGTGCAAAAGCAACTCGATGGAAAGCGCGCCGAGTTGGCGGCGATCAAGCCGGTGGCGCTGCCGGTCATGCGTGAACTGGTTCAGGGAAAGCGCCGCGCGACGCATATTCTGACCAAGGGCAACTACCTCTCGCCGGGCGAAAAGGTCGAGCCGGGCCTGCTCGCGACCTTTGCCTCGCACGCCCCGGCCGACGCCACGGTGGATCGTCTGGCCGCCGCGCGCTGGCTGATGCAACCGGAAAATCCGTTGACCGCGCGGGTGACGGCGAATCGCTTTTGGTCGCGGCTCTTCGGCGCCGGGCTCGTCGAGACGGAGGAAGACTTCGGCTCGCAGGGCGCGCTGCCGAGTCATCCCGAATTGCTCGACTGGCTGGCGGTCACCTTCCAATCGCCGAAAACCAGCGAGGGCGATCAGCCATCAACGATCAACCATCCGCTTTCCCTCGGATGGGACGTAAAAGCGCTGCTGCGATTGATGGTGACGAGTGCGACGTATCGGCAGTCGTCGAAGACCACGCCGCAGATGATCGAGAAGGATGCGCGCAATCGTTTGCTCGCCCGGGCGCCACGGATGCGGCTCGACGCCGAGGCCGTCCGCGACCAGGCGCTCGCGGTGAGCGGATTGCTCAGCCGAAAGATGGGCGGGCCGAGCGTCTATCCGCCGCAACCCGATGGCTTGTGGAAGGTCGCGTTCAATGGCGGGCAGAACGCGTATCCGACCTCGAAGGGTGAGGATCGCTATCGGCGCGGGATCTACACCTTCTGGCGTCGCACCATGCCGCCGCCGAGCATGACGACCTTTGACGCGCCCAGCCGCGAATCCTGCACGCTGCGCCGCCAGCCGACGAACACGCCGCTCCAGGCTTTCGTGACGATGAACGACCCGGTCTTCGTCGAATGCTCGCAGGCGCTGGCGCGGCGCATCGTCGCGGAAGGCGGCTCCGCAACCGAGGCGCGGCTGCGCTTTGCGTTGCGCCTCGCCACCGGCCGCCCGCCGACTGATCAGCAAGTCGCCGCACTCGCCAAACTCCACGCCGACGAATTCGCCGAATACCTGACAAACACCGCCGCTGCGATGAAGCTCGCGACCGTGCCGCTCGGCGCACTCCCGGCAACCGCCGATCCCGCCGAGATGGCCGCGTGGACCGTCGTCGCCAATGTGCTGCTCAACCTCGACGCCGTGCTGACCAAGAACTAAGCCCAAAGTCATGAAGATTTTCCCAAAGCGGTGTCAGACTGAGCGGAGCGCAGCGGAGTCGAAGAATCCCGTGGTGGAATCACCGGTTTCTTCGCGGGATTCTTCGACTGCGTTCGCTGCGCTCTCTCCGCTCAGAATGACACGCGTTTTTTGACCCCATGAACCTCCGCCTCACCCACGCCCAGGCGCTCACGCGCCGCGAATTCCTGACCCGCAGCGGCAAGCTCGGCCTCGGCGCCATCGCCCTCGAAAGCCTCGCCCGACATGGCCTCGCGGTCAGCGACCAATCGGGGCCGCTCGCGCCGAAAGCGTCGCCGCTCCCGTCGAAAATCAAGGCCGTGATCTACCTCTCGATGAGCGGCGCGCCGCCCCAGCAGGAGCTTTTCGAATACAAGCCCGAGCTGGCCAAGCACCACATGCAGGATTGCCCGGCGGAGTTCCTCAAGGGGCAGACCTTCCCGTTCATCAAGGGCACGCCGAAGCTGCTCGGGCCGACTTACAAATTTGCGCAGCAGGGAAAAAGCGGTGCGTGGGTGAGCGAGATGCTCCCGCATTTTTCCAAGATCGTGGATGACGTGACGATCATCCGCTCGATGAACACGACTCAGTTCAATCACGCGCCGGCGGAACTGTTTCTCTACACGGGCAACATGCTCAGCGGGTCGGCGAGCATGGGTTCGTGGGCGACCTACGGGCTCGGCTCGGAGAATCAGGATTTGCCCGGCTTCGTCGTCATGCTCAGCGGTGGCGTCGATCCGACGGGCGGCAAGTCGCTCTGGGGCTCCGGCTTTCTGCCGAGCGTCTATCAAGGCGTGCAGTGCCGCGCCGCCGGCGAGCCGATTCTTTACGCCAACAATCCTGAAGGCATGAGCCGCGCCTCGCGCCGCCGTTCGCTCGACGCGCTCAAGACGCTGAACGACGTGGAGTCGGCGCAGTTTGGCGATCCCGAGACGGTCACGCGCATCGCGCAGTACGAGCTGGCGTATCGCATGCAGATGGCCGTGCCGGAGGTGATGGATATCGCGAAGGAATCGCCCGCCACGATCGCGATGTACGGCGCCAAGCCGGGCGAAGCGTCCTTCGCCAACAACTGTCTGCTCGCGCGGCGGCTCGTGGAGAAAGGCGTGCGCTTCGTGCAGCTTTTCGATTGGGGCTGGGACATTCACGGCACCGGCGGGGGCGATGATCTGTTGAATGCCTTTCCCAAGAAATGCCAGCAGATCGACCAGGCGAGCGCGGCGCTGGTGCAGGATCTCAAGCAGCGCGGGCTGCTCGAATCCACGCTCGTCATTTGGGGCGGGGAGTTTGGCCGCACGCCGATGAATGAAGCGCGCGGCGGCTCGACCTTCCTCGGGCGCGATCATCATCCGCACGCCTTCACGATGTGGATGGCGGGCGGCGGGGTGAAGCCCGGCCAGGTGTTCGGCGAGACCGACGAACTCGGCTACTTCGTGACGAAAGACAAGGTCACCGTGCGCGACTTGCAGGCGACGATTCTGCACCTCATGGGCTTCGATCCTTACAAACTCAGCTACCGGTACCAGGGCCTGAACAACCGGCTGATCGGCCCAACGAATGAAGGGCAGATCGTGAAGGGCATTCTCGGCTAGCGCCGCGTCTGGAGCGTGTTCCTTTGGGCTGATGCTCCGAAATGCATGGCGCTATTTCTCGGGCGGTTCTTCACGAACGACACCTCACGGAAATGCGCAAAGAGCTTGGCCACATTGCCGTCGTTTTCGCGGGCGATTGTTTCGCGCGTGCGGCGAATTTCGGCGAGGATTTCGTTTTCCGAGATGGTTCAGGGAATCATTAATTCGAGGCAAACGAGGCAAACCAAATACATCTCAACTTCACTCCATGGGGCTTTGGGAACGCACCTCCTCGGCGAAATTCTGTTTCGGTGGCGCGCGGGTGTGGTGGGAGCAGCGGCGGATGAGGCATTCCCGCGCCTGCCGGGGAGCGCGGGGTTGCGGCTGGTTGAGGCGGGGTTGCTGGCTTGGTGCCGGCGGCGGCAGTGTTAGTTGGGGCGCGGTTCGGGCGATTCGTGGTGGATCGGCGGATGCGGGAGTAGGAAGCGGATTTTGAAGGAGGGAAAACGTAGGCGGCTCTTCCCAGAGCCGCGGGTGTTGGCGAGCGGGACTGGGAAGTCCCGCCTACGTGGGCCGATCCCGTCACTGCTTCCGGCTCTCACCCTAGAAGCCGCGGAGGAGGGGCTGGGCGACTTGGGCGATGCGGGCCTGGTGATTCAGGAAGCTGTCGGCGATGAGGGTGTGGACTTCCAGGGTGGAACCGAGGAGGCGGCTGAGCATGGGTTCGAGTTCATCGGCGCGGACGTGCGCGGCGGTCGCGGGATCGGGGGCGGGGAGGTCTTCGTCCTGGGCGATGCGGACGAAGGCCTGCCAGTCGATGCGTTTGATCTGCTGGATGAGGGCGTCGATGGCGACGGGGGCGCTGGCTTGATCGAGCAGTTCGGGGGCGAGGCTTTCGCGGAGAAGGGAGCCACATTTTCCGAGGCAGCGGAGGACGCTGCGCGGGACTTCGGCGTGCTGCCAGAGGAGTTCGAGGACGGGGATGGATTCGGCGCGCATCTGGAAGATGCGGCGGTAGGCGTCGCGGCAGCCGAGGAGGCGGAGGAAGGCGCTGAGTTCGATCTCGGTGGCCTGGGCGGAAGCGGCGCCGGGCTGGGCGGCGAGGGTGCGGCTGATCGAGAGGACGCTATTGGCGGTGATGATGGCGCGCTCGAGGGACTGGCCGATTTCGCAGAAGCGCCAGCCGTCGTCGGCGAGCATGGTGTTGCTGGCGGTGGCGAAGAATTGCGGGATGAGCTGGGTGGCGGCTTCGGACATGCGGCGGGTGATGCGCACGGCTTCGGGTTCCTTGAGGTCGTCGCGGTAGCGGGTGCGCTGGAAGCGGGTGCGCAGTTCGCTGAGGGTGGCCCAGGCCTCGGGGCTGAGCGAGTCCTGGACGCTCTCGGCATTGTACATGGCGCGCAGGAAGGTGCTGATGACGGTGCCGGGTTCGGGGAGGAGGACGAGGCGGTAGCGGTCGAGGCGATTGGCGATGGAACGGCGCGAGGTGCCGGCGCTTTTCTCGAGCGGGGGCAGGAGCCGGTTCCACATCGGGCGGTAGGATTTGCGCTCGGCGCTGTTGAGTTCCTCGGTTTCGAGGGTCTCGACGACCTGGATGAGATTGGCCTGGTGATGGGCGCGCTCGAGGTAGCGGCCGACCCAGTAGAAGGATTCCGCGACGCGGCTGGTGACCTGGCGGGAGACGGTATCGACGAAGGAATTGCGGCGAGCGAGGATCGGGAGGAGCGGGGCGGTGGTTTCGTCGTTGAGGACCCAGGAGTCTTTGCTGGTCCAGCCGAAGCCAAACTCGCCGGTGGGATCGGTGCGGGAATAGACGCGGGTGAGGGCGCCGGGGACGACGTCGAAATCGGGACCGTTGCGCACGGCGAAGAGGATGTGATCCTGCGGGTGCTCGACGCGGCGGCTGTCGTTGAAGCAGACGGTCTGCGCGCCTTCCTGCCGGGGCTGGGCGACGTAGTGGCTGGGGCGCTTGCGGATTTCCACGCGCAGGGCGGCGTCGTCGCGGACGGTGGCGCGCTCCCAGGAGCCAGAGGTGTTTTCGCGGGAGATCGGGCGGATGCGGTAGGAATCGAGGTTCTCGAGGACGAGTTCGCGCTGATCGATGTCGCCGAGCCAGTAGGTCGTGACGGTGGGCAGGATGGGCGTCTCGTTTAAATAGAAGCGGATGATCTGCGAGGCGAAGGCGAGGAGGGAGCGGTCGTCGGAGAGCTGGGAGCCGACGGCATTGACGAGGGCGACGGTGCCTTTGCGCAGGCAATGCACGAGACCGGGGACGCCGAGGTAGGAGTCCGAGCGGAAGACGAGCGGGTCGAGCCAGGCGTCGGCGACGCGATTGTAGATGACTTCGACGCGCTCCAGGCCGCGCACGGTCTTGAGGAAGACGCAGTCGTCGAGCACGAGCAGGTCGCCGCCTTGCACCACGGGGATGCCCATCCGGCGGGCGAGGAAGCTCTGCTCGCTCGACACGGCGCTGCCAGCGCCGGGCGAGAGGAGGACGACGGTGGGTTCGCCGGCGAAGTCGGCGGCGGTTTCGCGCAGGCGCTCCATGATGGTGAGCGGCGTTTCGGCGAGGGATTGGATGGGCGTGTCCTGGAAAATTTCCGGCACCACGCGGGCGAGGACGCGGCGGTTTTGCATCATGTAGGAGATGCCCGTGGCGTGGCCGAAATGGTGATGCTTCACCTGCCAGGCGCCGCGCGCATCGCGAGCGACGCACAGGCCGCTGAGGTGCAGGTAGGCATTGCGCGGGCGCGGCAGGCCGATGGAGGCGGTCTGGAAATGCGGGCTGTCCAGCACGGCATGAATGGGCACTACGCCGGCGCGGAGGATGTCGCGTTTGCCATACACGTCGGCGAGAAAACACTCGAAGGCCCGCAATCGCTGGCGAAAGCCCCGCACGAGGTGCGCCCAATCTTCGCCCGCAAAAATGTGGGGCAGCACATCGCAGGTCCACGGCTGGCGGCCCCACGGGTCGTTGCGGATGATGTCGAAGTTCACGCCCATCTCGCGGAGCGTGGCGACCATGCGGTCATCGAGCGAACGCAGGTCGGCGGGGCGCAGTTGATCGAACTCGCCGAGCAGTCGCGCGTAAGTGGGGCGCGGGGTGCCGTCCGCTCCGAGCACTTCATGCCAGGCAGCCGGAGGCGAGGCGGCGGAACTGGGAAGTGTCGGGACGGCGGTCGCCATGGCGGCGGAGAGTCCTTGTCGCGAAGGGCGAGGTCAAGAGGTGAAGTCGGCTCCGGCGCAGCCGAAAAGTGCCTCGCAAGAAATCCTGCAAAGGGGCAGGAAAAGCGGTTGACACCCCGAAACGTGCCGCCTAGTTTGCGCACCCTTTTCCACAGGGAACCGAACCGATACCGATGAAGACATTTTCCGCAAAAGCCAACGAAGTGCAACGCCAGTGGTGGGTGATTGACGCCGCCGACCAGGTCCTTGGTCGCGTCGCCGCCAAAGCCGCCAACCTCCTGCGTGGCAAAGAAAAACCCATTTACACCCCGCACTGCGACACCGGCGATTTCGTCATTGTGATCAATGCCGAGAAGGTGCGCGTGACCGGCAAGAAAGAAGAGCAGAAGACCTACATGAGCTTTTCCGGCTACGTCGGCGGCCACAAAAGCGAGAGCGTGAAATCGCGCCGCGCGCGTCGTCCCGAACTCCTCGTCGAGCATGCGGTGAAGGGCATGATCCCGCACAACAAGCTGGGTCGTGCGGTTTACACGAAGCTCAAAGTTTATGCCGGCACCGAGCATCCGCACGCCGCGCAGCAGCCCGTCGCCGTCACTCACATTCCGTAACTTTTCCCCAATCCGCATGTCGCAAGAAATCATCGCCACTGGTCGCCGCAAAGAGGCTGTCGCCCGCATTCGTATGTCGCCCGGCACGGGCAAGATTCAGGTGAACGGCCGCGCGTTCGAGGAATATTTCAAGACGGTCGCGCTCCAGAACGCCGTTCTCCAGCCGTTCGAGACGGCGAAGGCGGTGAATCAATTTGATGTCTCGGTGAACGCCAGCGGTGGTGGCATCAATGGCCAGGCCGGGGCGATTCGCCTCGCGGTCGCCCGGGCTTTGACCGAGTCGAACGCCGAACTGCGCGGGCCGCTCAAGGCGGAAGGTTTCCTGACCCGCGATCCGCGGATGAAGGAGCGCAAAAAGGCCGGCCAGCCCGGCGCCCGCAAGCGTTTCCAATTCAGCAAACGCTAAGAGCCCTCGGCTCGTTTATTTTCCCGAAAGCCTTTCCGCTTTCCTCCTCGAGACCCGCGCTGCGCGCCCCCCTTCTGCGCGCAGCGCGGGTTTTCTTTTGCGCCCATACAAGAAAATGCGGCAGCGCTCGACGAAGCTGCATGGTGGTTCTATTTTCCGCCTGCCTTTTTAAAGTCCGGATGAAATCCCTTTCCACTCTCGCCGTCCTGGTCGCCACGTCTCTGATCATTTGCCCCTTTCCCGTCCAGGCAGATGGATCGGTGCGCGTGCAAGGGGTGCCCTCGCTCACTCGAGTCTTAAAGGCCGCCGCGCCTCAGCTTCTGGAGATGGGCATTGAGATAAAAGTGGGAGCGGAATGTGGGAATGGGCAGGCCCTGGCGGCGCTCGGGAATGGGGAAATCGATCTCGCGCTTCTCGGGCGCGGGCTGACGGCCGAGGAGCGCGCCTCCTACCCCGAAAAACCTTTCGATGAATTGCAGCTCGGCACGCAGACCATCGCTGTGCTGGTGTCCCGTCCGGTGTGGGAAAGCGGGGTAAGGGCTCTCAAGCGGGAGCAAATCATGGAGCTTTACGAGGGCAGGACTTCATCATGGAAGCCGTTCGGTGGGGAAGACCGCTCGGCCAAATTTTTCGAGCCGGCGCACGGCTCCGGCGTTTGGGAGATCTTTGCGGCCTGGCTCTATGGCGACCTGCGGAAGGCCCCGGCGGTTCAGTGGGAAGTCGTCGCCAATGGGGCGGAGGCTCAGACCGCGGTGCAGTTTCATTCCGGAGCGGTTTCCGTGGCGGCGCTGCGCTGGGCGGATCGCCGGGAGGTTTATCCGCTCGCGATCATTGATGATTCGGGTGTGGCCATTGAGCCGACGCTGGCGAACGTCGCGGCCGGCAAGTATCCGCTGACGCGTCCGGTGTTTGTCGTGGCCGGCAAGAGACCGGCGGGCAACCGAAGGAAAGTCCTCGAATTTCTCCGCAGCGAAAAAGGCCAGGCCGTGGTGGCGGGCAACGATCTGCTGCCGGTCGGCGGCTCGAAGGAGCCGTAGTTCCCGGCTTTTCCGCTCAGGCAAAAAGCAGGCGGCAAAGCGCCACGGAAGCGATCACCGCGACGAGGTCCGCAGTCAGCCCGGCGGCAATCGCATGCCGCGTTCGCCGCACGGCGACGCTCCCGAAATATACGGCGATGACGTAGAAGGTCGTCTCGGTGCTGCCGTAAATCGTGGCGGCGAGGCGGCTGACGAAGCCGTCCGGTTCGCCGAGCCGCTGGACGAGTTCGATGAAGACGCTTTTCGCCGCGCTGCCGGAAAGTGGGCGGATAAGAACGAGCGGGACGAGTTCGGAGGGAAAGCCGAAGGCGCTCAGCGGGCGGGCGAGCGAAGTGGTCAGCAGGTCGATCACGCCCGCACCTTGGAGCATGCCGATGGCGACGAGCATGGCCACGAGATAGGGCACCGTGCGTTTCGCCGTCTCCCACGATTCGTGCGCGCCATCGACGAATTGCTCATACACCGGAATCCCGCGCAGCGCGGCGTAGAGCGGGAAGAACGAGAGCAGGAAAGGCACGGCGAGCAGCGACGCGGACATGAGCGCGCGCATCCAGAGGGGTTTGCCGGCGAAGTCCGCGGGCGGCTGCGGGGCGTGCCACTGGGCGTGGAGCGATTGCAGGAGTTGCTCCGCGCCTTGCGGGAACATGAGCAGAAAAAAGAGCACCACGAAGAGCCCGAAGAAGCTCCAGAGCGCCACCCGCTTGCCGGGGGTGAGCGGCGTGACCTCCGGGCGCTCGATTTCCAAGGGCGCGCTGTCGTCCGCCACCGGCGCATCCGAAGCGGCGGCGACGGGCAGGGGCTCGACGCGAAAGGTCCGCCAGTTTTGCAGCCACTTGGAAACAAACACGCCCGCGCTGGCGGCGATGACCGACGAAAGGAACGCGGTGACGACGATGGCCGTTGGACCCTTCGCTCCCGCCGTTGCGAGGATGGTGATGGCCATGAGTGGCAGGATCTGGATCGACGCCGTATTGAGCGCGAGGAAAGTGACCATCGCGTTGGTCGCGGTGCCGGGGCGGGGATTGAGCGACTCGAGCAGCCGCATCGCGCGCAGCCCGAGCGGCGTCGCGGCATTGCCCAGGCCGAGCATATTCGCCGCCATGTTCATGACCATCGCGCCGATCGCCGGATGCTCGGAAGGCACATCGGGAAAGAGCCGGCGCATCACCGGACGCAGCACCGCGGCCAGCGCCTGCACCAGGCCCGAGCGTTCGGCCAGCCGCATGATGCCCAGCCAGATGGCCCACACCCCGAGCAGCGGCAGCGCCACTTTCATCACCGCCTTTTCCGCGCCGGTGAAAGCCCCATCCATCATCTGCGGCAGCTTGCCCGTAAAGCCGGCCACGATCACGGCGATGACGAGCATGGCGAGCCAGATGACGTTGAGCATGCGGCGGAGGATGGGGAGGCGGAATGGCGGATGCAAGCGAGGTATGACACACCTCCCGACTTCCCAAGCGCATGTGGCGTGCTAGGTTGCGCGTCCCTTTTCCTATGGCCTATAGCAGCATCATCGACCCCAGCCGCCTCGAGCGCATTGAATTCAGCAACGACGAGATCGCCCGTTACTCACGGCACCTCATCATGCCCGAGGTGACGCTCGAAGGGCAGAAGCGGCTGAAAGCGGCGAGCGTGCTCTGCATCGGCGCGGGCGGCCTCGGCTCGCCCATCGCGCTTTATCTCGCCGCTGCCGGCATCGGTCGCATGGGCCTGGTCGATGGTGACACCGTCGATTTTTCGAATCTTCAGCGCCAGATCCTCCATGGAACCAAGGATGTGGGCCGCAAAAAACTGAACAGCGCGCGGGACCGCATTCGCGAGGTGAATCCGAACGTGCAGGTCGATCTCTACGACACGTTCTTCACTTCCGAGAACGCCCGCCAAATCGTCGAACCGTACGACATCGTCATCGACGGGACCGACAACTTCCCCACGCGTTACCTTTCCAACGACATCTGCGTCTTCCTCAAGAAGCCCAACGTCTATGGCTCCATCTTCCGCTTCGATGGCCAATGCACCGTCTTCGCCCCCGGCCTCGGCGGCCCCTGCTACCGCTGCATGTTCCCCGAGCCGCCGCCGCCCGGCATGGTTCCGAGTTGCGCGGAAGGCGGGGTGCTCGGCGTGCTGCCCGGCATCATCGGAGTGATGCAGGCGATTGAAGCCGTGAAGCTGATCATGGGCATCGGCGAGCCGCTCATCGGCCGCATGATCGCCTTCGACGCGCTGAAGATGAAGTTCCGCGAATTCAAGCTCCGCAAGGATCCGAAGTGCCCCGTGTGTTCGGAAAATCCGACCATCACCGACCTGATTGACTACGATCAATTCTGCGGCATCCCGCAGGCCAGGGCCGCCGAGGAAGAGGAAGCCCAGGTCCCGCACATCAGCGTGCAGGATCTCAAGGCCAGGCTCGATCGCGGCGACAACTTCAAGCTCATCGACGTGCGCGAGCAATATGAGTGGGACATCTGCCACATCCCCGGCGCGAAACTCATCCCGCTCGGCCAGCTTCCCTCGCGCATGAGTGAACTCGACAGCGCCGACGAGATCGTCCTCCAGTGCAAGAGCGGCGCCCGTTCCGCGCGCGCGCTCAAGCTCCTGCAGGAAGCCGGCTTCGCCAAGCTGACCAACGTCGAAGGCGGCATCATTGCCTGGGCCGAGCAGATCGACCCGAGCGTGCCGAAATACTGACGGCGATGATTGCCCATGACGTGCTGGCTCTGTTGCGCTGCCCGGCGTCCCGGCAATCGCTGCGCCCGGCGACGGCGAGCGAACTGGCCGCAATGCCATCCGCTCCCGCGGCCGCGTTGATCCGCGAAGACGGGCGGGTCGCCTACCCGATCCAGGAGGGCATCCCGATGTTGATCGCGGAGTCGGCCATCCCGCTCGCGGGAACGTAGATCGCACTAGGGATTGTCGTATGCCGCCCGATTGGTCCGCCCTCCGCGAAGACTTCCCCATTCTCCAGCAGGAGGTGCATGGGAAGCCGC
>Ga0335397_10002039_pt1 | contig 27492 bp, 13 predicted proteins | sample MAT04_FD_205740 | JGI IMG/M metagenome (GOLD analysis project Ga0335397, IMG submission 205740) | Freshwater microbial communities from Lake Fryxell liftoff mats and glacier meltwater in Antarctica - MAT-04 (spades assembly) (version 2) ... | reverse complement strand
GCCCGCCAGCGACATGAACCGCCTTGCTGCACAACAGTCCGCACAGGCGCTGGCCGACCGTGCCGGTGCGCTGCGGCTGAGCCAGGCCGGTCTGGCCACCTGGGCGCAGGATGCCAGCCGCACGCTGTACCGCTGGGACGTGCGCACGCCCGAGGAGTACGCCGCCGGCCACCTGCCGGGCTTCGGCAGCGCGCCGGGCGGCCAGCTGGTGCAGGAGACCGATGTGTTTGCAGCGGTGCGCGGTGCGCGCATCGTGCTGGCCGACGGCGGCGCGGCCCACGACGGTGTGCGTGCCGCGATGACGGCGCACTGGCTGGCCCAGCTCGGTTGGCAGGTGGGCTGGCTGAGCGATATCGACGCAGCGCAGCTCACCGAGACCGGGCCGTGGCAGCCGCCGCACCTGCCTGCGCACACACTGCCGCACACACTGCCGCACACACCGCCACACACACCGCCACCACCCACCGTGGCGCTGATCAGCCCGGCAGCGCTTGCGCTGCAGTTGACACAACCCGGCACGCGGCTGCTGGACGTCGCGACCAGCGCCCAGCATGTCAAGGCCCATATCCCGGGCGCGCATTGGCTGCTGCGTTCGCAACTGGGCCAGGCGCTGCAGCGCCTGCCGGCGGCCGAGCGTTTTGTCCTGACCTGCGGCAACAGCGCGCTGGCGCGTCATGTCGCCATGGATCTGTCGCGGCTGACCGACGTGCCGGTCCTGGTACTGGCGGGCGGCAACGCCGCCTGGGCGGCAGAGGGCCGGCCGCTGGAAGCGGGCGAGGCCGGCCTGCTCAGCCCCCGCATCGACCGCTACCGCCGGCCCTACGAGGGCACCGACGCACCGCGGGCTGCGATGCAGGCCTACCTCGATTGGGAATACGGCCTGGTGGCGCAACTCGGCCGCGACGGCACACACGGCTTCCAAGTGCTCGCCGCCTGAGCGATCGGCGGGCGGGCGGCGAAAACTGGGCCTTGGGCCCTGGGCTTTGGGTTTGGGCCACGGTCCCGGTGCGACCCGGCATCTCTCGCAGTGCTGCCGCAGGCCTGCTGCCGGCTGGCGCTGTCGCCGCCGGCACGCAGATCCCCGACGCGTGGCCGTTCAGTGGCCCGGCCGCGTCGCAGCCGGCCCGGCCTCACGCCGGGTCGGTGCCGTCACCCGAATCACCTGCAGTGCGATGCGCAGCGATTGTTCGTAGATGGCGTCAACATCGCCGGTGCCAGGTTGGTGGGCGACAGCGGGCTCGGGTGCATGCCCTTGACCGCCAGCCGCCGCCGGCGGCGCCCCTGGCAAGGCAGCGCGCAGGACCGGCATCGAGGCCGGCACCAGCCGGTCCGGTCCGTCGCTACCCGGCACGGCGACGCCTGCGAACTCGCCCCTGGCATTGAACACCGGCCCGCCTCTGGGCCCTGCCGGTGCGTCCAGGCCCAGCCGCCGCAGTCCGGCGTCGGTGGTCAGGCGCGCGAAAAAGCCCTGCCGCAACAGCGGCCAGGCGGCCGACGGGCTGTGGGTGGGGGCGTACTCGACCATGTAGCCCGGGCTGCCGGCAAACGGTTCGCGGCGCGCGGCAGCCAGGGTGGCCCGCGGCAGCGGACTGTCCAGCCGCAGCGTGGTCAGGCCCAGCCCCTCGTCACGGGCCTGCAGCCGGGCGCTCACGGTCTGGCCCAGCCCGTTGCGCAACCAGACGGGGCTGTGTGCAAGCGGCGCGGGCCCGAGTGTGGTGGTCGGCACCGCCGCCGACACGCCGTCATCGAGCAGCACCCCGCTGCCAACGACTTCGCTGTCCGCCGGGGGTTCGGCCCCCCAGGCGTACGGCGCCGTGCGCAGCGGTGGTTGGCGCAGCACCGCATCGGGCGCCGGCCAGGGCCGGTTCAGTTGGTGGCTGGCCGACCGCAATGCGGCGTCGTCGGGCGCCAGGGCCAGGGCCTCGTCCAGCACACGCCGCGCCACGACGCTCTGGCCACCCACCTGCAACAGCCAGGCGTACAGCGCCGTGCCGGCAGGCCAATCGCGGCGGTGGGCACCGGCCGCATGGGCGCCAAACGCCAGCGCGCGCCGGTATTGCCCGGCCTGCATGTAGGCCCGCACCAGCGCAGCCTCGGTGTCGGCGGCGTGCAGCATCATCGCGGCGCGGTCCAGCACATCCTGAGCCTGGTCAGGCTGGCCGGCGGCCAGCTGACGCTCACCCTCGTCCAGCAGGCGGCTGCGCTCGGCCAGGGCCTGGTCGGGGTGGGCTACGGGCAGGCCGGCAAGGCGCTGGCGCGCCTGCAGGCTCCAATCCGGTGCCGGTGCCAGTGCCGGTGCTTCGGGTGGCGGTGCAGGTGCCGGGGTCTGGGCGCTGGCCACGCCGACCAGGCCCACCAACGCCAGCGCGCTTGCAGCCAGGTTGGGCCAGGCCCGCCTGCACCTCGTCAAGCTCAGGGTCCGACCACGTTGACGGTGTTGATGCGCGGCTTCTTCAGGGCCGCGCTGGCCGGGTCGTAGGCCTGCGCCACGCCCTTGTAGCCGGCCAGGTAGGCCACCAGCGCGTCGATGTCCTGGGCGCCGCCTTGCGCGCCCGCACCGCCGATGAAGGTGGTGAAGCCGTCGCCACCCGTCGCCATGAAGTTGTTGACCGTCACCCGGTAGGTCTTGGCCGGGTTCTGCACCACGCCGCCGATCACCAGGTTGTCGGTCGGGCCGGTGACCAGCGGCGGATACACCGTCACGTCGGTGGGCGTGAAGGCCACGTCCCGGATGCGTGTGCCGCAGCTGCCGGCCGTGTTCCAGGTGTAGCTCAGGCCGTTGGAGATCTGCATCACCCGGTTGGACGCGCCTTGGCCCAGGCAGTTGGCAAACTGCTGCTCCAGCACGGTCTTTAGCTGCTGGGCGGTCAGCGTCAGGGTCACCAGGCTGTTGCCAAAGGGCTGGACCGTGAAGCCGTCGCCGTAGCTCAGGTCGTAGGGGTAGCTGGCAGCGGCTGGCTTGACAAAGCCCGGGCTGCGCACGCCGCCAGCGTTCATGAAGGCCATCACCGCGCCGCCCAGTGCCGCGGGCTGCGTGGCCTGCAGCTGGGCATCGGCGATCAGGTCGCCGGCCGGCATTTCACCCGAGGCCGCCGCGCTGTTGCTCAGGCCCGCGGTGATGGTGCCGATCACCTGGCCCGCCAGCGGCGAGACGGCGGTCTTGTAGGCCGCCACCAGCGTCTTGACCTGCGGGTCGGCGGCGATAGCCGCCGTCATCGATGCGTTGCTGCGGTCGACCAGCAGGTTTTTCGGGCTGACGTCGATCACGTCGCGGCTGACCGGGTCGATCTGGATGTCGATCTCGGTCAACACCCGGCCAAAGGCGCTGGCGCTGGTCACGGGCACCAGGCGGCCGGCCTTGTTGGCCAGGCCGGCAGTGCGCACCGCACCACCGTTGTCGGTGGTGTTCTTCGAGCAGTTGTAGGCGGCGTGGGTGTGGGCGCTGATGACCAGGTCCACCGCGTTGTCTAGGCGCGAGACAACCTTGGCGATCTCGCTGGCCGCGCCGTCGGTGCTGTTCAGGTTGTTCAGGCAGCCGTTAATGTCGCTGTTGTTCAAGCTGCCGGCGACGGCTGGGTTCTGGAAGCCACCCTGGTGCACCAGCACCACGATCGCCTCGACGCCCTGGGCGCGCAACCTGGGCACCAGGGTGTTGACGGTGTCGGCCTCGTCCTTGAATTGCAACCCGGCCACGCCGGTGGGGGTGACGATGCCGGGTGTGCCCTTCAGCGTCATGCCGATGAAGGCCACCTTGACGCCGCCAAAACTCTTCAGGCCGTAGGCCGGCAGCAGGGTGCGGCCGGTCCCGGTCTCGAGCACGTTGGCCGACAGCCATTTGAACTTGGCGCCGTCGAAGGTGCCCGGCGCCGACGAGCCGTAACCCTTGCAGCTGTTCGGGTCGGTGATGCCGCCCACCATCTTGCAGCCGCCGTTTTGCAGCCGGCGCAGCTCGCTGCTGCCCTTGTCGAACTCGTGGTTGCCGACTGCGCTGAAGTCCAGGCCGATCTTGTTCAGGGCTTCAACGGCCGGCTCGTCGAAAAACAGCGCCGATATCAGCGGCGTGGCGCCGATGAAGTCACCACCACCGACGACGACGGTGTTCGGGTTCTTGGCCCTCATTGCGGCGACATAGGCCGCCAGGTACTCGGCGCCGCCCACGGCCGGACGTGATGCGGCGGGCACCGAGCTGTTGGCGCCAAAGGTGCCGGGCGATTCCAGCGTGCCGTGGAAGTCGTTGAAACCAACGATCTTGACGTTGATCGGCGCAAAGCCGGGGCCGGCGGCCAGCGCCGGCGCGGCGGCCAGGGCAACAGCGGCCGACAGGGCCAGGATCAGGGGGCGGACAGTGGTCATGAGGGTGTGCTCCGGGGGCGGGCTGGAATTACTTCGAATTGCCGCGGCGCAGCACCACGGTCAGCAGCGACAGGCCGGCCAGCAGCATCGCCAGGCTGGCCGGCTCGGGCACGGGCGAGACCTCCAGGCGCACGGCGCCGATGGTGGCATTGAGCGGCGCGCCGTCGACTGCCAGCGAGCGGCTGAGCACGCCGCTGACGTCATGCACGCCAGCGCCCAGCACAAACTGCCCACGGCTGAAGTTCAGGTTGGCCAGTGCATCGGCAGGCTCGAAGGTGATCGCCCCGCTGGCATCACCGTCAACGGCCTGGCTGGTGCTGCCGAGCAGCGCCGCGCCGTTGTAAACCCGGAACTCGTCGCCCGAGAAGCCGGTGTCCACCACGGTGAGCCTGCCGACAAAGCCGGGGGCGATGCTGAAGTTGAAGTGCAGCGCCGCGCCGGCGTCGTCGATCCACTCCAGGCCACCCGATAACGCGGTGAAGTCGTCCACCAGGATGGCGTTCCACTGGTTGTCGGCGGCCAACGCGGCGGCGTGCGCGGTGGGGCTCAGCAGGGCCAGAGCCAGGGCGCTGGCGGCAAACAGGCGTTGCAGTTTCATGAAAAGCGTCCTTGGGTTGGGCAGTGGCGGCCAGTGGCGGCCGCTACGGGCGTGGCCTGCATCGTCCCAAGCCTTGGTGAATCCATCGTGACGGCGCTTGCACCGGCACCCTGCCGAACGGCGTTGGCGGCCGTGCTGCCCGCCACCACGGCGGCAGCGGGGGTGTCTTCGGGCGCGGTGGCGGGGTCGGTGATCGTGCTGGTGCCGGTGTCGATGTTGGTCTTTGCAGGCTTTCCAATCCATGGTGTAGGCGGTTGACGCAATATCACCGATGCGCCTGGTTGGCGGCTTTTTATGGCGTGGGCTCATCAAACTGTCACACCGGCCGGTTGCAATGCCAGGTTTTGTTAGGGCCGGCTCAGCAGCCGCCAGGTGGCCATGCCCGGATCGTTTCCCGTCTTCGACGCGGTAGTGCAGCAGTTGATCACCCGCATCGCGCCCAGCCGGGCGCTGGATGTGGGCACCGGCGCGGGCAAGCACGGGCGCCTGTTGGCGCAACACGCGCCGGCCTGCCACCGCGTGGGCATCGAGGTGGAGGCGTCCTATGTCGAACAGTTCGGGCTGGCCGCGGTCTACCAGGAGTTGCATGTCGAAGACGTGGCCGCCTGGTGGCGGCGCACGCCGGGTGAGTGTTTCGACCTGGCACTGATCGGCGACTGCATCGAGCACCTGCCCAAGAGCGACGGGCTGGACCTGCTCAACGCGCTGGTCTACCGCTGCGCCTGGGTGGTGGTGCTGGCGCCGGAATTCATCGTGCAGGCCGCCACGGGCGGCGTCGCCTCGGAGGCGCACCTGTCGGTGTGGAGCGAGCGCGACCTGCACTGGCACGACCGCTGGGCCTGGGACAACTGCCGCGCCATCACGCTGATGGTGCTGCGCGGTTATCAGCCGTCGCCGCTGACGCTGGACCAGCTGGTCGACGAGCTCAACGCCGCTGACCTGCCGCTGTGCCACTTCGACGGCCAGGGCTTCGTGCGGCCCGCCCGGCTGCGGCTGGTGGAGCACCGGCGCGAGGTGGATTACCGCGCGCTGTGAGCCTGTCCGCTGTGCCCAAGGCTGACACCATCTTCATCAGCGTGGCGTCGTACTGCGACCCGCTGCTGGGCTTCACGCTGCGCAGCGCCTACAGCCAGGCGGCCGATCCGTCACGCTTGACATTCGGCGTGGTGGAGCAGGCCGTGCCCGGCCAGCAGCTCCGCCTGCAGGCGGGCTGGGCGGCGCAGCAGGTGCGCTGGGCCCGGCTGCATGCGCTGGAGGCGCGTGGCCCCTGCTGGGCGCGCGCGCTGGCGATGTCGCTCTACCAGGGCGAGGACTGGTTCTTCCAGGTCGATTCACACACCTGGTTCGAGCCCGGCTGGGACGAGCGGTTGCTGCGCCAGGCCCGACGCTGCGCGGCCATCAACCCGCGCTGCCTCGTCAGCTGTTACCCCAACCCGTTCCGCATGGTGGCCGGTGAGCCCTACGCCACCGTGGTGGGGGCGCAGGTGCTGGCGCATGTGGTCAGCGCGTCATCGGCGTTTGCCGACGACCACCCGGTGCTGTTTTTCGAGGGCGTGCCGGTGGCCGGCAATGACCCGGTGCCCGCCGTGCACATCGGCGCGGGCTGCCTGCTGGCCCCGGGCCGGGTGGTCAACGAGCTGCCCTATGACCCGCAGCTGTACTTTCACGGCGAGGAGCAGGCCTTTGCGCTGCGCGCCTTCACCCATGGCTGGGACATCTTCCACATCCCCGGCATGCCGGTGTACCACCAGTACCACCTGGCCGATGCACCGCCGCGGCCGCTGCACTGGTCGCCTGAGCTGGACGCGCAGCGGGCGGTGCACTCCCACAGCCTGACGGCGGCGTCCAACCGGCGGCTGGCCGCGCTGCTGTGGGGTGGCGACGACGCCCGAGCGGCGCTGGGCGTGTACGGCCTGGGCACGCAACGCACGCTGGCCGACTACGCAGCGTTCAGCGGCATCGACTATGCGGCGCGGCGCATCGATGCCCGCGCCCGCAAGGCGAGATTCGGTTACTGACCGGGCGGTAGGTCTACCGAGCCGCCACACCACCGCGCCACACCACCGCGCCACACCACCGCGCCACACCACCGCGCAGCAACACTGCGTCACACCACTGCGCCCCACCACCGCGCTACCGCACCCAGGCCGCAGGCGGCTGGCGCTGGGCATCCAGGCGCAACAGCAGGTCTTCGGCCTCGCTGCCGATGCGCACGGCGGTGAGGCCCAGGATCGGATCGTCCAGCAAGGCCCGTTCGGTGGGCGTCAAACTGCGCAGGCGCTGGATGGCCTCCTGCCCGACCGCATGCATCTGGAGATTGCGCTGCTGCGCCTCGGTCAGGGCCTGGGTGGCGGCTTCCAGCCGGGCCACCAGCGCACGGTTGGTGGCCGTGCGCTCGTCCCGCTCGCCGCGCCACTGGGCAGCCTGGCGGCTGGCTGCTGCCAGGCGTGCTTCGGCTTGGGCCTGGTCGGCCAACGTCGATTCGCGCAAGGCCGCCAGCGCCGCCTGCCCGGTGGCCAGTTGGGCGCGCAGGGTGTCTTGCTCGCGCTCCAGGGTTCGCAGCCGACTCGACCTGGCGTTCGCCTGGATCTGCTGCTTCTGGGCCAGCGCGGCCTGTTCGACCTGGCCACGTTCCAGCGTGGCCTTCTCGGCCTGCAAGGCATCACGCTGCTGCTGTGCCTGCTGCAAGGCTGATTGCACACGGCGCAGTGCTTCACGTTCGCGGCTGGCGCTTGCATCCTGCGCCAGCGCGGGCCAGCACAGCGCCAGGCCGACGAGGCCGACGCCCAGCCCGCGAGGCCAGGTGCGGCGCGGCGCAGCGTGCTGCCGGTGGGAGGAAAGGGGCATGTCGGCTCCGTCAAAGTGGCAGGCCGGCACCATCGCCAGACCCAGGCCGTGATCCGTGTCAAAAGCGGGTGTTGACTTCCAGCTGCAGCACATCTTGCTTCAGCGGTGCGCCGCTCAGCGTGCCCTGCGGGAAGGTGACGGTTGCCACCTTGTCGTCCAGGTTGCGGGTGCTGGTCCAGCGCAGGCCGAGGTGGGTGTTGCGGTCGAAGGCATAGCGCCCGCCCAGCGACCAGCCCTGGTAGTTGGTGCCGCCACCGTGCCAGGTGGTGTCGGTCAGGCCGTCGATCCAGGCGTCGCGCTCAAACTTGCGCAGCGCCGCAAAGCCCTGCCACTGGCCGCGCTCGGCCAACTTGCCATCGCCGAACTGCACCCGCGCCTGCAGGCCGGTGGTCTTGGCCAGCACCTCGCGCACCCGGCTGTCGCCGGCCCGGCGCTCGATGTCTTCACTGTCGAAGGCGGCGTTTTTCACCCAGTCCAGCGACAGCATCAGCTGCATCGGATCGAAGGACTTGACCAGCAGCCCGGCCGTCAGGTTGATCGGCCGGAACTTCGAGGCCAGGCCCCAGGTGGGCGACGCGGTGCTGGTGGGATCGTTCAGGTTGATCAGCGTGTTGCCCTTCAGCCGCAGCGTGCGCGGGTACTCGCTGGACAGGTAGTCGGTGGTGTTGGCGGCGGCACCGGTGGGGCGCGGCCGGGTTTCACGCACGCCGGCCACGTTGTGGAAGTCGTAGATGCCGATGCCGACACGCAGCTGCATGGCGGCGCTGATCGCCCAGTCGGCGCCCACCTGCAGGCCGTACAGCCATTTGTCACGCGGGCTCAGCGCCAGCTCTTCCAACGCAAAAGCACCTGTGTTGGCAAACAGGTAGAGGCCGCTGGCCAGCGTGTAGTCACCGCTGGCCACCACGCCGTCGACCGACAGGTCTTCGGGCCACAGCAGGTCGGTGCCGAAGAAGGGCTGGGCCATGCGGCCAGCGACCAGGCGCAAGTCGTAGCGGGGCTCCCAGCGCAGCCAGGCGCGGTCCAGCGTGACGCTGAGCTTGTTGAACGAGGTGCCCAGCGTCTGGCTCGACGAGCTGGGCCCGCTGCTGGTGCCGGTGGACAGGCGGATGCCCGCGCTGGTGTCCTCCGATACCTTGATGTCGGCACCCAGCCGGGCCCGCAGCGTCAGGCGGTTGCGGTTCTGGGTGGTGTTGCTCAGGTCGGGTGACCAGGCCGGTGTCGAGGCCAGCAGGTTCTGCAGCTGGTACTCGCCGGCCGGCAGGTTGTCCGGGTCGAAGCGCTCGGACTGGGCACGCACCCGCAGGTCGCCGCTGAAGCGGATCGCCCGGCTCCAGGCCGGGATCTGGCGCGAGTCGGCCCAGCCCTCGGTGCGGGCCTGTTCCAGCACGTCGAGCTTGATGGCTTCGCGCAACTCGGACCGGGCCGTCTCCGACAGGTAGGTCACGCGCTGCGGCGGCCGGGCGGCTGCACCTGCGGCAGCAGCCCCGGCGGCCAGTGGCGCACCCCAGGTGGCCGCCGCCGCGCTGGCGGCAGGCGGCGTGGCCGCGCGCAACAGCGCGTCGGCCCGCTCACGCGGCAACAGGCCCTGGCTGACCAGGGCCTCGATCAAGGCCAACGTGGTGGCCCGCAGTTGCTGCAGGGCCGCCGCATCGGCCGCCGCACCGCCGGTGGCTTCGGCGCTGGCGACACCCTGCGCCCGGCCTGGGGTGGCGGCCAGGGCCAGCAAGGTGAGCAGGAGAGGCGGCAGGCGCTGGATCGTGGATCGCATGGGGTTCACCGAAGGAGAGGGCAATGGAAAGCAGGAAAGGCTCAGCCTTGCGGCCGCACCGTCAGCCGAAAGCGCATCGGCTGGGTCAGGCCGGCCGGGGGCGGTGGCAGCTTGAACTTGCGCCGGGTGTCGTCCAGCGCGCTGCGCAGGTCGTCGTCGTGCTGGGCCTGGCCGCTGGGCAGCACATCCACCCGCTGGATGGCGCCGGCCTTGTCCACCCACAGCGAAAAGCTCACCACCAGCTCAGTGACATCGCTGCGCAGCGCGCGTTCGATCTCGGGCTGCAGCAACTGGCGCGCCGACTGCGCGTAGAACCGCTCCTGCGCGCGGTCGACCAGGCTGGCGCCAGCGCCGGGTGACGATGCGCCGACGCCGGGGTTGCCGCCCTTGTAGTCGTTGTTCACGCTGCCCGCGGCAAACGGGCTGTCGCCGCTGCCGGCCGGGCCCTCCATCTTGATCGGCTCGTTGGCCGGCGCGGGCACCGCAGCCTTGGGCGCCAGGTCGGGCGGCGGCGGCTTGTTGTCGTCACGCGGCTGGGGCTTGGGCTCTTCCCTGGGCGGCGGCGGCGGTGGCGGTGGCGGCGTGTCGGGCAGGATCGAGATCCTGGCCACCTGACGCTTGGCCACCGTGGGCGCCGACAGCTGACTCTTCAGCCACCAGGCCGCAGCGCCGACCAGCAGCAGGCCGGCCAGCACCGCCACCACCCAGGCGATGCGGCGGCCCGCGCTGGGGCGTTCGAGGGTGTTTTCTGCCAGTCCGGCCATCGCGGATCGCCTTCAGGTGCCGATGCGGCCGGTGACCAGGGCCATGTTGACCGCCAACTGGTTGCACAGGTCGATCACCGCCACCACCGAGGCGTACTGCGCCCGGGCATCGCCCTTGATCGCCACCGTCATCTTGGGGTCGCGCGCCTTGGCCGCGGTGAGCTGCTGCTCCAGCTGCGCCAGCGTCACCGGCACGCCGTTGATCAGCAGCGCACCGCCCGGCATCACCTGCACGATCTTCAGCTCGTGCTGCTCGGTGGCGGGCTTGCTGCTGGGCTTGGGCATGCTGATTTTCATGCCCTGCACCGACGCGGTGGTCATCAGGATGAAGACCACCAGCAGCACGTACGCCAGGTCCAGCATCGGCGTGACGTTGATGCTGTCGTAGGGCTTGGCTTCGGTGTTGATCTGCATGGTGTGGCGGCTGGCGTGCGGTGGGCTGCCGATCAGGGCGCGCTGCGTTTGGTGACCAGGCCCAGCTCGGTGATGTCGAGCTTTTTGGCCACTTCCAGCACCTGCATCACCTTGTCGTACTGCGCGGCGGCATCGCCCTTCAGCACCAACGGCAGCGCCGGGTTGGCGGCCTTGTAGTCGGCCAGGCGGGCCTGCAGTTGCTCGATCGTCACCGGGTAGGCATCGAGGTAGAGCGAGCCGTCGGCGGTGATGGTGATGGCCCGGGTCTGCGGCCGGGCCAGGCTTTCGGCGACACGCGTGCTGGGCGAGTTCACCTTCACGCCCTGCACCGACGCGGTGGTGAGGATGATGAACACCACCAGCAGCACGTAGGCCAGGTCGAGCATCGGCGTGACGTTGATGTCGTCATACGGCTGCAGGTCGTCCTTGATGTCCGCAGACATGTCAGCCCCTCGTCCGACGGGTACGTCGGCCGATCCCCCGCGGGGATGCGGGCCGGCTTGGGGCGGCCCGGCGCTCGGCCCGCTCCCCGACCGCGCGCGCGCACGGCACCGAGGTGCTCATCTCACCGCGCGCCATAGTCTTCAGCCACGCGGGTGATGAACTCGTCGACAAAGATCTGCATGTCGGCCGAGATGTTCTTGATGCGGGTGGCCAGGTAGTTGTAGCCAAACAGCGCGGGGATCGCCACCACCAGCCCGGCCACGGTGGCCAGCAGCGCCGACGCAATGCCCGGGGCGATGGCGTTGACGTTGACGTCCCCCGCCAGGGCGATGGCGGCGAAGGTGATCATCACGCCCGCCACGGTGCCCAGCAGGCCCAGGAAAGGCCCGCCCGAGATGGCGATCGTCAGCCAGACAAGCTGCGCGTTCAGCTTGTGCGATTCACGCACCAGATCGGCATCCACCGAGGCCTTCACCGCATCCAGCGACGCGCCCGACAGCGGCTTGGCACCGGGCTCACCGACCTGGCGTTTCTTCAGCTCACGCTGGCCGCCGCTGTAGAGCCGGAACAACGACGAGTGCGGGTGCTGGACGCCCTGGTCAAGCTGCAGCAGATCGGTGGTGGCCTGGCGGAAGCGGCCCAGAAACTGCCGGTTGTCGCGCTCGGCCAGCACGATGTAGCGCAGCTTGGTGACCATCACATAGAGGGCCAGCACAAACATCAGGCCCAGGATCACGATCACCACCCAGGCATCGACGGTGAGGTTCTTCACCAGGACGCCCAGGTAGCCGGGCTCGCCGCCGGCGGCTTCGGCCGCGCTTTCCTTCAAGGCCTTGACCAGCTTGCCGTCGCTGCCCTGCGATGCGGCCACCAACGTGAGCCAGGCCGCGCTGCGCGCCGTGGCGGCCACCTGCAGCTCGTCCACCGCGCCGGCCATGCCGGCACCCAGGCGCAGCTCACCCTGCAGATCGGGGGTGGCCCATGCGGCCTGCGCCACCTCGGCGCCGTTGACATGCAGGCGCGCCTTGGCGCCTTCGAAGACCAGCGCCACGTGCGTCCAGATGCCGGCGGGCACCGTGCCACCGGGCAGTGAGGCGGTGCCGGGCTTGCCGTCCACCCGGGTGGCCACGGTGGCGCTGAGTTTGCCGTCCTGCAGCGCCAGCGTCACCGGGCCCCAGGCCAGCAGCGTGCCGCTGACCGGCGCCTCGGCGCGCAGCCAGACCGACACGGTGGCCGGCGCGCCCGCCGCGATCCGCAGGCTGTCGGCAGGCGGCCATACCAGTGCTGTGCCCGACAGCCTGGCGCCACCCGCCAGCAGCGCGTTGGGCTCGGGCGCCAGCGGCACCGCGGTCTTGTGGCCGGCCACCAGGTCGGCGCCGCGCGCCTCCTGGTCGTCGAACCGCACTGCCAGTTTGATCGCCGGATCACCCGCCCCGGTGGCCGCCGTGGCGGCCGGCGCCTTGGCATTGCCGCCGTAGATGAAGACGGCGTTCTTGTCGCTGCCCGGCGCCAGGTTGGGCAACATCACCCACAGCACCGCCAGCTCGTTGACGGCGTCGAAGCGCTCCAGCCGGTGCGGCAGAACGGTCTTGTCATCGGCGGCCAGCACGCGCACGTCACTGCCGTCCTCCCTGCTGCCGAGAAAGTCGAAATTGCCGCTGTGCAGACGGATCGCCAGCGGCACGCCGGCCAGCGCCTCGGCGATCGGCTGGCCCTTGTCGCTGGTGTCGAGCGTGTAGTGGGTGCGCTGGGCCCAGTCCTCGTTCCACCAGGCCTGCGCCAGAAGCGGCAGGGTGGCGGCGGCCAGGGTGATAAGGGCATTGCGCAAGGTTTGAACAGGCGTCATCGGTAGGTGCTTGCAGGGTGGGTTCATTCGGCCGGGCCGAAGCCCAGGAATTCGAGCAACAGGTTGCGGCGGCGCTTGCGCGGGTTGCGGTCGTCGTCATCGCGCGGCGCTGCGGCGGCGGTGGCCGCAGCGGCGGCGCCTTGCGCCACGTTGGCCAGCGCGGCGGTGGCGCCAGCCGGCGGGGGTGGGGGCGGCGCACCCACCGCACTGCCGCTGCCTTCGACCTGGCCGACGAAGTTTTCGGTGCCCAGGTAGACGATGCCGCGCGGCTTGATGCCGGCCTCGCCGGCGCTGATCTCGCCCTTGGGCGCGTACAGGTCGAGGATGCTGGCGGCGTCCAGTACCGCGATGCCGCTGCCCGAAAACGAGCCCGAGGTGTCGACCACCACGTTGCCGTTGTTGTCGATGCTGTAGACCGGCGGCGGCGCGCCGCTGACGGTGCGCGCGCCCTTGCCGGCGTCGATGTTGCCGTCGCTGCTCCACAACAGCAGGTCACCCTTGGCGAGGGTGAACACCCGCGACTGGTTGACCGCGAAGTTGGCCTTGGCCGCGGCCTCGATGTTGCCGCCGGCCGTGGTGAGCACGCCCAGGTCGCTGGCGCGCTTGCTGTTGCTGCCGGTGAGCGCGCCGGCGTCGATGCCGCCACCCGGCGCCAGCAGCCGGATGTCGCCGCCCTGCTGGGTCTTGATCTGGCTGGCCGCCAGCCGGATGTCACCCGCAGAACGCGTGCCGGGGTAGAGCTGGGCCAGCGCGTCGTAGGCCGGCAGATAGGCGGCGTTGCGCGCCGGCCCGCTGGGCAGGCGTGCCGCGGTGCGGCCGGCCAGGCGCAGCGCTTCGAACAGCACGTCGTGCAGCAGCAGCGCCTGTTGCTCCGGCGCCAGCGCGGCCAGCCACAGGCTGCCCTGGCGCTGCAGGGTTTCAGCCGTGACCAGCGGTGTCAGCAATTGCACTGTGGCGGTGGCCTGCAGGCTGGCGCGGCGGCTGTCGGGCAGCTCGGCCCAGGCCGCCAGCGCGGCGCTGTCGGCCAACGCGGGCTGGCCGGTCTGCTGGCGCGCCAGGTCGGCCTGGGTCTTGCGCATCGCCGGCACCGGGTCGGTGACGGCATCGCTGAGGGCGGCACGCTCGGTGGCGGGCAGGGCAGCCCAGGCCGCCAGCGCGGTCGAGACATCCAGGGCCGGGTCCCTCAGTTGCAGCCGCATCGTGGCCTGCACCGAGGCCTGCCAGCCGGCGGGATCGGCCAGCGCCAGCGCGGCATGCAGTTGGTCGGCGCTGCCCAGGCTGGCAAAGCTGGCGGCGACAGTCTGGCGCTGGCCGTCGCCGGCCGCCAGCGCATACAGCTCGGGTGCAAACGCCCGCAGGCCCACGCCGGCGCCCTGGGTCAGCAGCCCGCTGCCGGCGGCCGCCGCGTAGTCGGCACCCCCCCAATCGACACCGGCCACCACGGTGATGTTGGCGCCGCCGTCGGGCAGCAGGCGCGGGTTGTCCTGGTTGCCGATGGTGGCGATGCCGGCCGAGCCCTGCAGGTCGACCTGGCGGCCCGCCAGCAGCAGCAGGTCACCCGGGCCGGCGATGCGCAGGCGCGCGGCGCTGTTGTCGGCCAGCACGATGTCGCGCCCGGCCAGCAGCAGGCTGAGCTCACCGCCGGCCTGGTGCTGGAGCGTCACCGCCGCGCTGCCGGTGCTGCGCAGATCCCGCCCCGCGCTGAGGCGCAAGGGGCGCGCGCTGGCGATGTCGGCGGCCAGCGTCACGTCGCCACTGCGCGCGACCACACGCACCGGGTCGCGGCGGCTGGCATCCAGCGCCGGCAGGTCGTCGGTGGTGCGCTGCCAGTCCCGGGTGAGCGAGAGCGTGGCGGTGCTGCGCGCCTGCGGCGCCACCGCCACCACCGGCGTGGCCGCGCCGACGATCACCCGGCCCAGCGCCACAGAACCCTCGGCCAGCACCTGCAGCGTGCCGTCTGCCACCGGCCGCTGCAACATCGGCGTGCTGACGGCGATGCTGCCGCTGGGCGCTGCGAGCGTGACTTGGCCGGGCATCTGCCGGGTCAGGTCACTGCTGGTGTTGCGCGCATCGGTGGCCGGGCTCAGGGCCGTGCGGGTGCCCGTCAGGCGCAGATCGCCGGCCACGCTGAGGGCGGCCAGCGATGCACCATTGTCGAGCCCGGTGATGACATCGCCGCGCGCCTGGCCGGTGACCTGCACCACGCCCGACAGCAGCGCCGGGTTGGTGATGCTGCCCAGCGTCAGGTCATCGCCCGCGGTGATCCGCCACTGCGTGCCGAGATAGAACAGCTGCGCGCCGGGGTGCGACTGGCCCAGCCCCGTGCTGGCGGCCGGCAGGATGCTGGCGCCCGCCGCCAGCGTGGCGCTGGCGCCACCGGCAAAGTACAGGCCGCTGATGATGTCGCCGCCGCTGCGCACGCTGAGCGCGCCACCGGGCAGCAGCAGGTTGAGCGCCGGCAGCGTGCTGCCGTCGGCACGGCTGACGGCATTCACGTCGTAGCCGGCGGCGGGGGTGGACACCTCGAGGTCGACGATGTCGCGCCCGGCCAGCACCGCGATGTTGCCGCCGCCGAACGAGGCGATGCCCTGCTGGAACAGGTCATAGCGGCTGTACCAGGCCGCCGGTGCGCCCTCGGCGCCCAGGCCGGTCTGGCGCCACCACCAGTCGGTGGCGTACTGCCGGGTGGGGCTGCCGACGATGCGCCCGCTGGCACGCAGGCGGATATCGCCGGCGCCTTCGAAAAACGGCCCGACCGGGGTGCTGCCACTGCGCAAGGTCTGGTTGCTGCCGATGTTGAGCCGGCTGTAGCCCGGCAGCGTGCTGGCATCGATCGGTGTGCCGGTGGTGTAGACGCGGGTGGCGTTGTTGAGCAACTGGATGTCACCGGCTGCAGCCAGGTCGATGTCGCCCACGGTGCTGCGTACGAACACCGCCGGCGCGGTGCCGGTGGGTGTGCTGGCGGCGCGGCCGATCAGCAGGTTGCCGGTGGTGCTGGCCGTGCTGGAGGTGGTTGACGTGACCGGCAGGTCGCGTGTGGCGAGTGGATCGGCGGCCGTGAAGTCAGCGCCGGCCACCAGCCGCAGGCTGGCCGCGTCGCCGGGCTGGGCGATGCTGGCAGCGGCGGCGGGTGCGCTGAACCCGCTGCCCAGGCTGTAGGCGATGTTGAGGTTGCGCGCGGCGCGCAAGGTCAGCGTCATCGCGCTGCCGTTGACCACGCCGCTGTCGAGGTTGAAGTCGTCGGCAAGGCGCAGGTCAGCGGTGGACCGCACCTCGACCCCCGGCGCCACCTGCAAGCGTGCGGCCAGTGCCGGGTCGGCAGCCACCAGGCGGGCGGTGATGGCCGCCGAGCGGGCGCGCAAGGCATCGTTGTCGGCGGCGATGCGCGATTGCAGCAGCACGGCCGACGCCGGCGCGGCGGTGGGTGCGGCTGTCGGTGCCGCCGTGGGTGCAGCAGTGGGCGCTGCCGTGGGCGCTGAAGTGGGTGCAGCAGTGGGCGCTGAAGTGGGCGCTGAAGTGGGCGCCGCGGTCGGTTGGGCGGTTGGTGCGGCGGATGGTGCGGCGGTTGGTGCCGCCGTGGGCGCTGCAGTCGGTGTGGCGGTTGGCGCGGCGGTCGGCGCTGCTGTCGGCGCGGCGGTCGGTGCGGCCGTTGGTGTGGCGGTTGGTGCGGCGGTTGGTGCGGCGGTCGGCGCAGCCGAGGGCGCCGAAGTCGGCGCAGACGTCGGAGCGGCTGTCGGTGCTGCCGTGGGTGCTGTCGTGGGTGATGCCGTGGGCATCGCAGTCGGCGCGGCTGTTGGCGCTGCCGTGGGTGTTGCGGTCGGTGCAACCGTTGGAGTGGCCGTAGGTCCGGCAGTGGGCGCAGCGGTCGGTGCCGAAGTCGGCGCGGCTGTCGGTCCAGCCGTTGGCGCGGCGGTGGGTGTCGACGTCGGTGCCGCCGTGGGCGCCGCAGTCGGTGCGGGCGTGGGTGCCGGCGTAGGTGCTGCCGTAGGTGCTGCCGTAGGTGCAGCGGTAGGTGCTGCCGTAGGTGCCGCAGTAGGTGCAGCGGTAGGCGCAGGTGTCGGCGCAACGGTCGGCGCTGCCGTGGGCGCTGCGGTCGGTGCAGCCGTTGGCGATGCCGTCGGCGCGGCGGTCGGCGCGGCGGTGGGCGCCGTACTGGCTTGGGTGGGCGGCGCGGGCGGCTTCGCGCCGATCGTCGTGCCGCTGCCATTGCCTGGCGAGGCGGTCGGGCTCGGCGTGGCCTCGGCCAGCACCGACTTGCTGCCGGAATCGCTCGCGGCGGCGGCAACAAGCGGGGCGGTGGGCGGACTGGGCGGCCTGACGCCTGGCGTGGTACCCGGATTGCCAGGCGATGCCGTTGGCGAAGCGGTCGGCGCTGGCGTCGGGGCCACGGTGGGCGCGACCGTGGGGGCCGCCGTCGGCGCTGCCGTGGGTGCGGCCGTTGGCGCAATCGTTGGCGCAACAGTCGGCGCCACCGTGGGAGCGGCGGTGGGAGCGGCCGTGGGCGCCACCGTGGGCGCCACCGTGGGCGGCGCAGTGGGGGCCACAGTGGGCGCCGCCGTTGGTGCAATCGTCGGCGCCAGCGTGGGCGCGGCGGTAGGTGATGCCGTCGGCGCCACCGTCGGCGCAGCGGTAGGTGATGCCGTCGGCGCCACAGTGGGCTGTGCTGTCGGCGCCACCGTTGGCGCGCCTGTGGGCGCAATCGTCGGCGCGATCGTCGGCGCCATCGTGGGCGCGACGGTAGGTGCCGTCGTGGGTGCCGCCGTGGGCGCGGCGGTAGGTGCTGACGTCGGCGCCGCCGAGGGCGCCGCAGTCGGAGCGACGGACGGTGCCGTTGTCGGCGCAACGGTGGGCGGTGAGGTGGGTGCCGCCGTGGGCGCTGCCGTCGGGGCCACGGACGGCGGTGAAGTGGGTGCCGCGGTCGGTGCGGCCGTCGGTGCCACCGACGGCCGCAGCGTGGGCGCTGGCGTCGCGCTGAGGGTGTCGACGTTGTCGTAGCGCTGCACCGCCTCCACGCGCAAGGCGCGCACGGCGTCGAAGCGCGCCTGCAAAGCGTCGATGCGCACGTCCAGCCTCGCGCCGGCGCCGCTGCTGTCGCGGCCGGCGCGCAGCAGCACCTCGCCGTTGCGGTTGATGCCGGCGGTGTCGAGCACGGCGCCCTCGGCCAGTGTCAGCCGGCCGTCGCGGCTCATCAGGCTGATGGCGCCACCGTTGCTGCCGGCGCCGGTGGTGCGGGCCTGCAGCCGCGCGCCACCGCCGGCACCGTCGCCGAGCAATCGCAGGTCAGCCCCCGCTGCCAGGCTGATGCCGGCCGCCTGGCTGCCCTCGGCCCGCAGTGTGCCGGCGATGTCGAGCCGGCCGCTGTCGGACTGCAGCTTGATCTGCTGGGCGCTCAGCGTGGCGCCCACTGGCAGCGTCTGGTCACCGGCCCGGTTGCGCACGGTGATCGCGCCGGCAAACGGCGCCCCGGCCGACGCTGCGGCGCCGCTGGTTGGGGCGCTCGCCGGGCCGCTGAGCAAGCCCGACAGCTGAGCCAGATCCACTGCCGCACGGCTGTCCAGGCTGATCTGGGCGCCGCCGGCCGTGCCGCCGGTGCCACGCAGCAGACCCTCGAGCACCAGCGCGCCTTGGGTGGCCGACAACACCAGCCGGCCACCCTCGGCGCCGCCGCTGGCGCTGACGTCCAACTGCGCGGCTGCTGCCTGGCCGGTGCTGCCCGCCAGCACCAACTGGCCCTGGTCGGCCCGTGCGCTGAGGCTGCCGCCCGGCGTTTGCACGGCCACGCTGTCGAAGCTGCGTTCGGCGCCGGCCACGCTGAGTTGGGCGCCGGCCTCGAAGCGCAGATCGCCGCTGGTGGCACGCAGGTCGAGCCGGCCCGAGGGCAATTGCACGCTGTTGGCCACGCTGATGGCGGCGGCAACGACGCTGAGCGCACCGCCCAGCGGTGCGGGCGTGGCCGCTGCCGCGCCGCTGCCGGCGTCAACCGGGTCAAGCGCGTTGCCCGTGTCGAAGCGGGCGGCACCGGCCGCGGTGACGCTGCTTTGCCCGCCGGTGCTGCCGATCACGCGCGGCGCGCTGACCTGCAGGTCGCCCGGCACCTGAAAATCACCCTGGCCCTGCAGTGACAGCTCGGTCTGCGCCTGCAACTGCACCGTGCCGGCGCCGGCCACGCGTTGGGTGCCCGGGCCCAGCGTCAGTGCGCCCCGGCTGGCGCGCAGCGTGAGTTGACTCGCCGAATCCGGCGCCCGCAGCGTGGCGGTGTTGGTGGGGCTGCCGGTGGTGGTGGTGGTGGTCGTGGTGCTGCTGGTGGTGGCGCCGGCCGTGGCGCCGGACGTGGCGACCAACTGCAGCGTGCCGGCTTCCACCATGGCCTGGCCGGGCGCGGCCGCCCCATCGGCGCCGGCCGCCGCGCCGGGCAACCAGGTGAGCAACGGGCTGTCCAGTGTCAGCGTGTCGAGGCCCGTGCCGACCAGCCGGCTGCCGGCGGCAAATTCAAGGCCGTTGTAGCCGCGCAATGTCAGCGCGCTGCTGGCATTGGCGGCGCCCAGCAGCGCGCCGTCCAGCGCCAGTGTGCCGGCCGTGCTGGGCTGGGTGCTGGCACCGATGCGCAGCGTGGTGCCGCCCAGCGTCAGGGCCCGGGTGTCGAGCTGGGCACTGTCGGCCAGCGTGGTGCCGGCCGTGCTTTCCAGGCTGATGTGGGCACCGGCCAGCACCGTGCGGGCCTCGGCGGCCGTGCCGGAGGCCAGGTCCAGCCGCCCGGCCAGGCCGAGCACCTCGCTGCGCTGCAGGTCGCCGCTGCCGGCGTTGACGCGCAATGCGGCGCCGTCGCCGGTCATGGCCAGGGTGTCGGCACTGCCGCTGCCGCTGGCGCTGATGCGCACGCCGGCCGCCAGGCTGACCTGACCGGTGGCGGCCAGCGTCAGGTCGCTGACCTGCAGGGCATCGGCGGTGCGCGCCATGCGCACCTCGCTGGCCGATACCGCGATGGCGCGCACCGTGGCGGCAGCGCCGGCGCTGCCCGTGGCCGACGTGCTGGCGCTGCCACGCGTGCCGCCCAGCAGCACGCTGGCCGCGCCGCTGGCGTTGAGCTGGCCCGGCGTGATCAGCAAGGTGTCGGCGGCGGCGCTGCCCGGCAAGGCATCGGCCACCAGGATGCGTGGTGCGGCCAGGTTCAAGTCGCCGCCCACGCTGCCGCTGGCGGTATGGGCAAAGTCGAGCGCGCCGTCCAGCCGCAAGCGGGTGGCTGACAGGTTCAAGGTGCCGGCATCGGCCGGGCCGCGCGGCACAGCCCGGTCATTGGCGCGGGCGTCGGCTGCAAAGTAGCGGTCGGCTGAACTGAGCAGCAGCTCCGACGACTGCCGCGCCACCGCCTGTGGCGTCAGGATGAAGCCGCCGGGCAGCGCGTCGGCCAGTGCCGTGCTGGCAGTGCCCAGCGTGGCGCCCACCAGCGTGGCACCGTTGGCCTGGGCGATGGCCGTGCCCGGCAGCACGTTGCCGGCCACCGGCTTGACGAGGAACCCGCCCGGCAGCAAGGCATAGCGCGCGGGCAGCAGCGCGTAGGTGCCGGCAGGCAAGGGGCCGCCGGTGCCGAAGGTGATGGTGCGGCCGGCCGGAATCGCGCTGCGCTGCCCGCTGGCGTCGATTTCGGCGGCGATGGCGGCATCGATCGGCGCGGCCGCGGTGATGCCGGGCAGTACCGCAAAGCTACCGCCGGCAGCGCCGGCAAACACATCCAGCGAGCCGCCCGGCCCGGCGATGAATTCATGCGCCTGCAACGTGCCGCCGCCGGCCAGCGACACCTGGGCAGCGGTCAGCCCGGCGCTGGCGCCGGCCACGGTCAGCGTGGGTGCCAGCAGGTCGATGCGCTTGTCGGGTGGCGCGCTGCGCACATCGTCGGGGCGCTGCAACACCCAGGTCTTGCCGCCGTCGGTGGTGCTGCCCCAGGGCGTGGTGCCGCCGTCACCCGACACGCTGCTGACGCTGCCGGCCGCCAGCGTCAGCGCCTCGCTGGCCTGCAGGCTCAGCTGGCCCTGCGGCGCGCGCAGCACACCCGCCTGCGTCAGGTTGCCGGCTTTCAACGTCAGTGCGCCGCCGGCCGACAGCGGTGCCGCCGGCAGCCCGCTGCCCGCGCCGTCGGGCCGCGACAGCTGCAGCCGGGCGCTGCCCACATCGATGGTGAAGCGGCTGTCGCTGCTGGGGTAGACCTGCGCGGCGCCCAACAGCAGGTCGGCCGAGGTCACCAGGCCACCCAGCGGCGCGTTGTTGCCGACGGTCACGCCGCTGGCGCGCAAGTCACCGGCCGCGGCGAGTTGCAGGCTGGCAAAGCCCGACCACCGCGTCTGGCCCACCAGGTCGAGCGTGCCGCCGCGGGCCGACAGCCGGGCCGTGCCGGCCGGTCCGGCGGCCTCGGTGCTGGCCACCACCTGCTGGTCGGGAAATGCCGCCGTGCTGCCCAGGCTGATCGATGCGGCCTGCAGATCGACCGTGCTGCCGGCGCTGGCCACCATGCGCGGCGCATCCAGCACGATCCGGCGCACCAGGTCAAGCCGCAGCGGGCCATCGAACTGCAGCGTGTCACTGCTGCGCAGCGACAGCCCGGCCAGGCCGGCGGCCTGCAGCATCGCGGCGTCGACCGTGGCGCTGCCGCGCAGCGGCTCCAGCGCGGCTGCGTCGCCCCAGGCCAGCGGTGTGGCGTGGGTGGGCAAGGCAGCGTCGGCGGCGGCAGTGGCGGTGGTGCCGTCGCGCAGCACCACGCGGCGCAGCGGCGCGCCCAGCGCCTGGCCGTCACCGGCCAGCGTCAGGTTGAACTGGCCGCCCGCCGCCGCCGGCAGCGCGGCGCTGGCGGCGGCGGTGGCAAGGAAGCGTCCCGCCAGCACGCCGCCGCCGGGCTGCGGGATGCCACCGGGCAGCGGGTTGTTCTGCAGCGTGATGTCCAGCGTGCCGGCGCTGCCGTAGACGGTTTGCGCGCCGTTGGCAAACAGGCTGCTGGGGCCGCCGTCCAGCGTGCCCGACGCGCCGTTGGCGGTGAGGGTGCTGCCGGCCTGCCACACCAGCAGCGGGCTGCGCAAGCTCACCGTGCCGCCGTTGCTGACGAGGCCATGCTGCCGCCCGTCGCTGCTGGGCACGGGCTGCACCTGGCCCGACACGTCGATGCGGCTGCGTTCACCCAGCCACAGCACGCCGTATGGGTCGGGCAGGGCCTCGGTGGCAAAGCCGGCCTTGGCCAGCGTCACCGTGCCGCCAGGCGCTAGCAGTTCACCGTCCAGCCGCAGCGTGCGCCCGGCGTTGAGGGCCAGCGTGGCTTGTGGCTCCAGCTGGATGCGGGCGCCTTCGGCCACCTTCAGCACGCCGCCGTCGGCCACGCTGGCGATGCCGCTGGCGTTGAGCGTTAGATTGACGGGCGCGCGCACACCAGGCAATGACGGTGCCAGCACCAGTGTGCGGTCGGGGTCGCCGTCGAGCCGGCTGCCGGTGGCGCGGCTGCGCAGATCGGCCGCAGGCTGCCAGTTCGACAACAGCGGCGCCAGCGTGCCGGGCAGCACGTCGAGGCGGTTGACACCATCGAGGTTGAAGCTGCCAAAGCCGCCCTGCGAGAAGAAGCCGGCCGCCAGCCGCAGCTGGCCCGGGGTGGCGGCCAAGGTCTCGGTGGCCGCCAGTGTGTCGCCCAGCACGACCTCGTTCGCCCGCAGCGTCAGGCTGCCCGCCTTGGCGCCGGCCAGCGCCACGCCCTGCAGGCTGCCCTGCAAATCAAACCGGCTGCCGACCAGGCCGACACCATCGGTGCGCGGGCTGCTGCTCAGCACGATGCTGCCGGCGTTGCCACCGCTGAGGCTGCCAGAGGTGCCTACCCGCAGGCCGCCCGACACGTCGATCAGCGTGTTGGCGCCCAGCGCCAGCCCGGCACCCGAGCGCAGCGCGGCGCTGCCGCCGGCCGTCGGCAGTGCGCTGCCCTGGCCGTCCAGCCAGTTGTTGGCCACCCGCCCGGCCAGGTCGATCGCCACGCCGTCGGCCAGCACGATGTCGCCCGCTAGGTTGCCGCCGCCTGTGGCGGTGCTGCGGGCGCTGGTTTGCAAGCTCACGCTGCCGCCCGGGGCGCTGATGTCACCGGCCAGCACGATGCCGGCAGCACCGCGTGCGGCCAGGGCCACGCTGCTGGCCCGGTTGGCGGCCAGCACCAGCCTGGCGCCCGGGTCGGTGATCAGGTTGCCGTCGGTGGCCAGCGTGAGGCTACCGAAACCGGCTTCGGCCAGCGTTGAGGCAGCGATGCGTGATTCGGCAGGCAGGGCCGCCTGCAGCGGATCGCGCCAGAAATCGGCGTCCAAGCTTCCCTGCACCGCGCCCAGGCGCAGCGTGGTTTCAACGCCGGTGCCGGCAAAACCGCTGCTGCCAAAGCTGCCGGCGTTGTCCAGCCGCCCCAGTTGGAAACGCGCCGCGGTGGCCAGCGTATCCACGCCGCTGCGCTGGCGCTCGCCGGCAAAGGTCAGCGCCAGCAAGTTGCCGTCAAGCACTGCCTGTGCGGCCGTGACCAGCAACAAGCCGCCGCTGCGGCCTTCGGTGTAACCGGCTTCGAGCCGCCCGCCCTGGGTGGCCGAGTAGCGGGTCAGCGCGCCCCAGCGGTCTTGCAGCGGGGTGCGCGCGCCGTCGGCGTTGCGCGCGGTGTAGTAGCGGTCAATGCCGTCGATCGCCAGGTAGCTTTGGTCGGCAGCGGCGTCGTTCAGGCTGACCCGGGCACCGTTTTCGGCCAGCAGCCAGGTGGGTTGCACCACCGCCGCACCAAAGCGCACCCGGCCGCCCGAGACGTCGATGCGGGCCTCGGCGTGGGTCAGCACCGCGCCGCTGGATTCCAGCCGCACCTCGCCACCGCTGGCCAGCCGCTCATTCACGCTGCGGCCCACCGCCTGCTGGTAGCTCAGCGTGCTGCCCAGGATCGGCACCGCGCGCCGCAGGTCGAAGGTGGCGCGGCTGCGGAACAACGGCCCGCTTTTTTGCAGCGGCGCGTCTTTCAGGTCGTTGCTGCCCAGCGGCTCGGTGGTGACGAAGTGGCGGGCCACCGACACCTGCTCGTCCTGCGTGCCCGCCACGTCGATCACGGCACCGGCGGCCAGCGTCAGCCCGGCGGTGGTGTCCTGCATACCGGCGCTGCGGGCGGTGAGGGGGTCGTCGTTGTAGTCGGGTGTGCCAGCGCGGGCGCGCACCCAGGCCCCAGGCGCCTGGACCGTGGTGTTGGCGCCCAGCGCGATGGTCTGCCCGGCCAACTCGATGCGTGAGCGGGTGAAGCTGGCGTTGTCGTTGGACACCGGCGCAGCGCCGTCGGCCAGCGTGGTGTCGGGCGTGATGCGGACCTCGGCGCCGGGCTCAAGCACCAGCGCCCCGCCCACCGTGGCGTGCTTGAACAGCGTGCCGGTGCTGTTGAAGCCGGTGCTGGTGCCGCTGCGCGCCAGCAGCAGCACCGAGCCGTTTTCACTGACGCTGGTGGTGGCCGAGATGCGGCCGCTGACGTTGACCGCCAGGCCCACCAGCGTGGCATTGCCGCGCGGGATGTCTATGACGCCGCCGTGGCGCACGCTGCCCGCGCCGTCCACCTCCACCAACAGGCCGCGCAGCGCCGGGATGGCGGGGTTGACCTCGGAGGCGTACAGCGTCTCGCGGGTGGGGTCTTGCAGGTAGACCTTGTCGCCGGCGGCCAGCACCGTTTGCCCGCCCGGCGTGCTGATGCGCCCGGCGTTGACCACCTCCTCGGCAAACAGGAACACCCGGCCGCCCGTGCCGGTGCGGATGTCGGCGCCGGCCTGCACCTCGACAAAGCCCTTGCCGACACTGGGCACGCCCAGAAAGGCCTCGTCCTTGAAGAAGCTGGCCGTGCCGCTGTAGATCGAGTTGGTCAGCCCGTTGGTGAAGTCGTCGTTGCCGACGTTGAGCGTGCTGGCCACCAGGGCGTTGACGTTGACCTGCGCCGTCGGCCCGAACAGGATGCCCGCGCCGTTGAGCAGCGTGATGCTGCCGTTGCTGGTCAGCGCACCGAAGATGGCGCTGGGCGAGGCGCTGCGGTCGATGCGGTTGAGCGCACTGCTGGCGGCGCCGGGCAGTTGAAAGTGCACCTTGCTGTCGGCGCCGATGTCGAAGCTTTGCCACTGGTAGATCGCGCGCTGCGAGGTCTGCTCAATGCGCTGGTCACGGCCGCCCAGCGCGTTGCGCGTTTCGATCGGCTGGGCGGTGCCGGTGCCCTGCATGCGCCAATTGGCGGCGGGCACTGGCACGGTGTCGCGGGGTGGCGCCACCGGCCGGGCGGCGCGCTGGGCCAGCGATTCCAACGGCCACAACGCCATCAGCGCCATCACCAGCGGCGACAGGGCAGGCACCAGGCGGGCCATCCGGGCAGGTAGGGCAGATCGGGCGGGGCGGGCCCGGCCGGCCGCGCGGGGGAAGGTGCGCGGGGTGGCCATCAGAAGCGCAGTGCCAGGCGGGCGTGCACACGCAGCCGCTGGTCGGGAGAGTTGGTGGTGGACCTCAGCGGCCAAGCCAGATCAAGCTCGGCGGTGGCGCCCGGCGCGGCGCCCAGCCGCAGGCCCAGGCCGGCGCCGGCCAGCCCGCTGCTGGCAGCCTGGCCGGGCTGTGGGTCATGGATGCGCACCCGGCCGGCGTCCAGAAAGCCCAGCGCGCTGAACTCGGTCAACTGGCGCGCGGGCAGGCCCAGCCCACGCGACAGGCTGGCCGCCAGGTTGGGGCCCTGCCACTGCAGGCCGGCCAGCCAGCCGATGTCGCCGCTGGCCTCGGCTTCGTAGTAGCCGCGCACGCTGTCGGCGCCGCCCGCGATGAGCTGCTCGCCGCTGACCAAGGGCTGGCCGGCCAGTTGCCCGGTCAGCCGCAGGCTGAGGGTGCCCGGCAGCGCAAACAGCATCGGCCGGCTGTGCCGGCCTTCGAGCCGCAGCGTGGCAAAACCGCCATCAGCGCCTTCCCGGTTGCAGGCGAACTGGTCTTGCGCGCCGCCGTCGGGTGGGCAGGGCACGCTGCGCTTGAGCAGGCCGCGGATGCCGAAGGTCATCGTCGCATCCAGGCTGCTGGACGCGCCAGCGGCCGCGCTGTTGGCCGCTGGCTCATGCCGCCATTGCCCGGCGTAGGCCAGTGACAGCGGCAGGTAGCGCAAGGGGGTGGAGACCTCAGCCTCGGCGGCATTGCCGCTGTCGGTGCCCGAGCGCACGCGCTGCTGCAGGTTGCGGTATTCGCCGCCCAGGCTCAGCGTGTGCGTGGCCGCACCATCGGTGCTGCCGCTGAAGGGCACGGTCCAACGCAGGCCCGCGGTTTGGCCTTGGCCCAGCACCGAGTTGCCCAGTGGCTCGGTCTTGCTGTTAGAGGTGCTGAGCGTGAAGCTCCAGGTGGCGCCTCCGGCGCCCGGCACGGTGTAACCCAGGTTGGCCACCTGGGTTTGCTGGGGCTCACGCGGCGCCGTGGTCAGCGTCAGCGCCAGTGTGTGGTCACGCTGGAAGAGGTTGTCATAGCGCAGGCTGGCCGACAGCCGCAGCGCGTCGGTGTTGGCGGCATGGTGGTTGTGCAACTCGACGCTGCCCGACAGTGGCAGCGCGTCGACAACCTTCAATTCAATGTCCACCGTGCCGGGGTTCAGGCCTGGGCGCAGCACTGGCTGCACCTGGCGGTCGGCCCCCCGGTTGAGCGTGGCCAACTGCGCCTGCGCCAGGTTGAAGTTGGGCACTTCGCCTTCCTGGTAGGCCGCCGCCACTGCGCGGATGTGGCCCTGGCTGTAGTAGCGCGCCCCGGTGACCCGCACCCGGTCGACGCGGCCTTCGATGATGCGCAGGCGCACCACGCCATCGCTGATGCGCTGCTCGGGCATGTCGACCAGCACCGACAGATAGCCGGCATCCTGGTAGGCCTTTTCGAGTGCGGCGACTGCGGCGTTGACATCGGCCAGCGTGCGCTGCTCGCCCATGAAGGGCAACACAGCGCGCTCAACTGCCAGCGCCGGCAGCACGGTGTTGCCGTCGACCTCGTACTCCAACACGTCAAAGCGTGCCGGGTCGGCGGCGGCGCTCGGGGCCGCGCTGGTGGTTGCACTGTCGGCCGCGCTGTTGGCCGACACAGGCTGCGCCCAGGCAGGCGATGCGGCGCACATCGTCAGACCAGCGGCGACGAGCGGGGCCACAAAAGACATCATCAGAGTCTGACGACCGCGCATGTTGTGCGTATGAACCGCATGGTCCGATCGGACCATGGGTGGGGTGGAAAGGGGCCGGCGGGCCGCCCCTTCGGGCGGCCAAAGTCGGCCATGGCGCGGCGGGCCGTTCAGGCCGGGCGCGTGGCGCGGCGGCCGCGGCTGGCCAGCCAGGCCGCGCCGGCCAGCATCAAGGCCCAGCTGCCGGGCTCAGGCACGCTGCTGACCGAGGCCATGCCCAGCCGCGCAAAGCCCTGCTGCGCGTCGGGCGCCGCACCCAGCACCGTGACC
>Ga0335397_10002037_pt1 | contig 27494 bp, 17 predicted proteins | sample MAT04_FD_205740 | JGI IMG/M metagenome (GOLD analysis project Ga0335397, IMG submission 205740) | Freshwater microbial communities from Lake Fryxell liftoff mats and glacier meltwater in Antarctica - MAT-04 (spades assembly) (version 2) ... | reverse complement strand
ACTTCCCGAGTTGGGCCACCGGCGTGATCATCCCGCACGGTATCTACGATCTGGCTCGCAACTGCGGCCACATCAACATCGGTCTGAGCCACGACACGAGTCGGTTCGCCTGCGACAGTTTCCGCTGTTACTGGAACCGGATCGGTCGGCAGTGTTATCCTCAGGCGACGTCGATCCTCTGGCTGTGCGACGGCGGTGGCAGCAATTCCGCGACGCATTACCTGTTCAAACGCGACCTACAAGACCTGGTCAACGATCTGGGCATTGAGATCCGCGTGGCTCACTATCCAAGCTATTGCTCGAAGTACAATCCGATTGAACGCCGGTTGTTTCCGCACATCACACGTGTGTGCCAAGGGGTGTTGTTCGACACGGTGGAAACCGTTGTTGACCTGATGCGAAAGGCAGTGACCCGCACGGGATTGCGGACGACTGTCAACGTGATTCGCCGAGTCTATGAAACGGGCCTCAAGGTGACCGCCGACTTCAAGGAGTCGATGACGATCCTGTTTGACGACAAGCTACCCAAATGGAACTACCGGGCCGTCCCCCAGTAAATCCGACAGTTGATGATTCAACGATCATTAGAATATCAATTGAACGAACTTCGCCGACAGGGTATCACGGACATCATCTTGCTCACCGGTTATCTCGGCGACCAAATCGAATCACACTTCAGAGATGGCACCTTTTGCGCAGGGTTTCTTTCACTTCGTCGAGGACGGGGGACTCGATCATGGTTTTCGCTCCTCCAAAAAGGTCCAAGAACCGTCGATCTGGAAAATGCCAGACCCGCGAGAATCTGCGTCACGGCCATCAACCCGGCTCGGTCCATCGGGTCGGCGGCCGCGTGAATGAGATCGTCGCGTGCGGCGGTTTCACCGAGCTTGAGCCGATCAAGGCAGAGTTGAACGAATGCCGTCGTCTGGCCAGGCACAGCACATCTCGCGTCGTGTTGTAACGAGTCACGATGGGACACTCGACGGAGACTGTAATACCCGCGAACTTCCCCGAGACACCTCCCACCCAAGAAAAGTTTCGCCTTGACTGAGGGGTTCGACCGGTTCGACCTTCCCACCCCTGTCAGCAATGAGAGTGGCGAGCAGAGCAGACTTGCGGAACCTGGGGAACCTCCACGCCGAAAATGTGGTGTCGAGCGGCGTTACGCGATTCGCAAGAGTCGGCAGACTTCCGAATAGCTTGGTTCCAGCGGCAGCGTGATGTGCAACTCTGGGCCAAGCCAAAGAGGAACCGTCGGTAACGGTTGACCGATTGCAAGCGAGAAGAACCACACGTCAAGAAGCGGCGGTTGTTTCTTCTGAGATTTCTTCTTTGGTGGTTTTCGGCTCCGCAACGTCACGACATAGAGCATTGGCGGTTCGGGAACCAGAGCCGGATCGGTTCGTTCCAAACTCGCGAGGAACTCCGCATAGAGATTGGCTTGCCGTGTGGTGACAATATCCACCACGACAACGCAAACATCCCGCCGCAGGAGCGAGGACACTTTCCCCATGAACTGTTCGCGCGTGTCGGGACGGTCCTTGTTCGCGGGGCTGACGATTTCGATAGCCGCAACGAGCGTCCGCTCGCGGTTTTCGTCGTAAATCAGCACCTCGTAATCATCCAAGAGGGAGAAGTCCATTGGCACGGTGAGCGTCGGAGCCGGCGCGACAAGCGTGGCGACTCCGCCACCGGAGGTGTCGCTTTCGCCCAGAGCGTGATCATCGTCTTCAATGGTCGCGACGTCGACTTCAAACGGTGCGGGATGGTAGACCTTCGGTTCAGCGACGAATCCCGGTGGGAGGCGGTCGAAGAGAGTACGAACGATCTCCATGGGCCAGCCGCCGTGGACGGCATCCCAGCGGTGCTTGTCGTTGACTGGTGAATGAAAATGATCGTGCAGCGGCATCACTTCCTCCTCAACTGCGATTGTACCCCACACTTCACACCTCGCAATGTTAGTCATCGTTCATCGTTCATCGATGAGAGCAATCTCGCAACGAGGTTGCTGGTTGCCGTTCACACCTCGCGGATGAGACAATACACGCACCTGAACGCGAATTCATCGCGCAGCCAAGGCCGGTAACTCTCGTACCCGGCGTATCCGCGGGGTACGTGACGGCGGACATGCGGGGCGAGCGGGTAGTCGAAGGGCACGGTCATGCGTCGGCCCCGGCCCGTGCTGCCTTCTCCATCAGTTCCTGATGGAGCTTCCCTTCTGGGCTGCCTCGATCGGCAGCGGGGCCTGACGTCGCGGCAGCGGCCTTCAACATCTCACCGAAGCGGTTGATGTGCGGAACCGCCTTGCCATGCTTCGCGATGTATTGGAACGCCCGATCGCCCTCGATGAGCGCGAGCACGAACAACATGAACCCCTCGGGGCGACGTTTCATGTTGTTCTGCAAGCGAGCGAGTCGCACCTCGTCGTTGGCAATCATTCCGCAGTAATCACCACCGGGAGTCGCGGTTGCGAAGCTGAACTCCATGTAATCGTTCAGAGCATCGCGGAACACCAGCGGCATCCGGGCGAAGAGCGAATCGGTGAGCGAATTCACCTTTCGCAGCGGGGCAATCAGTGCGGCGGGGCCTCCGACCGCCGTCAATTCCCGGATCACCTCCTCGGCTGGGCCGGGGACGCCGGCAATCGACGCCCGGAACTCGGCGTTGAGCACCGGGAGGAACTTCGCCGTGAGTTCGAGATGTGGGACCACTTCGGGTGCGAGGTGCGGTCGAAGCAGGTCGAACACTTCCCGTGTGCGAGTCGATTCTCCCTTCAGCCCGTAGGCCAGCAGCAGTGACCAGAGCACGTCCGGGTGATTGCGAGTGAGTAGCTGGTTCACTTCACCAACCTGGATCGCCTCATCCACACGACCGGAGACCACCAAACAGATTCCCAGCAACCGGCGTGCGGGAAAGTGCGTTGGGTCGTGGCCGACCACTTTCTGAAGTAGCGAGATGGCAACAGGCAATGTGGGGGCTTCCAGGGCGTCGGCATAGGCGAGGTCGGCCGGGGAGAGCCTTCCCGAGTTGCGGGCGGACTTCAACAGCGTGAATGCCCGTTCGTCGTTGACGCCGTGTAGGATGTCGGCCAGCCACAACTCGACGCGTGGCCGCAGTTCTGGCGATAAATCGGCCGAAGCAACGAGGGCATTCAACCTCTCCCGGCTCTCGTCGAACCTGGCGAGTGCCCCGAGTGCGACCGCTGCCGCGAAGCGCGATTCGGCTGGCACGGTCAACCCTTCCTCCTCTGCCGCCTTCACGACATCCACGATCCGCTGGAGATCGTTCGCCTGTACGGCAGCAGCGACAGCGGCCTCCCGTTCGGCTCGCCCGCGTTTCTCCTTCTCCAGCAGTTGCTCGCGTTCGGCTGCCGCGGCCGCCCGTGCGTTCTCGCGAGCCACAAGCGCGGCGGCGGTCGTGGCAAAACATCCCAGGAGCACAGCCGCGACAAACGCCGTCGGGATCGGGTTACGCCGTACCCATTTCGCTCCCTGCGTGACCACGCCAACGGGTCGCGCCAGCACGGGCTTCCCGTCCAGGTAACGCCGGAGGTCGTCAGCCAGCGCCGCGGCAGTGAGGTATCTCTCACGGAGATCCTTCGCCAGACACTTCGCACAGATCAATTCCATGTCGCGGGGGATCGTCGGGGTTCGACTCCGAAGCGAGATGGCGGGCTTCGTCTGCACGTTGTTCATGACCGACAACGGATCGTCGCCCTCGAACGGCCGCTTCCCACTGAGGCACTCGTAGAGGATGATCCCCAGTGACCAGACATCCGCCGTGGGGCCGATGAATTCTCTCCGCCCCGCTGCCTGTTCGGGAGCCGCATACGCCGGTGTGCCCAGGAACTTCCCCTGGGTTTGGGTGAGTTCCACACCACCGCGAAGTGCGAGACCAAAATCGGACACCTTCGGCACAAGTGCAGTATTCGAGATCCGCAACGTGGACTTCGGATCAGACTGCGACGCCTTCGATTCTGTGCCATCGAGAAGGATGTTCCCCGGTTTGATATCGCGGTGGACGATCCCCGCTTCGTGAACGGCGTGAACGCCATCCGCCATCGCGGCGATCGTGACGGCAGCCGAGCTCAACTTCGAGATCGACACGTCTTACTCGGTCCGCGTGCAGAGCAGCGATGCTGGCGGACTCACCACGGCAAAGGCGTTCACGATCGCCGTCACGAACAAGAACGAGGCTCCGACCGCGAACGCTGGCGGGCCGTACAGCGTCTCTCTCGAAAACTCGGTGATATTGACCGGAACGGGTGCTGAAGTCGATGCAGGCGACACCCTGAGTTACGCCTGGGATCTTGATAACGACGGCACCTTCGAGACGAGCAGCGCGAACCCGAGCTTTTCGCCGCTTGATTCGACGACGGTGACGCTGCGAGTGACCGACGCCCTTGGCTTCTCGACCGACAACTCCGCCACCGTGACCGTGACCGAGGCGAACGTGGCCCCGATCGCTGGCCTCACCGGCCCGGCAAGTGGCGTGCGATTCCAGACCCGTTCGTTCACGCTGACGGCCATCGACCCGTCCGCGACCGATACCGCTACGGGCTTCTCGTACACGATCAACTGGGGCGACAACTCGCCGGTCCAGACGGTGGCCGCCACCGCGAACAACGGCAATGGCATCACCCTCGATCACACTTACACAACGACCAGCGGCTTCGTCGTCACCACGACCGCGACTGACGGCAACGGCAACGCCAGCGACCCGGTCACCCAGACAATCAGCATCTCGGCGGCCGCGGTGCTTGCCGACCCGCTCCACCCTGGCCAGAACGCTCTGTACGTCGGGGGCACGGATGCTGCTGACCAAATCACCCCCAAGCCGCGCGGGACCAGCCAGTTCGACGTGAGCATCGGGAGCCGTCCCGCCGTCAGGGGTGTGGCACCGTGGTCGGCAACGGTTACCGGTCCGATCAGCCGGGTCGTGGTGTTCGGCGGAGCAGGGAACGACAAGATCACGCTCGCGAGCAAACTGAAGGGGAACGCCTGGGTGTATGGCGGTGACGGCAACGACACGATCCTCGGCGGGGCCGGCAACGATGTGCTCATCGGCGGGACCGGGAACGATCAACTGACGGGTCGAGGGGGCCGGACATCCTGATCGGCGGAACCGGGGCAGACACGTTGACAGCGGGCACCGGCGACGTGTTGATCGTGGGGACGACCGCGTTCGATCTGGACGAGGTTGCCCTGTCTGGCGTGCAACGGGAATGGACATCGACACGTGATGCTGCGACGCGGGTGGCCAACCGCCAAGGCACGGGCAGCGGCCTGCGGTTGAACGGCGACTCCTTCCTGAAGGCGTCGAGTCCGAGTGCGACGGTGCTCGACGACGGGGCGGCTGATCGCCTCAAGGGCGTCTCGGCGCAGGATTGGTTCCTCGCGAACCGTTCCGGTGGTGTCCTCGACATTCTTACCGAGTTGAGCATCAAGGACTCGTACGACGAGTTGGCGTGATTCGTTGATCGGCAATCTTCATTCTCCCGCGCGCCGCCAGTGACGAATCTCTGGCTGCCCCTCTGTTTGTGGCGGGTCTGGCAGGACGGCTGTCTACGTTCTTGGCGCACGTTATGCGGTGACCGTCGTAATGGTCTAGCTTGTGATCCTCCTCGCGATAAAACGGGAATGGATCAAGCCCAAGGCCCAGCAATCTCGGCCATCGCGCGTCAGACGCGAATAAACCTCGCGGAACCGACGCGGCCATCTCTTGAGGGATGCCCTTGCCAGATTCCGACGAACCCCAACCGTCTGCACCTCACTTACCACTGACGGCCAACCATACCCCTGCCACTGAGCAGCTTGCGGGATCCGACCTCCTTGGTTCTAGACCGCACGAAGGCACTTTCGCGCAAACACCGGAGCAGGTCGTGGCATCGGCCACCAGTTCGAAGGTTCCGAGCGTGCTCCCCGGTTACGAGATCCTTGACGAACTCGGACGTGGAGGTATGGGCATCGTCTTTCGTGCACGAGATGAGAAGTTAAACCGCGTCGTTGCCATCAAGATGATTCTCCGGGGTGATGCAACCCCGCAAGCCATCGCTCGGTTTTGGGCCGAAGCCGAAGTCATGGCGGCGGTCAAGCACCCACATGTCGTGCAGGTCTATGAACTCGGTGAACACGAAGGCCGACCGTTCATGGCAATGGAGTTCGTCGCTGGCGGTTCGCTGGCCAAGAAACTGAAGCGCGAACCTCTGACACCCCATGATGCCGCGAAGCTGCTGGCTCGTGCAGCCAGCGGTGCCGGTGCAGCACACGAACTGGGCATCGTTCACCGCGATCTCAAACCAGACAATGTGTTGCTCACAGCCGACGGAACTCCGAAAGTCACAGACTTCGGAATCGCGAAACGCAAATCGCATGATCTGACTCAAACGAACGCGCTGCTCGGAACGCCTGCGTACATGGCCCCAGAACAGGCCGCCGCGCGAGCCAAGTTCGTCGGTCCGCAAGCCGATGTCTGGGCGCTTGGTGTCATTCTTTACGAGTGTATCGCGGGGAAACGCCCATTCGCTGGCGACAGCGTTGAGATGGTGTTCAGTCAGATCGCGCACGCCGAGCCACCACTCCTCAAAACTCTGGCATCCGGCGTTCCCCGCGATCTCGAAACAATTGTCGCGAAGTGTCTCTCAAAGGAGTCTGAGCATCGTTATCCCACGGCCGTAGAGATGGCTGCCGACCTGGAGCGATTCGTGCGTGGTGAACCCATTGCCGCTCGGCCGGTGGGTACGTTCGAGAGATTCGCACGCTGGGTTCGTAGAAAACCAACTGCGGCAGCGGCGTGGGCATTCTCTTCGTTGACCCTCTTGCTCGTTGCAGTTGTTGTGGTTGTCATGAGCTACTGGCTCGATGCGAAAGCCTCGCGTGATGTTGCGGTTGGTGCGAATGCGGCGGCTGAAGCTGCGAGAACTGAGGCGGAGTTTCAACGAGGTCTTGCGGATCTCGGTCACGCTCAAGAGGCTCAGTTGCGTCTTGAAGCGGATAGAACCCGCGATGAGGCCGTCTCACTGCGGAGCGTTGCGGACAAAGCAAAAGAGGAAGCAATTGGTCTTCGAGTGATCGCGGAAAAGGCTCAGGAGAGAGAGGCTATCGCACGAAAGGCGGTTGAGAGTGAGCGTGAGAAACTCGCGGTTTTCGAGTACGGCCGGACAATCCGTGTCGCTCACCAGGAAGCACGCGACAACAACGTGCTTGCGGCAGTGGCCATCCTGGATGGTACTCGGGCCGACCTTCGAGGATGGGAGTGGCACTACATTCATCGCATCTGCAACGGTTCCCTGTTGACTCTCAAAGGGCATACGCCCGGTTGGGTTCGCACGGCATCGTTCAGTCCCGACGGAACCCGGGTAGTGACGGCAAGTGAAGACAAGACTGCACGCATCTGGGATGCCAAAACAGGCGACAGTATCCTCGTCATCAAGGGCCACGACAAGAGAGTCGATTCCGCGTCATTCAGCCCAGATGGAACGCGAGTCGTCACCAGCAGCCAGGATGGGACAGCGCGTATTTGGGACGCCAAAACGGGGGCAGAGGTGCTTGCGTTCGTGGGCCACGAGGGAGCAGTCGTGGCCGCATCGTTCAGTCCCGATGGTTCGCGTGTGGTAACGGCGGGTGTCACCGACAAAACGGCAAAGGTCTGGGACGCCAGGACTGGCTTGTGCATCCTCACGATCAACGGCCACACCGGTGGAACAATGTCTGCGGTGTTTAACCACGACGGATCGCGAATCCTGACCGGCTGCGCAGATGGAATCGCCAGAGTTTGGGACGCGAAGAATGGCGAGGAGTTGCTGGCCATCAAAGGGCAGAAGGATTTCGTCAAAGCCGCATACAGCGCGAACGGTTCGCGTATTGTCACAGTCAACAGCAACGAGAAGGCAGTGAGAGTCTGGGACGCCAAGACAGGCGTAGAGCTTCTCGCATTGAAGAACATTGAGGCCATCTCGGGTTCGTTAAACCGAGATGGCACGCTCGTGCTCACGGGCGGTTGGGATCGAGCCGCCCGGGTGTGGGATGTCCGAACCGGGATCGAACTGTTCGTGTTACGAGGACACCCGGAACGGCTGCTGTCCGCCGAATTCAGCCCGGATGGTTCCCGCATCGTGACGAGTGGCGTGGACGTTCAGCCACGGGTTTGGGACGCGAAAATCGGCGCTGAGTTCCAGGAGATTCGGGGCCAACCCGGTGGAACGCGGCACGCTTCATTCAGTCCGGATGGGACACGACTGGTAACCGCAAGTGGGTACGGTTTGGCAAACGTCTGGGATGCGGAAATGGGAGCGATGCTGTTGGCGATCAAGGGGACCGCGAAAAGCGTCCGGTCGCCAGCGTTCAGTCTGGATGGATCGCGAATTACCACCGGCGAAGACACGATGGGGAAGATCTGGGACGCAAAGAATGGAAAAGAACTCCTTGCCTTGAAGGGGCATACAGATTTGGTGTGGACTGTGGTATTCAGCTCCGACGGTATGCGGCTCGCCTCCGGTGGGCGCGATAAGACCGCAAAAGTGTGGGACGCGAAGACTGGGACCGAGTTACTCACCTTCAAGGAGCACACTTCTGACGTGAACACTGTGGCGTTCAATCCCGTTGGTTCACAGGTTGTCTCGGCCAGTTCGGACGGAACTGTAAAGGTGTGGGACTCGACGACTGGGGCGGTGATCTTGAATCTCAAAGCTCACACCAATTCAGCCAGAATGGCCTCGTTCAGTCCGAATGGTTCACGCATCGTCACCGGTGGCTCCGACCGGATGGCGAGAGTTTGGGACGCGAGCACGGGAGAGGAACTTCTGGCTTTGAAAGGACACACGCGGGAACTCACGTCAGCGTCGTTCAGTCCGGACGGAACGAGGATTCTCACAAGCAGCGTTGACGCGACGATCAAACTCTGGGATGCGAAGACGGGGGCAGAGGTTCTCACGCTCAAGGGCAATACGAGTGTAACTGGTGTCGGCCACGCATCGTTCAGTCCAGATAGCACGCGAATCGTGACGAGCGGCGATGGCTCCGACATGAAGATCTGGGACTCGCGACGACTGAATCGAGAGGCCAAGCGGTAGTCACCGAGAGTACAAGGGAGCGGCAAGCACAATCCGGGGCCCCGCCGCAATGAGTGAATCTTGTGTGAAGGGAGCTGTCGGGGCTGCTGGGGAGGACAGTGATGACGTGGGGCGAGCGTGGCAAGTTGATGCTGCCTGAACTCGTGCGGGTGTCGGTCGCCACGTGCGTCCTCGTCCTCGCCCCGCTCCCTTCTCATCGTGCTCGTCGTGCTGGACCGGACGACGGCCCGGTGAGGCGTCTTCATTCGGCCCGCCGCGGTGTAAGTCACCGCCTCTGTCAGGCAACTGGCGCACGCCGGTGCCCCGACCGAGCGTGTGACTGTCGACGCACCCGGCAACACCCAAGATGTGGCCGACGTTGAAGACGCTGCCGCCGGTGGCAGTCAGTCCCCGAAGTGCCCGCCCGGCCAGAGCAAGCGTGCGAACGCACTCCCGCCGACACCGACCTCCGACCTCCGACCTGGCCGCCGAGCTGCGGCTGCCGGTCGGAACGGACCCGTGCCTTCCCACATCGCTATCCCGGTCCCGCTTTCCGGGAACACGACCGGACCTGCGAACAAATCGGGAACCGCTTTAGAACCCGTCGATCGACACGCCTCCCGTGGCGATGTTCAGGCCAAACCCGCCGGGGAGAATGGCCCCCGTATTTGGGTCGAGGTACTGAATGATCCCAGGCAAAGCGCTCTCCGTGAGCACTGCCAGATCGCGGCTTCCATCGTTGTCAAGATCGACGTGGCCAATCGCGTGATCGCGGACATTTGTACCGATGACGTAACTGTTACTGGGTCCGCTTCCGGTACTCACAAGGGAAGCGAGGCCATTTTCCGTGTTGACACTAAAAACTGCGATCCGAATACGGGTGTTGAGTGAATTCGATCGGTCCAAAGCGGAGAACACCAGTTCGTGTTTCCCGTCGCCGTCCGCGTCGGTGAAGGTAATCCGGCTATCGCGTGTTATGGTCGGGAAGGGTGCAAATGCCCCTGAGGCCGCGCCGTTGAGATCGAGTTCGGACAATCCAAAACCATTGTGTTTAAATACCTTGAGTTTTACGCTCTTGTTGGGGTTGCTCTGCACGACGGGACCGCCACGTGTCACAGCGATCTCGTCTCCGCCAACTCCGTCCAAATTCCCCAGTGCAACAACCACGCCCTTCTGATAGCCAGGACCAAAAGGTGTGGTGATCGCGCCGATACGCTTATCGGCACTTCCATTGGCAGCGTTTCCGGCGTTCATGACAACGAGCCGACCATATTCTGCGATACCGCCATTCGCAACGATCCCGCGCGTTCCAGCAACCAGATCGAGCTTCCCGTCGCCGTTGACATCGCCCACCGCGATATTCAATCCGTTGATGTACGCAGTGGTATTTCCGCCGGGACCGCTGCTCGATACGAATGGTGTAAAGGTGTGGATGACGCTCGGTATGAGACCCTGGGCGAGCGAGGAACCGTCAAACACGAAGACTTTACCGGACTTGGTGATGTCGAGTCCCTCCACGCCGAGTGGGTTTGCCGCTGCGACGAACAGCTCTGGAACTCCATCTCCATTGAGGTCGCCAAGGGCAACCTGGACGAGCCCCGTGTACCTCACTCCATCGGTTGAGAAGTCGAGCGGCCGAAGCAGTGAGACTTCCTCTCCGGTCTGCGAGTCCAAGATTCGAACCGTGCCATCAGAGCCACCGACTGCCAGGATCGAAGTATTCCGGGTGATGTTCACTGGAATGGTGAGAGTCCCGGTTTTGGCGTTCTCAGCTCCGACGAGGTACCCCGGATCGGTCACATCGATCTTGACCGATCCTGCTCCAATGAACTCAGCCGTCGGGGTGAACACAAGACCCGCCAGTGCCGCGTTGACTTCGGCGAGTGTGCCGGTCACAGTCGCGGTGGTGCCTGCCGTGCCCCCCGCCAGCGATACGGTTCCGTTCGTTGCTGTCACGACGGCCGTGTAATCGCCAGGCGACATCTCGGCATCCGACACTGAGATTGTGTTCGTGCCAGTGAACGCAAATGTACCGTTAATGGAAACCTGAGCACTGGTCGGCCCCAAAACGACAGGAGCAGCGTTTTCCGGATCGACTGCGAAGTAGTACGTCGCCGGTTCGCTGAAGGTGAGTTGGCCCGCGTTCGCCCCACTGCTTGGAGTCCCCGAGAACTGGAGAGTCACCGCATACAGACCCCGGGCGGTGAAGCCAAAGTTCTGGTGCATGTGGCTTCCGGCAGGGAGCGTGATCGCATCGCCCGCAGTGACCCCGTCACTTGTCGCCGCGAGGACGATCGGGTTGCCGAACGCATCCGATTGCCACATCGAAAAGAAGCCAGGTCCATCGACTGCTAGAACCTGAAGTGTCAGGTCGCCCGTGAAATCGGCTGGGGGGATTTCCTCCGAACCGATCCCCAGGAACAGTTTCCCGACCTCCTCGATTTGCGGCAATACCCAGATCGTCTGGCCTGCGGGAACGCCGATGAAGTCAAAAGCGGCTCCTGCGGGCCGTGTCGTCTGAGTTGCTGGCCCAGCCTGGAGCAAAGCCTCGTCGGAAGCGTACTCGGTGTCCGTTTCCTCGTCATGAATGTGGGGGTCAAAGGCATCGGATTCGTAGGCGATCCCGATATCCGTGTGCCCTTCGGACAAGATCGCCTGAAACGTTGGTTCTGTCGGTCGGCCTGTGATTGTCACAGAGGCGACGTCTGATCCTTCGGGGCCAGTTGTCCGGTACGTGAATGTGTCGGTCCCGGTGAACGCGGCTCCGGGTGTGTAATTGAACGTGCCGTTGGAGTTCAACACAAGTGTCCCGGCAGTTGGCCCGGTCTCGACGGCTGCCGTGAGTGGACCCCCGCTCTCGCCAGCGTCGTCGTTGAGGAGTACGTTCCCACGCAGGACGTTCCCTGGCGTGACACCATAACTGTCGTCGATCGCGGTCGGCGGAGCAGCGCTTTCCGGATCGACTGCGAAGTAGTACGTCGCCGGTTCGCTGAAGGTGAGTTGGCCCGCGTTTGCCCCGCTGCTTGGAGTCCCCGAGAACTGGAGAGTCACCGCATACAGACCCCGGGCGGTGAAGCCATAGTTCGTGTGGAAGTGATCTCCAGGTGGGAACACGATCGCGTCGCCCGTCGTAATGCCGTCGCTTGTCGCCGACAACGGAATCACTCCCCCGAACGCATCCGTCTGCCACATCGAAACTAATCCGGGACCATCAACCGCAAGGATTTGTAGGGTCAGGTCGCCCGTGAAATCGGCTGGGGGGATTTCCTCCGAGCCGATGCCCAGGAACAATTTCCCGACCTCCTCGATTTGCGGCAAAACCCAGATCGTCTGGCCCGCGGGAACGCCGATGAAGTCGAACGCGGCTCCGGCCGGTCGTGGCACTGCGGTCGAGGACGGGGCGAGGAGCAGAGCCTCGTCGGAAGCGTACTCGGTGTCCGTTTCCCCGTCGTGAATGTGTGGGTCGAAGGCATCGTCTTCGTAGGCGATCCCGATATCCGCGTGTCCCTCGGACAAGATCGCCTCGAACGTTGGTTCAGTTGGCCGACCTGTGATCGTTGCGGTCGCTTCGGCCGACCCGTTTGAGCCTGTGGCTTGGTAGGTGAAACTGTCCGACCCTGTGAAGGTGCCCTCGGGGGTGTAAGTGAACGTGCCGTTTGGGTTCAGCAGGAGGGTGCCGCCGGTCGGTCCGGTGACGACAGCCGCCGTGAGCGGGCCGCCAGTGTCGTTCAGCAACACGTTCCCTCGGAGGACGTTTCCCGGTGTGACTCCGTAGGTGTCGTTGGTCGCGGTGGGAAGAACGGTGACTGAGGTGACTGTCAGCAAGAACATCTCAATGGTCTGGGCACCGCCGCCGTCTGTCACCGTCACCGTGATCGTGGTGCTCCCGGACTGGTTGGCCGCCGGGGTGACGGTCAGGGTCCGCGCTGCGACCCCGCTACCGTTCGCCGGGGACACCGCGAGGGCTGCCAGCGTGTTCGGGACGAGCGCGGAGTTCGAGGAGGTGACGGCGATCGTCAGCCCGGCGATCCCGTCGTCGTCACCGACAGTGAAGGGGACCCCAATCGGCGTGTTCTCGGGTGTCGATTGGTCCGCGATCGGGCTGATCGTAGGCAGGTTCGAGCCAGCGGTGACTGTCAGCAAGAAGATCTCAATGGTCTGGGCACCGCCGCCATCCGTGACAGTTACCGTGATCGTGGTATTACCGGTCTGGCCGGCAGCCGGCGTGACCGTGAGTGTACGAACTGCTACGGAACTCCCGTTTGCAGGTGCCAGAGCCAGGGCGATCGCAGTGTTCGGCACGAGTGCGGTGTTTGACGACGTTGCAGTCACGATCAACCCGGCGATGCCGTCGTCGTCGCCGATCGTGAAGTTGACCGCGACCGCAGTGTCCTCGGGGGTGCTCAGGTCAGCGATCGCAGTGATCGTCGGCAAATTCGAGTCGTCGTTGTCAAGGATTGTCAGGGTCCCCGTCGACGGGGTGCCGAGCAGGCTCCCTCCCGGAAGCCCAGCGGCGAACCCGGCGATGCTTGTCGGGGCAGGGGAGCTGAGGGTGAGGTTCACCGTCTCGTTGGGTTCGCCGACGATCATATCGTCAGTGATGGGAACCTGAAACGTCTTCACTGTATCCAGGTCGTTGAACGTGAGCGTGCCAGACGTGGCGGTGTAATCGCTGCCGACTATCGCGGTGCCGTTCGACGTGGTGTAATTCACTGTGACGCGGCCGTCGCTCCCGCCGGTTCGCTCTACCGTGACGGTGGCCGTTCCAGCCCCCTCGTTGACGTTGACGTTCATGGGCTCGATCACGAATTGCCCGACGTTCGCCACCGAGAAATAAAGAGTGAACTCTTCCGTCGCGGTCGTTGTGCCCGGCGTCGCTGGGTTTCCGTTCTCCAGGTACGCAGACGCGCGGAGCGTGACCTCGTAACGGCCCACTGCCGAGAATCCGAAGTTGTAGTGGGCATGACTGCCCGGCATGACATACACAGCGTCGTCGGCGGTCAATCCGTCTGTCACGTCAAGCCCATTCCCGTTCGGGTTGGCCACACCATCATTAAACGTCGAAACGGCGACGATCGGTTCACCGAACGATCCGGTCTGGAAGATCGAAAACGCGCCCGGCCCGACAACCTCCGTGACCGTCAACTTCGCCCACCGGTCCTCCCCCAACGCACGACCCTTGGATTCGGTCGTGGCGTCGTACTCGTCGAGGGCCGTCCCAGCGATTCCATATCCAGCGAAACCGAGGAACAACTGGTTTGCTTCCTGGGTCTGCGGAAGGATGTACACGTCTCCGCCCGCCGCCATCCCGAGAAAATCGAACTGGCTGCTGGCCGGTCGGCTCAGGAGCGTGTTCACGCCCGCGTACAGCAGCGCCCGGTCCGGCGCGAGGTTCTGGGGGGTGTCACCATCCAGCACGGTGAACGACCAGTCCCCGGACGAGTACCCAAGGGTGAGATCGACGTGTTGATCGGTAAGGAACGCGTCCAGTGTGGCCGGAACGTCACGGGTTTCCAGAACCTCGGCGGCGAGCCGAGTGCGGCGGCGAATCATGAGTATGCCTCTATGTGAGGGTCAATCAAAGTAGGTACTGGGATGAATCAATCGAGCGGCGGGAGGGCGAAGTTGAATCCGTCATTCACCCACTGGCGAATCTGGCTTGCCGGGATGTGCTCAACATGGCCGTCGGCGAACAGGTAGTTCGCGCTACCCGAACCTCGCTCGGAGTCCGGTGGGCGGGCTGGGTCCAGCGGCCCCGCCCACCTTTTCCCCCCGAATCGACTAACCTGCACGTCGCGGACGACACGACTCCATCGGGCATCCGCAGTTGCGGGTGTAAACCAGCCACGGGAATGAGTGTGATCTTCGGTGACGGCCGACCCTTTGTCGTCCGATACAGTGAACACGATGAATGTCCGCGAGGTTGCTCGCATCTTGTCGAGGAACCGCGACTCGCCGGTGCCCGGCTCGCACACATACTCGTTCATCGCGTAGCTGGTCCCGTTGTTCCCGAGCCGGTCCTGGAACTGCGGGTCCACGGGGCACATGCGGATCGTGTTCACGCTCTCCAGATACGGCGCCAGGGTGAACACCCAGGACTGGGTCACCGGCCCCGAGTGGGTGGAACGTGGGAACGCACCCCCGTGGTCCCCGGCGAACATGTGAAGCCCGATGCCGATCTGCTTGAGGTTGTTGCCGCACTTGATACGTGCTGCAGCCTCACGGACCTTCTGCACTGCGGGCAACAGCAGGCCAATCAAGATCGCGATGATCGCGATCACGACGAGTAACTCAATCAAGGTGAACCCTTGGCGGGAGCGAGCAAACATGGTTTTACCTCGACTGTTCTGCGAGCAGAAATCGAACATCACAGTACGTCAAAGAAGTTCTTGGTTACACCAATTGTGTTTACGTTTATAAATAGTATTACCACGTGTCCATGTGTCAATGGAGACTTCGACTTCTGTTTCGGAATGGATCATTTTGGGGAGGCTTCAGAACTCACGTGACACCCGGCGCAAACGTATCCGCCACCGTGGAAGAATTGTTTCCACCCCACGCTGTCCGCGTCGGGTAGTGTGACCTGATCTGCTGAGATGGGTTCAGCAATTCGGCTAACTCGTCCTCGATACGGACCGCGATGACCCTCGTCATGGTCGAGTCAGGCATGATCGCTCCGTGCTGTGTTGGCATCTCAGGACCATCTCAGGACGACAATCGAGGCACCATCAGAAGCGATCATGGGCTAAGTGAACTGTCCCCAGTGACCGTCGCCGAGGCGCACCTCGGGCCAGAAATGGAGGTCGGCGGCGGTCACGCGAGTGTGTGCGGACTCCGGGTCGTAAGCAGCCGGGGCGGCGTAATAGCCCAGGCACACACGGCTCGAATAATCCAGGGAACTGTCCGGGGCGCAGAAACCGGAAGTGTTCCTGGAAGCGTTTGATCAACTGGCGGTGACGTCCCAAGATGAAGGTAGCTGCGCGGTCGAGAAAGAGGGGCAACCGAAATGTTGACGATTGGTTGGAGTACGTCTCGGAAGCGATTCTTTCTGCACCCCGGCACAGGGATGAACATCTGGTGCGAGCCGTGAGCGACATGCGTGATCTACCACCCTGGGTGTGTGGCCTCTACGAGGGTCTCACCAACCCTGAGCGGAAGTTCCTCACCTATGAAGCCACATTGTCCCTTCGCACCCCCGCCAGTCTGGCGTTCATGCGGGCTGTCCCGTACCCACTTTCCGAAGACACCGCCGCGGTGGTCGCGAAGATCGTCGAGCGTTACGTGTATCCTTGGCCCGATCTTCACCTGAGATACCTGACTCTTTGGGCTCGCGGGAGGCTTGACCCGGAACGAACCATCACCGAACTTCCGGCTTTCCGTGAGCAGCCCGAAGTGAACTATGCCACATACTTTCCTGATCCCGCTGACCTTCGGGATTACCGATATGGCACCGACTTCACCTACGGGTTGTCGGGAATCCGGGATTTTGATTGGCGGCGGATTCGGGACAACGTGTGTTTACTACGACCGGAAACACTGGAAAAACTCAATCAGTTGGTGGTTGGCGCAGGACACGTATTGGTGCCGAAAGCCATCGAATCTGTGCGTGGCGATACGTTCGTGGTGGAGACGAACATCCATTATCCCACGGAGTCGGGCTTGATTGGCGACGGCTTACGCAAGGTGGTGATATTGGCGACGAGGCTGGCCGCGGTGCATGGTCAGCTGGGTTGGCGTCAGCATCAACATCTCCTGAAGTCCATCAAGGAGATTGTCCGGCGGATTGGTCGGGCGGCGCGTGCCAAGGGTCTGGGGGCTGACCGCCTCAAGCCTGGGTATCAGGAGCTAGTGGATCTGGCCGAGGATCTGATGACGCGGGCCAGCCAACTGCTGAAGACCTTGGCCTGCTGTGTCGATGCCGATGTCATTGACTGGCTGGGCGAAGGACTCGAAAGCCCGGAGAAGGAATTGCTTCATTACCTGCAATTGACGCGGAAGGTGTGCGGCACGGCCAAGCGGCGTGTACTTTTGGGAGAGACGATACCAAACGAGGAAAAGCTGTTCAGCATCTTTGAGCCGCATACGGAACTGATCAAGCGAGGGAAGCAGCCAGACCCCATCCAATACGGTCATAAAGTGCTGGTGATCGAAGACGCCATCGGTTTCATTTGTGCCTATCAGGTAGTAGCCAATGGAGGCTTGGACCAGGAGCTCTTGGTGCCGGCCATGACCCAACTGCAAAAGCGGATGGGGGGCAAAATCAAGCGGGCCTCGTTCGACCGTGGCTTTCACACCCCGGACAATCAGAAAAAGTTGGCTGAGATCGTTGCGCATCCGTGCATTCCGAAGAAAGGCCAGAACCCGGGACGCAAACAACAGGAGGAAGCGTCGGTGGAATTTCGACAGGCTCGTCAGCATCACCCTGGCGTGGAATCGGCGATCGGGGCCTTGCAAGCCGGCAATGGTCAGGAGCGTTGTCGGGACAGGAGCAAGCGTGGCTACGAACGCTACGTCGGCTTGGGCATCTTGGGCCGCAACCTTCATGTGTTGGGCAAGCTCCTTGTGATTCGAGACGAGGCAGGTTGTCAGGCAGGTATGTCGAAACGCAAGAAGCAGGCCGGTTAGCCAGTATGTGTGGCTGAAATCGCTGGCACATCGGACGCGGGAGCAGCGGAGCTTGCGAAGTGTGGATTCGTGTTGGTGGTTGGACGGCTTGCCTCTCAGCCCGTGGATGAGTGCGGTATCGCCGTCTTCTTCGAGTTCGCGTTGCATGCGTCGAATCTGGCGGACGCTTCGCTTGAGCAATCTCGCCGCTTCGGCTTGTGTCCGTTTGCCGTCGAGAACCACCTGCATCACCTTGAGCACGTCCCGTTCACGCTGCCTCATCTCGACACGATCCCGGAGTTGTACCTCGATCATCTCGCGCCCCTCCTCGGCCTGAGCGAAGAGGACACTTCTATCGAGTTAACACCGGACATTTCTAATGGGGTTCAACACAGCGCTGGGTCACCTCTATCGGTGCGTTCGTCAGTCGGGTAAAGTTGCTTCGCACCCCCGCCCCACTTCAGGACCCTGCCATGATCTCACGTCGAACGTTCCTCGGCACCACGGGTGCCGCGCTGCTCACGCCGTATCTTCACGCTGCCGACGCCCCGAACAAGAAGATCGCGGTCGTCACAACTGTCTGGCATGACCGCAGCCATTCGTGGCACATGGCCGAGCGATTCCTGCACGGCTACCCCGTCAACGGGAAGTGGTACAAGTCGCCGTTCGAGATCGTGTCGGCATACGTCGATCAGGTTGGCGACAACGACCTGAGCCGCGACCGGGCGAAGTCATTCGGCTTCAAGATTTACCCGACCATCAAGGAGACGCTGCGGTGCGGCGGCGACAAACTCGCCGTCGATGCCGTGCTGCTCATCGGCGAACACGGAAAGTATCCCAAGAGCGACATCGGCCAGAACCAATACCCGCGATACGAGTTCTTCAAGCAGATCACCGACGTGTTCGAGAAGGACGGCCGCACCACGCCTGTGTTCAACGACAAGCACCTCTCGTGGAAATTCGAGTGGGCGAAGGAGATGGTCGAGCTTTCGCGGAAGCTGAAGTTCCCGTTCCTCGCGGGGTCGTCGCTACCCGTGACGTGGCGAATGCCCGCGATCGACTTCCCCCACGGTGGCGAAGCCGAGGAGCTGCTGTGCGTCGCGTTCGGCGGCCTCGATGTGTACGACCTCCACGCCCTGGAAACGATTCAGTGCATGGCTGAGCGCCGCAAGGGGGGCGAGACCGGCGTGAAGGCCGTCGAGGCGCTGCGAGGCGACGCCGTGTGGAAGCTGCTCGCCAGCGGCGGCGTCGATCCGCGGTTGTTCGAGGCGTGCATCTCACGCAGCCAGACGCTGACGCAACCGGCAAGCTTCAGTCATCGCCGACCGACGCCCGAGCAAATGAAGGAGATGGCGAAGGATCCTGTGGCGTATCGCATCGAATACGCCGACGGCCTGAAGGCGACGATGCTGCTGCTGTCGGGGCTGGTGCAGGATTTCACGTTCGCGGCAAGAATGAAGGGCGAGAAGGAGCCGCTGTCGACGGTGTTCCACCTGCCACCGACGCCGAACGTCGTGTACTCGGCGGCACTCATGTCGAAGGCCGAGGAAATGTTCACGACCGGGAAGGCGCCGTATCCGGTCGAGCGGACACTGCTGACTTCGGGCATGACGGCTGCGGGGCTGAAGTCGCTCGCCGAGGGGAAGCGCCTGGAAACCCCGCACCTCGCGGTGAAGTACGAAGTGGGGAAGGATTCGCACTTCTGGCGAGCGTGATGTTGGTTTCGCCGCTTGCTGCGGAAGTGGGTACCGCAATGCTCGTCTGGAAGGCACACAACACGAAAGTGCTATCGCTGGCGTTCTCGCCAGACGGCACCCGCATCGCCACCACCGCTGATAAATCCGGAACGGTCTGCCTCTGGCACGCCCCCACCGGGCAACTCGTCACGAGATTCGTGGCCCCACGACCCTGGGCGATCCACGCGGTCGCGTTCTTCTCCGATGGCCGCTACATCGCGGGACATCTGACTCGTCCGCGAATCCGCATCTGGAACGTTGAATCATGAAAGGTGATTTCAGTTCTCGATAACGATCTCGTGAGCCATTTCGACATGCTCGCGGTGTCACCCGATGGCTCCCGTATGTGTGCGAGTTGACGACGCCATCGTCGAGTGGAGCGAACCAACACGCCCCACCATCACGGTTGCCCGCAAAGCCGACCGAATCCATGAGAGTCGCCACCAGGGCACCACGCACATCGGCTTCTCGACGACCGGGAAATACGTCTGCGTCGCGGGGTGGTTCATGCACCTACACACGCCCGACCTCAAGAAGGAACTTCGGCAACTCCGCGACCCCCACCAGCGGCGACAGGCTCGGTCCAGCGTGAATTCCTTCGCGTTCAACGCCGACGATTCGAGGCTCGTCCTGTGGTTGGGGCAGCGTGCGGTCGTGTGGTCGCCTGATGATCTGGAGGCGAACCCAGTGTTGATCGCGGGCCACGGTAAGAAGGTGATGGGCGTCGGCTTCTTGGGCTCTTGCCACCACGGATTGGAAGCGGACGCCGGACGAACTCCGTGCGGTGCGTGCCGTCGAGGTGTTGGAGCGGATCGGTTCGGCGGATGCCCGTGATTTGCTCAGGAAGTGGGCGAAAGATCACGTCGGCACCGTCCTCGCGACAGAAGCAACCGCTGCCATGAACCGACTCGCCATCCGGAAGTGATCAGCCCCATGGTGGACGAAGTCGAGCTAGCTCGGCATCACGTGATGTGCCGTGAGAGAGAGTTTGCGGGCGGGCTTGAATCCAGGGTGTTTGTTCTTCGCGGTGTCACCGGTGACGTTCTCGAAGAACCAAACGCCGTTGGAGGGTTTGTCGGGGCAGGAGACGATGAGGTCGAAGTCGCCGTCGCCGTCGGCGTCGCACGGAACAGGCCACGCCCACAGCCCGATCCCCAGATCGACAACAAGCCCGGGATGGTTGTACTTCAACAGTTCCAGTCCTTGCCCGAAAGCCGCAGTGGGCAGCGACAGTAGGCCAAGACAATACAGCAGCAGTCGCATACTTTCTCCTCTGGTAACGATCTCCGAACCTTTTGACTACGCTTCAGGGAAATGCTGGCTGGAAGATTGAGGAAATGACCTTGCAGGCGGCTCGTCCGCGAACGTGGTCAAGTCAGAAACCGCTGCTGATACATTCTTGGGGGTTTTGGGGCTGAACAACGCTTGGATGCGTACTTGAGGGGAATTGTTCGACCGTGGCCGGGACATCATCCAGGCATGAAAATCGTTGCTGGCCGCCCTTCGTGGGGGTAAGGTTAACGCTCTCAGTTGATTTCGAGTTCTCAGCCGCGTTCATCTGGGGTAGATCGCTCTGTCATTCAGAGGGAAAGCTTGTGGAGGAGTCAGACAGCCGTTCTTTCCTCCAGGAAGACACCGCTCGTAGGTTGTATCACCTTTGGAAATTGGGACAGCGTCCTGATGTGAACCGATTCATTGCGGAAGTCGCCCCACTCTCCAGCGTTCAACTCGTGGCTGTGCTTCGGGTCGATCAAGCCGAACGCTGGCAAGCCGGTGAACGAGTTCCGGTCGAATCGTACCTCATGCGTTTCCCCACGGTGGCAGACCTCGCTCTCGACCTGATCTACGGCGAATGCCTCATCCGCGAAGAGATGGGCGAAACGCTTTCTCTGCCCGAGTATCAACAGCGATTCCCACAGTTCGCCGCATCCGTGACTGCACTCGGCGCTCCCACTGCGGCCCGGCAACGCTCTCGTCGGCAACGAGGATCATACCAGTGTCCCGGAGAAGGGATACACGACGTCCAAACGAAGCGATTGCGACGCGAACTGGATGGCCGCGCGGATGTCCAATTCGGTGAGGTGAGGGTAATCGCTGAGGAGATCCTCGATCTTGTCACCGTGGGCAAGTTTCTCAAGGATCAATTCCACGCTGATCCGGGTGCCAGCAATGACCGGCTTTCCGAACAGAATCTTCGGGTCACAAACGATGCGGGCTTCGGCCATCTCATCACCTTGGTAGTTCGTGGGCAACGAAGGTGATGTTAGCGGGCTTCCTGTAAAATCTCCAGGGTTCAGTCGACGTTCGACCTCTCGTTTGGAATGATCTGCTGAATTACCTGCCTGCCCGACTCATTGACCCCCAGGAGTTTCCCCGCACACTCGCCAACCGATCCCGACACCGCTTCATCAGACTTCTGGTGTCTGCGTCGTGTGGGCCAGTGGCACCCAGGGAATTAAGCCTGCATCGCCCGCTGCGAATAAGTCCTCGGCGTCCAACTCCCACATCCGCACCACTGGCCACGATCCGCCGATCCGAGTTCCACCCCGCCGACTGACAGACTCTGCCGAACCCGTCACTGCCACGTTCCCTTTAGGCTTCAAGACCAGCGACACCACGTCGGGCATGACTTTACGGTCCACGGCGATGAGCATCAAATCGTCGAGAACCTGCCGATCGACGTCGCTGGCCGGGTACGATTCGATTTCCACCAACACCAGCGTCGGTTCTGTCTCGCCGGGATACCGCACCTCGATCAACCCATCGGGCAGGCGACCTGGTGCGACGGTTTCGGGTTGGATCGGTTTCCAGCTGCTGAAATCCCGTGATGCCGCCCAGTTTGAGGATCGCGTCGGCGTGATGAGGTAGCAACCACTTGCTGCTGCGATCCTTGTCCTGCCGCATCCCTGCTCCCCAAACTCAGGTTCACTTCCCTTCATCAGCATTAGCGGAACCCGCACTCCGCACCACTCAAACCGCTCGAGAACCAACCGCCCATGACATCGTGCTGATCGGCCGGGCCAATCTGCTCGCCTCGCTCGATCTGGGTGTGAACCATAAATTTCGCGGTTGGGGACCGTCTGCTTGAGCTGACGGGGGAAAACCGCGCCCATGAGTAAAAGAGACCAACCGACATTACGTGAGACAGTCGGCAACGGCATCATGCTTTCATAAAGCCAGGTAAAAGACGGAACGTTGGTGCGGTTTACTCACTCAAGTTTCACGTCGTTTGGTGTCCGAAGTACCACGTCGATGTCCCGCGGGCGTCGATAACGGCGGCACCCCGAAAGTCCCTGAAAGCCTGCAAACCTTGCCCAGATTAGATTACCGCAGTTCGCCAACCGAGTATAACGCGTGCCGTTATCCCATCTTCCCGCAATCTCCCCCGGATGGTGGTGTTTGCCCACAGTGTCGGATATATTCTCTTGTGTGCTTTTCCGTCACCCGCACAACGATTCATGTTCTTCCGGTGTGCCCGACGCGCCGGCCTCTTCTTCCCGAAGTATCTCATGAAGAATCGTCCCCATCTGTTCCGCAAGCTGTTCTCCGAACTCATGCGGCTGCGTGACTACTTCGCGGCACCACCAAAGAAGACTTGTGCTGGGCGGCTCAGACTCGAAGTTCTGGAAGATCGGGCGGTGCCTGCCGCAGGGATGAGCGTCGTGAAGGTCGATGCATTCGCACCCGGCGGCGACCTGAACACCGATGGCGTTTTCCAACCCGGCGATACGATCCGCTATACCGTCACAATCGCTAACACCGGCGATGTCGACCTGACTGGCGTCACGTTCGCTGACGTGGAAGACCTGAACACCACACTTGGCTCGGTGAACGTCTCGCCGCTGGCGATCAACGATACCTTTACCGCAGTCGCTAACACGCAGCTCCGCGTCGGCAACCCCGCGGCGCTCTCGGGCCCCGCTCTCCCGGTGGCCGGAAGCGTCATCGCCAACGACACGGAGTTCCTCTCCGACACGTTCACCATCTCGGCGTTCCAGGCTACAAGCACGAACGGTGGCACCGTCAACATGGTGACGACCGGAGGGGATCGCGGCTCGTTCAGCTACGTGCCGGCCGCAGGGTTCACCGGTACAGACACGTTCACCTATACCATCCGCGACGACGGCTTCGACAGCATCGCGGGCAACGCCGACGACCTGACCAGCGTCGGCACAGTGACCATCACCGTTGGCACGCAGAAGGTTTGGTACGTCAATAGTGCCGCAGCGACGAACGGCGATGGACGCTCCAGTTCGCCGTTCAACACATTGTCTGCAGCGACGGTCAACGGAGCGGGCGGGGCCGGGGATGTAGACGCGGCGAACGACATCATTTATCTGGCTTCGAGTGGCACGAACTACACGGGCGGCCTGGCGTTGGAAGCCAACCAGCAACTGATCGGCGGCGGCGTGTCGCTGATCGTTGGCGGCTTCACACTGCAAGCGGCGGGGACGAACCCGACCATCGTCAACGCGGCGGGCGACGCCGTGGCGCTGAGCACCAACAATACCCTGCGGGGTTTTTCGGTCGGCAACACCAGCGGGAACATGATCGTCGGCACCAGTTTCGGCACGCTCACCGGCGACACGCTGACGCTCAACGGCACCGCGGCCCGCCTGCTGGACCTGACCACTGGAACGGCCAACGCCACGTTCACCCAACTCTCCACAACGAGCGCGACGGCAGCGTACGTGCGTCTCTCCACGGTAGCGGGCACCCTGGACCTTGGCACCGGCACGCTGAGCGGTGCCGCGGCACAGGGGTTCATCATTATCGGGGGCACAGTTTCGACGACTTATAGCGGCAACGCGTCCTACGCCGCCGCCGGCCAACTCGTCGCCGTTCAGAACCACACAACCGGCACCATCACATTCCAGACCGGCACACTGAGCGCCACGAACGGTTCGGGTCTATTCTTCTCGAATGCCGACGGGACTTACAACTTCAACGGCACGACGACCCTCAATGGTGGCGACGCGGGCATCGACATCGTCAGCGGCTCTGGCGGCACGTTTACCTTCGGCTCGAACACGTCGATCACCAATCCCTCGGGTGCGGCGTACAACGAGGACACATCGACTGCGAACGTCACCTACAACGGGACGATCACGCAGAACACCGCGAACAACGCGGTGAACATCAACGCCAAGACCGGCGGCACGACCGCCTTCAGTGGCGCGATCACGGCGAGCACGACGACGGCCACCGCCATCGACTTGACCAACACCGGCGGCACGGTGAACTTCACGAGCGGATCGCTCGTCATCAACACGACCAGCGGCGTCGGCTTCAACGCGACGGGCGGCGGCACGATCAGCGTCACGGGGGCGACCAACACGATCACCTCGACGACCGCCACCGCGCTGAACGTGGCGAACACGACCATCGGCGCAAGCGGGCTGACGTTCCGGAGCATGTCGGCGAATGGCGGCACCAACGGTATCGTACTAAACAACACCGGCGGCCTGGGTGGCCTGACCGTTACGGGCACCGGCACCACGGACGGTTCCGGCGGCACAATCCAGAACACGACGGGGCGCGGGGCCAGTTTCATCAGCGCGAGCAACATCACGCTGCGGAACATGAACTTCACGAACGCAGGGACATCCGATCTCGATGCGGACAACTCAGGGCTCTCGACAGGGGACAATCTCGCCGCGAATGCGGCGATCCATTTGCAAAGCGTGACGACCGCCACCCTCGACAACCTCAATCTCACTGGCGGCGCGGAGATGGGCATTAACGGCAATACGGTGAGCAATTTCGTGCTCAAGGACAGCGCTATTACGGGCTTCGGTAACTCGGCGGATGAGGATGGTATCCACTTCTTCAACATGTCCGGCAGTTCGGCGATCATAAACACGACGGTCGCTAACAGCTTCGACGATCATCTCAACTTGCAGACGAATGCCGGGACGCTGGACCTCATCATTTCCGGAGGCAGCTTCAACTCCAGTACGCAGGGTAGCGGTTTGCTCTTTGGCATCCGCGGCACGACGAACGCGACGATCGACATCTCGGGAGTCACGACAAACACCAACTTCAGCGGCGGCATCGTAGCGGATGCGTTCGACAATTCGACGATGAACTTGCGGGTGACGGGGAGCACTTCGAGCGGCAACAACGACCAACTCTCGGTGAGTGCCGGCGACAACAGCCAGGTCGATCTGGAGGCTACCGGCAACACACTCAGCAGCGTGGCTGCGGGGGATTTCGTCGTCATCGGCCTGCTAGGATCGGCCTTCGACAACGGGTTCACTTTCGACGCACGTATCCACAACAACAACATCACCGTGGCGAATAATCTCACTGCCGACGGCATGTTGATCTTCAATGCAGGTGGTGGGGCGATGAATGTCGCAATCACCGGGAATACCTTTGATTATGCCGGAACCCAGCGTGGTATCGCGATCCAAACCGGACAGGACGGCGCCGGTATCGTGAGAGCGACCATCACTGGCAACACGATGGACATCAAGCTGGACGGCACCGGCAATGCCGTCAATGGGATTCTGGCGCAATCCGGTGTAGCCAGCCCGTCGGGCGACGGAGCCTCCATCGACGCCAGTATTGGCGGTGCAGGCGCTCTCGCGAACACCTTCACCCATTCACTGGGTGGTACGCTAGCGGGGGGCGACATTCGAATTCGGCAGCGTTTCAACAACAACGTGAATCTCGACGGCTATGCTGGCGGGACGACTGATACCACCGCTGTGGCCGCCTACATGGACGGACGTAACAACGAAGTGAGTCCGTCCACGGCATCGCATGGAGGCGGCACAGGCGCCTTTACCGGCACTGCGTCCCCGACCTTCATCACAGTCGCAGTCGCGCCGACATCCGTCCTTGAAGACGGCGGCACGAACCTGGTTTACACCTTCACGCGATCCGGAAGCACCGCCGCATCTCTCGTCGCGAATTTCGCCATTACGGGGACGGCAAACTCGACTGATTTCGCAGTCACTGGCGCGACAAGTTACAACAGCGGCACGGGACTTGGAACAATCACTTTCGGCGCCGGCAGCGCGACCACGCAGATCACGGTCGACCCGACGGCCGATTCCGACGCCACCGAGTTTGACGAATCGGTTGTGGTGGACGTCGGCAACAGCGGTACCGCCAACGGCAGCTTTGCTCGCGGCGTGATCACGGACGACTCCCCACTGCTCTTCACGCAGACCCCGGCGAATTCCGACCAGGGGGGAGAAGGGACGCCCCTGGTCGTACAGCCTCCTGTCAATGGTGAAACGCCCGTTCAACCGCCAGCGATCGTCGATGACGGCATTCTGTCGCAGGCCGAACTCGATTCGCTCATCGGTGCCGCGATCGCACGTTGGGAAGCGACCGGCCTCACCGCCCCACAGTTGGCGCTACTGCACAGCGTCACGTTCAGCATCGAAGACATGCCGGGCTGGTATCTCGGCTCGGCTGCGCCCGGCCACGTCATACTCGACTCGAACGCCGCCGGAAACTCGTGGTTCATCGACCCGACGCCGCTCGACGATAGCGAATTCAGCGGCAGTGGCACCCAACTCACGGCGACCACAACCGGTGGGGCCGCGGGCCGCGTGGACGCGCTCACGACGGTGATGCACGAACTCGGCCACCAACTCGGCATCGACGACAGTTACGACATCGCCTTCCGCGATAACCTGATGTACGGTTTCATCGGCCAGAGCGAGCGCCGGCTGCCCGCGACGGGCCAGGCCGACGGTGCCGACCCGAGCGACCACGAGCACCATGGCCCCGACTTCCTCTTCTCGACCATCACCATCGGCTCGCTCCCCATTGGCAAGAGCGTCATCGTCCAGTTCGACGCGACGATCAACGCCAACATCCCGACGAACTCCGTCTCGAACCAGGGGACCGGCGACTCCGACCAAACGACCCCCGTCCTCAGCGACGACACGGCCGTTGGCGGCGCGACTGATCCGACGGTCACCCCCGTGGACCTGCCCGACGTGACCGTTGCGTTGCCCACCAGAAACTCCCGGTCCCTGAGCTGGGAACCTTCCCATTCAGCCCAGTATGAAGGCGAGTTGCCGGAAGTCCACTTTTTTCCGGGGTCCATTGCTTGAATTCACCAACTGCACCAGCAGTATCAG
>Ga0335397_10002032_pt1 | contig 27543 bp, 18 predicted proteins | sample MAT04_FD_205740 | JGI IMG/M metagenome (GOLD analysis project Ga0335397, IMG submission 205740) | Freshwater microbial communities from Lake Fryxell liftoff mats and glacier meltwater in Antarctica - MAT-04 (spades assembly) (version 2) ... | reverse complement strand
TGACGATCAGCACCGACGCGAACTGGGACGCGGTGTCGTCCGTCATCCCAGAGCGCTCCGGGCTGCAAGTGCTGTTCGATCCGGATCGCAGCATCGTGCGCGGCAAGTACGGCACGCGGCTCTATCCAGAGACGTGGATCATCGACAAAGAAGGCCTGATCCGCGCCCGCATCGACGGCGCGCGCGACTGGTCGAGCCCGCTCGCGCTCGAGCTGATCACCAGCTACCGCTGAGCGTCGACGACGCGCCGCGAGCGCGGACTACGACAGCCACTCGCGCAGCTTCGCGTAGACCTCGGCGTGGCCCACCAGCTCGATGTGGCCGATGCCGTAGCCGATCCACCGCTGCGCTTCTGGAAAGCCCAGCGTCAGGTGTGTCTGGTCGTGGCGACCGAGCGCGCTGTCGACGGACACCATCCCGTCGCCAAGCGTGACGTTGCGTCCCTCGGCGGAGGTGCTGCCTGCGATGGCGTAACACGCGACGCCCTCGGGGAGCTGGAGCTCTTCGCGCGGATCGTGTCCGCGCGCGAAGCGGTCTCTCCCCTGCCAGTGCGCGTCGAGGACGTTGCCGAAGCGCAGGTCCGTGACGCCCGCGCTGCGCAGCTTGGCGAGGCGCGCGAGCGGCGCGCTGTAGCGGCTGACGCCGAGGACGGTCTCGGCGATGTTGCCGATGCGCTCGAGGGGCGCGCCGTGATGCGGCGTGCCGATGCAGACGAGCTTGGTCAGCTTGCTGCGCCATGCGCGCGCGCCGCTCGCTTCGCCGAAGTGGCAAGCGCTCCGCGCGACGAGCCCACCCATGCTGTGGCCGAGCAGCACGAGCTCATCGACGGGCACGGGCCACTCGGTGACGAGCTGCTCGAGCAGGCCGTCGAGCTCGCGTCCGTTCGTCGAGATGTGCAGGCCGCTGTTGTAGTGGACGTGCAGCGGCGTGTAGGAGAGCTCGGCGCCGAGCGACGCGCCGTAGTCGTGCCCGTGCCGCTTCCACTGCAGATCGTTCATGCACGAGCCGTGCAGGAGCACGAGCAGCTTGCCGCCGGCGTGCGGAAGCCTCGCGCGGAGGGCCTCCCGCTCGAGCACGAGCGCGTGACCGTCGTCGCGCAGCCGCATCCGGATCGCCAGGGGGCTCTGCGTATCGGCGAGGTAGTCGCCGATCACGCCGTTGAGTACGGCGAGCACCGCCTCGCGCTCCTTGCCGGGCGCGCTCTCGCCGAGCAGCGACGCGAGCGGCGCGAGGACGAGCTCGATGCTGCTGCCAACGAGGCGCGTGACCGCGCGGATGTTGCCGTAGACGAGCTGGTTCAGCAGGCGCACCGGCTCAGCGAGCGGCGCACCGAGGATCGCCGGCCCAGAGCCGATGGTGTTGTGCATCGCCTCGACGACATCTGTGACGCGGGTGGTCGCATCGACCGCGAGCCGGGCCGCGCCGCGGAGATCATCGACGTGATTGCGCGTGGGCTTCTTCGGCACGAGCCGCCAACGTAGCCCTGTTGCCCGCGCGCGGCACGGCGCGGGACGACGGAGCGCGCGTCGCAACATCGGGCAGCGATGCGCTGAGCGGCGCTGTGCTCAATCCGCCATCAGCGAGTCGAACAGCAGCAGGCCGCCGGCGAGGAACACGAGATCGAAGGCCGAGAGGATGCGTATCCAGCCGAGCGTCTCGTAGAGCGTCGCGCCGCCGAGCACCTCGCGCGTCGCGACGACGCCGGCGAGCAGCGCCGGCGAGACCAGGGGGAACAGCACGATGGAGAGCACCAGCTCACGCGCGCGCGTGCGCACGGTCATCGCGGAGAAGAGTGTTCCGGCGGCGACGAAGCCGATGGTGCCGAGCAGCAGCAAGCTGCCGACGGGTAACAACACCGGCAGCAGATCGATGTGGAAAAACAGCGCGATCAGCGGCAGCAGCAGCGCCTCGACGATGAGCAGAAAGACGAGCGCACCCGCGGCCTTGCCGAGATAGATGCCGGCGCGCGGCGAGGGCGTCAGCAGCAGGCCGCGCATCACGTCGTGCTCGCGCTCGCGCGCCCAGCTGCGGCCCATCGCGAGTACGCCAGCGAACGCGATGCTGATCCACAAGACGCCCGGCGCGATGCGGCGCGCGGTCTGCTCGTCGAGATAGAACGAGAGCGACGCGATCACGGTGACGAGCACGCCGAAGAACGAGGTCGACAGCACGATCTCGCCGGTGCGCGCCTCGATGCGCACGTCCTTCGCGGCGATCAGCCAGGCGGTGCGCAGCACGGCGTTCATGGGCGCACCGCGCTCGCGTCGTCGACGTCGGGCGGCGCCGCGGCGGCGCTCGCCTGTGCCGCCGCGCGGTACGGCGACTCGGCGCGCAAAGTCGAGGCGAGGCGACCGCGATCGAGGCGCACGCGGACGTCGGCGAGGCGCTCGGCAAGCGGCTCGTCGTGGGTGACGAGGACGATGATGCTGCCAGCTTCGCGCTCTACTTCGACGGCGCGCGCGAGCCGATCGACCGAGGCGACGTCGAGCCCGGTGGACGGCTCGTCGAGCAGCAGCAAGCGCGGCGCGTGGAGCAGCGCACGGGCGAGCGCGACGCGCTGCAGCTGGCCGCGAGAGTAGGTGCGCGCGGGCCGATCGACGAAGGCGCCGATCTCGAAGCGCTCGAGCAGCTCGCCAATGCGCGCCTCGACGCGGCTCATCCCATGCAGCGCCGCGAACAAGCGCAGGCTCTCGCGACCGCTGAGATCCGGATAGATCATCGCCGCATGCGCGAGGACGCCGATGCGCGAGCGCAGCGCGGCGGACGCGTGCTCGGCGTCGTGCTTGCCGTAGAGGATCGTGCCGCGCGTCGGGCGCGTGAGCAGCGCGAGCAGGCCGAGCAACGTCGACTTGCCGCTGCCGTTCGGGCCCTCGAGCACGGTGACGCGGCCCTGCTCGAGCGTCAGGTCGACGCCGGCGAGCGCACGCGTCGGTCCGTACACCTTCACGAGGCCACGCGCGGTCACTGCTTGGAAGTCGAGCGCTCCGCTCACGTTTCGCGCGAGGGTAGCGCTGTGCGCGCGTCGGGTCACGAATGCGGCCGCCGCGGTGTACGGTGCTGCGGTGACGACGAAGCCCAACGACGCAGACGAAGGCGGGAGCAAGCCCGCGACCGACGCAGCTGGAACGACGCCCGACGCGCCCCTTCCAAGCACGAAGGCTGGCCGCGAGACTGGTCGCGTGGTCGAGACGAGCGAGGGAGCGCGCGCCGTCGACGCGAGCGCGACGCGGCGGACTGCGCTGCTGTCCATCGGTGTCGGCGGGGTGGCGCTGCTCGCGGTGCTCGTCGTCGCGCTGGCGATGCCGCTCGTGCTCGCGCCGCTGCGCACCGGCGTGCTTTCGCTCGGCGTGTTCGGGCTGATCGGCTTGGCGATGCTGCTGCCGTCGGCGCTGTTTGCTGCTGGGATCGCGGTCGTCAGCGCGCGCGGCAAGCGCCCATGGGTCGCCGCACCGCTCGCGCTCGCGGCGCTCGCCTGGGCGTTCGGCGCGACGGGCTACCGCTTTGGGCTCGCGCGCACGGCGATGCGCAGCGCGGCGGAGGGCTGGGGCGCTCGCCTTCGTGCGCTGCTCGAGGACGTGCCCGACGCGGCGAGCGCGCGCGCGGTCGGTGCGCTCGTCACAGCGAGCACGCTCACGACGCTCGCCGTCGCGCTCGCCTTGGCGGTGGTCCTGCAGCGCGCTGCTGCGACGAAGGAGCCGAAGATCAGCGTGCGGCAGGGCCTCGTCGCCGCGCTGATCGGCCTGCCGATGACGCTGCCTGGGGTGATCGCGTGGTTCGCTGGCGTACCGACCGGCGCGTGGTCGCTCGCGTTGGTGCTCGCGCTCGCGCTGATCGTCGCGGTCGCGGTGGCCGCCGCGTTTGCCGCCGATCGTCACGGCGTCGCCTCGGCCGCCGCAGTGAGCGCATGCGCTGCGCTGAGCGTGCTCGCGCTCGGCGCACTGCTGTCGTCGCTCGCGCTGGCGCCGGCGTTCGGACCGACGCCGATGTCTGCGGCGCGGCTCGTGTCTGCGGCGACCACGCTGCGTGGCGCGGGCGTCGCGACGATCGCCGCGCGCGGTGCGGCTGCGCTGGTGCTGTTCGGCGTGCCGCTGCTGGTGCTGCTGCGCGTGCGCAAGAGCGCGCGACCCGGCACGGCGGACTGGTTGCGCGCGCTGGCCACGCTGCTGCCGATCGCGGCGGTGCTCGCCTGGGACGCACACGTCGTGATCGTCTCCGATGACTTGCTGGTCTCGCTCGGGCGACACCCGCTCGCGAGCTTCAGCGAGCTGCATCCGTTGCGTCTCGTCACGACCAGCGGCGCGACGCTCTACGACGTCGACCTCTTCGTCACGCACGATCGCGCGATCCCGCCGGAGGGCAACGGCCTGCCCTTGCCGACCAGCGACGCCGTCGATCCGGTGTTCGACGCGGCGCTCGATGCGCGCGTCGCCGCGGCTGCCGAGCGCGGCACAGCGAGCGATCGCGCTGGCGGAGAGGCGCTCGTCACCGCGACGCTCGACCCGCGCGCTGCGATCTCCATCGCGCCCGACAAGTCACTGCCAGCGAAACATCTGCGCCGCATCCTCCGCTCCGCGGCGCGCGCGGGCGCGGCGGGCGTCGCGCTCTATGGCGAGTCGTTCGCAGAGCGCGGCCGTGGCGCCATCGCCACATTGCCGGCGGCGCTCACCGTGTTTCGCTTCGCCAACGCGGCGTGCGTCGCCGAGCTTCCGACGCTCGTCGTGCTGCGCGAGGCCGAGCGCGATCCGCAGCTGCTCCACACACAGATCACTCGCACGGGTCCGTTCCAAGTGCTGCGTCGCGAGGGCGCGGGCAGCGGCTTTCTGCTCTCGCCCGATCGCGCGCTACGGCCGAGCGATCTGCGCGCACCCGCACAGCGCCCAGCGCGCGTCTATGTCGAAGCGAGCGATCGCGCGACCTCACAAGCGTGGGCCTCGGCGATCTGCACGCTCGGCGCGCGCGGCTTCGCGCCCGTCGTCGCGCTCGACGGAATTCCCGGTCACCCAGAACGCGCCGCGCCCTGAGCTAGCAGCGCGCGCTCAAAACAGATCGGCGACGATGCCGTCGAGGAATAGCCAGCGCTCGTAGGGCACGCGCAGAACGTCACGGTCGCAGACGAGATCGCCCGCGCTCTGTCGGCGCGCGAGCGCGGCGCTGCGGTCGCGTCGTGGATCGACGCCGGTGCGCTCGGCAAGCGCGCGAAGATCGAGCCCTTCGCGGGTGCGCAGGCCGAGCATCAGCGCCTCGCGAACGCGATCGTCGGGCGACAAAGTCTCGCGCTCCGCCGCCATCTGCACGAGGTCGCGCGACGTCGCAGCCGCCATGTATGCGGTCGCGTCAGGCGTGTTGCGCCAGCGGCGCGCGGTGCGCGTGTCGAGGTCGCTGATGCAGCCGACGGCGCCGGCGCCGAGCCCGAGATAGTCCCCGCCGCGCCAGTAGTGCAGGTTGTGCCGCGACTCCTCGCCCGGCCGCGCGTAGTTGCTGACCTCGTAGTGCGCGAGGCCGCGCGCGGCGAACGCGGCGTGCGTCGCGGTGAACGAGTCGGCGACGTCGTCGTCCTTCGCGAGCGGCAGCTTTCCCTTTTTGGCGAGCGCGCCGAACTGCGTGTCTGGCTCGATCGTCAGCGCGTACGCGGAGACGTGTCGCAGGCCGAGCGCGGTCAGCGTCTCGACCTCGCGCTCGAATTCTTCTGCGCTCTGACCGGGCTGGCCAAACATCAGGTCGCCGCTCACCCGTGGCACCGCGGCGAGCGCGTGCTCGAGCGCGGTGAGCGCGCCCGCTGGATCGTGCAGGCGTCCGAGGAAGCGCAGGCGCGCGTCGTCGAGCGACTGCACACCGACCGACAGACGATTCACGCCGACGCTGGCGAACGCGTCCGCCTTGCTGCGATCGAGCGACGACGGATTGCACTCGACGGTGATCTCGAGAGCGTCTTCGTCGCGCCCAAACGCGCGGCGAATGCCGTCGAGCACACGCCCGAGCGCGCGCGCGTCCCACAGCGAAGGCGTGCCTCCGCCGAAGAACACCGACACGAGCGCGCGTCCGTCGGTGTCTGCGCGGCGGGCCTCGAGCTCCGCGAGGATCGCGTCGGCGTAGGCCTCGTGCGGCACCTCGGCGCGCGCGATCGGCCGCGTCGCGAAGTCGCAATAGGGACACTTCTGCAGGCACCACGGGAAGTGCACGTAGACGGACGCGCGTAACACGCGCGCATCGTGGGCTGCGCGCAGCGGCGGCGCACGCGGCAGATGCTCCGAGAGACGCAGACGCGAGAAAGCCGGCGCGGATTGCGCCGATCGCTGGGTACACGTGCAAAACGCAGGAAAGCCGGCGCGGATTGCTCCGCACCGGCTTCGTGCTCACCGCTGACTCGTGCTGCGCGGCTCTCTCGCGTCGGTCACTCCGGCCGTGCGAACACGAACGGATAGCTGACCATCGTCACGCCCTCGGAGGCCGTGAACGACCAGCGCGAGACGGCGTGAGAGACGCAGCTCTCGGTCTGCGGGTCGCCGAGGTCGGTGCGCTGACCGTCGGTCACCGCGGACTGCACCGAGCCGTTCGGCGCGACGATGAACTGCACGCTGACGCGGCCCTCGAGGTCTGGGCGGCTGATGAGGCGCTGCTCGTAGCAGTGACGAACCTCGGCGAGGTGGCGCTGCACAGTGCGGCGAATCAGCTCGCGCGAGAGCCCGCTGGTGGTCGTGACCGTCGGCTGCGGCTGCGGCGGCAGGCGACTGGTGCGGGTCATGCTGGTGGGGCCGACGCGCTGCGCGGTGCCGCTGCAGCGATCCATCGCGCCGCTGCGCCCGTACTGCGCGACCAGGCGATCGAAGTCTTCGCGCGAGCAGCCGCCGGTGGTGCCGACCGTGTCGAGGTTGCCGACGCCGTACGTCCCCGCGCCGCACACGCCACCCTGACAGCCGCCGCCACGACCGATGCCGTACATCGCGAGGCCGCCGGTGCCGCTGCTGAAGCCGGTGCCGGCGAGCAGGCCGTACGCGTCCTCGGTCGCCGAGCCCATCGCCTCGGCCGCGCCGAACGGCGAGCTGATCGTCGACTCGCCGAGGTGCATCTGCGCGAGCACGCCGAGGATGCCGACCTGTGAGGCCTGCGCCGCAGTGAGGGGGATGCGCGTGTCGGTCGAGTGACCCCGCGCGCGCATCCCGCCGCCGGTGTTGCGCGTCTCGTTCACCGCGCCTGCAGCGCCCGCCTCACCGGCCGCCGCCTTGCCCTCGTTCGTCGCCGCGGTCTCGCCCGCTTCGGCTGCGATCGGCTCGGGCGGCGTGACGACGTCGGCGTCGAGCGCGTAGCGCATCATGCGCAGCTGCGCTTCGTCGGTGTCGAGCGTGAGCGCGCTGGAGCTCGGCGGCATGAAGAACATGCCGACGAGGAACGCCGCGTGAACAGCGACCGACGCGATCAGCCAGCGATGATCGGCGAGCCGAACGATCGGCGCGCTCTTGGTCTTCTCCGCTGGCGCAGTCGCCCGGACGAAGAACGCGAAGGCGCCGAGCGTGATGCGCGCGCGCGTGCCGATCGGACAGCGCAAGAGGCGCGCACCGCTCGCATCGCTCGGCAGCGTGCCCTGCGCGACGACGCGCGCACCGGCCGGCTCGTCGACCTCGATGAGCGCGTCCGCGCCCGCCGGGATCCGCACCAGCCACGCATCTTCACCGACGGCTGCTTCGGCGAGCGTGAACGAGCTCGCAACCGCCTCGCGCGGGAGCACGAACGAAGCGCCGTCTTCCTCGCCGACCGTGACCGTCGCCGGCGACTCCCAGAGCTCCGCACGTTGCGGAGCGCCATCCCACATCAGTACGACTTCGAGCGCCAGCGATCGTTCGTTCATGTCCGTAGCCTCCGCCGCAATGGACAGCGACTCGGCCCGCGGGTTCCGAAAAAGTGCAGGAATTCTTTGTGCGGACGCGAAATGCGGCGGAGGGAATTCGCGGTGCGGAGGCGGCGTAGATAGGGGCCGCGTTGGCGACGACGACAGCGACAGCGACAGCGACAGCGACAGCGACAGCGACAGCGACAGCGACAGCGACAGCGACAGCGACAGCGACAGCGACAGCGACAGCGACAGCGACAGCGACAGCGACAGCGTCGGCGACAGCGACAGCGACAGCGACAGCGACAGCGACAGCGGCAGCGACGGCGTCGTCGGCGGCGTGGGCGACGGCGACGGCGTCGTCGGCGGCGTGGGCGACGGCGACGGCGACGGCGACGGCGTCGGCGACAGCGACAGCGACAGCGACTGCTGCTGCATCAAAGTCCACGCCATCGGCTGCGCCTCTTGACGTTCCCGCAGGGTCCCTTACCTTGGCCGCGCCGCATGTCGAAGCGTGACTATTACGAAGTGCTCGAGCTCGAGCGCTCAGCGACGCCGGACCTAATCAAGAAGGCCTACCGGAGCGCTGCGCTCAAGTTCCACCCCGATCGGAACCCGGGCAACGCTGCAGCGGAAGAGAGCTTCAAGGAGGCGTCGGAGGCGTATCAAGTCCTCTCCGACGAGCAGAAGCGCGGGGCTTACGATCGCTTTGGACATGCAGGGCTCGAGAACGCGGGCTTCGGCGGCGGCAACGCGTCGGACATCTTCAGCCAGTTCCGCGACATCTTCGGCGCGGACATCTTCGGCGATTTGTTCGGCGGTGGCGGCCGACGCGCCAAGCGTGACGGTCCGCAGCGCGGCGCCGATCTGCGCACCGTCGTCTCGCTGTCACTGAAGGACGCGGCCGTCGGCCTGAAGACTGACGTCGACCTGCAATATCCGGACGCCTGCGAGACGTGCAACGGCAGCGGCGCGGCGACGGGCACCGGTCGCGAGCAATGCACGACCTGCGGCGGGCGCGGACAAGTCGCGCATGCGCGCGGGCCGTTCGTGCTGTCGACGACGTGCCCGCAGTGTCAGGGGGAGGGCACCGTGGTGCGCGATCCGTGCAAGAGCTGCAACGGCCGTGGCGAGGTCGCCGCGCGACGCACGGTGAAGGTGACGATCCCCGCGGGCATCGACGATGGCCAGACGCTCCGCGTCAGCGATCAGGGCCAGCCAGGACGTCGCGGCGGCCCCGCGGGGCACCTCTACGTCACCGTGCAGGTCGAGCCGCACCCGCAGTTCCAGCGCGACGGAGCGGATCTCGTGCACGAGCTGCACGTGACGTTTCCGCAAGCGGCGCTCGGCGCAGAGCTGCGCATCCCGACGCTCGACGGCGGCGAGACGAAAGTGAAAGTGCCCGCGGGCACACAGTCGGGAGAGACGGTCGTCGTCTCGGGCGCCGGCATTCAGCGCCTGCAGGCGCGCGGCAAAGGCGACCTCGTCGTCGTCGTCGTCGTCGACGTGCCGAAGAAGCTGTCGTCGAAGGCGAAGAAGCTGCTGTCGGAGCTGGCTGACGAGCTCGGCAAGAGCTGATCGCGCTATTCGCTGAAGCGCACCTCGCCTACTCGCTAAAGCGCTAGTCGCTGACGCGCAGCTCGCCTACTCGCTGAAGCGAGGCAAGCGACGCTCGTCGAGGAGCGCGTAGGTGCCCCAGGTCTGCAGCACGCGGCGGGTGTAGCGGCGCGACTCGTCGTACGGGACGTTCTCGACGAACACATCGAGCGGCTCGGTGGAGCGCGCGCGCTGCCAGCGATCCATCGCGCCCTCGCCAGCGTTGTAGGCACCGGGCACGAGGCCCGGCCGGCCTGGATAGCGCCGCACGAGAAAGCCCAAGAAGCGCGAGCCGATGCGAACGTTGATCTCGGGGCGGCGCAGCGACGCGGCGTCGCTCGGCAAGCCGAGCGGCTCGGCGAAGCGACGGGCGGTGCCGCTCATCAGCTGAATCAGGCCGCTCGCGCCGACCGCGCTGCGCGCCTCCGGATCGAACGCGCTCTCTTCGCGCGCGATGGCGCGGACGAGCGAAGTGGGCACGCCCTCGGCCGTCGCCGCGTCTTCGATCACCGGCGCGTAGGCGTGCGGATAGGCGAGGCGCCACAGCGCGCGCGCGCGGCCGGTCGGCGCGACCTCGAGGCGCGACGAGAGGCGCTTGCGAATCAGCGTCGACGAGTCGCGATACGCGCCGGCACGATCGAGCAGCGCGGCGACGAGCCAGAGCGCGTCGGGATCGGCGCCTTCGCCGGTGGCACCGAGCGCGGTGAGCTCCAGCTGCGCGAGCTCGACCTCGCCAGTACGCAGCAGCGCGACGGCGCGCGCGAAAGCCGGCGCATCGAGCTCGGCGCGACGCGGAAAGACGAGCGGCACCTCACGCGCATCACCGAGCCACACGGCGCGCACGGCGTCGGCGCGCGCAGTGTCGAGGCGCGCGAGCTGCACCAGCGAGAGCTGCGCGTAATACGCGAGCGGCGTCGCGAGGCAGAGCGCCTCGTGGCCCTGCACGGCGTCGGCGCGACGGCCGAGCTCGTCGAGCAGCCGCGCGCGCCAATACGCGGCGCGACCGCGGACGTCTTCGCCGGTCTCCGCGGGCCCCTCCGCGAGCGAGCGGTCGAGCTCGGCGAGCGCGTCCGTCAGCTTGCCCTGCGCGCGCAGGCGCCACGACGCGAGAAAGCGCGCTTCACCGCGCATGTCGCCGAGCGGATAGCGCGCCGGCAGAATCGTCAGGCGCTCCGCGAAGCCGGCGTCGTCGGCGTGCTCGCGCGCGACGATCGCCGCGCGCAGCAGCGCGTCGTCGGCGAGGCGATGTTGCGGCGCGTCGCGCTCGAGCGCGTCGAACTGCGCGATCGCGTCGGCGTGGCGCGACAAGTTGTGCAGCGCGCGACCGGCGCCGTAGCGGCCCCACGCCTTCACTTCGAGGTCGGCGCACTCGTCAGCGACGGCAACGAACAGCGCGGCCGCCTCGGCGCGCGCGCGGCGCCGGTCGAGCGCGCGCGCCTGTTGGAGGCGCGCCGTGCAGCGCCGCGAGGCGTCGCCCGCCGCCGCGAGACGCACGGCGACCGCGGCATACGCCTGCTCTGCGGGCTCGTTGCGCGCCGACTCGTAGAGCGCGTCGGCGCGCGCGAGCGCGTCGTCGAGCGTCGGCTCGGCGAGCGCCGCGCGGCGATCGTCCGGCAGCAGCGCCAGCAGCGCGGTCGCCTTCGCCTCGGCCGCGCGGCCTTGCTCGGCGAGCGGCGCGCGCGACGCGACGCGACGATAGAGCGCGAGCGCTTCTTCGCGCGCGGCGACGTCGGCGCGCTGTGCGAGCGCATCGGCGAGCGGCACCGCGACGGACGCCGCGCCGACGCTCGGCCGTGCGGCGCTCACCAGCGTACGCAGGCGGCTCAGCGCGTCGTCGACGCGACCGGTGCGCAGCAGCGTTCGCGCTTCCACGGCCCGCGAACGATCGCGGCCGGCCCAGCTGTCGGCGGCGAGCGGCGTCACGAGGCGCAGCGCCGTCGCGGCGTCGCTCTCTTCGAGCAGCTCGGCGTGGCGCAGTCGCGCCCATGGCGCGAGCACGTGCCTGGTGGCGCCGACCTCCGCGAGGGAGCGGATACTCGCCGCACGATCGCCGAGAGCGAGGTGCACGCGCGCGAGCACGAAGCGCAGCTCCGCCGAGGCCGCATCCGCTGGCTGCGTACCGAGCGTAGCGAGCGCGAGCGTGCGCGCACCGGCGAGATCCGCCGCGGCGATGCGCGCGCGGACGATCGCGAGCGGTGAGCCTGCGGTGGGGCGTGCGACCTCGGGATCGAACGTGGCGACGACGTCGTCAGCGAGCGCGACGGACGGACCCGTCGGCGTGTTCGCGTGCGCCGCACAGCGCGCGAACATCGCGAGCGCGACGATCGAGACCAGCGCGCTGGTCTGCACGCGGGGTCGGAGGCGGAGCCACGGCGCGGGCGAGATCACGAGACGAGCCTGATCGACCTGCGCAGCCCGGCCAACTTTCTGCGCGCTCGACCGTAGGACTGTGTGACCGACGCGCGACAAAACCGTCTCGGCCGCAGTGATCTTTCTCACGGTGCCTGCGAGAGTGTACGCTTTGGCTTCGCGGAGGTTCGTGGATGTCCCGTCGTCGCTCGCTCGCATCGCTTCATCTCTTGTTCGCATTTGGTCTGGTGCTCGCTGCCTGCGCGAGCGGCGGCCCGCGCGGCGCCCTGCCCGATGCGGCGGTGACGCCGCGCGATGCGAACGTCGACGGCACGACCGTGGAGCGCGACAGCGATGTTGCAGACGACGCTGGCGCTGACGCCGAGCCGCCAAAAGATCTGGGCGGCGAAGTGGATCTCGGCCTGTGCGACGACGTCGACGGCGATGGCTATCCGCGCGGCGCGGGCTGCGCAGCGGCGATGGACTGCGACGACGGCAGCGCTGCGGTGAGCCCGATGGGCACCGAAATCTGCAACGCGATCGACGACGACTGCGACGGATCGATCGACGAAGACTCCGGCGGAACCGTCTCGTGCGGAGTCGGCGCGTGCGCGCGCACCGCGCCCGAGTGCGTCGACGGACTCACCGACACCTGCGCTCCCGGGGCCGCCGTCGCAGAGACGTGCAACGCGATTGACGACGACTGCGACGGGATGGTCGACGAAGACTTCGGCGGCGCGACGACCTGCGGGGTCGGCGCTTGTCTGCGCACCGTCTCGAGCTGTGCCGGTGGCATGAGCGGCGCGTGTACGCCGGGCGCACCCACCGCTGAGTCGTGCAACGGCATCGACGATGACTGCAACGGTCTGATCGACGAGGGCCTCGCCGCGCTCGTGTGCGGCACCGGGGCGTGCCAGCGCACGGTCGTCGCTTGTTCGGGCGGCGCGCCGCAGCGCTGCGTGCCAGGCGCCGCTGGGACGGAGGTCTGCAACGCCGTCGACGACGACTGCGACAGCATGGTCGACGAGACGCTCGCGCCGCTCGCTTGCGGCGTCGGCAGCTGCGCGCGCACCGTCGTCGCGTGCATCGGCGGTGTGACGCAGTCGTGTACGCCGGGAACGCCAGGCGTCGAGGCGTGCAACGGCGCAGACGACAACTGCAACGGCAGCACCGACGAGATGCTCGGCTCGATCAGCTGCGGCGTCGGCGCCTGCCAGCGGAGCGTGCCCGCGTGTACTGGCGGCACGAGCGGCGTCTGCACCGCTGGCTCGCCGAGCCCGGAGACCTGCAACGGCGTCGACGACAACTGCAATGGCATCGTCGATGACGGCGTTTGCGGACCGACAGCACCGTCGAACGACACCTGCGCGGGCGCGCTGCTGCTCACCGGCGCAGGCGGCACGCGGGGCGATACGCTGGTCGGCGCCACTGCGAACACCGGCGACTGCGGCATCGCGGGCATCGACATCTTCTATCGCGTCGACGTCAGCGTCCGCAGCGTCATCTACCTCGACACGTTCGGCACCGCGTTCGACACGAACATCTCGTACCGCGGCACCTCGTGTCCGGGCACAGCGGTCGTCTGCGAAGACGACGACTGCGCGACTCTGCAGGATCAGATCGCCGTCGTCGCAGCGCCGGGGACGCACTTCTTCGCGGTACACACGCACAGCAGCGGTGTGACCCCGGGTCCCGTCAGCCTGCGCTGGCAGGTGATGGCTGCGGCCGCGGGCACCAACACGCGCATCACAGCCGCGGGTAGCTACGCCGGCACGACCAGCGGCGCGAGCGGCATCGGCGCGAGCTGCGGCTCCTCCGCGGGAAGCAGCGAGAACGGCTACCACTGGACGCAGTGCGTGGGGGCGACACGCTCGGTCACGGCCGACACCTGCACCGCCTCGTACGACACCGTCTTGCACGTCCGCGGTCCGGCCGGTGAGATCGCCTGCGACGACGACGCCTGCGGATCGCTGCACTCGCGCGTCAGCGCTGCATCGACCAGCGGCGTCGGACTCTTCCAGATCGTCGTCGACGGCTATTCGACGTCCGCGAGCGGCAGCTACACGCTCGCGCTGACGTCGTTCTGATCGCGGTCAGCGCGGCCGACGACCGGCGATCAGATCGTCGGCTTCCGCCTCGGCGCGGGACTCCTCCGCGCGTCGCTCGCCAGCGAGCCACACAGCGTGGTGCTTCTCGACCGCCTCACGCGCGGCGCGCGCCTCCGCCAGACCGGCCCGCGCGCGCTCGCTCGCAGCGACAGCTTCGACGCGCTTCTGCACGGCACCGGCGACGCTCTTCGCGAGGCGCGAGGACTCGTCGCCGCGCCGCTTCAGCCAGTCACCGGCACGCAGCGTCTCGGCGACGCTCCGTCCGATCCCATCCGCGGCGCGCTCCAGCTGCGTGACACGCGCCGTCTCTTCGCGGTGCGTCGCGAGCCGCGCCTGCGCTTGCGTCACGCGCTCTTCGGCCTCTTGCTGCTCGCGCAACCGCGCAGCGAGCGCGTCTTTCGCGGCGGCTTCTTCGTCGGCGCGCAGCGCGCGTGCGGCCTCGAGCGGGTAGCGCGTCCGGCCGGCCATGGGCGTCGCTCAGCGCCGGCTCGCGCTCAGCGTCGCGGTGACGACGTCGCTGGTCGCGCTCGTGGCGCTCGACCAGCGGCCGGCAAGGTCACCTGGACCGATGCTGTCGAGCTCCGTGTCGGCGTCGGTGTCCGTGCCAGCGATGGCACCCTCGAGGTGCAGCAGATCTCGCTCTGCGTCGAGCGTGACCAGCGCCTCCGCGAGCGTACTCACCAGCGTCATCGATGTGCTCGCACACGCGGCGCGCACGCAGGAATCGCCGCAAACATCGGCCACTGCTGGCGTCGCCGAGGCCCAGCGCACGACCGCGTCGCAGCCGCCCTCCTCTGCGACCAACGCCGCCAGATCGCCGCTGGCACCGCGCGTCGCCGGCAGCGCAGCGAGCAGCGCGGCGGCCGTGGAGCCCAACCACACGCGCAGATCGAGCGCCTCGAAGACGAGCGTGCTGAGCGACGGCGAGAACCCCGCGGCCACGCGCGCCGTCGGCGTGCCGGTGGGCCCCACCGCCATGATCTCGATTGGGTCCGCGCCGAGCCCGAGACTCCAGATGCGCACGTCAGCGAAGCCGTCGGGCGCCGCCGTGCCGCCCGCGCCGAGCTCGAGCACGCCAGTCACACGTAGGTCCGCGAGGCCTGCCGCGGCCACGTCAGCAAGCGCCAAGAGAGCCGCGCTCGGACGTGTCCCTGCGGCGTCGAGCGCGCTCGACAGAGCGACGTCGAGCGAGTCGAGCGTTCGCGCCGCACGGAGCGCGTCGGCACCGAGGGGATCGCGGTCGGCGACGTCGAGCGCGATCACGTCGAGCACCAAGGTCGCATCGCCGCCCGCGAGCTCGAAGCCGCTCACCACCGCCGCGGTCGCGTCGCGCAGCGCGGCTCCAGCCGCCGGCGCGCTGACGTCGAGCGCGACGTCGTAGCCGCCTGCGGCGGTCACCGCGACGTCCACCATCGACGCGACGGTGACCGTCTCGCCGCCGTTCTCGATCAGCACCTCGTCGACGCAGCCGCGCGTGAGCAGTGCGCCGCTCTCGCTCTCGCCGCGTGCGACGACCGCGTAGCTGAGCCCCGCGGGCAGCGCGACGAAGCGCGCTGCCGAGTCCAGCTCGACCAGACGTTGCTCGCGATCGGGTACGGCGGCCGTGATCGTGTCGTCGCAGCTCGCGCCGCCGTAGATCGCGACCACTCGCGCGCTGATGCTGCGCGTGCCCGCATAGCGAACTTCCGCACGCAGCGCGCCGAAGCCGGCGTCGCCGATGGCGACGTCGAACACTGCTGGCGCCGCACCAACGGCCGACGCGCGCACACGGAAGGACGCGCGCGTGCGCCCCGCGAGCAGCATGCCGTGCGCTTTGCCGTCTGCGTCAGTGACCGCGGCGGTCTGCGCCAGCGACGAGTCGTGCGCGACACCGACCATCGCGAACGCGACCTCTTCACCGACGACTGCGCGTCCATCCGCCTCGGCGTAGCGCACCGCGAACGACAGGCTCTCGCCAAAGAGCACGGTTCGCGCCGCGGAGCCGTCGACCAGCGTCAGCGTGCGCACTGGAGTCACTGGGCCGCCGTCCATGGTCGTCGGTGGCATACGAGGGCTCGCCGCGCCGCCGGACGAGCACCCGAGGAGCGCGACGCCCACGCCGAAGAGCGCGCCGACGACTGAGCTGGCCGCGAGAGCCGCAGCGATGGGGGACCGTCGGTACGACAAGCGAAGACCTCAGCGCCGAGCATAGCGTCAGGCGCACACTCTGGCGAGGTCGCGGCGCGGCTCGGGCGCCGTCGGACGCGCGCCGTCCTCGATTTTCTCGCGCGAAGCGGGAACGCGAACGTGTGGTCAGGGGTTGGCCCCCGTGATAGAGGGACGCCCTCGATGCGCTACGCGCTCGCCATAGGATCACGCTATCTGCGCTCGAAGAAGCGCTCCACGATCTCGGTCATCACGACGATCGCGGTGACTGGCGTGGCGCTCGGCGTGGCCGCGCTACTCGCCGTCATGAGCATCACCGCGGGCTTCCAAGAAGAGTTCCGCACCAAGGTGCTCGGCGTGAACGCGCACGTGCTCGTGCTGCGCTATGGGCTCGATTTCTCCGACTACCGCGACGTCGTCGCGCGCGCTCGGGCGATGCCGGAGGTCGCGGGCGCGGCGCCGTTCGAGATCGACGAGATGATGCTGGCGAAGGGCGACCGCCTCAGCGGCGTCCTCGTAAAAGGCATCGATCCCGCGCTGATGCCGAGCGTGCTCGATCTGCCGAGCCAGATGATCGCCGGCAGCCTCGAGGGTCTGCGCGTCGCCGGCTCCGCGCCGCCGGTGCGCCCCGAAGATCTCGATCGCGACGCGCTCGGTGGGGACGACGTCGACCTCGATCGCTTCCTCGCGGAGCTCTCTGCCGACGCCGGAGCGGAGCCCGCGGCTGTGACTGATGGTGGCGCGACGAACGCGGGCGACGTCGCGGTTCGACACTGCGCCGCGTGGGACACGGACTGCATCCCCGGCCAGCCACGCCCAGCCCCGCTCGCCGGTGCACCCGACGCCGGCGCCGACGCCGAGGCCGACTTCGTGGTCGTCTACACGCTCCCGGACGAAGACGTGCTCACGCCCGACCAGATGCAGGCGCTGCTCGATGGCGACGCCGACGCCGGCGTATTGCTGCCGACCGACGAGCAGGAGCGCGCCTACGTCGATCAGATGAACGCCGAGGCCGACCTGCACGCGCGCGAAGAGCGCCTGCCCGGGCTGATCGTCGGCGTCACACTCGCGCACACGCTCGGCATAGAAGTCGGCGACGAGGTGAAGGTCATCTCACCGCTCGCCGGTATCGACTCGAGCTTCTGGCGTCCGGGCACCAGCGCGCCGCGCAGCAAGGACTTCCGCGTCGTCGGCATCTTCGAGGCAGGCTTTCAGGAGTACGACACGCGCCTCGTCTACGCCGATCTCTATCAGGCGCAGATGCTCGCCGATCGCGGCGACACGGTGACCGGCGTCGAGCTGCGCCTGCACGATCTCGAAGGCGCGCACGACGTCGCGCGCAAGCTCGAGCGCGCGCTCGGCGGTGGCCCGTACCACACGCTCGACTGGCAAGAGCTCAACCACAACTTGTTCACCGCGCTCGAGATCCAGAAGGTGATGCTCAGCTTGGTGATCGCCACGATCATCTTCGTCGCCGCGTTCAACGTCGTCGCGACGCTGATCATGGTGGTACTCGAGAAGAAGCGCGAGATCGCGATCCTCAAGGCGATGGGCGCGAAGGACTCGGCGATCCTCGTCATCTTCCTGCTGCAGGGCACCGTCGTCGGAGTGATCGGGACGCTGCTGGGCCTGCTGATCGGCGGCGCGATCTGCGCGTACCTGACGGTCTACGAGTTCCCGCTCGACCCGAAGGTCTACCTGATCGATCACCTGCCGGTGCGCACCAGCCCGATGGAGTTTCTGCTCACCATCGTGATCGCGCTGGCCATCTGCATCACTGCGACGCTGGTGCCGAGCTGGTGGGCCGCGCGCCTGTTGCCCGCCGACGGCGTTCGCTACGAGTAGACGACAGCGCAGGGGCAGACACGAGACGCGCGCTGCCCTCTTCGTGTGCGCAGCGGCGCGATCAGCGCCGACAGACGCTCACTCAGTCGCGGCGGGCGCGACCTTCTTCTTCAGCACGCGCTTCTTCTTCGGCTTTGTGCTGGTGGCCGCGGGCGCCTTCTTCGCGAGGATCTTCAGCACGGCGGCGCGCTCGTCGTCGGGCAAGACGGCGGCGACGATCACGCGGCTGGTGCGCAGGAAGGTGCGGCGCGAGCCGTCCTCGAAGACGAACTCGCGGCGGTCGTCGTGTTCGGCAGTGGCGATCGCGCGGCCCCAGGAGGGCTCGTTCGAGTTCGCATAGATCGTCGGAGATTGTTCGGCCATCTGTAGTTTCTCGTCTTCCACGCCGTGGAGTCCGACGGGGGGGCGTCGGCGACATTCGGGCGAACCGTACTCCGGAAAGCGCCTTCGGTCGAAGCGGCAGTCGTCTTGCGAAGTTGCCCCTTGCCAGAGGCAGGCCTCCCCCTCCCAACCTCCCCCTCCTTGCGCGGAGCCGCGGCGGGGTGCGTCGCGATCGATGCGCCGCCGGCTACGCGGCATGCTTGGGCTACGCGCTGCCTACGCGGCCGCGGCTACCCGGCGCCGTGCGCGAGCAACGCTTCGGGGACACCGAGGCGATGCAGCGGCGCCGCCAGATCGCTGGGCAGCGGTGCGTGCACGTCGAGCGACGCACCACTCCGCGGATGCGTGAAGCGCAACCGCACCGCATGCAGCGCGAGGCGCGTGAGGCCGAGTTCCGCACGGAAGCGCCGATTGGTCGCGCCATCGCCGTAGTTGGTGTCGCCAACGATCGGATGATGCAGGTGCTTGAGGTGTCGACGGATCTGGTGGAAGCGCCCGGTCAACGGCCGCGCCACGACGAGCGAGCAGTGCGGTCCCTCCCACAGTCGGCGCAGCTCGGTCACCGCGGGGACGCGCTCGCCGCCTTCGTCTTTCGGCACTGGGTGATCGACGACGAGCTGCGCGGGCGCGACGCCGCGCACCAGCGCGACGTAGGTCTTCTCGATCGCGCCGAGCTCGAAGCTGCGCGACAGCAGCGCCGCCATCTCCGCAGAAAGCGCGAGCAACAGCGCGCCGCTCGTCGCGCGATCGAGGCGATGCACGGTGTAGACGTGACGGCCGAGCGCACGGCGCGCGCGCACCATCGCGACGTCGTCCTCGCGCGCCATGCCGCCGCGATGCACGAGCAGACCCGACGGCTTCGCGACGATGGCGAGATCGTCGTCGGCGTAGAGCACCTCGATCGTCGGTGCGGCTGGCTCGGGGCTAGTCATCGCTCGACGAGGCGACGTACGCGAGCCCGAGATCGGCGGCGACGAGCGAGAACAGCACCATGTCGCAGCGCTCGCCTTTGATCTCGCGCGCCGAGCGCAGCAAACCCTCGCGCACGAACCCTGCGCCGAGCGCGACGCGCTGCGAGGTCTCGTTGCGCACGTCCGCGAGCAGCTCGAGCCGCGCGAGCCCGAGATCGGCGAGCGCCCAGCGCGACACCAAGCGCAGCGCGCGCGTCGCGATGCCGAGTCCGCGCAGCTCGCGCACGACCCAATAGCCGATCTCTCCTTTGCGACTGCGCCAGTCGATGTCGTGCACGCCGATCGAGCCGGCGAGCACCCGCGTGGCAGCATCGACGATCGCGAACGGCACCGCGATGCCAGTGATGCGCAGCAGATCGTGCGTCTCGATCCACGCCAGCGCCTCGCGCGCGGTGTACGGCGAGGGCACGATGGTCCAGCGCGGAATCTCTGGGTCTTGGCAGGCGCTGACGACCGAATCGACGTCGTCTTCGTCAAAGCCACGCAGTGCGACGACGCCATCGTCGAGCGGTGGATCGGGCAGGTCGATGAGGCGCACTTCGGCCGCACCTTAGCGCAGCGCCCAAAGAGGCGATCTGGCGGAGGTCCGTGCTAGCCTGATGGCCCAGCCGTAAGTATCGGTTTTGGCAAAGAAAACACAGAGAAAATGGCCGAAGCGGATTGGCATCGCGCTGGTCGCGATCGCTGCTGTGCCGCTCTGCGCCTTGCTTCTCGCCAAGACCGAGTGGGCGCGCGCGCGCATGCGCCAGCTCCTCGTCGAGGTGCTGCACGATGAGCTCGGGCTGCAGGCGACTATCGCCGACTTCGATCTCGAGGTGTTTCCGCCCGCCGTCGTCGCCGGCGGCATCGTGCTCGACGATCCGGTCTACGGACGCTTCGCCACCGCCGATCGGCTGCGCGTGCGCCCGTCGATGCTCGCCGTGCTGCAGGGCACCGTCGATCTCGAGTCGATCGAGGTCGCGCATCCAAGCGTGCGTCTCGTCATCCGCGACGGACAAGTGCGCAACCTGCCGCGCCCGCGAACGTCTGGCGGTGGCGGCGACAAGCTGCCGTTCTCGGATCTCGCGGTCGACGATGCGACGCTGACGGTCGACGCCGAGCCGCACGCGATGGGCACGCTGTCTGGCGTCGACATCGACATCGCCGTGACCAACGGCGAGATCATCGAGCTGCGCGCGCGCTCGACGCGCGGCAGCGTGCGTCACGCGAGCGGCACCGAGACCATCGACGAGCTCGACGTGCGGGCGCGCGTCACGCCTTCGTACATTCAGGTCCACTCGCTCACGCTGCGTACGCCGGACGCGGACATCGGCGCGCGGCGGGTGCGGCTGCCGATGCCGCTCGGCAGCGGCGTCGCTGGGCTGGTCGACGTGCGCGTCGACGTCGGCCATCTGGCTGCGCTGCCACACGGCCTCACGCTGCCGCATATCGCCGGCTTCGCCGAGGTGCACGGCGACCTCGCGTGGAGCGAGGCGAGCGGCGTGCGCGCGACCGGTCGCGTCGTGCTCGACGACGTCATCATCAAGGGGTTCGGCACCGGTGACGTGACGCTCGAGCTCGACGTGAACGCCGACCGCGTGCAGATCGTGCGCGGCACCGTGCAGGTCGTGAAGCACGGCGGCAGGGCGACGCTGTCTGGCACGATCGGGCTACACGACGATCTGCCGGTCGACGTGCGCATCGGGCTCGATGACCTGCAGTTCGCGAAGCTGCTCGACCAGCTCGGCGTGACCGAGAACGCGATCATCGCGTGGACCCTCGACGCGCAGGTGCACCTGCGCGGCACGCTCTTTCCGCTCGCGCTCGACGGACCGATTCACGCCCAGACGCGCGACGTGCTGGTCACTAAAGACGCCTATCACGCCGTGCCGCGTCGCCGCGTGATGGGCGTGTCACGCGGCGACATCGACGGCCGCATCTCGTTTCACGACGACGGTGTGCGCTTCTACGATCTCGACGCGCGCACGCCGCGCTCGCACATGAGCGGCAACGTGCTGCTCGGCTTCGACGACAAGCTCGAGGTGCGCGTGCACAGTGACCACCTCGACGCCGCCGACGTCACGCCGCTGGTCGACTTCGCGATGACCGGCGTGGGCACGGCCGACGTGCTGCTCCTCGGCACGTTCAGCGACCAGACGGTCGGCGGAAACCTGGCGATGCGCGGCTTCTCCTTCGACGGAAAGCCGATCGGCGACATCGCCTCCGATTGGTCGCTCGAGAAGGGCGGCTTCGCGGTGATGTTCCCGATGGTGACAGCGACGAAGAACGGCTCGCGCTACCGCGCCGAGGACTTCTTCATCGACTTCTCCGACGATCGCTTCCTCGTCTCGACGCGCGTGCACATGGACGCGCTCGCGCTCGCGGACTTCTACGCGATGATGGCGTACGACGGCGACGAGCGATTCACGCCGTACCAAGGCCTCACGGTCGGCACGACCGATGTGCGCTTCACCATGGGCTTCCCTGGCGATCTACCGCGCGGGACGCTGGTCGCCGACATCGACGCGCGCCTGCCGAGCGCGACGCTCACCGGCTACGCGTTCACCGACGGCGAGCTCTCCGCGCAGTTCCGCTGGCTCGACTGGGAGCGCGGGATGCTCGGCGCGGAGCTCGACGTGCATCACGCGGTGCTGCACAAGGGCGAGGGCTCGCTGACCGTCGATGGTCAGATGCGGCTCGGTGGTCAGCTCGACTTCACCGCGGTCGCCGATCGTCTCGCGATGCGCGAGCTCGAGGGCATCGGCGAGCGGATGCCGGATCTCGACGGTGTGGTCGGCGCGGTCGCGCGCATCGGCGGCGTGATCTCGAACCAGCGCCACCACATCGACGCGCAGCTCACCGGGCTCGCTTGGAAAGGTGCGCCGCTCGGCGATGCGCGCGCCTACGTGCGTCTCTCCGATCCTTCCGATCCGTGGGTGCGCGCTGCGGCCGGCTGGGACCGCGACAATCCGCCCGCGGGTGAAGAGTGCGCGCATGCGCGGATGGGCCTCGCGCACGCAGACTGGCCCGACGATCCGCCGGTGCAGACACGGGAGGGCCCGATGCCAGCGCTCGATCAGCCGATGGCGTTCCTCGTCTGCGGCGAGGGGCTAGGCGGCAAGCTCGCAGTGGACATGGCGTTCGGTCGTACGGAGGCCTTTCCACTGCGCGGCCGGATCTCCATCGCGGCGCTCGATCTCACGCCGTATCTGCCCACGGGCACGCTCGCCGGCGAGGTGACCGGACACGTCGACGTGCGCGGCGGCAGCTTGAAGGTCGACGACTCGCTGGTCGGGCGCGTGCTCGTGAGCGCGCTGCGGCTCGGCACGCAAGGCGTCGAGATCCGCAACGATGGCGACGTCGATGTGCGGCTCGATCGCGGCGTCTTCGACTTCGCGCAGGCGCGCTTCGTCGGTCCGTCGTCGCGCCTCGAGCTGCGCGGCGGCGGCTCGATGCGGCGGCTGTCGACGACCATCGATGGGCAGCTCGATCTCGCGCTGTTGGCCAGCCTGACGCCGTCGATCGTCGAGGCGCGCGGTCGCGTCGACGTGCAGGTGCGGCTGTCTGGCCCAACGGCGAACCCCGAGGTGTACGGCGTCGCGACGATCGCCGGCGCGGCGATACGCACGCTGGCGTTCCCCGAGCCGATCGACGATCTCTCGGGCCGCGTGACGTTCAGCCAGCGCATCGTGAACCTCGAGAACTTCCATGCGCGGATCGCCGGTGGGCGGCTCGACGCACACGGCACGGCGACGCTCGAAGATCGCGGCCTCGCCTCGATCGACATCGACGTGTCGACGCGCGACATCGCGCTCGCGCCCGTCGACGGCCTCGAGCTCGGCTTCGGCGGCGAGACACGCATCAGCTGGGAGCGCGGCGCGCGGCTTCCGGAGGTCACTGGCACGCTGCGCGTCTCGCGCTTGCTCTACACGCGACCGGTGCACTTCTTCCAGACGCTCACCGAGTACTCGCGCCGCGGGCGCACCGAGGTCGAGCAATACGATCCAGAGAACGATCACGTCGCCATCGATCTGCGCGTGGTCGCCGACGCGCCGCTCGTCGTCGCCAACAACCTGCTCGACGCGGAGCTGTCGATCGACGACTCCGAACATCCGTTCCGCATCGTCGGCACCGATCAGCGCTTCGGCATCCTCGGCCGGCTGGAGATCGATCGCGGCGTCGCGCGCTTCCGCTCGGCGACGTTCGACGTGCAGCGCGGCAGCTTCATCAAGTTCAGCGACGAGGCGCGCATCGATCCGGAGTTCGATCTTCGCGCGACCACGGTGATCCGCCGCAGCGGCGACTTCAGCGTGCCGCAGTGGCGCATCACGCTGCACGCCTACGGCACGGGTGACTCGCTGCGCCTCGAGACGCAGAGCGAGCCCGATCTCTCGCAAGAAGACGTCGCGCTGCTGCTCACCATCGGCATGACGCGCGCCGAGGCGCAGCAGCTGCAGACCGGCTCGCTCGGGCAGACGGCGGCGCTCGAGGCGCTCGCGACGGTGACCGGCGTCGACCGCGAGGTGCGCAACGCCGTCCCGGTGATCGACGACTTCCGCTTCTCGAGCAGCTACTCGCTGCGGACCAATCGCTCCGAGCCGCAGATCTCGATCGGCAAGCGCATCACCGAGCGCGTGCGCCTCTCCGCGACTACCGGGCTCGGCGAGGCGCGTGAGTTCCGCACCAGCGTCGAGTGGCGCCTCGACGACCAGTCGAGCGTGCAGGCCGGCTACGACAACCTGAACAACACGACCAACTCGTCGCTCGGGAATCTCGGCGTCGACCTGCGCTGGCGGCTCGAATTCGAATGAGCCGCGGCCGTCGCTCACTCTGCCGGCGGCTCGGCGACGCGACGTGCGCGCTCGCGCTCGCGGCCTTCACGCTCGCGCTCGCGCTCGCCGCGCTGGCGCTCGTCCCAAGCAGCGCAGGGCTGCGCGCCGCTGCGCGCGCCGACGTACCGCTCGAGCTGCGCGAGCTGCCGATCGTCGAAGTGGAGGTCGCTGGCGAGACTGCGGGCACGGTCACTGCGCGCGAGATCGGCGTGCCGCTCGGCGCGCGGCTCACCCGTGCGATGTTGCGCGCGACGACCGAGCGCTTGCTCGCGTCGCAGCGCTACGCCGACGTGCAGCTCGACGTCGAGCGTGTCGGTGCCGGCGTGCGCTTGATCGCGACGCTGGTGCCGCGGCTGCTGGTGCTGCGCGTGCAGGTGAGCGGCAACGAGGTGCTCGAGGACGACGAGCTGCTGCGCGCCGCGCAGGTGCACGAGGGCGTCGAGGTGCGGCCCGATCAGCTTGGTGATCTGGTGCGCCGCGTCGAGAGCGCCTATGCGGAGCGCGGGTACGCGGGGGCACACGCGCTGGTCTCGCTGCGCGACACCGACGATCCGTCGCGCAAGGTGCTGGTGCTCGAGGTGCGCGAAGGGCGGCCGGCACGACTCCGCGCGGTCCGCTTCGCCGGCGAGACACCGGAGGACGATGCGCGCGAGCTGGTGCTCGGCGAGCTCGGCCTCGAGCGCGGCGACGTCGTCGACCGCCGCGCCCTCGGCGATGGTCTGCGCGCAGCGCAAGCGGCGCTGCGTGAAGCAGGATGGCTCGAAGCGAGCCTCGGTCCGGTCGAGGTGTCCGACGATGCGCGCGGCGCGACGGTCGACATCCGCGCACACATCGGACCGCGATACGAGATCGTGCTGCGCGGTCACGCACCGATCACGCGCGACACGATCGCGGCCGCGCTTGGTCTCCGCACCGAGCGACTCACTGGATCCGTCGGCGAGCGTGGACTACGCGATCGCGTCGTCGATCTCTATCTTCGACACGGCTTTCTCGACGCGCGCGTCGAGGTGCGCCGCGAGAACGCGGCGCCCGGGCACGCGCGGCTGGTGATCGTCGTGACCCCCGGCGAGCAGCTCGACGTCGTCGGCATCGGCTTCCTGGGCGCGACGCACTTCGACACCGATTTTCTGCGCGATCAGGTCGTCAGCTACCTCGAAGAAGACGTCGCCGGCTCGACGCTCATCTATCCCGTGGACTCCGAGATCGCCGATGATCTGGGCGCCGGTGGACGTTCGGTGCCGCGGCCGCGCGAGATCCCCGAGCCGCTCGTCGTCGAGCCGGCGCGCGTCTACTACGCGCCGACCTACGCCGAGGCGATCCGGCACATCGAAGAGCTCTACCAAGCGGACGGCTTCCTCGGCGCGCGCGTCGGGCCGGAGCGCGTCGAGCGGCTCGCGAGCGGCGAGATCGCGGTCGTCGTGCCGGTCGTCGAAGGGCCGCAGACGCGCCTGCACGCCGTCGCGGTGACGGGCAACACGATCCTCGGCGCGCGTGAGCTGCTCGCCGCGACGGGGCTCGAGCGCAATGCGCCGTTCGGCTACCTCGCGCTCGAGGAAGCGCGAATCAAGATGCTCGAGCTGTACCGCGAGCTTGGCTATCTGTACGCGCGCGTCGAGCCGGAGCCGCGCTTCAGCGCCGACCGCACCCGCGTCGAGATCACGTTCCGCATCGTCGAGCGCTTCGCGGTGCGCGTCAGCGGCGTGGTGCTGCGCGGGCTCACGCGCACCAACGAGTCACTGGTGCGCGCCAGGCTGCGCCTGCACGAGGGCGACCTCTACCGGCCGAGCCTCGCGCGCCGCTCCGAGGAGCGCCTGCTCGAGCTCGGCGTGTTCAGCGGCGCGACGATCACGCTCGAGGACGAGGACCTGCCGGCGCGCGAGAAGCGCATCGTCGTCACGCTGGCGGAGCAGCGCACGCAATACCTCGACACGTCGCTCGGCATCTCGACCGGTCAGGGCATCCGCGCCGCGCTCGAGTACGGCTATCGCAACCTCGGCGGTAGCGCCATCTCGACCTCGCTCCGAGTGCAGCTCGGCTACCAGTTCTTCCTCATCGATCCGGTGATCCAGAACTACTTCGACGATCTCTCCCTCGCCGATCGGCTCGAGCGACGCATCACCCTCGCGATCACGGCGCCGTACATCTGGGGCCTACCCAACGTGCGCGGCTCGATCGAGGCCTCGCACATCCGCCACAACGAGCGGCAGTTCGGCTACGACAAGAACAGCGCGGTGCTGTCGCTCTCGTGGCGCCAATCACGCGCGCTCAATGTGACGCTGAGCGGCGAGATCGAGAACAACAACCTCGGCCTGTTTGGCGGAAAAGCGCTCGCCGATCTGCGCGAGAACACCGCCAGCGATCCACGCCTCTCGCGCTTGCTGCGGATCCCGAGCGGCGAGTCGACGCTGGTCTCGACGCGCGCGACGACGTCGATCGACTTCCGCGACAATCCGTTCACGCCGACGCGCGGTCTGTTCTCGACGCTGACCGCCGAATACGCGCGCACGCTCCGCACCGAGCAGCTCGCCAGCGGTGATCAGTTCTTCTCCAACTTCGTCAAGCTGAGCTTCAGCGCGAGCGGCTACATCCCCATCGCCGACAAGCTCGTGCTCGCGCTCCAGTTCCGCATCGGCCGCGTCTTCGCCGTCGATCCACAGTCGGAGACGTACCCGAACCGCCAATATTTCCTCGGTGGCGTGGACTCGATGCGTGGCTATCTACAAGACGCGCTCATCCCGCAGGAGTTCGCCACCGCGCTGCAGCATGACGCGAGCGGACGCGCCTCGCCGAGCGCGATCTTCCGCGGCGGCGATGCGTACGTGCTCGCGCGCGCGGAGCTGCGCTTCCCGATCCTCGGCGCGCTCGGTGGCGGTGTGTTCATCGACGCGGGCAACGTCTGGGCGGATGCGCGCAACCTCAACGTCTTCGATCTGCGACCGACCGCCGGCCTCGGTCTGCGCCTCGCGACGCCAGTGGGTCCGCTCGCGTTCGACTACGGCTTCGTGCTGCTGCGCCGCACGGTCCCCGTCTCGTCGTGTGCCGAGCCGTCGTCGACCACGGTGCGGGAGTGCGCGTCGAACGTGCCGTTCGAGCCGCTCGGCGCATTTCATTTCTCGATTGGCCTGTTCTGAGCCGTGAGGCGATGGCTCGCGCAGAGCGTTCAGAACGCCGCAGTCGCGGCATCGCTGCGCACACCGTGCGCGGGCACGCACTCGTTTCGAGTGATGACCCATATGGACGTTGACAGCGTACGTGGTCGTCACCACAGTCAATCAGCGATGACGAAGCCCAAGCGAAAGTCGGAGCGCCTCGCGGACCGCGCGAGAGAGATCTTGCAAGGGCTGCTCGACGCGGGTGACGAGCTCGCCGCCGGCCTGTTCGGGCCGCCGCCAAAGCAGCCAGTGATGATCCCAGTGCGCCGCCGTCCGCGTCGCTGATCGTTAGCGACTCGAGAGCCGTCGAAAAACAGGCTCAGAGCGAGCGCGCCCGCAGCAAGGCGAGGGAGCGTACGC
>Ga0335397_10002031_pt1 | contig 27544 bp, 22 predicted proteins | sample MAT04_FD_205740 | JGI IMG/M metagenome (GOLD analysis project Ga0335397, IMG submission 205740) | Freshwater microbial communities from Lake Fryxell liftoff mats and glacier meltwater in Antarctica - MAT-04 (spades assembly) (version 2) ... | reverse complement strand
TCACCTACCCGCACGCCCAAACTATTCGACCAGATTCGGGATCGTTTGCGCCTGAAGCATTACAGCTTGCGAACCGAACAGGCGTATGTGCAGTGGGCCAAACGATACATCTTTTTCCATGCCAAACGCCATCCCACTGAAATGGGTAAACCAGAAATAGAGGCTTTTCTGACTTCGCTGGCGGTGGATCGCCAAGTCTCCGCTTCAACGCAGACTCAGGCGCTCCCGGCGCTGTTGTTTTTATACAAGGAAGTGCTCGCAATTAAAGGGGCCCAATTAAAGGGGCCAGGCTCGCATTTAATTTCTCGCTTCACAATCACAATCACAACCCCAATTCCCCCTGTCCCACATCCTTCGCTACGGATTCATCATGCTGCACGCGCGGTCGGCCGCGCGGCTTGGCCTCACGCCTTTGGCCTGTCATGGCTTCGCTCTTGGCATAGAAGCGGGAATCTCCCAACGGCTGACTCTGGTTCAATGCCAGGTGGATATCGTCGATCGCTTTGCTGTCCAACTGCGCCCGGAACAGATCGTGATAAGCCGCCTGTCTTTCCGCGTCATCCCGGCCAACGGCCTGGTAGAGCGGGTACGGTGTCAGGTATGCGTTGGATTGGCCGAGTGCATTGTGGCGATAACTGGTCCAGCGGTAGTGCGCAGGATCATCAACGGGGACAGACCACATTTTTCTCAACCTGGCATACAAACAATTGCTAACTGGAACAAGAGTGGTGACAAACGAGGACGATTGTCTCCCCTATTGCGTTCATAGGAAAAACTACTCTTCTTCCTCTTGCGCCCTTGCATAACCCGCCTCTCTCTGACCGCGCAGGGCCAGCACAAAAACAATGTTCAGCTCGGGCACATAACGATAGAGGGCCACATAGCCATGTGTTCGGCGGCCGATCACTAATTCATGCATGCTTGATTCCTTCTCGTCAGCCTTTACGGGATGTCCGATCAGGGGGTTGTGTTCCAATACCGCAATGGCTTCCAGGATTTCCTGAATACGGCCCATTGAGTCTTCCACTTGGAGATGGGCAAGATGGACCAGGATACGTTCGATGTCGTCACCGACCTCTATGGCCAGTTGAATGTTGGCCACTTCAGCGCCCCAACTTATGGGGCATGGGGCGATTGACGGGGCTTCAGGCTATCCGCCCTTCCAGGTAAGTGCGCATGTCTTCCCACGCAATGGCCTTGCCCGTGGAGACGATATGGGCATAACGGGCCTCGGCCTCAGCATGGAAAGTTACGCGCTGTTCTTCCTGGGTGGTCTTTTCGGCAATGGCCTGAAGAATGAAGTTGTGGGACGTGGTTCCTGCCTGCTTGGCGGCGGCGGCCATGCGCGCCTTCAACTCCTCGGGCATGCGGATGGTGGTGGTGGCCATGAGAATCTCCGGGCAGTGGGATGTCTAAATGTAGCGCAGCAGTGCTACATGTTGCTTAGCGAAAAATGGGGGCAAATCACGGTTTTCTAGCCTGACAAACAAACAATTGGAAACCGTGGTCGCCCCAAGAGACGGTCTGCCGAGCAAACCTCACGGTGCCACCTCAAACACCCCATTCGGCGTTTCGCCAAACATCTCCGGCGCGTACATTGCTTCGACCCGCGTTGGCGGCATCTGGAACTGGCCGTCGCTGTTCAGGCGGAGGCTGTATTCCAGGCTGAAGCGGCCGCGCGGGGCGTATTCGTAATAGGCGCGGTAGCTGTCGAACAGGCGTTCCTGCCAGGCGGGCCAGGCGTTGCCGGCGCTGTTCTCTGTTTGGGTCAGCAATGCGGAGCCGCGTTGTTTGCCGCTGCTCAGGATGCTGGCGCCGGCGGGAATCGGGTCTTCCACGACCACCCAGCCCATGTCGTCGCGGGCGTCGATGCTGAGGCGCACACGAATGACATCGCCGCGGCTCCACTTGCCGGGCGTTTTCTGGTCGATCGGGATGAGCTCGCGTTTGACGCTGTAACCGCGTTGCACCGGCGCGCTGATTGGCACGGCGGCGAGCGTGGTGACGCTGACGTAAGGCTGGCCTTCGCCTTCGTGTTTCAGTTTCAGGGTTGCTGTTTCGACGCCCAGCGGCAGGAAGGCGGTGGCGCCTTTCGGGTAGTTTTTCCAGTCCACCACGCGGCCGTCTTTGCCGAGCACGATAGTGCTCTTGCCAGTCGGTTTCACGGCTTCAAACTGTTGCTGGTAACGGTTCAGCGCCAGCACGCCCCAGGCGTTGGCGGTGGTGGTGTTCCAGCGGCCGTCGTGTTGCCGCGCCAGGATGCCGGTGACCAGTTTCGGCAGATCGTCCCGCCAGGCGGCTTCCGGCATCAGCGCCAGCAGTGCGCGCAGGGCGTTGGTGTCGGCCGAGGTCATCATCCACCACAGGTTGTCGCCGGTTTCATTGCTGAAGTTGAGGCGTTTGCCGGTGTGGGTGAAGCGCGCATCCAGCCCTTTAAGCGCAACACGCAGCAACGCATCGCGTTCAGCCAGTCCGGGCGACTTTTGCAGGATGTCGATCCAGTCGATCAGCGCCGAGGACGGCCACAGATTCGGTTCCGGTTTGATGGTGGAGATCAGCGCGGGTGTTGCCTTGCCGGCGCGCGCCAGGGCTGCCAGCGCGGCGAGACGCAATACGGTCGGGTTTTCCCAGGCGTGGTTTGGCCGTTCAATTTTCCCGGCCAGGTACTCGGCCAGTGCGCGCTGCATGCGGGTGTGCGCGTCCAGCGGCAGGTTCCAGCCGGCTTGGTCGGCAATCGCCAGGACATAGGCGGTGAGGGCGACGCTGCCCTGACCGGCGCCCGGGAAAAAGTTGGCGAGACCGTTATCCGCCAGATAGGCGGGCAGGTTGGCGGTGAGGTCGTCCCAGGCGGCGCGATCCTGCATGGCGACGGCTTTGGAAACTTTCTGCTCCAGGCAAGCATAGGGATAGTTGCGCATATAGTCGCGCAGACCGGTCTGGCTGTCGGCCAGGCTGGCGGTCAGGGTGGCGCGCAGTTCGCCGCTGTTTTTCAAGCTGCTTGACGGTGCGGCGACGGGGAGATCAAGCGTTTGATTCAGCCGATACAGGCTGGCCGATTGCACGCGCACCGGCACGGCGGCATGAATGATCTGCTTGACCTTCAGCGCGTCGTGCGACTTCCCGCCGGCCTCCTTGGCGCTCAGCGTCCATTCCAGATGCGCACTTTCCGGCACCACGACTGGCCAGGCGATTTCGCGCGCTTCGCCGGCGGTCAGCGTCAATGTGCGCGATGGCAATGCGTTCAACCCCGTGGCGTTTGCGGTCACTTCGATCTTCATGCCGTGCTCGCTGCCGTTGCGCACGGTGAAATAGGCTTGCAGGCGGTCGCCTTCGCGCACCACCGGCGACAAGCCGGAGATGAGTTGCAGATACTGGCTGCTGCGGATCGCCGTTCTGCCGGTGCCGAAGCGGTTTTCCGAGGCGGCGATGGCGACGATGCGGAACGAGGTCAGGCTGTCGTTGAGCGGAATTTCGACGCTGGCCTCGCCGTTTGAGTCGAGGCTGACACGGGCTTGCCAGAACAGCAGCGTGTCGAACAACTCCCGCGTCGGCAGTTTGCCGCCACCTCCGCCGGCAGGCAGCGCTTTCTTGCCAAAGTGACGTTTGCCGGTGACCTGCATCTGCGCTGTGAAGGTCTGCATGCTGTAGCCGCGTTCCGCCAGCATCGCTTCGAGCAGGTTCCAACTGTTGTTGGGCGCGAGTTCAAGCAGGCCTTCATCCACCGCCGCCAGGGTGACTTCGGTGCCGATCGGCGGCAGCGCTCCTTCCGGCGTGCGCACCTTGATGCGGGCTTTGACCTTTTCGCGAATCTGGTACTGGGGGCGATCCGTTTTGACTTCAACTTCCAGCCGATACGCGCGTTGGCCAACTTCGATGCCGGCGATGCCGAGTTTGAAACTGGGGCGGCCCAGGTCGACCAATGCGGTTGGCTTGACCTCGTCATTGCGGCCGCGCACGACCAGCGCCGAGACGAATACGTTCGGCGCCCAACTGGCTTTGACCGGGATTTCGATCACCGGCGATTTGCCGGACAACTCGATGACGCGGGCGTCGAGCACGCCTTCGCGCTCGACCGTGACCAGCGCAGTGGCGCTGCGGTAGGGCATGCGGACCTGGAAGCGGGCGGTTTCGCCGGGTTCATAACGTTTCTTTTCCGGGATCAGGTCGATCCGGTCATGGTTGGCCTGATCGAAGCCCCAATCATCCGGCCCGGCGACCCAGAAGCTGTGTTGCGTCGTGGCGGCCCGGCCGGCGCTGTCGAGGGCTTGTGCGCTGACCAGGATTTCACCGCTGGCTTCAATCTGCACTTCGCAACTGAACTTGCCCTTGGTGTCAGTCTTGCCGCTGCATGTGGCGGCAATCGGGGTCTCACGTGTTTCTTCGTTGTAGCCGTAGAAGCCGCCGGCGAGCCGGACGCGATGGCTGAAGGTCTGGCGCAGCTTGAGTTTGGCTTCAACCGATACTTCCACCGCGGGCTTGCCGGCGAGATCGACGGCCTGGAAATCCAGACGGTGTGTCTGGCGTTGATTCTTGTCACGATCTTGCCCGGCTCGCGTCCAACGCGCGTTCTTCATGCCCAGCACGACGTTGGCCGGCCACCAGGTCGTCGTGCGGCTGACGGTCTGGATTTCGCCGTTCGGATCGGCGTATTCCATTTCCACGCGCAGCTTGTGCGGCGTGTTCAGGGCCGGCAGCGCGCTGATCCGGCTGCGGCCGGCGCCGTTGGCGTCGAGTTTGAGCTGGCTGCCTGGTAGCGTCACCAGTTCGCTTTCTTCGCTGCTGTTTTCCTGTTCGCCCCGGCGCGCAAAGTCGTATTCCTTGAAGTCGGCAAACTCGACCCGGTAATGCGGCTCCAGTTGCGCGCGTAGTTTGACCGCCAAGTTTTTCGCGCCGCCGCCATTCAGGTAGCGCACGCTGAGGCCCATGTCGGCATGCCGGGCGGCGACCAGTTCCTGCGCCACCGGATCGATTTCGGCACGCATCAGCGGCACCCGGAAATCGCCGACACTGAAGGCGCCGGAATCGATCCCTTCCAGATATTCAAGCTGCTGCGATGGGCTGTCCGGCGACACCACCTGATTCAGCAAGCGCAGGTTGTAGTCGCCGCGTTTGGCGCCGGCGGGCAGTTTCCAGTCGGTAGCGGCGGCGCCGTTGTGCCAGGTCAGTGGCAGAAACCAGCGCTGGTTGCTGCCGCTGTGCTCGATCTGCAAGGTGGCCGGCAGTTTTGCCGCATGGCTCAAGCCGGTTTCGCGCTTGTCGCGCACGATGTGCTTCATGTGCACGCTTTCACCGGGGCGGAACAAGGTGCGGTCGAGCAGGCTGTGCGCGATGCGAGACTCTGTGCGCCACTCCGAGGGCAGGCCGAAGCGCCAGGTTTCAATCCCTTCGTTCCAGTCCGACTGGGCAAAGCTGAGGTCGTCATCCTTGCGCGCGCTGACATACAGCGGGCAGTCGTATTCGCTGGCGCTTGGGTCCGGCAGGTTTTTCGGCAACAAGGCCATGCCCTGTGTGTCGGTGCTCGATTCGGCAAACAGGCGGCCTCGGCAATCTCGCACTGCGATGCGGGCGCCGGCGACCGGCGTGCCGAGATCGAGTCGAGTCACCCAGGCCAGCGATGAGGCCGGCCCCCATTTGAAATGCACTGCGAGATTGGTGACCAACGCGCTGCTGCGGACGTACATCGGGCGGTTGTCGTCCAGCAAAGCCTTGCCCAGGCGCTGGCTTTCCGCTTCCACGACATAGAAGCCAGGTCTTTCCAGCGGCAGGCCGATGACCTCGAACGCCTGCGCGCCATTCGGCTTCGGCAGTGTGCGTTCGACCAGCCTGGGCGATTTTTCGGGCAGCAGTCGCGAGCGGCGCGGGTCGGGTTGCTGTGCGACGTTCGGCACGTAGGGCGGGTTGTCGAACTGATGCAGCTGTTTTTGCCAATGCAGGATATCGGCATCGTCACTCAGGCGAATCCAGCGCACTTTGGCGGCGGTGCCTGTGCCCATATCCGGTTCCAGATTGCGCAGCGTGATCGGCAACAGACCGCCGGCAACTCGTTCGATGATGCCGAAATTGCCGGCAAACTTGATCATCGGCGGCAAGTCGCCAGTCTTGAATTGCAGCGGGAAGCGCGCTGCGTTGACCAAGTCGCGGCCTTTGTCATCGCTGAACTGCTTCGGCAAGGACAGGCTCAGGCTGGCATTGGCGGGGAACGGGCCGGAGAATTCGATGCCGTCATCCATCGCCTCGGGGTGTTCGTCTTTCCGTTGCCGATAAATTTTGCCTTTCGGCGTGCTGGCGCTGTCTTTCAGCGTCACCTGGTCGAGCAGTTCACGCGCCACCGGGGCGGTAAAGTCGAGCCGAATCGGAGTCAGCGGGATGCAGCCGGCTTTCGCATTTTCGCGTTGGCAGCGCAGGCGGGCAGCGAAATGGTCACGCACCTTGAATTCAATCCGCTGGTCAGCCGGGTTGGTTTGGCCGGAAGGCGTAGCGATGCCCGCACCCCAGACCAGTGCAAGCTGGGCATTTGCCGGCAGCGTGCGTTGGCAACGCACGACTTCGAGCTGGGGATTCTTCATGGCGTCTTGCTCGTCGAGCGCTTCGCCGAGTTCATACAAACGATTCTTCATCTGCCGCAGGATGCGCTGCCGCTCGACGCCATGCAGGCGCAACAGCGGAATCTGTTCATGAATGCCCTGGGCTTCGCAACGTCCATGCGCGGCAATGCTGTCAGCCTGCACGGCGCCATTCAGCCGCACGATGAAAACCTGGTCTTCATCCAACGTCGAACCGGCGCCGGGCAGGCTGGCTTGTATGCGCGGACCGGCGACGGCAAAGGAATAGGGCGCTGCGGCTTCGATTTTTTCGCCGGCCAGCGTGGTGATGCCGGCCTTCAGCGTGAAACGGCAGGTCGTTCCGGCTTCTGGCGTTGATGCCAGGTTGTAGACCCAGGTGCGTTCATCGCTCCAATAGCCATTGCCGGCGACGCCACACTGGATATCGAACGGCGCCGCTGCATCACTCTGGCCGAGCGCGGTCATCGGCGCTGAAAAGCGGGCTTGCGCCTGGCGAATATCGAGCTGTTCGCCCTGCGGACTGAATATTTCGACATTGGCCGCGCTCGCGGGCGCGGCAAGGCATAACACGGCAAGCAGTGTGATCAGGTGGGTGCTCTGGCGACGCATGATTATTCTCCTTCGACGAAGCGCCATTTTGCCTCCAGTCTGGATCTATCTGTGATGTAAACCCACGCAGCAATCCCTTTATGCGGGTGATGGAATAATTGTTGACCAAAAGGGTCAACTATAGATACAGTTCACCCATCTGCTTTCTAGACATTTTTTGCAACGAGAGGACTTACCATGGAACTTGAAATCAACGGCCGCACCATCGAAACTGATCCCGAAGGCTATCTGGTCAATCTGGAAGACTGGTCTGAAGATGTCGCAATCTACCTGGCCAGCCAGGACAAGCTGGAACTGGGCGAAAACCACTGGAAGATCATCAACTACATGCGTGGTTACTTCCATGAATACGGCACCGCGCCAAATCTGCGTTTCCTGCAGAAGGGCCTGAAGGAAGAATTTGGTAGCGAGTGGGGCGAGAAGAAGTTTCTCTTTGACATTTTCCCGTTTGGACCCGCCAAGCAAGCCGGCCGTTACGCCGGTACGCCGAAACCGACTGGTTGCGTTTGATTGGTTGCGTCTAAATAGATTTGGTTGTTCGTTTCACTTGATTCGCACGACTAAAATTGCCCCGCCCGGGAAACCCCGGAGCGGGGCTTTTTCGATTGGACTGTCATGTTTCGTTTGTTATCTCTGCTTGTCTTGACGTTGTTGCAAGGTCAAGCGCTCGCCTTTCCCTGGTATGCCCAGGGCGACAATATTCGTGGTGCCGAATTGATGGCGCCGGAAGAGCGCAAGGCTTATGTGACGCGCCTGCAAAGCATGAAGACCTTCGCTGAGTGCAAGGCCTACATGAGCGAGCATTATCTGGAGATCGACAAGCGGGCCAAGGCGCGCAACGCTGTGTTGCCGCCAGTCAAGGGTGATCCCTGCGAAGTGATCAAGACAATGGGACGGATTCGTTGAGCCGGTGTTGATGCCTCCTTTTTGATCACAATTTGATGTTTCGCTTCCACGTTCTCTTTTCCATGCATTCATCGTGTTGCCGCCAGATATCCTGATCATCGGCGCCGGCGCTGTCGGCCTCGCCTCTGCGCTTGAGTTGGCACGGCGCGGTGCGCGCGTGACGTTGCTCGATCGCGGTCGCAGCGGCGCCGAATCAACCTGGGCCGGCGGCGGTATCCTGTCACCGCTGTTGCCCTGGAATTACAGTGCTGCGGTCAACGCGCTATCGGAATACTCACGACAAATTTTCCCCGACTGGTGCGCCCGTCAGGAGAGGTTGGCCGGACTTGAGGCTGAGTATCAAGTCAGCGGCATGCTGGTTTTGCCGCCGTTTGCCGAAACCGATGCCTTTGCCTGGTGCCAGCGGCATGGCTGGCGCTGCGAATTGCGCGACAGTGCAGCGTTTTTGCCCGCCATCAAGGCGCGGACGTCGCTCTGGTTGCCGGATGTTGCCCAGGTCAGAAACCCGCGTCTGGCGCAAGTCTTGCGTGCGGCGGCGTTGGCGGAGGGGGTGAATATCATCGAAATGGCGACAGCCACGCGGCTGTTGGTTTCCGCTCGACGCATTAGCGGCGTCCAGACCACACAGGGCGATTTCTCCGCCGCCGCCGTGGTGGTTGCTGCTGGCGCCTGGAGCGGTGGATTGCCCGGCATCGATGCGCTGTCTGAACGGGTGTTCCCGGTACGCGGGCAAATGCTGTTGTTCAAATTGCCGCCTGAATTGCTGTCAGAATCGCTGCCCACGATCGTGCTGCACAATGGAAATTACCTGATCCCGCGTCGGGATGGCCATGTACTGGCGGGCAGCACACTGGAAGCGACAGGGTTCGATAAATCGACGACTGACGCAGCCCGGCTTGAATTGCTGGCCTTTGCCAGCGGCATTCTGCCCACCCTGACGGAACAGGTTCTGCAACAGCAGTGGAGCGGATTAAGGCCGGGTTCGCCGGACAACATTCCGCTCATTTCGCCGCATCCCAATTACGCCAATCTCTATTTCAACAGCGGCCATTTCCGTTATGGTGTCACCATGTCGCCGGGTTCTGCGCTGTTGCTGGCGGATCTGATCGAAGGTAAATCACCCGCGCTATCGGCCGCGCCCTACGCCTTGCCTGGGCGCTTGAAACAGGTTGATTTTTAAGGTTTCATTCGCCCCTGTGTTGGAAACACAACTGGCGCAAAGTTGGGGTTCAAAGGGTTACGAATGACATATAACAAATGAAATACAACGAATATCAGGACGAGGTTATGAGATGAAATACAACAAAGGTTTTACCGTCATTGAACTGGTGGTGGCCGTTACCATCGTTTTGCTGCTGATCGCAGTCGCGATCGCGTCTTTTAACGATCACATGACGCGCAAGTACCGTGCCGAGGCGCGCAAGGCATTGATTGAAAACGCGGAGTGGCTGCAATTGCAGCATGCCAAGAGCGGCACCTACCTTGTCAAGTTGCCGATTACCCAAACGCCCAATGATGGCGATGCCCGCTATCGCATCGAGCTGGTTTCCAGCCCGCAGACGGCGACAGATCCCAATGTTCAGTTTCCGGCCGCATCGGTCGATGCCTTCACCCTCCGCGCGGTACCGGTGAGCGGCAATGCCTGCGGCAACTTGTTGCTTGATTCGACCGGACGCACTGGCGTTTCGGGCGCGTCTGCGCGGGTAGCCGATTGTTGGCATTAGTGGTGTGGGTGGTGGGTAGGAGAGTGGGCAGGATGGTGGGCTTGGTTGAGGAAACAAGCGTCGGAACACATGAAGGAACACGTGCCGGAGAATGCACGCCTTGATAAACGCGCTTCCGCTGCAAACGCTGCCGGTCTTGCGTCTGCTTTCGCATGCTGAGTTTTTCTCCGGTGAAGCCATCGCACGGCGCCTGAATTGCTCGCGCGGCACCGTGCACAACGCGATTCGCGCGGCGCAGGAAGCCGGTTTCAGGGTGCATGCCGTGCACGGTCGCGGTTATCGCTTGGCTGCGCCGGTGAGTTGGCTGGATGCGGATCGCCTGCATCACGCATTCGATCAGCGCGGCATTCGTCTGCAATATTTCGACCAGATCGCTTCGACCAATGCGCAGATGCTCGACTGGGCCGCGCGTGATGCGCCCGAGCGTGCGCCGCAGCGGGCGCTGGTCTGCGCGGAATGGCAAAGCCAGGGTCGCGGCCGGCGCGGTCGCGACTGGCACGCCGATCTCGGCGCTGGTCTGATGTTTTCCTTTTTATGGCGTTCGACGCGTCCCGCCGCCCAGCTTTCCGGACTCTCGCTGGCAGTGGGCGTCGCACTGGTCGAAGGCTTGCGCGAGTTCGGTCTGGCCGGGGCGCGGGTCAAATGGCCGAATGATATTCAGCTTGGCGGCGCCAAATTGGCGGGTGTATTGATTGAATTGGCGAGCGACAAACTGGCCAGCGACGTACTGGCGCCCAGCACAGCAGTGATCGGGGTAGGCATCAATGTGTCCGGTGGCGAGGCATTGAGCCAACGCGTTGGTCAACCGGTGACCGATCTGTCTGCACATTTGTCTGCACACCTCGGGCGTGTTGATCGCAATGAACTGCTGCTGCGCCTGGTCACTTCACTCGATACCGCGTTGACGCGGTTTGAGTGTGACGGGTTCGCCGCGTTTCATGCCGCATGGCATGCCTGTCATGCGCATCAGTCGCAGCCGGTTTGCTTGCAGCGGGGCCACGGCGAGGCCATCAACGGCATCGCGTTGGGGGTCGATGCGCAAGGTGCGTTGCAGGTTGAAACCGCCAGCGGCATCGAGACTTTCCATTCCGGCGAAGTCAGCCTGCGAGCCATTTCGCCATGATGCTGTTGGTGGATGCCGGCAACACGCGCATTAAATGGCGCATTGTTGAGGGGCATCAGTTGCTTGCAGCTGGAGTCGCGCTAACCGGTGAATGGGCCGAATTGAACACCGCCTGGCAACCGTTCAAGCTGGCAAAAGCCGTGCTGAGCTGTGTCGCGCCGGCGATCGTGCATGCTGGCCTGGCTGCGCTGATGCAGCAGAGCGGTGTCGAGGCGCATTGGTTGCTGGCAGAGCGCGAACGGCATGGCGTCTTGAACCTTTACACGGCGCCGGAAAGACTCGGCGCCGACCGCTATGCCGGTCTGATTGCCGCCGCCCGTCTGAAGCTGGGTGACTGCGTGGTGGCCAGTGTGGGTACCGCGACGACGGTGGATCAACTGGATCGAAACGCTGCGTTTTTGGGCGGCATCATCCTGCCCGGCCCGGATATGATGCGGGCGGCATTGCTGCGCGGCACCGGCCAGATCGAAACTTGCATGCCATCTGATTCAACCCGCTTGGCGGACCTGAATTTGTCGCCGCCGCCACGCGATACCGCCGCCGCGGTGGAAACCGGCATCGTGCTGGCTCAGGTTGGCGCGATTGATGCGATGTGTCAGCGCATGTGTCAGAGCATGGAATCAGGCATGAATGCATCGCCTGTGCTGATTTTGACCGGTGGCGCCAGAGTCCAGATACGCGCCGGACTTCGGCGTGAACTCATCGAAATTGAAGATCTGGTGCTGGATGGTCTGGCCTGGATTGGACTGGAATTGAATTGCGCAAACTGATCGGACTGCTGCTGGCTTTGAATCTGGGGTTGTTGGCGGTTGGTCTGGCTTGGCAATTCGCCGCGCGGGAAGCGTCGCAGCCGGTGGTGTTCAACGCCGACAAAATTCGCCTGCTTGACCTGCCGCCGACGATGCAACCCGATCAAGCGAAAACCGTTGCCGATGCGCTCAATCAGACGCCGGCGGACGTCGCGCCCGAGGCGACGGCTCAGGAGACGCCGCAGATTGCAAACCTGCGCTGCCTGGCATGGGATAGGCTCGATGCGGCCGGTTTGCGTGCGATCGAGTCTTATCTCAAGCAGGTCGGTATCAAGCCTGGCACTTATTCGATCGAGTTGGAAAAAAAACTGGGCTGGTGGGTATTTTTGCCGCCGCTGGAGGATGCGGCAGCCGGGCAAGCGCGGATTGATCAGATCATCCAGCTGGGTATCAAGGACTACGCCCAGGTTCGCAGCGGGCCAATGCGTAATGCGGTCTCGCTGGGTGCTTTTTCCAATCTGGCGCAAGTGCGTGAACATGCCGCATTCCTGACCAAGAAGGGGCTCACGGGTATCGAATTCGGGCCGCGCCTGGAGTCGGGCGTGGTGAGTCTGACTTTGTCCACTTCAATTTCCGATGCCGAATTGGCCCAATTGGAAACGCAATTAAAAACCGGTTGGCCTAATGGGTTGCAGCCAGCCGCTTGTGCTTTGCCCTGATTTCGCGCTTTCAATTTCCCGAGCACAGAGACGCCGGGTCGCACAAGCGGCCGCGCAGCCAATCCGATGAAAGTGGCAACAGCAGATCGTCGAACTCGCCCTCCGGTCGATCTGCGGCGCGCGGTGGATGCATGATGAAGCGTGCATTCGGATTGATGTTTTCCAATTCATCCGACGAGGTCGGCATCAGGTTATCGCCGCCATTGATATTTTTCGCGCCGAAGCCGTTACGTCCATGTGAAATGACGATGGCGGCGGCGGGCGTCGGGTTGTTGCAAGCACGGTTCGGGCAGACTTGAAGTTCTGCCACCGCCGCGGCCAGCGGCATGCCGGCGACGCTCCAGTTTGCCGCGACCGCGTAGCTCAATTGATTGCCCCAGGCATCACCTTTCGTCAGGCCAAGTGTTTTCCAGGGCAGATAGCCGGTGAGCGCGGCGCACTCGCCATCGGCTAGCCGATCCTCCAGGCCGTCATTGGTTTGCGTGGCATGACCTGAGCGCAGATCGGGGCAGGGCAGCGGCCCGGCCTGTCCGGCCTGGCGCAGGGCGTAGCCGACAAGTGCGATGCGGGCGGATTCAAGCGTGCGACGGCTTTCCGTGGTTTGATGTTCAGCCACCTGCTGGCCAAGCGGGGTCAGAATGCCACCCAGCAGCAGCGTAATGATGAACAGGACAATGGCCAGTTCGATCAGCGTGAAGCCGGCGGCAATCCTTGCGGCAATGCGGGCGCGGGGATTCGATCGCAAGGCGGTTTCAGTTTGCATTGGGTGTCAGCGTCCACCAATTCAGGTGGCAGGTAGCCTGGCCGCTTTTACCTAGGCTTGTACCTTCTCCTTCCAGAATGAGGCTGCAGCTTTCGATCGTGAAACGGCCCGGTGCGGTGGCACGCAGATGCGCAATCAGCCGGCTCAGACTGGCCGGGTTGAGCGGCGTTGCGGAAAACGACATTTTGCTGAGCTTCAGGTTGGGCGCCAGCGGGCTTGATGTTTGGGGCGCGAGATGCCAGGTCAGGCTGTTCAGATTCAGCAGGGTTCTTGCTTCGCCCAGCGCGGTGATCCAGCCGGCGCGATCTTCTGCGCCGATGAAGCCGCTGTTGCGGATGCGCTTGTGCAAGGTGGACTCCGCCTGGTCCTGCATCAGCCGCGCCGGTGCTTCATGAACGCTGCGGGCGACTTCGGCGGCAATTGATTCTTCGCTGATCAAGCGCGCTGCGGTAGCCAGCCGAGCTTGCAGGCTGTAATGAAAGACAAGGCTGCCGATCAGCAAGGAGGCGATCAGCAGCGCGATCGGGCGATGAAGTTTAGGGTCCATGATCTTCATGGCGTCGCCCCTTTGATTTCAATCTGGAAGCGGGCGGTGACCTGACTATGACCGAATTCGCCTTCCAGTTCGCTGGCGACGGAAGCATCCAGTGGCCACTGAGTTACGCTGACCGACTGGCCGGGGAATGCGGTCTGAAGTTGGGCGACCAGTGTTTGAACCCGCTGATGCGCGGCGCTGAAATTGTTGTCGAACGGCAATATCTCGCCTGCGAGCCTGATGAGCGGCACCTTGCCGGCTTGGTTTTCGGGGCTGCTGTCCGGGTTTTGTTGGGGATATGTTGAGCCGTCGAGTCGGTGAATATGCAGCTTGCCGATTTGATTGCTGATGTTCAGCACGGTTTCAAACAAGCCGGCGGGGTCATGCTCCAGGGCGTTGATGCTGTGCCAGGCCTCGACGATTTGCCGACGTTGATCCAGTCTGCTGGCGCCGCCGGCACTGCGCATCAGGTGGGCTTCCTGCTCGCGGTTGGCCTGGCTGGCGGCGCGTGCCTGATTTGCCGCATGGTCAAGTCGCCAGCTATCCAGCCAGAGCAACAGCGAAATCAGCATGATCAATGTGATCCAGGCGCTGGAGATGAATATCAAACCGCGTTTCATCCAGTGCAGCCGGGTAATGCCATGCTGCTCGCGGGTCATCAGATTGGCGCTCTGCGGTGCGTCCGGCAGCAGTTTCAGATACAGCGCATCGGAGGACTCCGCCAGCAGGGTGGGCGGCAGTTTCAGTGTTTCCAGCAGTTGTCCGCGCAAGATGCTTTCGCATTGGAAGCCGGCTGATTCTGGTAACAGCGCGTGCAACTGCGCCAGCGTATTGAGCGGGTCGAGCAGCAGCGTGCGCAGCGGTGCCGAGCGGGCCAGCAGACGCTGGCCGAGCAGCGATTGGCGGGTGCGCTCGATTTCCTCGGCATAGCCTTCGAGCGGGTTTTCATATTGGGTGCTGTCCACCGGGGCCAGACGCGAAAAGCGTAATTCGCCCTCTTCCAGATAAGTCAGGCGCAAGCCACCGGTTTGCTCGGACACCAGCAACAAGCGGCCCTTGCCGAGGCGGAATTGTTTCGCCAGCGGAATGGCCAGCGCCGGCAACAGCCAGATGCCGGCCAGGTGGGCGCTCCGCACATGCAAGATATCGAGCCAGGGACGCACGATTTCGGCATTGGTCAGGCCCATCATCAGGTAACGCTCCTGCCGGCGTTCCTTTAATTGGTCTTGCAACACCGGGTCAGACAACGCTTTCTGTCGCAATGCGGCGCGATAAGCAGAATGGTGGATCAGCTGACGCAGTCGGCGATCGGTCATTTCCCGGCGATCAGCACCGTGCACGCGCGGCAGGATGTCTTGCCGGTAAACCTCGTCCACCGTATCGACGGCAATCGCCACCGGTTTGTCGGCGTGCTTGAGCAACAGGGCGTTGAACTCCTCCCAGCCTTCCTCATGACTGGGCAGGGCATGCACTTCGTGCAGTGTGCCGCGGTGATACAAGGCGAAACTGGCGCCGGCAGCCGAGAGATAAAGCAGGATGCGATCATTCAATGTGAATGCCTTGACGATCATAACGGCAGTTCTCCGATGATCTGGTAGATCGGCAGGAACACCGCCAGCATCAACACCGCCAGCAGCAGGCCAAGCAGGGCGGCGAGTCCGGGTTCGAGCAAGGTCAGCGCGCGGGCGATGGTTTCGCGTGAGTCGCGCTCGAAGAACCAGGCGACATTTTCGAAGGCTTCGGCGAGTGCGCCATTGGCCTCGCCGGTGTGCACCATCCGCAGCACCAACGGAGGCAACAGGTCTTGCTGCCGCAAGCTGTTGGCGACGCCAACGCCGGCGGCGATATGTTGCGCGGTGGCGATCAACTTGAGTTGGATGACGCGGTTGCCGGCACTGTCGGCACAGGCGTGCAGTGCGTCGAGCAGGCCGACGCCGGATTGCAGCAGCAACGCAAGCAGGCCGCTGACGCGGGCCAGGATGTGTTTGCGCAGGGTCGGGCCGAAGATCGGCAGCTTCAGCCAGATGGCGTCCGTCCGCTTGGCGAGCGTTGCGGAATGACGCCAGGCGATGAAACCCATGCCGCACACCAACAGCAACAGCGGCAGCAGCCAGATCAGATTAGCGTTCGCCAGCTCCGAGACTTGAATCAACAGGCGAGTCGCGGTCGGCATCGGCATGTTCAGGCTGCTGACCAGGACGGCCAGTTTCGGCGTCAGATAGAACAACAATACGCCGGCTGCGGCGAGCACAGCGCCGGCGGCCAGGCTGGGGTAGATCAGGCGGCGGGTGAATTCGGTCTGTAGTTCATCCTGCTGCTTGAGACGGGCTTCCAGCCGCGCAAAGACAATTTCCATCTGGTCGCTGGTTTCGGCGGCGCGGATGAGCGCGACGAAGACGCGGTCGAAGACATCGGGGTGGCTGGAGAGCGCTTCGGAGAGCAGTTTGCCGCCCTCCAGATCATCCGCCAGCAGCGCCAGCAGGTCGCGAAAGCGCGAGTTTTCGGTGCTCGTGATCAGGTCTTTCAGACCATCCAGCAGCGGCGCGTTGGCGCGCGCGATCTGCTGCATGTGAAAGCAGAAGCTGATCAGGTCGCGCCGCGTCGCATGCCAGGTTGAGAACAAGCCGCGCCGGTTGGCCGCGCGCGCCCGGATCAAAGTCAACCCCATGCGGCGCAGGCGCAGGTCAAGGTCGATATCGTTGATCGCGTTGAGTTCGCCCTGGATGCGGGCTCCTTCGACGTCGGCGGCTCGGTAGCGGAAGCGGGGCATCGGTTCAGCGGCGGCGGGTTCAGAGCCAGTTCAACGCCGGTTCAACGGCGGGACAGGTTGACGACTCGGCTCAGTTCATCGAGCGAGGTGTCGCCGTTGCGGACCCGTTCGAGTCCGTCTTCGGCCAGGTTGCGCCAACCGCGCTGCGCTGCCAGCGCCGCCAGTTCTCGCGGCGTGGCGCCGCGCAGGACGGCTTCATCCAGCGTCGCATCCATCAGCAGCAATTCCATCAGCGGCAGGCGGCCGCGATAGCCTTTGTAGGCGCAATGGGCGCAGCCTTTGGCGCGATAAATCAGGTCCGGCGCCTGGTTGTCGAGCAGACCGCGCTCGACTTCAGTCGGGCGGTGCGCTTGCTTGCACTGCGGACACAGACGGCGCACCAGGCGCTGCGCCACCACGGCGACGATATTGCCGGCGATGATGGCCGGCCGGATGCCCATGTCTTCGAGGCGGGGAAAGACGCCGAGGGCGGAGTGCGTGTGCAGCGTGGTGAACACCAGATGCCCGGTCATGGCGGCACGGAAAGCCATTTCGGCGGCATCTTTGTCGCGCACTTCGCCGACCAGAACGATGTCTGGATCTTGTCGCATGATGGCGCGTACACCGCCGGCGAAATCGACTTTCGATAGTTCGGTGAGCGAGGTCTGACGGATCAGCGGGTGCGGATATTCCACCGGGTCTTCCAGCGTCATGATGTTGACCTCTTCCCGGTTCAGGTGTGCCAACAGTGAATACAGCGTGGTGGTTTTGCCGGAACCGGTCGGACCGGTGACGATGACCAAGCCTTCCGGTCGTGCTATTGCGCTCAGCAGCCGCGCCAGGGTTTCCGCCGGCAAGCCCATGCGGTCGAGCGGGATGATCGATTTTTCCCGGTCGAGGATGCGCAGGACGATGTTTTCGCCATGCAGGGTGGGCATGCTGGAAACACGAAAATCAATGCCGCGACCGTACAAGGTGAGCGACAGGCGGCCATCTTGCGGCGCGCGCGATTCGGCGATGTTGAGGCCGGAGATGACTTTCAGCCGTACCGAGATGGCGGGCCAGTATTTGCGATGCAGACTGCGCATCGGCTCCAGCACGCCATCGATGCGGTAGCGCACGCGCAGGAATGCGGCTTCCGGTTCAAAGTGCACATCAGATGCGCCGCGTTTGACCGCTTCGGCGAGCATCGCATTGACCAGACGTACGATGGGCTGCGTGTATTCAGTGCCTGAACTAACGCCGGAATTGACCCCGACATTGGCGCCGATATGGAGACTGCTCCAATCGACTTCACCGGTTTCGATTTCCTTCAGGATGCCGTCGACAGAAAGATCGAAACCGTAAAACTTGTCGAGATACTCAAGAATCTGTGTTTCTGCCGCCAGCAACGGTCGAATGTCGTAGCGGCCTTCAAGATGTGCGCGCAGTTGGTCGAGCGCGACCAGATTGAACAGGTCGGGTACCGCGACGGTCAGCGTGTGAGTGTCGGAATCGGCTGCCAGCGGCAGGAAGTGGTGCCGCCGTGCAAGATGCTCCGGGGTCAGCGCGATGGCTTCCGGGTCGGCCACGACATGGGTCAGATCGATGCTGGATTCGCCCGCGTTCTGTGCCAGGACATCACGCAACACGCTGTCGTTGATGAAGCCCAGATTGATCAGTTGGCGACCCAGCGGTAAACCGCTGGCTGATTGCTCCATCAAAGCGATACGCAGTTGATCCGGACTGATCAACCCCTGTCCGGCGAGCCATTCGCCTAGCTTGGGCGGTTCGGGGTAATGGGCCATGTTTGCGGCGCGGGGGCGATTGAATTCAGATTCGGCATTCAGAATTCAAAACTGAACATTCGCTATTCATCCTGCTGGTAGGTTTGCATACGGCTATATAGCGTGGTGCGGTTGACGCCGAGGATCTTGGCCGCTTGCGACAGGTTGCCGTGGGTCATTGCCAAGGCGGCTTCAACGTAGCTGCGCTCCCATTGCCGGATCACCTGGTCCAGGTTGAAATTGTGCAAATTGCGCAGATGCGCTTTGGCGTATTCCTGCAGCGCAATGCCGTCGGTCGGAAGCGGAATGGTGGCGGGGTTGATCACGTCGAGATCGAACTCGTCTTCCAGTTCACGCGCATTGACCGTGAGTCCAGCGTATTTGGTGGTCAGGCGAATCACGATATTGCGCAATTCGCGCACATTGCCGGGGAAGTGGTAGTCCTCCCACAGGCGGCGTGCATCGGGTGCAAAGATGAAAGGCGCTGCATTCACCTCGCGAGCGAAATGGCTGCGGAAATGTTCCAGCAACGAGAGTTTGTCTTCTGTCTGCTCACGCAACGGTGGCACGTGGACCGAGAATACCGAAAGGCGATGGTAGAGGTCGCCGCGGAAACGGCCTTCCCTGACTTCCTTGCGCAAATCGCGATTGGTGGCGGCGACGATGCGAGCATTGGAAAAGCGGCTGCCGGTTTCGCCGACGCGTTGAAACTCCCCGTTTTCCAGTACCCGCAGGAGTTTTGCCTGGAGTTCCAATGGCAGTTCGCCGATTTCATCGAGAAACAGCGTGCCTTCGCGGGCATCTTCAAAGTAGCCGGAATGCGCTTGGGTGGCGCCGGTGAATGCGCCTTTGGCATAGCCAAACAGGGTGGGCTCGACCAAGGTGGGGGATATGGCGGCGCAGTTTAGCGCCAGATAAGGTTTGCCAGCCCGCTTGGACCACTGATGCAGGCTTTTGGCGACCAATTCCTTGCCGCTGCCGGATTCGCCTTCGATCAGAACGGGGAAGGGGGCGTCGGCATACAACTTGATCTGATTGCGCAAGCGGTCAACTGCGAAGCTGGAGCCGACGATGCCGCTCGACTCGAGCGTGGTGGCCGGCGTCTGGGCTGCAGGTTGCTCATGATCGAAGCGCAAGGCGGAAAACAAGGCTTGCTTGATCTTTTCCGGGTCGGCCGGCTTGGCGATGAAGTCAATTGCACCAAGCGCACGAGCATGGCGGGCATTGGCGTCGTCGTTCTGGCCGGAAAGGACCAGGATACGGGTCTTTTTCGAGTAATTGAGCAGGTCGCTGATCAGGGCGAAGCCTTCATCCGGCTTGTGTTGCGCCGGCGGCAGACCCAAATCGATGAGCGCCAGCGGGGGCGGCGTGTCGAGTTGCGTCAACAGGCTTTTCACCTGCTGGCGCGATTCGGCGACAAAGACGTCAAAATCATTCGACAGAACATAGTGCAAGGTGTCGGTGATCAGAGGATCGTCATCGACGATCAGCAGGGCCGGTTTTGAATCAGATTTCACTCATTTCTCCGTCGTGCTGTCTTGCATAGGGTGCCTTGCATAAGGTGACTTGCATAAGCACCATCATTACCTGGTGTCGAATCATGTCCCCACCTCTAACGGGGGCGACCTGCGTCTGGCCAGGAGTCTGGAAACCTGGAATCAGGAAATCTGGAAGTAGGTTGCCATCAACCAACCGTCGCCCTTGTCTCGCACAGAATCCAGCCGAATCATTCGAGTCCCGCTCTGGTCACGCATGCTGTATTGGCGGCCGTGGGCATAGCGTGCGCTTTCCATGATGATCAAGTTGCCCTCTTGCGAATCCGGAAAAACCAGGGCGTAGCTCAAGTTTTGCTGGAAGCTTTGATTGTCGTCCACCGAAAAACTCAACCCAGCCGAAATTTCGTGCAATTCCAGTTGGACCAAGTTTGGCGATTTTGCCAGGGTCTGGACGCCGATTTTGCGCATGTCGTCATGCATTCGCGTGATACGACGAATCACGCCAATTTGCCAGGAATGCGTCGGGTCGAGACGGATTGCGAGCAATTTGCCAACCTTGACCCATTCACTTTCTTCGCCCTTGAGGACGATGCCGAGTCCGGAGTCGCTGCGGTCAAACAACGGCCATTGCTCGGCGCTGAGATCACGACTTCCCTGCGCGCGCTGAGATATCGCCGATTTGGTGCGTTCGGTGACGAAGCCGTAAAGCTTGATGTCAAGGATTTCTTCAGTACTGAGTTTTTGACCCGGGGTGGTGCCACTGGTGATTTCAAGCTCGGACTCGATACGCTTGCAAATGATATTTAGATCACGCACGACTTCACATCGGCCCTGGGTTGGCTCGCGGTTATTGTTTCGGCGTTCTCGTTCGTTGGTCGCTGCCCATTCGTTGGTGGCATGGGTCAGCAGATCGTAGCCGTCAGGCAAGCGGAATTCTTCACCCAGGCCAAGGCTGGGCGGCAGCGCACCCGACTTCAAGGCGCGCTCGGTTTGCTTGATATGCTCTTGCAGGCGTTCGGTATCAATAAAGCGGAAGCTGGTTACGACTGGGGCGGTGGACCGAATCCGCTTGAGTTCATGACCTTTTTCGGTATCGATATAAAAGAAATGACGTGCCTCGTCATAAACGTTTTCGAGCTTGGTCAATTCCATCCAGTTATCCAGCCAGAGATCGATCATCTCGATCTGCTTGGGGTTCAAACTGCCGGCTCCAAGGGGAGACAGCAACAGCGCCTGGACGTATTCCTCCATACAACTTGAAGGCTTTGAATCGGATGCATACAGCTTCATTCGGTTGTTCTGAAACCCATCGAATTCGCAGATTCGGTACAGGTTGTGAAACCGCTGCCAGAGCTTTTCCTCGACCTTCTCATAGCGGAAATAACGCCATTTGAAGACGTCCGCGAAGCCACGCAAGGCGCGACCGGCAATTTGCGGAATGGCGGGTTGAATCTTGCTGCCGCCGGGATTGCCGACAAAGTCCATGATGAAGGTGTGATAGCCGCGGGTGACTTCCCAGTAAAACGCGTGAATCGCGGTCCAGAGCCGGGATTCGATCACTTTCGACATGCGGGGATTGCGCAAGTATTGCAGGCACAGGGAGAACTGCATGTCGCGCGCTTGATTGTCCAGATGCATCAGAACCTGCAATCGATCCTTCGACATCGGCAGGCCGGCATGATTGAACTGGATCAGGCTCTGAACGACTTGCTCTTGCGCGGTGTAGATGTCACCGGCAGGCAGCTCCTGCATCCAGCGTGAGACCGTTTTCAGATCGCTTAGCGGATCTTCTTCGCTCTTCTTGCGTTTGAAGAATCCGAACATAAATCCTAGTCCTCGCTTAATTAAGTTTGCCACGTACCCAATCCAGAACACCTGCCAAGGCTTTGGGTAAATTTTCCGGCATCGTGCCACCGGCTTGAGCCAAATCTGGCTTGCCGCCCCCTTTGCCACCAACCTGGGCGGCCACAAAATTGACCAGTTCTCCCGCTTTGATTCTGCCGATTGCATCCGGGGTCACTGCGGCAATCAGCGCAACCTTGCCGTCCAATGAACTGCCAAGTACCACTGCACATGACCTTAGTTTGTCACGTAGCTTATCGGCAAGTTCACGCAAAGCTTTAGCATCCGCGCCTTCGATCGTGGCGGCAAGCACTTTGATGCCGTCGATCTCGGTGGCTTGGGATGCCAGGTCATCGCCCTGGGAGGCCGCCATTTTCGATTTGTAGCGCGCCAGCTCTTTTTCAAGTGCCTTCACTTGATCCTGAATCTGGGCTAGACGTGCGGCTACTTCCTGAGGTTGCGCGCGCACCAGATCAGCGACTTCGCGCAGTGTCATTTCCTGCGCCTGCGCATAAGCGAGCGCGCCAGGGCCGGTAACCGCTTCAATTCGGCGCACGCCTGCAGCGACGCCGCTCTCGGCGACAACCTTGAACAAGCCGATGTCGCCAGTGCGTTTGACATGTGTGCCACCGCAAAGCTCGGTCGAGAAGTCACCCATGCCAACGACGCGAACTTCATCGCCATATTTTTCGCCAAACAGTGCCATGGCACCTGCCTTGATCGCTTCTTCGTGTTTCATCAAACGGGTTTCGACCCGGTTGTTGCGGCGTATTTCCGCATTCACCTGTTCTTCTATCTGGCGAATTTCGTCGACCGTCAGCGGTTGCGGGTGGGCAAAGTCGAAGCGAGTCCGCTCGGTATTGACCAGCGAACCCTTCTGCGTGACATGGTTGCCGAGTACGCGGCGCAGGGCGGCATGCATCAAATGGGTGGCGGAGTGGTTGTAGGCCGCGCGTTGACGCGCTTGCGCATCGACTTGCGTATCGATGCCTTCAGCTACTGCCAGTCTGCCGGCAGTCACTCGACCCTTGTGACCAAATACATCGGCTTGTATCTTTAAAGTGTCTTCCACCCGGAAGCTGCCATGGCCGCTCGATATCTCTCCGATGTCGCCCGCCTGGCCGCCGGATTCGGCATAGAACGGGGTGCGGTCAAGCACAATGACCGCCTCGTCGCCGGCAGAAATTTCGTTGACCTGGGCGCCTTCTTTGTAGATTGCAATGATTCGTGCTTCCTGCTGCAGGCTGTCGTAGCCGACGAATTCGGTTTTTTCGCCGTCGAAGCTGAGCCCCTTGCCCATGCTGAACTTGGACGCGGCGCGGGCCCGCTCACGTTGCATCTGCATGGCATTCTCAAAGCCGGCAAAATCGACGGTGATGCCGCGTTCGCGGGCGATATCGGCAGTCAGGTCAAGCGGGAAACCGAACGTATCGTAGAGTTTGAACACAGTTTCGCCGTCCAGCATCTTGTCTTCCGATGCCATCGCGCTTTCCAGCACGCTCATGCCGTTTTCCAGGGTTTCCGCAAAGCGTTCTTCTTCCTGCTTCAGCACGGCGGCGACCCGTTCCTGGACGGCGACCAGTTCGGGATAGGCCTCGCCCATGACACTCGCAAGATCGGCCACCAGTGTGTAGAAAAACGGTGTTTTGCAGCCCAGTTTGTAGCCGTGCCGGATGGCGCGGCGGATGACTCGGCGCAGCACATAGCCACGGCCTTCGTTGCCGGGAATGACGCCATCGACAATCAGAAATGAACAGGCGCGAATATGGTCGGCGATGACTTTCAGCGAGTTGTTGTCCAGCTCGGTGACGCCGGTTTCTCGCGCGGCAGCCTTGATCAGTACCTGGAACAGGTCGATCTGGTAATTGGAGTGGACATGCTGCATCACCGCCGAGATTCGCTCCAGGCCCATGCCGGTATCCACAGAGGGTTTCGGCAACGGGTGCATCACACCGGCTTCGTCGCGGTTGTACTGCATGAAAACCAGATTCCAGATTTCGATATAGCGGTCGCCATCCTCCTCTGGTGTGCCGGGCGGGCCGCCAGCCACCTCCGGCCCATGGTCGTAAAAGATTTCGGTACAGGGACCGCAGGGGCCGGTGTCGCCCATTGCCCAGAAGTTATCGGACTGATAGCGCTGTCCACCTTTGTCGCCGATGCGGGTGATGCGATCTTTCGGCACGCCGATTTCATCAGCCCAGATGGCGAATGCTTCGTCGTCATTCTGGTAAACCGTGACCCAGAGTTTTTCACGCGGGATGCCCAGCGTGACGGTCAGGAATTCCCAGGCAAAACGAATTGCGTCAGGCTTGAAATAGTCGCCGAAGCTGAAGTTGCCCAGCATCTCGAAGAAGGTGTGATGGCGTGCGGTGTAGCCGACATTCTCCAGATCGTTGTGCTTGCCGCCGGCACGCACGCAGCGTTGGCTGGAAGCGGCGCGAACATAGGGACGCGATTCGCGACCGAGAAAGACATCCTTGAATTGCACCATGCCGGAGTTGGTGAATAGCAGGGTGGGGTCGTTGCCGGGAATGAGTTGACTCGAAGCCACCGGGGTATGCCCTTTGGTGGCAAAAAAATCGATAAACTGGCGGCGGATTTCGCTGCTCTTCATGGCTAGGGCTTGGAAAAAAAGGTGGCCGAATTGTAGCGATGAAAATTCAGTCCCGGGAGGCGGACGCCGGTCTTTTTGCGGCATCAGGGTACGGCAGTCAGCAAGTTTATCTGCAACCAAACACCAGATCCCAAACGCCATGCCCGAGGCGCAGGCCGCGTTGTTCGAATTTGGTCAGTGGACGAAAAGCAGGGCGTGCAGCGTAGTTCGCGACTGTATTGATCAAGTGACCTTCGGCGCTAAGCACTTCCAGCATCTGTTCCGCATAGTTTTCCCAGTCGGTGGCGAGATGCAGATAGCCACCTGTTTTCAACTTTTCCACCAGTGTCGCGACAAAGGCGGGCTGGATCAGGCGGCGCTTGTGATGACGCGCCTTATGCCAGGGGTCGGGAAAGTAGATGTGAATGCCGGCCAGGCTGGCATTGGCAATCATCTGTTGCAGCACTTCCACCGCATCATGCTGAATGATGCGCAGATTGGTCAGGTTGCGTTCGCCGATCTGCTTGAGCAAGGCCCCGACGCCAGGGGTGTGGACTTCAATGCCGAGATAGTTGTTTTCTGGCTGCGCTGCGGCGATTTCAGCCGTCGCGCCGCCCATGCCGAAGCCGATTTCAAGGATGGTGTCGGCGGCGCGCTGGAATGCGACGTCAAAATCCAGCTTCTCTGGCGCATAGGGCAGAACGAAACGCGGCCCGAGTTCATCCAACGCCTTCTGTTGACCGGAACCCATGCGGCCAGCGCGTAATACAAAGGAACGGATGGTTTGATGGATGATCGGGCGAGGTGGTTGTTCAGTCATGCAGTGTCCGGGGCGCTGACAACGGTCGCCAGCTTCGATGAATGAAGATCAGGATCCGATCAGACCGGAGGTCGGCGATGACGGGCTGGCCTGGTAGATTTTCTTCGGCACCCGCCCAGCAAGGAAAGCTTCGCGGCCCGCCTCAACGGCTTTTTTCATCGCGGAAGCCATCAATACAGGATTCTGAGCCTGGGCGATGGCTGTGTTCATCAATACGGCATCGCAACCTAATTCCATCGCAATCGCTGCATCCGAAGCCGTGCCAACGCCGGCATCGACAATCACCGGCACCGTCAGACGATCAATGATGATCTGCAGATTCCATGGATTCAGGATGCCCATGCCGGAACCGATCAGCGAGGCCAGGGGCATGACCGCAACACAGCCGATGTCTTGCAATTGCTTGGCGATGATCGGGTCATCACTGGTGTAAACCATGACTTTGAATCCATCCTTCACCAGGACTTTCGCCGCCTTCAGGGTTTCGACTACATTCGGGTAGAGGCTCTGCGGATCGCCCAGCACTTCAAGTTTGACCAGGTCATGCCCGTCGAGCAGTTCGCGAGCCAGACGCAGCGTGCGGATTGCATCATCCGCCGTGTAGCAGCCGGCGGTGTTCGGCAAATAGGTGAACTGTTTAGGCGGCAGGGCATCGAGCAAGCTGGGCTGGCTGGGGTCCTGGCCGATATTGGTGCGGCGGATGGCGACCGTGACGATTTGCGCGCCCGAGGCGTCAATGGCTGCCCGGGTTTCCTGGAAGTCTTTGTATTTGCCGGTGCCAACCAGCAAACGGGAGTTGAACGGTTGGCCAGCAATGAGTAATGAGTCCATGTCGATATTGAACCAGTAAGAAGAGATGGTAGAAGTGTTAGAGGCTCAAAGGGCCGGCTGAAACGGGCTAGCCGCCACCAACCGCGACGACGATTTCGAGTTGGTCTGAGTCCGCCAGGTTGACTGTCGCATGCTGGCTTCTGGGAACGATTTCGCCATTTAGTTCTACCGCGACACGTTTATTGGCAAGTTCAAGTTCAAGAAGTAGTTCTGCAACGCTCAATGGCGATGAAAACTGGCGCTGTTGGCCGTTGATGTTGAGGTTGATCACTTTGTGGCGCCTGCGAAATCAAGTAGGATTCTGGCCCGCGAGTTTACAACGCGGGTGTAGTTCAATGGTAGAACGGCAGCTTCCCAAGCTGCATACGTGGGTTCGATTCCCATCACCCGCTCCAGTTTTCTATTTTATTACCCTGATTCGCGCTGCGCTCGGCCAAGGGCGCAATCGTCTGGCTGGCCCTGGTCGTGTTCGGCAGTTTTGGGCTTTACCCAAGCACAGGTCCGCATGCCAAAGACAAAGCCATCTATCGAAGAATCATTGGAAATCATCAAACGTGGTTGCGACGACCTGCTCGTCGAATCGGAACTGGTCGAGAAACTCAAGACCGGGCGACCTTTACGCGTCAAGGCAGGCTTTGACCCCACCGCTCCGGATCTGCATCTAGGGCATGCCGTTTTGCTTAACAAGATGCGGCAATTGCAGGATCTGGGGCATCAGGCCGTGTTTCTTATTGGTGACTTCACCGGCATGATCGGCGACCCGACCGGCAAGAATGCAACTCGCCCGCCGTTGACTCCGGAGCAGGTCGAAGAGAACGCGCGTACTTATCAGGCGCAGGTTTACAAGATTCTCGATCCTGAAAAAACCGAGGTCGAATTCAACTCGCGCTGGATGGGGGCGATGTCCGCAGCTGACATGATCAAGTTGGCGGCAACCCATACCGTTGCACGCATGTTGGAGCGAGACGATTTTTCCAAGCGATACGCGAGTGGACAACCCATTTCCATCCATGAATTTCTGTATCCATTAATTCAGGGTTATGACTCGGTCGCATTGAAAGCAGACCTTGAGCTAGGTGGTACGGATCAAAAGTTCAACCTGCACATGGGGCGTGAGTTGCAGCGCCACTATCGTCAACCCTCCCAATGCATTTTGACCATGCCTTTGCTGGAAGGTCTGGATGGCGTCAACAAGATGTCCAAGTCACTGGGAAATTATGTCGGCATCACCGACACGCCAACGGAGCAGTTCGGCAAATTGATGTCGGTTTCCGATACCTTGATGTGGCGTTATATAGAGCTGCTCTCATTTGAACCGCTCGCGGTCATAAAGCAATGGAAGCAAGAAGTTGGAGAAGGTCGGAATCCGCGTGACATCAAGGTCATGTTCGCGCAGGAAATTATTACCCGGTTCCATGACGCTGAGGCAGCCAGAATGGCGCTGGAGGACTTCGAGTCACGTTTCCGGCAGGGCGGCATCCCCGATGATATTGAAGAGTTCAATTTTGAGACGCCGATAGGCGGTTTGGTCATTACCCAGGCCCTCAAGATGGCGGGTTTGGTGCCCAGTACTTCAGAAGCCATGCGCTCAATTGCGGGCGGTGGCGTGAAGCTGGATGGAGAGAAAGTGGCTGATAAGGGGTTGATGATGCAAAAAGGTGCATCAGTTGTCGCCCAGGTTGGCAAAAGACGATTTGCCCGTATTTCTTTTATATAGCTAACTTCATGACTTAATTGGCCTTTTGTCCTCAATGTA
>Ga0335397_10002028_pt1 | contig 27548 bp, 24 predicted proteins | sample MAT04_FD_205740 | JGI IMG/M metagenome (GOLD analysis project Ga0335397, IMG submission 205740) | Freshwater microbial communities from Lake Fryxell liftoff mats and glacier meltwater in Antarctica - MAT-04 (spades assembly) (version 2) ... | reverse complement strand
TGTGCTCGCCGGGCAGATGCGCGACTGCGAAGCCCTGACCTCGCCGCAGGTGGTGCGCGACTTCCTGCGGGTCAAGCTGGGGGCGCTGGAGCACGAGGTGTTCGCCGTCATCCATCTGGATGCGCAGAACCGTGTCATCGAATACGTCGAGATGTTTCGCGGCACTGTGAACCAGACATCGGTGTATCCGCGCGAGGTGGTCAAGGAAGCGTTGGCCAGGAACAGCGCTGCGCTGCTGCTGGTGCATAACCACCCGTCAGGTGTGGCGGAACCCTCGCGCGCCGACGAGATGCTGACGCAGACGCTGAAGTCGGCGCTGGCGCTGGTGGACGTACGGGTGCTGGATCACCTGATCGTCGCCGGCAGCGCCATCCTGAGTTTTGCCGAACGCGGGCTGCTGTAGCCCGAGGGGGCTTTGCCCCCTTTTTTGCTGTGTCCTTGGCGTCGAGGAAAGGCTGCGCGCTGCGCTTGCCTCCAGGGGTCGGCTAACGCCCACCCCGCCGCGCAAGCTTGGCGCCCCACAGGAGCGCCGAACAGGCCGCGCCTGATCGGCCAGCACACGGTGCTGTTTTCGCGCTACGCGCTTTGCTTACCTCCAGCCAGGCGTGCTTGCAGCACGCAGTGACGCTCGCCGCGCGGCGTTGGTTTCGGCGTATTCCCTGGCCCATCGGCCGCTGATCGTCTTTCCCCAAGTGCATCGCTTTCTCCCGCGACCTTAGCCCGCGGTGCCTGTCCGTCAAGGCGCGCCGGGCCGAGTCCTCGCCGTTGGCTGCGGGCCGCACCAACCCTGCGCTTCTTCCTTGACAGCCAGTCCCTCGCCGGCCCGGTTTTTCGCGGGCGATGAACTCAGGAAAGACGGCGGCAAACAGGGACCGGCCCAGGTCTCTGCGCCTAACCCACCAAAGCCAACACCGGGCTCTGAATCTTGGAATCCGGTCAGCTTTGAAACCACAGCCTCAATCTTTGGAGAAAAACCATGCAACTCAGTTCCCGTTTCGCTTCCCGCTCCCCGATGCTGCGCACCGATCATCCGCTGTCAGATGATCAGATTCGCGCCGTGGCCCCGTCCATCTTTGCCGAGGACAAGCACGAAAGCCGCTCAGACCGTTACAGCTACATTGCGACCGGCGCGGTGCTATCCGAACTGCGCAAGGAAGGATTCCAGCCCTTTATGGTGTGCCAGACGCGCGTGCGCGACGAAGGCAAGCGCGAGCACACCAAGCACATGGTGCGGCTGCGCCATGCCAACCAGATCAACGGCGCAGAAGCCAACGAAATCATTCTGCTGAACTCACACGACGGCACCAGCAGCTATCAAATGTTGGCGGGCATGTTCAGATTCGTCTGTAAAAATGGTTTGGTGTGTGGCGATACCGTGGCCGATCTGCGCATTCCACACAAAGGCGATGTGGTCGGGCAAGTGATCGAAGGGGCGTATGACGTACTGGACGGTTTCGATCTGGTGCGTGAACGCCGTGATGAAATGTGCGCTATCACGCTGAACCGGGGCGAGGCCGAGGTGTTCGCCCATGCGGCGCTGTCCCTCAAGTACGACGACCCGGCCACGCCTGCACCCATCACCGAATCACAGCTATTGATGCCGCGCCGCCGCGACGATGACCGACCCGACTTGTGGAGCGCCTATAACCGCGTGCAAGAAAACCTGACGCAAGGCGGACTGCAGGGACGTAACGCCACCGGGCGCAGGCACAGCACCCGGCCAATTCAAGGCATTGACCAGAACGTGAAGATCAACCGGGCATTGTGGATGCTGGCCGAAGGAATGAAGCGGCTTAAGGCTTGACCGACTGAATCAGCGAGGGGGCGCAACGCCCCCTCGACACCAAAGGCAAAGCAGCGGGCGGCCATGCCGGGCCGCCGCGCGCCCATCCGTTTCGTCTGGGCGCGCGGCGGCGATCGCTACGCGACCGCTTGATGGCTGCAAGTGTTCGCCATCAATGGCAAGGGCATTCAGTCTATGCATGCTTGATGCTACGCATAGATCACCTCGACTTCCTGGTTGAAATTTCTTTGCGTCTCCCGGCATAGCCGGGCCGCGCTGTCGTGCGTGGCATCGAGCAGCCCGATGGCGTCTCACCCCTATCGGGCTTCCAGCGTTCCCTCCCTGCGGTCGGCTGACGCCTGCGCGCTGCGCTTGCCTCCAGGGGTCGGCTAACGCCCACCCCGCCGCGCAGGCTTGGCGCCCCGCAGGACCGCCGAACAGGCTGCGCCTGATCGGCCAGCACACGGTGCTGTTTTCGCGCTACGCGCTTTGCTTACCTCCAGCCAGGCGTGCTTGCAGCACGCAGTGACGCTCGCCGCGCGGCGTTTGTCCGGCGCATCTCTGGCCGTAGGCCGGTCATCCGTCTTCCCCAAAACGCATCCCGCCGCATGGGCGGGACGCCGGAGTGCGACAGACTTTGCTGCGCTCGGTTGTGCAATGGCGCACCGTCCCCGACGCTGGCGGGCAGGTCGCCAGAAACGACGGCGGCTCACCGACAGGCCGTCCACCATGCCCAGAGCCATCCACGCCGCAATCCATCAAGCCCGCGCCAATGCGCGAGGAGCGTTCATCCTTGGTGATTCGGAACCGACCTTGCCTGCGATGGGGTGCGTGCCGGCAACGCTTCTGCGCGGGGATGCCGGGGCCATGCTGCCTTTCGGTGAGGATCGCACCCAACGGCGGCCTTGGCTTGTCGTGAATCCTGGCGAGGCACCGGCTGCGCCTCGGGCTTCATGGCTGCAACCGTCCGGCCCAACAAATTTCCCCGGCACTGCGTGCCTTCCTCGCGAAACAAATTTCTCGTTCCTCCCGGTCCTCCACTGCGTTGCGGCCGCTTTGCGGTGCAGCCCGCCCGTACCTCGCCCTTTGGATCACCGACAAGGCCGCGATGGGCGCGACCTTGATTCACCGAAAGGAAACTACATCATGGCAAACATCGGCATCTTCACCGCACAGAACGACAGCTTCACCGGCACGGTTCGCACCCTGACGCTCAACGTCAAGGTCAAATTCGTTCCCAACACCAAGGAGAGCGACAACGCTCCGGACTACCGCATCGTCGCCGGCAACTTCGAGATCGGCGCGGCGTGGAAGAAAATCAGCAAGGCGGAACGGCCCTACCTGTCGGCAACCCTGGACGACCCGTCGTTCCCGGCGACCATCTATGCCCGCCTGGTCGAAGGCGAGGACGGCGCGCACAACCTGATCTGGTCGCGCAGCAAGGGCGACTGATCGTCGCCCTCGGCGCCCCGCCCATGCGGCGGGGCGTTTTTGCGTTCACCATCAGCGGCTCGCGCTTCACAGCGCGGGCCGCCTCATTTCATGCACTGAATCGCTGATTGGCGGAGTACGGAATCCCGTGGAGCCGTGGAACCGTGCATCCGTATCCGTGCTTGGGCGCAAAGCCGCTTCTACGGATTTACGGTTCTGTAGTTTCACGGAGATGAGTGAAAACGGTTCCGCGAATTCGTGGGCTTGGGCAATAACCCATTCTGGGTTCTACGAATCCTTGTGTATCAGCATTGAAGGCATTCGTGCGTCCTCGGCGATGCCGGGTCGCGCTGTCGTGCTGCGCATCGAGCCACCGGTGGCGTCTCGCCCTTTCGGCTTCCATCGCTGACGCCTGCGCGCTTTGCTTGCCCTCCAGGGGATCGACTCGACGCCCATCCCCGCCGCGCCATGCTTGGCACCCCTCGCAATGCGCCGAACAGGCTATGCCTGATCGGCATGCAAGACCTTATGCGCCATCGAACTTGGTCTGATGCCGACCGCTGTTCATCGCAGCGTTCTGGTGCTTCATGACGACGCCACTCCTGTAGCGCATGGCCGCATCACCGACCGGATAGGCAGCGCAGCTTGGCGCACGCCGCACGCCCGTCAACCCCCGGCCCGCGCCGGCTTCGCCCGTGTTGGGGGTGTGACGGCCGCGCTTTGCGCGTGCACCGGATACGCAGCGCTCCGATCGGGAGCGTCCATTCAAGGAGTCGCAATCATGAACCTCATCACCGAAACGCTGCATGCGCAATTGCTGGCCAACGGCCGGCAGTCCCTCGACAACGACGACTTCGACCCACCGCCCGTGGTCAAGTTGTTCACCCCTGACGCAGGCGCGACCTGGCTGCTCACCGAGATCGACCCGGACGACCACGACCATGCCTTCGGGCTCTGCGACCTGGGGCAAGGCTTCCCAGAGCTGGGCTATGTGAGTCTCGCCGAGTTGCAATCGGTGCGTGGCCGTCTTGGTCTTCCAATTGAGCGGGATCTGCACTTCGTTGCCACGAAGGCAATCAGTGCCTATGCGCGTGAAGCGCGGCACGCAGAGCGTATCGTGACCTAGCCGTCATACGGGCGCTGCCGCCGGGTAGCGCCCTTTATTCGCCTATTTGCCCCTTTGCGCCTGGATTAGTGTTCATTTTTTCGTGCTTGAACTTGCGGCGGGCGGGCCTATGCTGGAAGCCGCTTCTACTGAAATCATAGCTGCCGTTACTTACGCAATCGCCGATTCGTGTACCCACGGATTCGGTGGAATCCGCTTTGGCGATTTGGCGCAGAAGCACACTTGCTACAGTCAATCTTTGACGCATCGGCACGTTTTCACAAAACTAATGTCTCGTTGATCGTGACCACTTTCGCGCAGCGACCATGAAACCACTCATCACCGACGATCACCGCGTCCAACTGCTGGACAACGGCGCTGCCGCCGCGCGCGGCGAGAAGCGCGACCCGCTGCCGGTTGTCAAGCTGTTCACCCTGGATGCGCATGCGACCTGGCTCTTGACCGAACTCAGTCCCGACGACGGCGACACCGCTTTCGGCCTGATCGACCTCGGTATAGGCGCACCGGAACTCGGCCATGTGCTGTTGTCCGTCCTGGAAGGCATTCGCGGACCACAGAACCTGGCCGTTGTACGCGATTTGCATTTCACGCCAAAGCGGCGACTGTCTGAATACGCCCGGCTGGCTCGGGCCGACGGATCGATCAACGATTGATCGCTATTCAGTGCAGCAACGGCACAACGCTGTCTCAACACGCTTGCCGACGCAGGCTGATGATGGACTGACCCTTATCCTCATCAATTGAAAACCTTGTTGACTCATAGCAGTCGAAGACTGAGGTGGTCTTGCCCGCCGTATCCCCGCGTGGCGATTGATTTCTTTCTATCCGAGAGGAGCTTGCGCCATGGCAGATTCGAGCGCTGTTCACTGGCATCCCAGTGCTGCATACCTGTACGTCCTGCATCTGGACGGCCCCGCGCTGGCTTGGGAATACCTGCGGCGCAACGCGGAATACCGACGCGCCTGGCAACGCCACCGGCGCCATCCGCAGCACGAGGCGCTTCGCTGGGGCTTGCGCCTGCTGGAAGACCCCGCGCGCGATGCACGCGACGCGCACCCCGACTGGTTCCCTGATCCATCCTCGGTAGTCCAAGTCTATCCCGATGCCGATCCCACGGCCGATGCGCTGCTGTTCCAGATCTGGCGCTTACCCGGCCGCAAGCACCTGATGCACGACGGCAAGCGCCTGATGCTGACCAGTCAGCTCGTCAATCGCATGCTGCGCATGGCGATATCTCCCGCACTGGAAGACGGCATGGCTTACGCCTATGCCGTCCGCGCCGGTTGCAAGCTCCCCGAGCGCTGGCGCGCAATCGAAGCCGAGCTGGCGTTGCTTGATGCCGCAAAGGTGCACCACACTGCAATCGCCACCGGCCGACCAGGTCGCACGTCAATGCTCCACATGCGCACCCTGCAGGCGCTCGACGGCACGCTGGCCGGCGCTTCGCAGCGCGGCGTGGCCGAAGTGTTGTTCGGCATCGCAGCCGTTACCGAGCGCTGGTACGACGACGGCGATCTGCGCGCCCAGGTCCGCCGCATGATCCGGCGCGGACAAACGCTCATGGATGGTGGATACCACCGCCTACTCTAACTCGGCAAGGCCGCACAGGGACGTTAGCGCGGCGGCGCCAAACGTCCCTGCACAGAACGCCTGACTTTCCCGAGACTGCTTCCATCCGGCGGCGATTGCTTCGTCGGCGATCTTGACCGATGGAGGCACATGCCATGAGACCCGAACCGCTACCGCAACACTACGTACCCGCAGCCACACCCACCGCCGCCCAGCAGCCGGCGCGCTACCTGACCAACGACGAAGCCGCCGCGTTCCTGCGGCTGTCGCCGCGCACGCTGGAAAAGCAGCGCGTCATCGGCGGCGGGCCGCGCTTCCGCAAGTTTGGTCGGCGCGTGATGTACGCCGTCGTCGACCTCGAAACCTGGGCCGATGCGCGCAGCTTCGAGATGACGTCCGACCCCGAGTACAGCGCTCGCCATTCTGGCGTGCGCTGACCGGCGATGGACACCGTCACCGATGGCCATCGGGCACGACCCGCAGCGCGAGCAGCTCGAACTGTTTCATGCGTTTTCCGGCGAGCTGCCGGCGCGCGACGCGCAAGACCTGATGGCCTACCCGTTTTTCTCGCTGGCCAAGAGCAAGCGCACGGTGCCGATCGACTTCCGTACCGGCAGCGTGACCGTGCGGGTCGAAGGCACGGCCGAGCATGGCCTGGCGACGATATGGGATGCCGACATCCTGATTTGGGCCGCCAGCCAGATCGTCGAGGCGCGCGACGCGGGGATTCGCTCGTCGCGGCTGATGGCGGCCACGCCCTACGAGATCCTGCGCTTCATCGGCCGCGGCACGTCGCTGCGCGACTACCAGCGCCTCAAGGCGGCGCTGGATCGCTTGCAGTCCACCAGCATAGCCACATCCATTCGCCAACCCAATGCACGGCGCCTGCACCGCTTCTCGTGGATCAACGAGTGGAAGGAGCGCGCGGACGGCCAAGGCCGGCCGCTGGGCATCGAGCTGATCCTGCCGGACTGGTTCTATGCCGGGGTGTTCGAAGAGAGCCTGGTGCTGACCATCGACGCCAACTACTTCCGCCTGACCGGCGGTATCGAGCGCTGGCTGTACCGCCTGGTGCGCAAGCACGGTGGCTGGCAGCGCGAAGGCTGGCGCTTCGATTTCCCGCACCTGCACCGCAAGTCCGGGAGTATGGCGCGCTTCACCGACTTCGCCTACGACCTGCGTTGCATCGTGGCCCGGCAACCCTTGCCGGGCTACACGCTCGCCATCCTGCGGACCAGACACGGGCCGGAGGTGCTGACCTTCCGCGCCGTGCCGTCCACGGCACCGCTGCGGCCCGGTGGCAGCTTCAGTGCCAGTGCAATACCTGTGGACAAACGGTGAATACGCTCGTGCTATCGGGAGTGGGAATCCTCGTGCTATCAGGCGCAGTGCTGTCGTGCTATCAGGAGTGCGAACGCGTCGCAAAGCCTTGCGCAGCGCGGGTTTCTGCATCTTCTAACTTAGGTTCTAACTTTGAATCTATAAAACTAACGATAAGAAGACCCCGCGCGCTGTGGACAAACCGGCGAGCAGGAGACAGAACATCATGATCATCGCACTGCTGAACCAGAAAGGCGGTGTCGGCAAGACAACCCTCGCTACGCACATCGCCGGTGAACTGGCAATGCAAGGCAGCGCAGTGATCCTGATCGATGCCGATCCCCAAGGTTCGGCACTCGATTGGACGCAGCGGCGTAGCCAGAACAGTTTGCCCAGATTGTTCGGTGCGGTCGGTCTGGCCAGGGAAACGCTGCATCAGGAAGCGTCAGAACTCGCCAAGCGCTGCGATCACATCGTGATCGATGGTCCGCCCCGGATCGCCGCCCTCGCGCGCTCAGCGCTGCTCGCTGCGGACCTGGTACTGATTCCCGTGCAACCCAGTCCCTACGACGTGTGGGCCAGCGCCGAGATGGTGTCGCTGATCCGGGAAGCACAGGTGTTCCGGCCGGCGCTGCGCGCGGCCTTCGTCATCAACCGGCGTGTCGGCACCACGGTGATCGGGCGCGAGGCACGCGGTGCGCTCGCCGATCAACCGCTGCCCTCGTTGTTGTCGGAGGTTCGGCAACGCATCGTGTTCGCCGACAGCGTGGCCGCCGGCCGACTCGCCCGCGAACTCGACGCAGACAGCATCGCTGCACGCGAGATCGCGGCACTAGCCGATGAAGCATTGAGGATGGCGCGATGAAGAACAGCAAACGGGTTGCCATTGGCGCGCGTCCGCCTGCCAACCCGCATGCCGATGCATGGGTGCGCCAGGGCGATGGCGCGGACATCGGAAAAGCCGATCTCTATAGCGCCCGGCTGACCATCGACGTGACCCCGGCGCTGCGCGCCCGCATCAAGGTTGACGCCTTTACAAGCGGCATCACGGTGGCCGAGATGCTGCGTGCATTGCTGGAACATGAATTCCCGGAGAAGCAGCCATGAGTGCACTGCCGCAGGCGGCTGGCAACGCGCCACCCATACCACGTCCCGTGTTATCAAACGTCACGAACAACACGCTGCTGACGCGCGTCTCGCTGGCGTTCGTCGAACGTCGGATCAACCTCTACCTGCGCTTCGGTCATCCCGTGCGCGAGCTGCGGCTGGACCGCTGGCGGCGCTGCGCGGTGTTCCAGCCTGACGCCCTGTTCTGCCGCGTGCGCTGGGAGTCCAACGACTACGGCACGACGCGCTGGCAGCTCATGGTGCTGCAAACCTGCACGCCACTCAATGCGGTGCAGCGCATTGCCGGCATCCAGCCGGGCGGGCGCCTGCTGCTGTGCGCAGAGGGTGAGCGGCAGGTGCAGTCGGTCTTGCCACAAATCGACGCCATCGAAGCAATGGGCATCGATCCGGTAGCGGTGTCGCCCGCGTACTGGCGCACGTTGGGCAACCGGCTTTCCGCCCGCCTGCCGCTGCCGGCTTACACGGTCGAACGGCATGCCGCTTTCCTCGCAGGCGAGGTGCTGCGATGAGCACCCGTCGCGTTGCAGTCGCGCTGCTCACCAGCCTCGGCATCGCTGCGCTTGCCTGGCCGTCGCTGCATACCTCGGTGGCGCGCATCGTCTACAACCCCAGCGACAGCGTGCCGCCTGGCTGGTATCGCATCGGCCCGCCTGAATCGCTGCGCGTCGGCAGCATCGTGCTCGCCCGGCTTCCGGCAGACGCCGCCGCGCTGGCTGCGCAGCGTGGCTACCTGCCTGAGCACATCCCGCTGCTCAAGCGCATCGGCGCGATGTCGCCGCAGCAGGTGTGCATCGAAAAGCACATCGTTCGCATCGACGGCATGGCGGTAACCAGCGTCCATGCAACAGATGGCCGTGGCCGTCCACTGTCGGCATGGCAACCATGCCGGCGGCTTCACGATGACGAGCTGTTCCTGCTCAGTGCAAGCAATCCGGCATCGTTTGACAGCCGGTACTTCGGTCCCGTTGCTGTCTCCGCCGTGATCGGCAGCGCGCAGCCTTTATGGACATGGGGCACGCCATGAACGTGCAGCGCTGCATACCGTTCTTCTTGCAGTCTCGCTGCACATCGTTTGCACCACGGCCTGCGGCTGCGGTGCGTCACCCGTGCAGACAATCGCAGCCTGACCGTCGGAGCCGGTCGCGTCAGCGATCGGGAAAGGCGGAGGGCAAGATAAAAGGGGCGGCACGTACCTTGCCGCAATGTCAGTCTGCACGTGGGTTGGGCACGGCACGCCGGCTTACAGCCGGCGTGCCGTCGTGGAGCGCAAAGCCGGATGGGTTCAAGGTTTCCCGCGTGCCATCTTCGATCCGGTATGCCAACCTACGATGGAGCTTGTGCCATGGCATCGTGTGACGAGGATCGTTTGCGCATCAAGCCGGGGGCACCTAAACGCCCGGATGGATCGCAAAGCGGCCAGCGCGCGCAGCGCTTTGTCTCGCAAGTCCTGAAGCAGGTCTCGAAGGCCGGTGCGAAGACCTCGGGGGCACGCGGTGCGCGTCCCGCATCGACCTTCGGACGGGGCCGCGTGGCCTCCGGCATGGCGGGCCGCACGCTTCAAGCCGATGCGCGACGCGTGATCATCAAGTCTCGTTTTGTGGTGCTGAAGAAGGCTGGCGCGAATGCTGTATCTGCGCACCTGCGCTACATCGAACGTGATGGCGTTACGCGTGATGGACAGCGAGGCCAAGCATATGGAGCGGAGACCGACTCCGCTGACCTGAAGGCTTTCGAGGAGCGCGGCAAAGGTGACCGTCACCAGTTCCGCTTCATCGTTTCGGTGGATGATGCCGGGGAGCTGGAAGACCTGCGCGGTTACACGCGCGAGTTCATGCAGCGCATGACCACCGACATGGAAACCCGACTGGACTGGGTGGCTGTCGATCACTGGGATACGGACAACCCGCACACGCACATCGTGCTGCGCGGGCGCGCCGGGGATGGTCGAGGAAAGGGTCAAGACCTGGTGATTGCGCCGGACTATATGGCGCACGGCATGCGCATGCGCGCCAGCGAGCTGGCAACCGAATGGCTGGGGCCGCGCACCGAACTGGATATTCGGCAAGGGCAGCTACGGGAAGTCGAGCAGGAGCGGCTGACGAGCCTGGACCGGACGCTGTTGCGGCAGGCCAGCACGGATATCGTGGACCTGACCCATCAGCCCAACGACCGACAGCGCCAAACCGTTCTGCGCGCTCGGTTGCAGCGGCTGGAGGCGATGGAGCTGGCCGGGCGTATCGACGCGAACCACTGGCGGCTATCCCCGAGCATGCAACAAACATTGACCACCATGGGCGAGCGCGGCGACATCCTGCGCACGATGCAGCGGGCCATGGGCGGCGCGCGGCGCGAGTTCGTCGTGTTCGTGCCGGCCGAAAACGCAAGGCACGTAGTCGGCCGGGTGGCCGCCAAGGGCATGGCGGACGAATTGCATGACTGCGGCTATCTCGTGGTTGATGGCACCGACGGCAAGGCGCACTACGTCGCCCTCGGTGCCAAGGTCGAGCTGGAGCAATACCCCGTCGGCTCCGTGGTCGAAGTCCGTGGTTCAGCCGATATCCGCGCCGCCGACAAGAATATCGCCGCGCTCGCAGTCGATGGTCTGTATCGCACCGACCACCACCTGGCGATGGCCAAGGCGCAGGCCACACCCGAGCGCGATCCGAAGGATGTGGTGAATGCCCATATGCGCCGCCTGGAAGCACTGCGCCGAGCGGGCATTGTGGAGCGCGTGGCCGATGGCGTCTGGCGGGTGCCGGCGAACCTTCCTGAACAAGGTCGGCGATACGATGCGCAGCGGCTGGGCGGGGCGGCAGTAGAACTGCGTTCGCACCTGCCCATCGAGCGACAAACGCGAGTGATCGGCGCGACCTGGCTGGACCAGCAGTTAATCGGCGGCACCGGCGGCATCGCCAACAACGGTTTCGGCGGCGACGTGCGCGAAGCACTGCGGCAGCGATCGGATTTCCTGCTTGAACAAGGGCTGGCCGAGCGACGCGGACAACGCCTGATCCTGGCGCGCAATCTGTTGGGGACGTTGCGTGGACGTGAGATAGATGGCGCGGCAAAAACCATCGCCGCAGAAACCGGTCTCACGCATCGCACCGTTGCCGACGGCGAGCGCGTGACCGGTATCTATCGCCGCAACGTGCAACTCGCCAGCGGGCGCTTTGCGATGCTGGACGATGGCGTCGGTTTCAGCCTGGTGCCGTGGCGGCCGGTAGTGGAACAGCGGCTCGGGCAGCAGGTATCGGCCATCGTGCGGGGGACATCGGTCACTTGGGAGCTGGGGCGGCAGCGTGGACGGTAGGCGTGGGGCTATTTTGAAAATCAGGGACGGCGCGCGCCGGTAGGCGTACGCAGGAGGTTTCGACATACTGTGCGCTCGGCGACGGATAGGTTTTCGCCAAGATGAGGATTCGTTCGATCCGAGCCAGCGCCATCTTTTTCGCTCCTACCTGTCGGGATTTATCTCAACATAGCCGATCAGTTCGGCGGAATAGCTGCCATCCCCATTCGCCGCCCCTTTATGCTTGAGTTCCCGTTGCAACGTCGGCTCTACGGCGTGCGAGAAGATTTCCAGCCGTTGCTCAGGTGAGAAGTTCGGCGTCGTGGTTGGCGCTTGAAGATACCGTTCGCATTGGCGCTCTACCGCAGGCACCCGCGTACCGTCCTGCTTGACCGCAATCGGCTGCACCACGATGCGCCGCTCGCCTTTTCCGGCAGACGCCTCGACCATCCAGAACGACAGCAGCACCGGTTCTTCAACATCCCCTTCGACTGCGATACCTAACTCCTCCGGTGGCACGCTGCGCCAGCGGCCAAGCTCTTCCTGCACCAGCGGATGATCCAGCCCCATCAAATCTACGTCGTCCCGGCTCGTGGCCGTGTCGCGGTTTAACGTGAACCGGGCGCGACGAGCGCCATCGACCGTCACAAGGTCATAGGTTTCATCGTCCACCTTGACCAGGCGCTGCTTACGGTCTACCACCGCCGCTGAGATGAAGCGTACCAGCCGATCCATACTCGATGACACATCGGAGAAGGGTTTGTAGTCGTCGAGACTAAATCCTTCGAGGTCTTGAAATAAATCAAACACCACCTGCCGCGCTTCGCGTGAATTGGATAGCGCCGCCTCAAGCTCCACCTGGGTGCGTTTCAGCTCGGGGTCGGACAGTGCCTCTTGGTACAGACGGTCGTAGTTGAGTCGCTCTGATAGCTGGCCAAGAATCTGCGCGCGCAGGTCTTCAGCAACGTTACCTTGGTCGTCAACCTTGCCCACCGTTCGCGCGATCTCGATCAGCTTTTCTTCCAGCATCAGGAAGATGCGCCCCTCGATGGTGTCGGACAGCACGAGGTTATAAACCTGCGCCGTGTGGTTCTGGCCGTAACGGTGGATGCGCCCGATGCGCTGCTCCATATCCATTGGATTCCACGGCAGATCGAAGTTAAACAGGATGCGTGCAAACTGAAGGTTGATCCCCTCCCTGCCAGCAGCGGTACAGACCAGCACGCGCGGGCCATCCTTTAGACGGAAGCGGCGTTCGGCAGCAAGTTTGGCTCCATGATCGCCACCGCGCAATACCGCCACACCTTGCCCCGGAAATGTCTGTTCAATTTCTCGTGCAATCAAATCCACCGTGCCAAGGTAGGTTGCAAAAATCACGATCTTTTCGTCGGGGTTTTGTCGCCACAGGATACCTAGACCATCTAGTAATTTCTGCGCCTTGGTTTCACGCTGTTGCGGAAAAACCTTGAGCAAATCGCCAATGCGCAACCGCTCCTCTGGCAGGTGCAATTCAACAACCGCAGACGCAGCTTCCTCTGCGTGTGCTGCCGAATACTCGCTGGCGTAAGGGTCGGCGGCGAATTCCAGCGCTTCCTCGTCCAGCTTCTTTACCAGCCGATACTTGAGATCAGCCAGCACCCGGTCAACCTCGCTGCGGCCAATACTGTCCCTCGACAGATTAAATTCTTCGTGAATAATTTCGCGCGCCTCATTCGTCAAACGCTCACGTCCCTCAATGTCCAGCTCCTTGTCGCGCAAGAATGCCTCGTGCAACGTCAGCATCAACAGGCGGCGTTTTAGTGTTCGACGTACAGCCGAAAAACTCGATGCAGCAATTTTCTGGAAAATGGCCATCAAGAATCCCAGCGCCCGCCCTTTCCCGCCTTGTCTCCGCGCTAGGTCAAAGCCGTCTTCCAGATACTCACGCAGCTTTTCGTAAAAGCGCCGCTCCTCCTCGCCCATCACGAACGATTCGGTATGCACCCAGCGCCGGGCGAACAGCGGCGAGCCATCGGGCTGGCAGGCATCTGCCTTGGTGCGACGGAACATCACCGTGTTCAGGCGGTGGCGGTTTTCCAGCATCTCCTCCGGGCTGCCAAACAGTGTCGGGTTAAGCAGCTGCGCCAGCATCCAGAACTGGAAATGGTTGCCTTGGTGTGGTGTGGCCGAGAGCAGCAACAAATCGCGCGAATGATCTTTCAGCGCTTCTGCCAGCTTGTAGTTCTCAGTCTTTCTGACCTTGCCGCCGGTGCGGCTTGCGGTGAGATGATGCGCCTCGTCGAACACCACCAAATCCCAGCGCGGCGCGGCCAGCAGCCGCTTGATGCGGGACGGGCGCTTGAGGGTGTCGATGCTCGCGATCAGCCGGTCGTGTTTGGCGAAGGCGTTGGTCTTGCGGTCGGTGATGTCGCCCTCGGAGCCGAACACCTCGAAGTCGAGATTGAAAACCTCGTTCAGTTCGCGATGCCAGTTATTTACCAGACCCGCAGGCACCACCATCAGCGCGCGGATCAGTTCGCCACGGCTGGCCAGTTCGCGCAGGATGAGCGCGGTTTCGATGGTTTTGCCAAGCCCCACCTCGTCGGCGATCAGGTAACGGCGCGGTGATGCAGTGGCAATGCGGTGCGTCAGCACCACCTGATGCGGCAACAGATCAATCTTGGCAGAGGTCAGCGCCGAGGCGCTTTCCATCACCGGTAGCGCGTGCGCCTCGTAGGACAACCATGCCTTGCGTGCCCGTTCAGCGCCCCCGTCAACCGCTTTCAGGATGCGTTCAGTGCGTGATAGCTCGCGTCGAATCGAGCCAAGCGGCACTCGGCGTTCACCCACACCAAAAAACGCGCGAAGGTAGCCATCATGCACAGCATCGAGGACAACACCTTGGCCGAATTCACTGTGATTGATCCGCTCACCGGGGGCGAATCCTAGCGAGAGATTATCCAGAATCACGCCCCTTGCCCGATTGCTTCCAACCGATCCATCCAGCCCGCGAAATGGGAACAATTCGCTCGAATTGCGGGAATACCAATTTTCTCCAACAGCGTTGGGCCATCGGAGGTTTCCTTGTAGCCCGTCCCCATACGTTGCAAGCGCGCCTTCGGGTGCGTCTCTTCACCGTGATTGATCAGTTCTGGTTCACCAGCGTGCTCTACGGCCTTTCTTACCTTGTCAGCCAACCCGGTACTGCCGAAATGTTCAGCTACAATATCGGGGGAACAGAACAACCACGCTTCAAACTCATGCAGTGCAAAGAATGGGATAAATCGGGGATGCCCGATTTCTGCCGCGAATCTTTCCTGCAATGCCACGACGTGGCCACGAGGATCGCCCGGCCCGCGTGCCTCTTGGTAGCCGGGAAAGTCTTCGGGAAGCCCGTAGAAATCGAGCAGCGTTGTCACCCAGGCATCAGTGTCATATATCAGTGGTGTCAGGTTTTTGCGGATCTGGTTCCAATTCGACACGCCCCCCCGGAAACCGCCACCGCTTGGGATTCGCTTCGTCCACAGCACGATGGGTGGCGCCACATACACCCCTCGTTCTGCCAGAAACGGCGTGAGTGTTTTCTTAACGAATATCTCCTCGGACTGTCCTTCTACCAGCATCAATAGCCGCTTCATGGACGACCTCCGAGCACATTCTTTTCCCAGAGCTCGCCGATACTGAATTCCTCAAGCCAATGCTTGAGCTTTTCCTCATCCAGACGCTGAAAAGTAGTTTTCAGGCCGTCGTTCTCCGCAACGATCACGTCCTTTGGCGCAAAGTTGTTAAGCAGCGTAACCGATTGAGTCGCGAGCACCACCTGCACACGCTTGGAGGCAGCCTCCAGCATCTCGGCCAGAATGCGAATGGCGAACGGGTGGAGACCAAGCTCCGGCTCGTCGAGCAGGATCAATGCCGGGGGCAAAGGCTGAAGCAACAATGTCGCGAGACAGATAAATCGGAGCGTGCCATCCGACAGCGAGTACGCATCAAAATATGCGTCAGACCCTTTCTGCCGCCATTCGAGTTTGATTTTTTTCTCATTGAGGTTTGACGGCGCCAGAACAAAACTATCAAAGAAGGGCGCAACCAGCCTGATGTGCTCTTCGATATGCCGAAATTGCACCGGGTGTTTTTGCTGTAGCAGGTATAAATAGGCCGGTAAGTTCGCGGCATCTGAACGGAAGGCGCGGTTGTCTTCCACGTCGCAAGTTTGCTTGGCCGGCGACGAATCGGAAGTATCGTGAAAATGATAAACAACGAGCTTTCGCACCTTCGGGAACACGTATTTCGGAATCTTGTTGTGATAAGACTCCGCAGCCTCTTCCAGCTTGCTTTCTTTATGGCCCACCGCGATAGGTTCGCCATAGCTCCAGTAGCCGCTGTATTGCACCCGCTCGCTTTCAAAAATCAGGGTGTCTTGCGTGGCTTTGAGCGTGAATCCATACGAGTTCTGATCTAAGGCAAAATCGAGTGACAACGCAGGCGTGACCTTCCTTCCATGATGCAGAAAACGATCCGGCTCGCTTGCAACGTACAACTGAAGGTTCTTGGAAAGAACGCGCTCCAGCAGCCGGAAAGCCCCGATCAGATTTGACTTCCCCGAGCCATTCGACCCGATGACAACGTTCAAATCATTGAGGTCAATCTCTGCATTGGCGATTGATTTAAAGCCTTCAATCTTGACCCTACGTAACGTTCGCATAGGTCTCCTCCTACGTAATCCGCAAATGGAACAGCCCTGCGGGCCTAGTGCCATCGTGCAGTAGTATTTCCTGGGGATACTCACGTGCCTCGCCCCATAGCAATCGGCCGAAATCCAATTGCTGGCCGGAATTGGGTGCAGCGCAGCGCCAGGCCACGGCGTCCGTTGCTGAATTGATCGTCAATCTTCCCGCACCCGAAGGAAGCCAAAAGATCAGGGATGCCTCGCCACCGTAGAAATCCTGGAACGATAGAATCGCGCTTTTGATTGCGTCGGCCAGCCAGACATCAGCGTCATGCGGCGCGAGCAGATCGAGACAGCCATCCAGCCCAGCGACAACCAGAGTTGCCCCGTTATTGCTGGGCAGGTCTTCCGGCCAGTTTCCTACGGCCCGAAGAAACTGCCGCAGGCTCCACACCTCGCTGGCTACACAGACTTGCGTCAGCGCCTCGGCGTCCCACAGCCAGCTCGTACCACGTCGCTGCCAGACGCTATCCCGGAGTTGTTTCATAGTTCGTACTCCTCAAACAGCGAGCTTTGCAGCGGCTGCGCCGTCTGCGTTGCCGCCCAAGCGTTGTAGATCGAAACTGCCCGCGAAGCCGCATTGCGGCTTGGCTGATCGGCACCGTGTTTGTGCAACCATTCAAGCAAGGGTTTCAGCGCAACGTGTGGCTTGAAGTTGTCGTTCTTTAGCGTATCGGCAGCATTGATGCCGCTGCTGTCGAAACAAGACCCGATCAAGACCAAAGCCTGATCGAGATCGGAGGTCAGCCGACGCTTATGCTTCCCTGCCCAATCACGCGCAAAATCCAGTGGATTCACCCGCGTGAAGACTTTGCCCTTTTCCGAACACCAACCGCGCTGTTCGAATTCATCCGGTGTCGTGATCGAGCCCTTGAGGAATTTCTGTAGTTGGTCGCGCTTCATTTCGGTGGCGTTACCGAAGGTGCGCAGGAACTGACGCGTCATCGGCTCAGCGTTGACCGGCGGCGGTTCCTTGCCCTTGTCCGCATCCTCGTCGATGAGCTGGTTGATACCCACCAGCGCATCCTTGACGGAGATCGTGCGGCCCTCGTCCACGTACACCTTGCCGTAATGGCGCGAGAAGTATTCCAGCGCCTTGCCACGCCGGATCACCTGAATATCCGCCGCAGGCAACCCTTCCTTGGCATGGTTTTCCAGCATCGCCTGCAGTTGGCGTACATCGGCCATCACCTCGCGGCGCATCCGGCCCCAGCTCACCGCCTTCGGTTCTTCGGTGCGCTTGCGGCACACGTGGATGATGTCGTATTCGATGGTCTTGGAGCCGAACTCGCCTTCCCCCTTAGTCTCATCCGAACGAATCGGATACGTCGCCTCAAGGTAGTAGCCCCCATCGAACAGCGACTCCAGCACGGCTACCCACGGCTCGTCCTCGCTGTGGTGGAAGGTGAATGCGAGGGTGCCGCCCGGCTTCAAAATACGATGCGCCTCGCGCCAGCATTGGGTTAGCAGGCGCTGGTAGAAACCATCAGCATCTTCAGGTTCACGGGCTCGATTAGCTACGACCTCCATCGCTTTCGGCGTGAATTCCGGGCCAAAAATGTCGGGGTACTTTGACTTGAGAACAAGACGCAGCCATACGTAGAAGTAGTCTGAAAGCTCCGAGTAATGCAGCAATCCACCAAACGGGGGGTCAGTTATTACCAAGTCAATGGAGCCGTCCTGCAACTGAGTAAGCTCGGTTGATGAGCCTTGGAATACGGTTGCTGGAACAAGCGGATCACCCGGCATGACTTTTTCGCTCTTGCCTGAGCATTCAGCTCCAAGTTGGGGGTGGGTGCGCCGAAGGGTTTCTACACTTACAGTCTCCCAAGGAGCCAGCGCCCATTCGCGTCCTTTACTCAGTACCGCGATGGTCGATGACCAGGGACCGTAACCCATCGGAGAAAAGACACCGACTTCAACAACGTTAGATTTCGGATGAAAATTGCTGTTCGACATCGCTGGCGCAAGCTTGTCCAGTTTCATATGCCAGAACGAGAACATTGATTGGTTCCGTAGAAAGTTTTGAAACGCCCCCAAGACGTACTCTCGCGTGTCCCAGGAAAATTCCCCAACCGTTGCAATAGCCTTGAGCAACTGCGCGTGGACGAGCAGTTGTCGAGGATTGAACATCGTCCACCAATGCGTGAAGCCATGATTCGGAACGCCGCCTTGCAGGTGATGCGTCATAAACGCATATGGCAATTCGCTCTTGGGCCAATACGGAGATAGATCTGCATCTTTGCGAGCATCCCACTCCATTTGTGCTGCATCGTACTGAGTCGCAAGGCGTTCATCGAACGCAGCAAAGAAACGTCCGTTGTAAGGTTCTCCGCGTTCCGCTGCTCTCGGTGCGTACCCTTGCACGGCATTACCGGCCATCGGTGCGGTCTTGCCGGTAGCCTTCACCGTCGTCAGAACATCTTGCACCGTGCCGCAAGCACCGCATGCATAGCTCGATTTCTTTGGAACCGTCCCGCCTTCCTTACCTGTGTTGAATGTGACCTTCGTTTCAGGGCAAGTGACGGAGCTTGGCAATGTTCCTCGCACCTCCAGCAGGCGAATTTTCTTGGCACGCTCTTGATTCCAGCTCGCAGTAAGTGTCGCGGCATCTTGCGCTGACCCACCAAACGGCTGACCGTTGACATCAGTTTTTGGACTTCCCGCTAACCACTGTGGATGTACCAACAGCGACATTTCGACCTTCTTGTTCTTACCCTTGCCCAGTTTGACCATTGCCGCGTGGCCGCAGTGCGGACATACGACACCGCGTTTTGGATCAAGCGCGGAATGCGGGTGTTCGTTCGGCGCGACGTAGAGCGGCACATCGGGTGCCATGCGGGCTGAGTTCTCTTCGACGTGAAATTCCCCGCCACATTTTCCGCAGGTTTGCTCCCAATACTTGACGCTAAGTGTCTTGATCGCCATCACAGGGCTGGTCATGATCGGCGTGCGATGGCCGCACCCTGTCACTTGACACGGGCCGTGCTTGGCCCAGAAAGTGTAGATAATCTCGGGGCCTTCGTAGCTGTACTCGCGTCGCTGCTCTGCGGTAAGCGCGAGCGGATTGAAATCCGCCCCCATCACGCGCTTGGTCGGCATGTGCGTCCATTTGCCTTTTTCGCCGTTCGGGCCGTCGCAGTAGTAGAACGGCATGATCTGTGGCTTGACCTCGGCTTCTATGTCGGCGAGCAAGCGTTTCACCTCGTCGAGATCGACGTTGGCGAGTTCCTGCTTCACGACGAACCACGCCACCGGGTTCAGGTCGTTGCCATACATCTGCATGCCAAGGCGCGAGCCCTCGACGAGCGTGGTGCCACCGCCCATGAAAATGTCGGCCACTTTGAGATGCTTGAACGCGCCTTTTTTCTGGTGGTTGGAGTAGTAGTTGTCCCACACCAATTTGGCGGCGTGCGATTTGTCTTCGGGAGCTTTGGTAGCCGCCGCAATCAGCATCGAGCGGAAAACGCTGGAGCGCCGCCGTGCCCACCATTTCGACATCTGATAGATCGGCTTGCCCGCGTTGCCCTCGATGATCGCCACCTGATTGACGGGCAGGATCGGAAAGTCAACTTCCAGACAGGTCTTCGGGCGGTTTGGGTCGTTGAAGTCAACCGTCTCCATTGCGACTACCCTGCCTGCGCCGACAGCCTTGGCAACTTCTATCGCCAGTTGTTCTTTTTTGGTTGCCATGCGATGCTTTCCTTATTTCGTGAGTTCGACGAAGGGCGACAGCACCTCGAGCAGCGAGAGGCCGCCGTGCGTCAACGTCGGGTAGCCGCCTTGGCTCTTCCATTTCCAGCGGCCAACGGCCAGAAGGTAGTCGCCGTGGGGGCTGTTGAGCTGGAGCGCAACGGGCGGCACAAACGGGCCGGTCTCACCGACGCCTGCTTTACTGCGCCCGTTTGAGAAAGTCTTCTTGAGGAATTGTCCAACATCCCCTTCCGCATCGGGGAAAAGTCCCGTTGCGGCGTAGCCGTGGTCAGAGGTGATTACGAGTCGGCGTCCGGTCGCCAGGCGCTCGACCAGCGCCCAGAAATCGTCGCTCGTCAATTGTTCGGCTACATCACGCGTCAACGTATCAAGCCCTTGACCCGCGCCCGAGCCGTCATGCACCTTGCTGTCAGGCCAGTGATGCCAAAATATCCAGTTGGGTGAGGCATCGACCAAACCGGCGCAGTCCTTCCACGCCATGTCTACACACTCAGTGTGTGCCGATTGGAGCTTATGCGCCAAACCGCCGCCATTATTTTGTAGCTGGCTGCGACTGCCGAAGCCGAGTGCACGGGCAAACTCATTGGTTTTACAGGGCAGTTCGGCGGCATTTACCGAAACCTCATGCTGCGTGAAGCCGCGCTCTTTCGCGCCTTGCAGTAGCCAAGGCAATTCGCGTAGCGAGAGGCCATCGAGAATCAGCACCGCCTTGGCGCTGTAGGGCTCTGCCCACCAGCGCACCAACCGATCCGATGTGCGTTCAACGGTGTCACCGAACGCCTGCCACAGATCCCATCCGCTGGTGGCGAGGAAGTGATCGAGCGTGCCGATCTCGCGGTCGCGCTTGGTGACCTCACTCGGGGCGTTGCCAGCGGCAAGCGGCTTGGCTGCAATCTCAACCGCCTTGTTGATGATGACGCGCCACGCGTCTTCAGGTGTGCCCTTGGTAAGGCCTTGGAGAACTCGGGCATCGAGCGTCATCAGTTTTCTTCCTTCTCAAGGGTGAGCTCGAAGGTCATGCCGTCCGGTAGCTTCTTGAGCAGTTCCTTGATCTGCGCACCTGTTGCGACGGACACCTTGATGGTCACCTCGGCAACCGGTGTAGCCGGGCCAATGCCCCAACCCTCCAGCTTGCCGATGAGATTCAGCGCTGACGTGGCCGGGTTGTTCAGGCTCACGCGTGGCTTGCCGCCGGTAGTCGATGTGCCACCACCGAAGATTCCACCGTCCGTCGGAGGTGTCGCACTTCCTCCACCAAAAGTCGGATCACCGCCGGTGGGTGGAACCGGTGACGTTCCGCCGCCGCCGAACAGACCGCCTCCGTTATGATCGCCAACGGGCGGCGGTGCGGGCGGCGTGGTTCCGCCGGTTGTTGGCACTGCAGACGGCTCCAGCAGGAACACCTCGTCCAGCTGGCGTCCGGTATAGGAAAGCTTGGGACGCAAGCGTTTCCAAGCTGTATCCTCATCCTCGCCGGGGTGCGCTTGCAGGAATTCCATTCCTCGCAAGTTGATCGCCACCTTGCCGCGCGCGCACAAGCGCAGGATGCGCTCCTTCATCGACGTCTCACCAAGCCAAGGAATACAGTCTTGGCCTGCAGGGCGTGGCTCTTGCAGTTCGCGCAGCAGTTTGCCAACAGGGGAGTTCTCGCCAGCGGCTTCAAGCACAAGGTCTTCAAAGTCCTCGGGCACGAACAGATCGTTGATCAGCGCTTCCTCGATGCCTTCAGGGATTTGTGCACCTTGCTTCTTCAAGCTCTCGACATTAAATTCGCACTGGCTTGGGTCGGTGAAATTCCAGCGGTGCAGGACTGCGAAGCGGTCGAAGCGCTTCTTCAGGATATCGCGCAGCTCACCTTGATACTTGGTGTGCAGCTTCTTGTACTCTGGGCTCTGGCTACTCCATTCCAACGCTTTCATTTCGGCGCGGGCAAGGATTAACAAATCACGATCTTGGAACGCGTTGGACGAACCCGAACGCGGTAGCAAGAAGCGGACTGTGTTGCGGCGCTTTTGTAAATGGTCTTTGACCCAGCGGCCAAGGAGCTCGTTGAGCTTGTCCGGTTCCTCTGGCAACACGAGGATCGGCAGCCGGTCGTCCCAGCGCTCGGGCTGCTCGTTTTCATCGAGCGATGACCACGGATCAGACGTCCACGATTTAGGCAGTGCGATCACCCGGAAGGTCTTGGCCACCTCTTCGGTGCCGCCGATCACGTAACGCACTTCCTTGGCAAGTTGGGCGAGGTCTGAGCCGTCCGAGAACAATTTGTCATTGCGCGCGCAGGCCATCAACTTGGCTTGCGGGTTCTCTTCCTCTCGGAACACCAGTCGAGGGCCGTCTTGATGGATGTTGAAGCTATTTTCGACGACCGTAGCCAGTTCGACCTGGAACCCGTTGTCGTCGACCGCCTTGTCACGGGTGATGTCGGCCTGCAGGGTGGCAGGCTCTGCACCGGCAAGGTTGCCAACGGCAATCGACCGCAGCCAAAGCGCGCCGACAATCTCTTGCAGATGGGGCACGCTGCTGGCGTGGCCGGGTACAGCCTCGGTCACCGATGTGATGTTACGCAGCGCCTTCTCACGCAATGTGCGGTGCTGCTGGTTCGATACTGAATCGAGCAGAGCGCCGATGCCCGCTGCGTCGTCATCCAGCCGAAAATCTGCAGCAGTGAGGATGGGCGTGGCATCCCCCCGGCTTTTGAACAGGTTAGCCAAGATACGAATCATGTCGCGCGTCTCTTGGGCGTCGGTGGCCACAAGAACCTGATCTTCGAGTAGTTGCAACAGGTGCGGCGCATAGGGCCAGGATTCGATGAATTCCTTGCGCTTGCGATCCTGTTCCGAAGACGGCACGTCCAGTAGGCGGAAGCACTCTGTGATGTGCTTGGCCACCAATGATTCGATGTTGGCTGTTGGAATCTGCAGGCGGTTGTCAAAGAGGCGGTGCAACAGCATCCGCCGCCGATCCTGTTGGATACGTTCTGGACTGCCACCGGCCTTGAAGTCGATGGGGATCGGGTTGACCCGGTGAACCTGCTGGTAGGCATCGCTGCCACCATTTCGCACTGAGATGACAAGCACCAACAGCTCCGGATGCTCCTTGGCGATCTCCGAGAGAATCTGAATGAAGTTGAACGCCCAGTTCTTCCACGGGTATTGCTTGGTATTGGTTAGTCCGTCGTACCACGTCTGAAATTCGTCGAGCAGCAGCATCGTCGGGCTGTGCTGCAGCAGCTCAAAGATGAGCTTGTCGGATGGAATGTCGGTCTTTGCCGCCCCCATGCCTTCCCACTTGCCCTTGATGTAGGTGCCGTGTGGATGGCGCTCGAACAGCAAATCCCACAGAAATTTGTAGCGCTGGCGGTGCAGGCTTTCGCCGATCACCAGCATTTCGCTGCGCAAGGCGATCTTGCCGATCTGCGGGTCGCCCAACGTGGTTGCCCAAGAATTCAGCCAAGCGCCAGTCGATGCTGCATCGTTCACCGCGTGATACAGCGCGGCCATCAAGTGCGACTTACCGAGTCCACGCTCGCCGATCACCACCACCGGACGACCTTGGTTCGGGCCAACGGCCCCGATGCCTTTCAGGATGTCATGGGTGGGATAGGTGATCTCCAGGAATTCCTTGGCGGCGATCTGGGTCGCGCCAGTGTGGGTCTCGTTGGAGAGCTCAATGGCCGTCCCCTTGAGGCGCTTACCCCGGAATTCTTCTCGTAGAGTCAGTCCAAGCATTATTTGCGCTCCCCATCATTTAATTGGCTCTTGGCCGTGTCTTCATCTTCACGGCCGGTGTCGCGAGTCAGCAACCACGCATAGTGTTGGCTTTGGTATTGCGTGAGTAACTGCTGTGTCATCGACTCGCTTCCTGTTTCTTTTTGTTGATGCTCTCGGCGATCCAGAGATCAAGCTCTGAGCGACGGAAACGCCACGTTCCACCAAGTTTGAATGCGGGAATCTCACCCTTCTGGGCGAGCCGGTAGACCGTCCGCTTGCCAGCTTTCAGGTAGGCAGCAACTTCGTCGAGCGTCAGGATTTCGCCATCTGTGCCGGTCATGGTCTCTTCCGCAATGGTGGCCTGCAATGAATTCTGCTTGCCAAATTTAGCCAATTTTACCGAATTAGGCCAAAAACTCAATGTGGATTCATACAAGCCGCGTATGACGGTCCAACCACGGCGGCGACAGGCTGTGCGTCAAATGGCAACCACGGACGCGGGTTCCCCTGCGGAAATACCACACGACAGGCTACGCGATTCGCGTCAGCGACAGAAATGATCATCGTTGTACTCCCCTCTTAGCCGACTTTCGCCGGAGCAGGTTTTCTCATCCTCGCGGCGCCCCCAAACTTGTGATGTTTAAAACGGTGCCGGATCGGTGCCGCTTCGAGTCTTGACGATCGGCCGATCCTGATTCGCGAGTACCGCGCTGACGGCCCACCGAATTGGATTGAATCGAGAAATCACATGAGGGGGTAGCGCATGGTGCCGACCGGCGTGCTGACTGGCCAGATCGCCATGGTTTTCGCCACCGTATTACTGGGGCTATGGAGTGCAACCCAGTGGACGGCGGCGGCACTGGGATACCAGATGCGCCTCGGCGCGCCATGGTTCGACCTGTTTGGCACGCAGATCTATCACCCGTGGCGGCTGTTCGAGTGGTGGTACTTCTTTGACGCCTATGCACCTGACATTTTCCTGCGCGGCGGTGCCATCGCAGCGTGCAGCGGCTTAGCCGGTGCCATGGTGGCCGTCACTATGTCGGTGTGGCGCGCACGGCAGTCCAAGCTGGTCACAACCTACGGTTCGGCACGCTGGGCGCTGCCCGCTGAAATCCGCAGTTCCGGGCTGACCGGCCCTGCCGGCGTTTTCCTGGGCCGCAAAGATGGTGACTACTTGCGCCACGAAGGTCCCGAGCATGTGATGGCCTTCGCGCCCACGCGCTCCGGCAAGGGTGTCGGCCTGGTGGTGCCGACACTGCTTTCGTGGCCAGGCTCCGCCGTGATCCACGACATCAAGGGCGAGAACTGGACCTTGACGGCCGGCTGGCGCTCGCGCTTCTCGCACTGCCTGCTGTTCAACCCGACCGACGCGCGCTCGGCTGCGTACAACCCACTGCTTGAAGTGCGGCGCGGCATGCACGAAGTGCGCGACGTGCAGAACATCGCCGACATTCTGGTCGATCCCGAAGGCGCGCTTGAGCGGCGCAACCATTGGGAAAAAACTTCGCATGCACTGTTGGTCGGCGCGATCCTGCATGTGCTCTACGCCAACGAAGACAAAACGCTGCGTGGCGTCGCCAATTTCCTGTCCGATCCGGCCTGCCCGTTCGAGGTGACGCTGCACCGGATGATGACGACACGACACCTGGGCGAAACAACGCACCCGGTGGTCGCATCAGCGGCGCGCGAGGTAATGAACAAGAGCGAAAACGAACGATCCGGTGTGCTGTCCACCGCGATGAGTTTCTTGGGTCTGTACCGTGACCCTACCGTGGCCGAAGTCACCTCACGCTGCGACTGGCGTATCGCGGACTTGATTGATGCCGATCACCCGGTGTCGCTGTACCTGGTGGTGCCGCCCTCGGATATCAGCCGCACCAAGCCCTTGATCCGGTTGATCCTCAACCAGATCGGCCGACGCCTGACCGAGTCACTTGATGGGTCGGATGGTATTGCCCGACGCCACAAGTTGCTGCTGATGCTCGACGAGTTTCCGGCACTAGGTCGGCTCGACTTCTTCGAGTCCGCCCTGGCCTTCATGGCGGGCTACGGACTGCGTGCATTTCTCATTGCGCAGTCGCTCAACCAGATCGACAAGGCCTACGGCCAAAACCACTCGATCCTCGACAACTGCCACGTGCGTATCGCGTTCGCCACCAACGACGAACGCACCGCCAAACGTATTTCCGAAGCATTGGGCACCGCGACCGAATTGCGCGCGCAGCGCAACTACGCGGGCCATCGGCTGGCCCCGTGGCTCGGTCACTTGATGGTATCGCGGCAAGAGACGGCACGACCGCTGCTCACACCAGGCGAAGTCATGCAACTGCCACCCGACGACGAGGTGGTGATGGTGTCCGGTCATCCACCGATCAAGGCGCAAAAAATTCGCTACTACCTGGATGCGAATTTCAAGACGCGCATGCAGCCGCCGCCGCCATTGCAACTCGGGCACTACGCCGATGCACCGCCATTGCGGCCAGACGATTGGACCGGGCTGGCTATACCCGCCCCCGCCGCACCGACTTCCGGCTTGGCCATCCCCGCGCACGGCGAGGCCATCGACGACGGTGGCCACCAGCAGCAGCCGGAACTGTCCGAAGTCGTATTCACGCCGGAGCCAGAACACGCAGTGGACGACCTGGGCCTGTTCGACGACGACTTGCCGCTGCCCACCCAGCTCGATCCACGCCTGCAACGCACGGCGCGGCTGGCTGCCCTTGACCCTGATGACGGGATATCCCTATGAGCCGCACACGCCTGAACCTTTTCATCGAGCACGAGCACGCCAAGCGGCTTGACGAGCTGGCGGCCATGAAGGGCTTGTCCAAGTCCTCCATCATTGCCGCCGCGCTGGCTTCGTTCCTGTCACCCGACTCTGGCGATCAGCGCGAAGCGGCTATCGCCAAACGTCTGGATCGCTTGTCTCGCCAGCTCGACAAGCTGGAGCGGGATCAGAACATCCTGATCGAGACGCTGGCGCTCTACGTGCGCTACTTCCTGACCGTCAGCACCCCCGTGCCGGAAGCGCATCAGGAAGCGGCACGCGCCCAGGGCCGCGCACGCTTCGAGCAGTTTGTCGAACAGCTCGGTCGGCATCTACTGCGCGGGCGCAGTCTGGTCAAGGACGTGGTCGAGGAAATCCAGCCCGACGCTAGCCAGTTCTTCGGCCAGCAGGAAAACGTTCGCGCCGCAGCACCTGCTGACGATTCCGGGGGAGCACCGTCATGAGCGGCCAGCCGCGCGATCAGGGCTTGTCGGCCTCGCTGGCACTGGAACGTCGCGTGCGCATGTTGCGCACGGCGATGGGGCCGGACATCGCCAAAGCCTTGAACGACCCCGACGTGGTGGAAGTCATGCTCAACCCCGACGGTTCGCTATGGATTGATCGGCTGAGCAGTGGGCGCGAACCGCTGGGTGTCAGCCTCACGCCCGCCGACGGCGAACGCATCATCCGACTGGTCGCCGCCCATGTGCGTGCCGAAGTGCATGCGGGCAAGCCGCTGTTATCCGCCGAACTGCCCGAAACGGGCGAACGTTTCGAGGGCGCATTACCGCCCGTGACGCCGGGGCCGGTGTTCGCGTTGCGCAAGCGTGCGGTCGGCCTGATCCGGCTCGACACCTACGTGGCCGACGGCATACTGACCGAGGCGCAGGCGGTCTTTCTGCGGACAGCTGTGCGCGAGCGCCAGAACATCCTGATCGCCGGTGGCACCAGCACCGGCAAGACCACACTGGCCAATGCCCTGCTCATTGAGATCGCC
>Ga0335397_10002027_pt1 | contig 27558 bp, 23 predicted proteins | sample MAT04_FD_205740 | JGI IMG/M metagenome (GOLD analysis project Ga0335397, IMG submission 205740) | Freshwater microbial communities from Lake Fryxell liftoff mats and glacier meltwater in Antarctica - MAT-04 (spades assembly) (version 2) ... | reverse complement strand
ACACCGGGGTGAGACTCTGCGGTGACGCTCTGCGGTGACGCTCTGCGGTGACGCTCTGCGGTGACGCTCTGCGGTGACGCTCTGCGGTGACGCTCTGCGGTGACGCTCTGTGGGCGAGTCGAGTGTATTCCTGGCGCTCCCCCTTCGGGCGATCGCGCCTTCGCCTCCCGGCTCGCCGGCGACGGTGTCCGGACGCTCGACAATCATAACACCTTGCCGGACGAGCGGATTCGGCGTGACCTTTCAGCTCGTGAGCGAGGTGGGACGGTCCGGGATCGTTTCACTGACACAACATCAGGATCAGCATGCGGTCTGACCGCACACCCACCTTTGCAATCGTTCCTCCCATGCGCGCATCGTACCTCCTGCGTTTCGTCGCACTCCTCGCCCCGACATTGCTTGCCGCGCAATCGCAACCGCAAACACGCCCGCGTGGACGCGAGCTTGGCATTCCGTTTCCCGGCACACCGGGGCCGCTCAACGCGATCACCGACGTCGCCGGCGTGGCCGTGGGACACACCACACTCGTAAGTGGTGATCCCGGACCTGTCGTGCGCGGCACCGGACCGATACGCACCGGAGTGACAGCAATTCTACCGCGCGCCAAAGGGGATTGGGATTTCGTCATGGCCGCCACGTTCAATCAAAACGGCAACGGCGACATGACGGGCGTGAACTGGGTGAAGGAATCGGGCTTTCTCGAAGGACCCATTCTGCTCACCGGGACACATAGCGTCGGAACGGTGCGTGATGCGGCCATCGAATGGCAGATTCGCAACGGTCGGGAATTCATCTTCACCTATCCGCTGGTCACGGAAACGTTCGATGTGCTGAACGACGCGACCGGCGCCCACGTGAAGCGCGAACACGCGTGGGCTGCACTCGATGCGGCGAAGACGGGCGCAGTTCGCGAGGGCGGCGTGGGTGGCGGCACCGGCATGAGCTGTAACGGATTCAAAGGCGGCATCGGCACGTCATCGCGTCAGATTCCGAAAGCCGGCGGCGGTCATTACACGCTGGGCATCCTCGTACAATGCAACTACGGCGGCGACCTCGCCGTCCTCGGCGTACCTGTTGGCCGCGAGCTACAGGATATTTCCGGTCTCTGCACGGTACTGCCCGGTGCGCCGACACGCGCGTTCCTGCGCTTTGTTCCCAAGTGCAAGGCCATGGCTCCCGAACGCAATGACGATGACGATGACGATGACGACACCGTGACCGGGCGCGGGTCGATCATCATCATCATTGCGACCGACGCGCCGATGTTGCCGCATCAACTCGAGCGTATCGCCAAGCGCGCGGGCATGGGACTCGGCAAATTGGGAAGCGCGGCCACGAATGGATCGGGCGATCTGTTTCTGGCGTTCTCCACCGCGAACCGTTCGACCGCCAACGACGCATCAGAACGCGAGATCCGCATGCTTTCCAACGATGCGTTGGATCCGTATTTCCGTGCCACGATCCATGCGACCGAAGAAGCCGTCGTGAACGCGATGCTCGCGGCCGACACGATGGTGGGTGCCGATGGGCTGCGCGTGATGGGCCTGCCAGGCGACCGGTTGGTAGACGTGCTGAGGAAGTACAAACGGATGCCGTGATACCGTCGAGACGGCGTAAATTCCCCGTCGACGCAAGCGTTCGCCGTCCGAATGCTTGCGGATGAAATTGCCGATGTCGCGAACAACCTGCAAATCGACGAGTTTCGGAGTGCTGTATTCCTGTGGACGCGGGGTGCCTTCACCGGCCGTGAACAGGTGCGTCAGTAACGGATAGCGAAGCTCATTGAGGAGGCGTGGGCGAGCTTGGCTGCGTCGCCGGAGAGCGTCCCGGTCCCGGACTGGCACCGTCAACTGCTTGACGAACGACTCGCGGATCCGAGCGAGGTCGCGAGTCGCAGCTGGGATGACGTGAAGAACACCGCGCGTCGCCGCGCGCAGTGACATGGCAGATCCAATTCACGGCGCCACCTGCTCGGCCTGCGCCAAGGTGGTGAGCGCGTCGTCGGCGCGGCCCAGGTGGCGCAGCACGCGCAGTTTGGGTCGTCGCGTGATCGGATCCCGAAACGATTCGACGATCCGCAGATAGCGGTGCCCTTTGGCGGTGACGATCTGGAAGCTGGCCACGCCTGTTGTATAGACGCTCGTGTCGCCGCTCGCGCAATGGGGGCCGTTCACGGGTCATTCGGCAGGGCACGGAATCCACCGCCCTCGGCACGCGGCCACCTTGCGTTGTATATACCGCCTTGGTGCGCGCCACAACAAAACGCGTCAGAAGGGAAACTCCCGCTGACGCCCAAAAAACACCACCAAAATCCCGCTATCGCGGGAAACTCACGCCAGAAGTCCGCGGCGCTGCGCGCGTGAACGACCCAGATCGCGCAGCGGCGTGGGAAGCGCATTGCCGTGGTTGCGCTCGCGCGCCGACTGGCCGGCATCCTGTATGCGATGTGGCGCGACGATGTCGCGTACGACGCGCACCGTCTTCGGCCGCAAACACCGCTCGTACCACCACGCGCTGCGTGAACCGCGGAAGACCAAGCGCGAATCGAGTTGACTGCATCGGGAGCGGCGAGCGCGGGAATTTCCTTGACGCTGTAGGCAGCACATCGACGTCGTGGGATAGTGGGCGCCGTCCGCTCTTTCGTACCACCCGCATGGGCCGGGACCTTCGCGTCCCATCCGAGAGCTGCGCTTTGAGCGACCCTTTCGGTAACCTTTGATTGGCTGCTCTGTTGTCACCTTGTCCATATATGCTTTTTTACCGATGCCGCTTATCGCACATGCGGCAGATTTCGGCGTATTTTTTCCGATTCCGTCATGTTCGCGGCCATGGTGAACATCGCCGGGTCCAACGGTCCATCGCAAAGGTCGGCGAGCATGAGGTTACGCCGGGCGATTGCGCCAAAGTTCGAGGCTGCACCGCCGATGCTTGCTGCGCCATGCTGCACCAGAGCGGAATGGGTTCGCCCGGCCAGCGGGGCATCAGAGGGCGAATCGACGGGACAGACTTGCCCCGCCATGAAAAGCGCATCAAGCGCATTGAACAAATCGGCGCGACAGAAATCCGCAATATCGGCCATCCGCTTTGGCCCCGATGCCAGCGCCTCGACAATGGCGTGCGCAGCAGCGTTGTCGAAAGTGATTACGCCGGCTGCCGTTCGCGCTTCGAATGTCATGGAGTCGATCGGCTGCGTCGCCATCCACCAGCCTGTGTCGCGGATGGCGGTTTGCGCTTCCGGAGAGAGCAAACGCGGCGGCGCTTTCACGAAAATGTCGGTGCGAAACCAGTTTCTGGTCAGGATATCGACTGCGCATTCGCGCGCCGCAGCAGATGGCAGTAGCGCCAGCGTTTCCCGCCAAGCAGCTTTCAATGCAAAATCCGGGCGAAGGCGGCCGGGTTTGGCCTGGGCGACCAGGTGAAGGTCGCGCCGCGCTGCTGCCTCCAGCACGTCGCCAGACCATAATGGTCGCCAATATGCTTGGAGATACTCATGGACGAAATAATTGGCTGGCAGCCGCGTCCGCAAATGCTCGATCCGGTCGAAGCTCGGCTCAGGCAGCAAATTGCTGGCGCGCAGAATGCCAAGGGCGACCTCAAAGCGGTGTTGCGGTGTCCCTTGTACAGTGACTGAAATGGCGTGGACCATGGCCTGAAAGGGCATCATTTCGGTCCAGCCGGGCAAAGAATTATAGCCGAAGACGACCACGCCTCCCGGTCGCAGCATATGATCGATCAGGTCGAAAACATGTTCCCGATTGACCTCACTGATCCAGGCGAGCACACCCTGACACTGAATATAGTCAGCATTTGCGGGGGGCTGAAGTTGAATGGCCTCCACGAAATACTGACCATGAAGTTCGATATTGGTCAGCCCGCTGTCTGCGACAATAGCGGTGCCACGCGCTATGTGACCCGGATTGCCATCGATCCCGATAAACTGCCCTTCTGGATGCGCAGCGGCGTTGAGGATTAATCCGGCGCAATCGCCGGAACCGATGTCGGCCATCGTGAAGGGAAACCTCCCGGGCCCCGCCCCCGAGCGCGGCGACGCGATGCCTGCATGGGCAAGCATCGCGTCCACATTGGGCGGCGCACAGTGCGCGTGCCAGTTGCTCGGAAAGAGTGAATCCCCGACATAACCGTCAATGCTGTCCGCAGTCCTATTCATCGGTGGGTATGGCGTCGCGGCCAGCACAAGATAAAATCCGCCCGAAGTTTGTTTTTACCGTCTCGGAGAGGGTTTTATCGACGGTGTCGTTGTCGTTGTCGTTGGCGGCGGGGGTGGCGGGGGTGGCGGGCTGTAGGGCTCATGCACTTTGATGTAAAACCCTCCAGCGACCGCGCTCAGGTCATCTTCTGTCAGTTCCACTGCGCCAGCGGGGGTCGATTTGGTTTTGTCTTTGTCCATGTCATGTCTCCGGTTGTGAGGGCTACCAGACTCCATGGCCCGGATGAGCCGTCCAGCCGTTATGCGATCACTCGTCTTCGGTTTACATCGGCCTCGGTGCCGGTGTCCCGGTTCGGGTACAATATTACCGCTGGCCAGCGGGATCGCGCCGGTCGCCCTGTTGCCGCCGGTCACCGCGTCGAGCTTGTCGTCGGGAATGTCCGTAGGCGTAACGCTGTTCCCTGTCATGCCCCCATTCACCTGTTCAGCACCACTTAAACGGCTGAATTCGGGACGACCACGGCAACCTTTGATCGCTCGATATTATTACTAACCAGATTTCTTTCTTTGGCAAGGCTTCTGATCACAGCGCGCGACACCGCTCGCCTTTTCGAATGAACAAAAGCCATGCTGTATTCAGAAGATACTAAAGGGCCGTGTCAGTCAACGGGGTTTGGCGCGAATGGACCAAGGAATATCGACCAGATCCTCTCACCCCTCTGAGCACCATCGCGGAAATCCTCACCGGGCCACTGCAGGCCGGCGAGGAAGCGCTGGCGAAGCGCTATCGCGCCGTGCTGGAATCCTGGCGCGTGGTGGACGTGACCGGCGATATCGCCGAGAGCGCAGCGCGCCTGCGCGGCGCGTTCGGACTAAAGCTGCCCGATGCGATCCAAGCGGCAAGCGCTCTGGCCATCAACGCCGAGGCGTTGGTCACGCATGATCGCGATTTCTCAAGGCTGCGCGGCCTGACGGTGCTGTCGTAATCGAGCCGAGGTCTGGTCAGGTGTTGACTGGCGTTTCGACAGTCACGGCGTCATGTTGGCTGTCGCCGACCTTGCCATCTGGCCCTTGCGTCCCGCGACTTTGCCGATGCCGATTCGTTCCCTGCGCACTATGATACCAGCAGCCGTTCGCCCCGCCCTGGTGGCCGTGTTCGCCCTCACGTTGTTCACCGCCTGTGGCGGTGGGGGGGACGGCACGACGACGCCACCGACCGGCGGGGGCGGTACCATCGCGCTGACCCTTGGTGCGTCCAGTGGAACCGTGACTGGGACCGGCAACACCGCCACCACGATCACGCTCACGCGTAGCGGCAGCTTTACCGGCACGGTGGCATTGGCGCTGGAAGGTGCGCCGACCGGTGTGACCGGCACCTTCACTCCGGCAACACTTGGTGCAGGCGTGACGAGCAGCGCATTGGCGCTGACCGTCGCTGCCGGTGTGACGCCGGGCGCGTATCCACTGACGGTCCGCGCCACCGGCACCGGGGTGTCCGCCGTGACCGCCGCGTACGCGTTGACGGTTGCATCCCCGCCATTGGTGCCCGGATTCACGTTGGCAGTCACGCCGGGTACGGTCACCGTCGTCACCGGAGAATCGGGGTCGGCCACCGTCGCGATCACGCGGAATCCGGGGTTCGCCGCTGGCATTTCGCTCGTGGTGAGTGGGGTGCCACAAAATGTGCAGGTGAGCCCGACGCTCACCAACACACCCGGCAACAGCATCACCCTGAACGTGTCGGCGCAGCTGACGGCCGCACCGGGCACGTATCCGCTCGTGATCACCGGCACCACGAACAGCCCGATCACCGCGACGACGAACCTGACGCTGATCATTGCTGCGCCCGGACCCGTTGGCACGCTGACGCCAACGCCGGCGACTGCGTCAGTGGTGCAAGGGCAATCCGCGAACATTGCGATTGCCATTGCCCGCGGCGCCGGCGTCACGGGCGACGTGGTGATGTCCGTCGACAATCTGCCGTCGAGTATTACCGCCGCCTTCAGTCCGAATCCGGTCAGCGGAAGCGCCACCACGCTGATGCTGACTGCCAGCCTCTCGCACCCGGTCGGCGTGATCACCGTGCAGTTGCGCGCGACGATCGGCAATCGCGCCACGACGGTCCCGCTGCAGATCAGCACGGGGGCATTCACGCCGCGCGACTTCGGCATCGCGGTGACGCCCGCTGCCTTGGGTGTGACCGTGGGCCAGTCGGGACAGGCCGCCGTCGCGATCACGCGCACTGGCAACTTCACGGGGGACGTGTCGTTCACCGTGCTGGGCGCACCGGCTGGTGTTGCCGCCACCGTCACGCCGTCGCCGACGGCCGGCAACTCGGCGACGCTGAACGTGGCGACGACCGGCGCCGCGACACCGGGCACCTACCCGCTCACGATCAGTGCGACAGGCACCGACATTACCGGCACGCGTACGGCGAATGCGACGCTGACGGTGAATGCCTTCGGCGGTGGCAATATCCAGTGGCGCTTCTGCGCGGCGGACCGCGAGCCCGTGTGGCTCGGCGTGCGCACGGGCGCGGGGGCGTGGAGTCAGGTCGCGAAGGGAGCAAATGTCACCTACAACGTGCCATTGAGCGCCGATGGACAGGTGGCCTATGTCATTCCGTCCGGCGCTGGTTTCAACGTGTCGGTGTTCTCCGTGACACCGCAGGATGCGTTGCAACTGGCGGCGAATGAATGCGCCACACAGCCGGCGCGCAAGACCATCAGCGGGACGGTGAGCAACCTGCCGGATTCGCGCGGCGTGCAGGTCATGATGGGTGGAGGGTACACCTTCTCGCCGCCGATCACGCCGAACTGGACGATGACGAACGCGGGTGTTGGCGTGAAAGATCTGTTGGCCATCACGTCATATCCGGACCCGGACTTCAACGGGCGGATCACCGATCTGACTTTCGGAATCATTCGTCGAGATCTGAACCCGGCGGCGGGGTCGGTGCAGCCGGTGTTCAACTTTGACGCGGCCGAATCGTTCAGCATCAGTGGCATCAACGAGAGCTTCCAGAACGTCAATGGCGAGCAGTTCACCGTGACCATGTCGTACCTCACCGCCAACGGACGGGTCGGCACGTATTTCATCAACGGACCGGCCGCCACGACGGCGCGTTCGATCTGGGGCCTGCCCACGGCATTTCGTCGGGCCAGCGACTTGCATGAAGTCATCGCGATAACATCGCACCTGACAGCTCCGCGGCTGATCACCCGCTACACGCAGGCGATTACCGGGGCCGTCGACCCGGCATTCGGTCCGCTGCTCGACCCCACCACGGTGACGGTTGTTGGATCCGGACCGGTCCGTCTTCGTGCGACGGGCACGTGGCAACCGGAATACAACTGGGGTGGCGCGGCCACCTTCACCCAGTCGACCGGCTCGCGGTCGGTCACGATCACCGGGAGCCGCGCGGCCCTCGGCGCGGGCGCGAGCTATACGCTCGAGATCCCCGACTTCACCGGAGTACCCGGGTGGAATCCGACCTGGATGCTGCAATCGGGTATCCAGACCGCGCATACCGTCTCACTTACGGGCATCAAGAGTGGCGCTGGCATCGCGCCAGCGGACGGTACGGACCTGCTGACCGCGCAACGTATCGGCACGATCACCCCCTGACCTCAGAGCGGCATCAACGAGGTAAGCCCTGCGATCGGCGGAGGCCGGTTCGACGACCCGGGCATATTGATTGAAACCACGTTCGAAACCAAACCGAAACCGCCGGCCCCGAGTGATCGGAGGATGCGGTTTCGGTTGTACAACACCAACGTAGACAGAGCGGGGGCGGGGCCTCGGCGCTCGCACGGGCTTTTCGCCTTCGATGTGAAAAGAGGCTCGGCTGTCACTCAACAGCAGAAACGCGGCGGCGCGCGCCATGACATTCGGATGCACGGCGCCGATAACGGACTTGACCTTCTCGCTCAGTCCACGACGACGCTGCTGCTGCGCAGTGGCGTGCACCTGAAGATCGTCCAGGATAGGAATTTCAATCGGGCTCGGTCGGGTATCCGGCGAACGTCCGGCGCGATCGCTGACCCCGCGAGGGCTGGCGGGCGCGCAGCGGCCTACCCGCCGCCCGCCGCCGCGCCTCGGTGGCCGTCCGGACGTTGTTTCCCGCGGGCACCCGGTCGCCGCGGGGACCGATCGGACGCCCCGATGGGACTGACGCGCACACCGAACATCCCCGCGCGTGAGCGGGGCGTCGGGGTGAGACTTCGCGAGTCCGGTGGGCCGCGGCGGGTCGTCGCGTGGCGCCCGGTCCCGACGGTCCTCGGGTCGAGGGCGGATTCCGCGCGGCGGCGTGGGCCGCCGTCGCGTCGCGGGTGCGGAGGTGAGCGAGGATCTGGTCGATCACGGACCGTTGCGTGATGCAGGCGACGAGGCGCATCACGCCGTGGCGCGGGGACGATCGCGGGTGGCACTGCCGCCGCCGCGGTCGCCGCCGTGCCCCGCATTCCGCGGGGGCGTTTGGCGTACCAGCCATCGTACCGCGTCGTGACGTGCCCCTTGTCGGGGATGTGGACCAGCACGCGGGCCAGGAACTCGAGCGGGTCCACCGTCTCGGTGCCCGCCGTCGGGCCGTCGGACTTGTCGGACCGGTAGGTGACCGCCAGCCCCTTTCCTCTTTGGTTTTGTTCCCAAAGGGACGAGGCACAAAATCGTCGAGTTACCGGTCACGCTTCAATTGAGCAGATGGCGTTTCCGTGCGAGTGGGGAAGCCTGGCGGGAGTTACGGGTGGAGTGGTTGCGTAGTAGAGGCATTAATCCCATTACGAACTGGAGCGAAGTCTTCACTCACGTAAAAATTCTGTATCCGGAAATTCAGGATCTTGAAGTGAACGCTGCTTTAGCATTGCTGGAAAGGCGACTGCAGGAACTGGATCGAAACATCATTGTTGTCGGCGTATCCGTTCACCGTACAATCGTAACAGTGGCCGGTCCGCTTGTCCTGTTGGCACTGATGCCTTATTTCGTTGGATGCCTGCGAGTTATGCGTCTAACTGAGCGCAACAAGACCGACCATGATGAGTTCTGGAGCGCCCAATCAGATAGTGCCATCTTGTTCATGTTGGCGATTCTGTCAATCGTTGTTCTACCTCCGTTGGCGGTGTTTCTGGTGCCTATTGTACTGAGTAAGGTTTGGTGGACATGGTTACTTGTTGTTGCTACGGCCGCTGTGTCGGGCTGGAGCGCACATGAATTGATGACGCTGCGGACCTTCCTGATCGAAAGGTCGGTGCGCGCCGGCGAGTTCGATTCGAGGACTTGCTGCGCTACAAGCAAACGGACAACGCGAAGCGGCAGAGACGCGCCCCATCAACATCGTCGCCATCTTTGCGCCGCTTCCTTGCAGCCGCAAAACGAACACGTGAACAACGGCCCCGTATGTCCGGCCTCCTTGCACATGGCGCAATCACACGGAACCTGTTGAATTGCCGCGAGAAAAGGGCGCGCGGACGGCGTGTTGCCAGCCACATGATGACTGGCACCCAAATCGAAGTCGCTCTCGCTACGCGCACCCGGCGGCACCGTGCCCTGGTATTTCAATGTGAGATCCCACCACGCCCGATCGTAGTTCGCCGGGGTGACCTCGCCACCGTACACCTTCCATCGCCACTGATCGACCAACAACCCGAACGGAAAAAACCCCAAGCACGTCGCCTCAATCGCCAATCGCTGCACCGCAACGGAGCCGTCGTCCAACGCCGCCGACCGCATCGCCCACTCCGCCTTCGCGGTGGTCGCGTCGCCACTGCCACGACGGCATCAATCCCGGCGGCGCCGGGCCACGTAACGAACCCCCCGCCGAAGAGTCTTTTTATGTGACCCTCGCACTTGCCGCAGGTTCTCGCCCTCGGCAGCTTCACCATCTCACCCATCGATAGAGGCCGTATGTCCGCATTCCGAATCGTCGCCCGGCGCGCCACCCTGGTGTCCGTCTGGTTGGTCGGCGCCAGTGTCGTGACCGCCGTGACCGCGTCCGGCCAGATACTGCGGGGCATCGGACGCAAAGCCACGGATGCCGTTGAGCGCAAGGCCAACCGGAAGGTCGACGAAAAGATTGACCAGGCCGCGCAGAAGCTGGTGGATCGCAGCTTCGATTCCGTGTTTGGGGCGGAAGACACGGGCGGTGGTGCCAACAAGGACGGAAAATCGGGCGGTGCGTCGCGCGTGTTTTCCATGTTGCCCAACGCCCCCACCGAAGATCACTACGATTTCGATGCGGTGTTCACCTACGAGGTGGAGAATCTTCGCAAGGGCAAACCGTCGGACGACAAGGGACTGATTGTCATGCACTTCAATTCCGACGGCAAGTATACCGGGACGCGAATTGCGTCCGCCCAGCCGAAGAAAGAAGATGGCGAAGTGTTTGCCATCTTCGACATCAAGAACGAATCGATGGTGATGCTGATGACGTCCGACAAAGACAAGATGTCGGTGGCGTACAGCTGGAAGGATGCGGGGCGTTATGCCGGCAATGCGCCTCCGCCCAGTGGTGGCATGCAGACCAGTGGCACGGCCGTGAATACCGCGCCCGACAAACAAATTACCTTCTCGTCGCTCGGCAAACGCACGATTGCCGGGTATGCCGCTGAAGGGTACAAGGGCGAAAACGTGGATGGTGAAGTGGAAGTGTGGGTGTCGAACGACGCGAGCCTTTCGTATGCGCGCATGATGGGCGCCAGTTCATCCATGAAGCAGATGCGCGGCGTGGTGCCGGGCACGTATCCGGCAGGCATGCTGCTGGAGGTGATCAGCACCGACCGAAAGAGTGGTGACAAAGGGCGCATGACCATCAAGTCGATTGACACCAAGGCCAAGGTGCGCATTGACATGAGTGAGTATCCGCGGCTGGGGAAGGGGAAGTAACCCGACTGTCGTACGGCGGGGATCTTCTCACTCCGAGCACCTCTTGCGTCGGCCAAATGGTCGGCGCATCATTTGGGCAGGCCAAAACATTGAATGGAAGGATTCGCGCCCATGGATGCCTCAGACGTATCGCGAGACCGAACCAGACATGAGCCGCCCGCTTCCCGGCGTCTGCGCATTTTCGCGTTCGATCCCAGCCTTGCCCAGCGGCTCGAGACCGCAGGTATCAATGAGATCACGGTGGATGTGCAGTGGGAAGACTCCCTCGAGGCTGGACCGGTCGGGGAATACATCGAAGTGGTCGATGCCGATCCCGCCAGCGGCGTGTGTTATCGGCCCATCAATCTGAACGATCCCTATCTGCTCGCGCAGGACGGCGTCGCTCCGTCTGAATCCAATCCGCAATTCCATCAACAGATGGTGTATGCGGTGGCCATGACCACGATTCGTCATTTTGAACGTGCCCTGGGGCGGGTGGCATTGTGGGCCGATCGCGAAGTGTCCACTGCCGGGCGGCCGACCAGTCAGTTCGTGCGCCGCCTTCGCATCTATCCCCACGCCATTCGGGACCGCAACGCTTACTACAGTCCGTCCAAGAAGGCGCTGTTGTTCGGCTACTTTCCCGTGACGGCGAAAGACCGGCACAATACGCCAGGAACCGTGGTCTTTACGTGTCTATCCCATGACATCATTGCCCACGAAACGACCCATGCCCTGCTGGACGGCGTGCATCCCCGCTTTAGTGAGCCAAGCAATCCGGATGTGCACGCGTTTCACGAGGCGTTTGCGGACATCGTCGCGCTGTTTCAGCATTTCAGCTATCCCGCCGTACTCGAGAGCCAGATTCGGCGTACGCGCGGCAACCTTTCCACCGAGAGTCTGCTTGGTCAATTAGCCCAGCAGTTTGGTCGTGCCACCGGACGCGGTGCCGCGTTGCGCGACTTTCTCGGCGAGCGAAACAAGACGACTGGCGTCTGGGAACTACGCGCGCCCAACCCGAAAGCGCTGGAGTCGACGCACGGTCCGCATGCACGCGGGGCGATTCTGGTGGCCGCCGTTTTTCGCGCGTTCCTGTTGATCTATCGGGCCCGCAGCGAAGATCTGTTTCGCATCGCGTCACAGGGTACTGGCACACTGCCCGTCGGCGAGATTCATCCCGATCTCACGCGTCGGTTGGCGTTGGAAGCTGCCGGTGCTGCGGAACGCGTGTTGCAAATGTGCATCCGAGCCATCGATTATTGTCCGCCCGTCAACATTACGTTTGGCGATTTTCTTCGCGGGGTGGTCACGGCCGACCTCGAGTTTTCCCCGGCTGACAAGACGGGCTATCGCATTGGGTTTATCGAGAGCTTTCGCGAATGGGGCATTTACCCGCGCGGCATCAGCAGCATGGGGTTGGACACACTGGCGTGGCCCACTGGTGATGAACTTTCGGCAAATATCCGCGAGCAAAGCCAGGGCGAACCATCCAAACGTGACGAGCCGTTCGATACGTATGCCGCTCAGCAGAGCGCTGTGCAGAGCACGTTTCCGAACCGGATTGCATCCATCAAGGTGTTCGTTCACAAACCGGTGGAGTTAAAGGAGCAACTGCAACGATTCATTCCGCAAGTCATTCGTGACTGGAATCTGGAGAGCGATCGCCGGGAAGTCTGGAATAATCTCGATCGCAGTCGCGTGGCGCTCTGGAAGTGGCTGCGTGACGGAGACAGCTACGGCCGTGACTATGCGAACTTGTTCGGGTTGGTGATTGACGAACAGGAAGCGCCGCCAACCGTGTATCGCAGCACAGAGTATGGCGGACCATCCATCGAGGTCCATTCCGTGCGACCTTCGTTGCGTCGCACCGTGGACGGCACCGTTCGCACCGACCTCGTCATTGAAATCACACAACGACGGCGTGGCTACTTCAATCGCGCGCATCAGTTCGAGGCGGACGATCGGGCCGTACCGGGCGCGGTAGAGAAGCGAAAGAAGGATTTCATTTTTCGGTCGGGTTGCACGGTGCTGATTGACCCTCGCACGGCGAACGTGCGTCGCATCATTCGCACCCCCGGCACTATTGCCGATAACGGGGAACTCGAACGCGTGCGTCGTTATCTCGTTGGCGACAACGACGTGGTGGGCAATGCGTTCGATGCCGGACTCGCCCGAAGCCTGAGCCAGCGCAGTGCCGCCGCACGTGATGAACCGTTCGCCATGTTGCACCAACTTGAGGAGGAGTAACACATGGCCTTGCTCAAACCACCCGCGAATGGTGTCACGGTGCGCATGTACCGCCAGGGACATGGCGATTGCTTTCTGCTCGCGTTTCCGCGCAAAACCGGCACGCGACCGGTGTATGTGCTTATCGACTGCGGGTATAAGCCGGGCTCCCCGGCCTTTGTCCACGGCGATGGCGGCGCCAACCACCCCATTGCGGATACGGTGGAGGACATTCGTGAAGCCACCGACGGCCATCTCGATCTCGTCATCATTACGCACGAGCATCAGGATCATCTGAACGGCATCTGGAAGGCCACCAATCCGTACTTCGCCGGATTTACCATCGACGAAGCGTGGATGGCGTGGACCGAAGACCCGGACGACGACCTCGCGAACGAATTGCGCAGGCGGCACAAGGACACCTTGTTGGGCGTGCTGGAGGCACGTCAGCGTCTCGCGCTGGCTGTCGGTGACGACGACGAAACCGTCGTGGGACTGGACACGCTGCTCAGTTTCGAATTTGGTGGCGACGCCGAACGGGTGTCGATGGCCGAAATGTTTGCAGCGGCCAAGGATCCGGCAAAATCGATCAACAAACAGAGCTTGAAATTCATCAAGGATGAAGCCGAAAAAGAACGAGGCGTTTCGTTCCTGAATCCCGGAGACGGTCCACTTGCGGTGCCGCGTGCGAAGGGCATTCGCGCGTACGTGCTGGGCCCACCGCGCGACGAAGATTTGCTGGTGGACGAAGATCCGAAGAGCGGCGAGGGGTTTCCCGACGACGATGCGCCCAGTTTCACGTTTCGTGCCGCGGCAAGCTCCGGAACGGGTGCGTCTACCACGCCGTTCAGCAGTCGTTTTGCGATGTCGATGGAAAAGGAGCTGCAGGAAGTGCAGTCCTTCTTTTCGAAGCGATATGGCAAAGACATGGAAGGCACAAACGATGTTGACCGCGTGGAAGTGCCGGACAACGCTCCGTGGCGTCGCATTGAGCAGGAGTGGTTGTATACGGCAGAACAGCTGGCCCTGCAACTGAATCGCGGCATCAACAACACCAGTCTGGTGCTCGCGTTCGAGCTTCCGAAATCGAAAAAGGTGCTGCTCTTCGCGGCCGACGCGCAGCGCGGAAACTGGATTTCCTGGACGAACAACCAGTGGGATGACGCCGGCAAGACCATCAGCGTACGCGACCTGCTTGGCCGAACCGTGTTGTACAAAGTGGGCCATCATGGCAGTCACAATGCGACGCTCGCCGGCACGACGAAAGACGAATATGCCAATCTGTCGTGGATGGGGACTGGCACCGCCGCAAAAGAATTCTGCGCCATGATCACGGCGGTGAACACGTGGGCGGTCACGAAGAACAATCCGCCCTGGCGGCATCCGCTCCCCTCCATTCGGGAGGCGCTCGTGCGAAAAACGCAGGGTCGTGTCTTTCAGACCGATACGCCGCAGCTGACGAAGCCGGAAGACGTATCCGCGACCGTCTGGAATGCGTTCCTCAAACGGTGCAAGGTCTCGAACCCCCTCTATTTCGACTACCAGATACTGGACAAGTAGCAATCGCGCTTGCTTCGGAAGGAGTTGTTTCCTCTGCCCCGGTGCTGCATCGTTCATGCACCTCCGCGTCATGCCGACGCGGACGTGGCACCGGTTGAGGACACCATGACACGTTTTGCGCTGCATCATTCCCTGCGGCTGACCCTCTTGCTCGCCGCCTGGGCCACGTTTTCCAACAGCCTACGCGCCGAGGCACAGCAGCAGGATTCGAGCGTTGCTGTCGCGAATTGTCTCAAAGCCTGGGGCCAACACCCATTTGGCGAACATCCGAAGTACCGCACCATGCCCGTGTCGGTCAAGGTCTTCGGCATTGGCAATCCCAGCATTGACAGCGTCAAAACCAGCGCGCCCGAATTGGTGCTCATCAAGCCCGCGGTGAATGTCATGGGCGGGTCGACGGTGGAGCTGCGCAATCCGAACGGCTGGTACTGCTTTGTCACGAATGTGAACGTGATGGGCAAAATGAAAATCAAGGCGCACTGCAGCGCACATCTCGCGCAGTCACACGATGGGGTAACCGCCATGGGCGAAGACGCGAACAACAAGAGTGTTACGGTCATGGGGAAAACCGAGGTGATCCTGATGGATTGTGCGGCGAAGGGCAGGGAACTGCAGGATTCATTCAACGAGCGCTTCACGACTGACGTCTCGCCGCCTGCCATACCGCCATCGCCACCCAGGAAGTCTTGATGTCACGACGTCCCTTGCGCTCGTCCGTGCACCCCAAAGTGCGCCACACACTGCTTGCAAGCGCGTGCGTCATTGCAACACTTGCACATCCGGCCGCAGCGCAAAACACTCGCGTACCAACACCCGCGAAATCCGCCATCCCCACCCCCGAATCCGTCTTCGGCTTCAAAACCGGCGCCGACAGCAGCCTGTTCCTCTACGACCAGTCCATCGAATACTTCCGCAAACTGGCCAAGGCCCAACCGACGCGCGTGAAACTGCTGGAGGTGGGTAAAACCAGCACGGGACATCCGTGGACCGCAGTGCTCATCTCGTCGCCGCAGAATCTGGCCAAGCTGGAGCGCTACCGCGAAATCAACCAGCGTCTCGCGCGCCCGGAAGGCTTGACGGATGCGCAGGCCAAAGCCCTCGCGCGCGAAGGCCGCGCGTTTGTCGACATCAGCGGCGGTTTGCACGCCTCAGAAATTGCAGGGTCGCAGCACACGCCCGAACTCGCCTACGAATTGCTGTCCAAGATGAACGAACCCGAGACGAAAGAAATTCTCGACAACGTCATCTTCTTCCTGTGGCCATCCATCAATCCCGATGGACAGGACATTGTGGTGAACTGGTGCAAGGATCGCTTCGCCGGCAAGTTTCCGCTGCAGCCGCCCATGGAGCTGTATCAGAAATACGTGGGGCACGACAACAATCGCGACAGCTACATGCTGAACGTGGTCGAGTCGCGTGTCGTCGCGCGCACCTGGCGCGAGTGGGAGCCGCAAATCATCTACGCGCATCACCAGTCGTCGCCATTCCCGACGCGTATGTGGATTCCGCCGTTTGCCGATCCCATTGGGTTGTACGCCCCCCCACTCATGAGCCGGCAGGTGAACGCCATTGGCATGCGGATTGCCGCAGAGCTTGATGCAAAGGGCCAGCCAGGTGGCGTACACATGTTGGCCACGTTCGACGCGTATTATCCAGGCTACATCGACTACATGCCAATGTATCAGAACATCAATGCGTGGTGGACCGAGACACAGGGCGGCAACTGCGGCATTCCGCGCACATCCACGGTGAATGAGTTGCCGACCGACTACAAGTCACTCATGCCAACGTCGATGTACTCCAGTCCGTGGGCCGAGGGGACGTGGAGTTTTCGCAATCAGATTGATTACATGGTGACCGCGAGCATTGCCACACTGCGGTACGCGGCGCGATTCCGCGAAGAGTTGTTGTACAACCGCTACCAGGCGGGCCGCAACACCATTCAGCAGTATCGCAAGGGCCCGCCGTATGCGTACATCGTTCCGCAGGCACAGCATGACCCCATGGCGCCCGTCGAATTGCTGCGCCGACTGGCGTTTCTTGGCGTGAATGTTCGCCAGTTGGATGCGGATGCGACGCACGATGGTACGTTGTATCCGAAAGGCACGTGGGTGGTTCCCATGGACCAGGAGTATGCGCAACTCGTTCGCGAATTGCTGGAAGTGCAGAAGTATCCGGAACTTGGCGACGACCTTCCGTACGATGCCGCGGGATGGACGTTGCCGTTTCAGATGAACGTGAATGTGGTGGAAGCCAAAACGCCGTTGACGCCTGCATTTCGTACGGCCATGAAAGCGGTGTCGGGCAAGCCTGAAGTGTGGGGCGCGTCGGCCGAGTATCCATTCACCACCAATGCGATGGCTGCCGGTATCGTTCCCGCCGCCGCCGGAAACATTGCCGGAACGGGCGACGCGATTGCGCTCGATCCCAAACAGAACAACTCGTTCCGCTTTATCAATCGTGCGCTGGCCGCGGGGGGAACGGTTCGTGTTGACACGGCGACGAATGCGAGCAACGCCCGCTACTTCGTCACGGGTGTGGATGCCGCGCGTGCGGACACCTGGGCACGCGAACTCGCTGTAAAGGGCGAGCGCACCACAGCGACCGCGACATCGGTGACGGCACCAACGCGCATCGCGATGTACAAAGCTGCGCCCGGCAACATGGATGAAGGCTGGACCGAGTGGTTGCTCGACACCCATGAATTCAAGTACACACTCATCGGTCCGGAAGTGCTGCGCGCGGGCAATCTGGGTGCGCGGTTTGACGTGATCGTGCTGGCGTCGCAGGGCATTGCACGTGCTGGTGGTGGAGGTCGCGGTGGCGCGCCGGGAGGCGGTCGTGGCGGTGGCGCACCGGTGTCGGCCGACGAGAGTGTGACCATCAAGTCGGTAGAAGAATTCGTGCGTGGCGGCGGCACGGTGTTGTCGTGGAACGCCGGCACGGCCGGCGTGATCAGCGCGCTCAAGCTGCCCGTGCAGAACGTGCTGCAAGGCATCAATCGCCAGCAGTACTTCACGGGCTCGTCGGTGATGCGCACGACCGTCGATGTCGCACATCCTGTGATGGCGGGCATGCCCGCGCTTGCAGACGTCATGACCAGCTCAAGTCCCGTGTTCGCGCCGATGGACGGGTTTCAGGGCAGTGTGATTGGCAAATACGCGGCCGATGCCTCCCCGCTTCGTTCGGGGTATCTCAAGGGTCCGCAGTACATGCAGGGGTATGCGTCGGCGCTGGATGTCACACTCGGGCAGGGGCATGTCGTGTTGATCGCGTTTCAACCACAGTGGCGTGGCCAACCAACGGGTACATTTCGCACGGTGTTCAATTCGCTGTTTTATGCGAGAGAGGCGGCGAAGCCCAAACCGACGCCTGGATTCTGGACGGCGCCGGTGATGAAGTAAGCAGCACACCCACAAGGAGCCACGTGCGCCACATCGAGCGGCATCGATCAGAACACATTGGCTGGCTTCGCGCTGCGGTACTGGGCGCGAATGACGGCTTGATTTCGACGGCGAGTCTGGTGGTGGGCGTCGCGTCGGCCGGCACAGCACGCGGCGCGGTGCTCATTGCGGGCGTGGCTGGTGTGGTCGCGGGCGCGATGTCCATGGCGGCCGGCGAATACGTGTCAGTGAGTTCACAGGCCGACACCGAAAGTGCCGATCTCGCGCGGGAACGACACGAGCTGGCCACCGATGACGCGGGGGAACGCGCCGAACTGGCGGCGATTTATGTGTCGCGTGGATTGACGCCGGAGCTGGCGGCGCAGGTGACCGACCAGCTGATGGAGAAGGATGCGCTGGGCGCTCACGCGCGCGACGAACTGGGCATTTCCGAGATCACCGCTGCACGACCGTTGCAGGCCGCGTTCGCCTCTGCGTTGTCTTTTGCAATTGGTGCGGCACTTCCGGTAGCGGTTGCGGCGTTGGCGCCCGAGGCGACACTGTCGCGACTGGTCACCGGAAGCGCGTTGGTATTGTTGGCAGTGCTGGGCGCCGTCGCGGCGCGCGTTGGTGGCGCGTCATTGTGGCGTGGCGCCGCGCGCGTGTTGTTCTGGGGTGCGCTGGCAATGGGTGCGAGTGCGCTGGTGGGCAAGTGGTTTGGGGCGACGGTGTAGAGGCGCTTGACCGTCAGTGCTGCACTGGGAGTAACAGTGCGCCAGGTTCACACCTTCCTCACAAACTCCGACTTGAGCTTCATTGCACCAATGCCGTCAATACGGCAAGCAATGTCATGATCGCCCTGCGAGAACTCCCCGGCCAATCCATCAAAAGTATCGGCGCAATCCAAGTCAGCACAACCAGAACGCATACCAGAACTGGAACTGGAACTGCTTCCGCCCCACAACGCCAACCGCCAACCGTACCAGCACTGCGGAAATCGCAGCGCAGCACAGCACCGCAAGGGTTCTACGGTGGAACGGGTTTGCCGGCGAACGATGTGGTGGAGCCCAGTCGATTCACGGCCCATCCACGTTGCCTGGCGAAGGCCAGTATTGCATCGACATTCCTCGGCGCCGAGGCCGCCCATGAGTACAGCCAGCGCAGTGAGGGCACGTACAACACGGCGGTCGCTGGTGCGTCGGGCAGATCCATGCTTTCAACCCGCATCGAATCGTGACCAACTCGAATCCAACCTCCTTTCGTGATAGCGCTGGTGCGAATTCCCGGCTTCCATCCTCGCTTGACTGCTTCGACCACCTGCTTCGCGCCTGGCATCACCCACGTCGACAATCCACGCTCGGAAAACCATTGCACGCCACCGTGCGCAACCGGCATGGTGACGATGGCGCCAGCAATCGGTGTGTTCGCGTCGGCCCTGTTGAGAAATGCCGCAGCACGTTCTGCAAGCAGTGGCACCGTGCCGCCTTCGATCATCAACCAGCGGCCTCCCAATTTGATGGCGCCAATTGGCGCACCGGGAGTTTGAAACGCGGCAAACCGTTCGTCCGTGATGCGGGCCGAGTCGAGGGTGAGGTCCAGCATTCCGCGTTGACCGGCCGCGAGAAAAGCGCGACGTAGTGAATCGGGCATGGCCAGTGAGTCGGCTGCGTTGGCCGGGTTAATAGTGGTTCCTACCGTAATCACCCGCTTGTACGGCTTACCTACGCGATAGATGTCCAATTGCGTCGGCAATGTGATGGGCACGTCTCGCAGTGGCACCCACCGCGAATACCAAATGGCCACCTCCATTTTTCCCCATCCACCCAATCCCATATCATGGGGTTGCGCAGCGGTGAACAGGGCGGCGGCCAGCGATGCGTCACTTCTGGAAAACAGCAGCGTCGTCTTGAACGTGCGCAGTGTTGCGCGAACTCGCCGGTACGTCACGTGGTCGATTACGGTGTCTGTCAGCGCGGACGCGTCGGGTGCATCCAACGCCAGCAGCAGTACACGTTCCGGCGCAAACGTAAAAAGTTCAGTGCGTTCATCGACATAGGCGACGTTCAGTGGTCGCCATATGCCGCCGAATCGGACGCTCGCTACGGTGTCGACCACCAGATTGACAATTTCCGCTCCGAATCCGTTGGCGTTCAGCGGCCGCCGCGTGTTGCGCCAGGCGGGTAAGGCATAGTCTCGAAACTCTGTACCCCACTCGTAGCCGGAGGCCGTCGCGTGCGGGCGGTCGTCGAACGTCAGTCGATACCATTCGGTCATCGTTTCAGTGCGCACCCGCTGCACCGACCGTAACGCCACCGCGCCCCCCATTCTGTCAATGGCCGTGTTGAGGATACCGCGCGCAGGTTGGTCGGACGCGAGTGCAGCAAGAAAAACTGCAGCAACGGGGAATAGATTGGGCATGGTGGCGTGAGTTGGCAGTGTGGAGAGCAGATGCTCCAACCTGGAACCGCGCGGGACCCGTGCGGGTGGCCATGTGGTGAAACGCAACGTCACTACCGCCACTCACGCACTGGTGAAGGGGCATCTGTGACAATCGCGTGCCACCGCGGGTTGTATTTGTCAGCGCCGTCATGCGGCACCTTCCCGAGGCATACCACGATGAAGACTTCGCGCGCGTTTCTCCTGATGGCGGCTACCGTTCTCGTGGCCTGTGCCGGTGCTCCGGCCAACGATCCCACCGGTGCGCCCAATCGAAATGTGGCGGCGCTACCGACTACGATCACGCTGGCACCCGGCGGGTCGATGCAGGTTGAGCAAGCCAACCTGAGCATTCGTTTCGATTCGATCACGGCCGATTCGCGATGCCCGTCGGACGTGCAGTGTGTACAAGCGGGTTGGGCCACCGCCGCACTGACCGTCAGTCAGCTCTCAGGCATCATGAGTGCGCAACGGGTTGCACTGTCGACGACGCCCGGCAAGGACACGGTATCTTCATACGGCAAGCCACTCAAGCTTTTGAAAGTCACGCCTGCGGCCGTGTCGACCACCATGATTCCCCAATCAACATACCGCATTGAGTTGCTGGTAGGGGCGCCGAAGTAGGGCGGATACGCGCACATTTTTCGAACGTGAAAGCCATGCGATGATTGTGTAGTATCGCAATCAACAACCATCGAGGCTTGGCCGTACTCGCCGCTACTCCGCTACTCCGCTACTCCGCTACTCCGCTACTCCCCAACCCCCAACATTGCCATCACCCGGTCGCGATACCCTCGGCTCAAAGACAGCCTGGTTCCGTCGGCCAGGACCACTGCGTATTCACCGCCACCGGCCGGCTTGATTTCGCGCACTCGAGCGAGATTCACAATCATTGATCGATGAATGCGGGCGAACCGCGCGTTGGACGCCCGCGTGGCCGCGAGGCGCTCCTCCACATTCCGCATGGTTTCGCGAATAAGGTGCTTCTTTCCTTTCGCATGCAGTCGCACGTAGTTGTCCGCGGCTTCGCACCAATCCAGTTCCGAAAGCGGCACGAGAATAACTCGTTCGCCGTCACGCACGACGAAAGTGTTGTCTGGCACAGCAAGCGGCGTATTGTTCGAAGGCGGCGGTTCATCGATGCGTGTTGCAGCGGCTGAATGGGTTGCAATGGGGGTGGTTGCACCAACCCATGCCAAAGGCGACGCACCAAGCGACGTCAACAACGCTTCAAGGCGCTCGTTCAGCGCGGAGACCGCTTTGGCACTGGCGCCACGACCGGCGGGTGACTCCAGGCGCTGGCGCACGCGTTCCAACGCCAACGCGAATCGTTGTTCATCAAACGGCTTGAGCAAATAGTCGACGGCGTGCACCTCGAACGCGTCAATCGCGAACTTGTCGTACGCGGTGACAAACACAATGGCGGGACGTTCGGCGGCAGCAAGGGCCTGCGCCACTCCAATGCCGGTGCCGCCGGGCATCTGCACGTCGAGAAATGCGACGTTTGGTTGCTTGTCGCGAATGAGTTGCAATGCGGTTGCGCCGTCGCCTGCTTCTCCAACAACGGTGATCCCCGAAACCCCCTTGAGCAGTCGCAGCAAACCGCGCCGTGCAATGGGCTCGTCGTCCGCAACCACCACGCGAAGTGCAATCACGGCCCAGCTGCCCCAAACGGAATGGTGCGCAAACGTGTGTTACGCATGCAGTTCACGCCACGGTAACGACAAGACGGCACTGGTGCCGCCATTGGGCAACCTGATGAGTGCCAGCGACGCTTGTCCGGGATTTGGATAGAGTGCAGCCAGCCGAGCTTTGGTGCTGCCCAAGCCAACGCCGTTATGCGCTTCGCGGGAGTTGCCTGGTTCGGCATTTGGCGGCGTCGCGTTGGGTTTTGTGACGTCTGGTGTCGCCGCGGTTGGTGTTGTCACGTGTGGTGCGGTTGCAATTGGCGCTATTGCAACTGCCCGCTCGGGTGAGGGTGTTGTGCTGGCACGATCACCAATGGAGTCCGGGCCGTCGTCCTGCACAACCAGCTGCAGGCCCGAACCGACGCGTCTGGCAATAATGCGAATGCGCCCGGGGCCAACCCGTGAAGTGACGCCAAATCGCACGGCATTTTCCACCAATGGCTGCATGACAAACGTGGGCACGGCAGCACTCAACAAATCGGGATCAATCTCCAGATCAACAGTTAGCCGATCACCAAAACGGGCGCGCTCAATGCCGAGGTAGTCGTCGAGTATGGAGAGCTCATCGCGCAGCGCAATCTCTGGAACGTCCGTGAGTGCCAGGGTTTGGCGCAGCAAATCGCCCAGGCGCATCAGCATGCGACCCGCCGCGGGCGGATCCTCGTGCACGAGCATCCCAATGGCATGCAACGTGTTGAAAAGAAAGTGGGGCTGCAATTGCGTTTGCAGGGCCTGCACCTGGGCGCGCGCCAGTTGTGCGGACAGTTGCGAAGCTTGCCGATCTCGCTGGCGTAGTCGCTTTCGCGAATCGAGCGCGGCTCCAATGCCCAGCAGCGCGAAGTAGAGCAACACACCCACCGGCATTCGCGACGTCAGGTAGCTGCGAAACCACTGCGCTAACGGTTCCGCGCCGGCGGTGGCTGGAAACGACCATTGAATGATGAGTGCGCTGGACGCGGCGTACAGCAGGCCCGCTATCAGGGCCAACCCGGCGTGCACCGGTAGCGACCAGGACAGACGCTGTCGTTCGAGGGGAAATCGGCGGCCCAACCACCACACGACTGGTGTTGCCGCTGCCCAGTACCACCACACGCCTAGTTGCGACACGAAGACTGGAACGAGCGACAACTCTGGCTCGTTCGGATTCGGGTTTCGGTTCAGTGTGAGACCAACGGTCGTGGTCATCAGCCCCGGCACCGTCCAACACAGCAACACGAGCAATGCGAAGCGCCAACGACTGGTTGGCGTTTCCTGTTCGGCGACGAATCCGTGCATCCAACTGCGGGTTGGCTCACCGAGTCCGGAGCGCGCAGCTGTCGCACCAGCGGTGATTTCTGGTGATGCCTTCATTTGTGAGGGCGCATCCACGGACATCAGTGGAATATGCCACCTCGCGGTGTAGTTGCGTCACCACCATTGGCCTTCACAACGATCTCCCACTTTGTCAGGGGCAAATGTTGCGCTGCGACGCGATCGGGGGAGATGCCGAGCCGAGTAAGGGTGTTCAGCACCTCGCCGGCGTATTGGGTGGGTTTGTCTACCTGTTGTAGGTAGTCACCCGCCCACACGAAACGTTCTCCCGGTATGGAGACCAGTACAGCGCCTTCTGATGCCACGCCCTGGATGGGATGAACCACCAGCGCACCGCCGGCGAGTCGGAGTGAATCACGCACGACCCGAAACGTCACGGCTGTGCGTTTGCCCGCCCGCTGTTGCTCCAGCTTGTCGGGGGCCAGTGTCCAACGTCGATCGACCACGCGTTGCAGGAATGATGTCGATAACGCGTGCGTGACGATGGGTGCCTGCCCCGCAGTCCAGAACCGCACGCCGCTGATGTGTGGCCACGCCAAATCTGTTACGACAATCACGATTGGATGACGACCGGGGAAGAGTTTGCCAATCCATACTGAGTCTGCGCGGGAGCGGTCTTCATTGCTGGTGGCATCGAGCACAAACACTGTGTCCTTCTGCAACGTGACCACATTGGTGTACGCACGATTCACGAGCAGGAACGTGTTGGCGGACACGCGCACGGTGTCTGGCCCCGGAAACGTCTGCAATGCGGTGCTCATTGCCGCAACATTTGCGGGAACGGTGAGTCGTGGCGCACTGTCAGCGGGAATGAGCTGAGTCGTGGGGTTCGATTGGCGGCCGTACAAGTGGCCATCGAACAGCCGGTTTGCGGAGTACGGAAATCGGCCACCACCGTCAACCGTTTGCCACGTGGACCATTGATAGTCGGCGCGCACTTGCCCCCACAGGTAGTGTGCTTCCGTGCGCGACAATTGCACAGGGACGGCGGAGTATTCGTCTATGTAGAGATGTTCGTCGCCATGCGCGCCGCTCCGCGCAAGCACCACGCGCGGGTACTCGCGCATCAGGCACCGTTCCGCGATTCGCACGTCCGTTGATTGCTGCCACCCTTGCAGCACAGCCCATGGATTCAGTTGACGTTCCGGTTCGCTGAATGGGTAGAGTTGTGGAACCGGCATTCTTGACGTGTCACGGGTTACAAACACGGCCCGGGGCGTGCTGAGCACTGTGGCAGGTATGGCACCTGCTGGGCGTTCCTGTGGCTGTTTGCCTTCGACACTGGTTTGCAAGTCGTACCAGCGAACATTGCCTTGCATGTTGGGAATGAATGGTTCGTACATGCGATCGGACTGCTCCCAGAGCACCTGATCGTTGTAACTGCGAATGCGCAGCACTTTGCCGCGGCTGTTCGTGGGCAGAATGGCAACGGCGGCGCGGTCAAGCCATACCTGTGCGTTGGTCGCCCCCACGCCGGCGCTCGCCGGCACCGGAGCACACGACTCGGCGGGAGCGGTTGGGAGGAACGCGGCGCGTGGCGTTGGCGGCCGTCCTTTGGGCGCCGCGCTGGCCGGTGCTTGCGGCTGCGCCAATGCGGTGCTTGAAACCAGTGTCAACATGACGCTCAGCCGAGTGGCGAGTGTTCGCATGAGTTCCCCATAGTGATGAAGTGAATGTGATGCCTGTGCACGCTACGGGGCGGTGTTTGTGCGGGTGTCGGCCAAGGGGCCAACGGGGCTTGCGCGGTGGTGGCTTCCGCTTTGGCGGGGCGGTGTTTTGGTAGGGCGTATCAAGCGGCTTAAAGCGGCTGGGTTCACGCGGCTCGTAGCCTCTTGAACTTGTCAATCGGCTCGTAGCCTCTTGAACCCTTGAACCGTGGCCTTTTATTGGGCAAGCGGCTCGTAGCCTCTTGAAAGCCGCCCGCAAGAGTCAGACCCAGTGCGGTGATATGCTTTCCCCAAAGCCGCCCTGTTGCACACCCGGTCACCACGCCGTTGTTTTGTCTCTGGCGGCGTTTGCCCAGACGAGTTTCCGCATCACCGGAGGAAGTAGTGCACCTCGTACGGCCCGTACTCATCGGACTTGGCACAACGTTTGTCTTCATCATGATGCTGCAGACGTTTGGCACCATTTTCTGGCCGGTGGCAGCCGGCGTGAATTTGAATGACGAACAAGCCCTGCGCGCCGCGCAGGCCGCCGCACCGGTTGCGGCCAAGTTGTACACGGTGCTGAGTTACGGAGTGGCGGTTTTCGTGGGCGCCTTTCTTGCGCGAAAGATTGCTGGGGGCGTCAGCACGACCCCGTCGTGGATTGTCGGAGTGGTCTATACGGTCGTCTGCGGCTTTGTCGCACTTGGCTCGAACGCCCCGGTCTGGATGAAAGCAGGATCGCTGCTTCTGCCACTCCCCTCTGCCTGGTTCGGCTTGACCGTTGCTGCGGAGCGGAAACGAGTTACGCCGGGCTTCGAGGTGAAGTCTTCATGATGACATCCCGTGTTGTTCGAGGATCACGCAATGTCTGACGATCTCGAGAGTCTGGCCCAGCGATTGCAGGCCAGCCCGGACTATCGCGTGCTGCGCCGGTTGCAGCAGCCCCCTCGATATCATGCCGACGTCGCACCGGAGCACATGCGTCGCGCATTGCTGGTGGACGTGGAAACCACGGGCCTGTCGCACACTGACGATGCAATAATCGAGCTGGGTGTGATCCTGTTTACGTACGACAAAACCACGGGCACCGTCTGCGAAATGTTACGGGCCGAGTCGTGGTTGCAGGACCCCGGTCGCCCGATACCGGAAGAGATTACGCAACTGACTGGCATTACGGACGCCGACGTACAAGGCGAACGACTGGACGAACAGGCGCTGCACGAAATGGCGACTGGTGCCTCACTTGTTATCGCGCACAACGCCGCGTTCGATCGCCCATTCATTGATAAACGGTTGCCGTTTCTCGCGAATGTGCATTGGGGGTGTTCGCTGAATGATGTGCCGTGGAAATCGCGCAATCGCGGTTCCCAGAAGCTCGACTATCTGTTGTATCAGCACACCAGCACATTTCTGGACACGCATCATCGTGCGCTGGATGACTGTCGGGCCACGTTGCATGTGCTGGCCACCCCGTTCGCGGACGGGCGCACGCCGCTCAAGTTGCTGCTGGAGAGCTGCCGCGTGCCACGCGTGCGCGTGGGGGCTATTGGCGCTTCGTATGAAGTGAAAGACGTGTTGCGAAATCGCGGCTACAGCTGGAGCGGCGACGGCGGCAAGCCCGCGAAAACGTGGTGTCGTGAACTTCCGGCGGACGAGCTGGATGCAGAGGTGGCGTGGCTGCACCAGCAAGTTTATGCCAATCGGTCCAGAAGCCCACTGGTTGAAAAGGTGGAGTTGCGACGGCGGTATGCGGCGAGTTAGGGGCAACGGGTCATCGCCAAATTACGAGTCGACGGCCGGCGGGATGCTCCGCCCACCGAACGCCATCAGTATTTCATCGACGGCCCACTAACTGCGCCACAGCAACACGATGTACGTCGCATACACGCCGAGCAATACGCCACCCTCGGCCCGAGACAAGCGAGCGCCTGAGCGGAGCAACGGCAAGAGCAGCACGGTCGTGCCAATCATCCACCACATGTCACCGCGCACTATTGCGGGCGCCACCGGAATCGGCGCGATCAGCGCGGTCACACCCAGGATGCCCAGAATATTGAAGATGTTCGATCCAATGATGTTCGCGACCGCCACGTCGGTGCGCTTGCGAAACGCCGCGACGAGTGATGTGGCAAGTTCCGGCGCGCTCGTGCCGCCGGCAACGATTGTCAGGCCTATAACACGTTCTGTCATGTCGGCGATACGCGCCAGCGCAATCGCTCCATCGACGAGAAACTTGCCGCCGGCCACCAGACTGGCAAGGCCCAACGCGAGCACACCAA